>Ga0182740_1001089_pt1 | contig 19916 bp, 18 predicted proteins | sample eDN5th37CKraftBY_FD_128872 | JGI IMG/M metagenome (GOLD analysis project Ga0182740, IMG submission 128872) | Enriched backyard soil microbial communities from Emeryville, California, USA - eDNA 5th pass 37_C Kraft BY (version 2) (version 2) | ecosystem: Environmental > Terrestrial > Soil >...
AACCTTGAGCGTGCCGTTCTCGCGGGCTTCGGCGAAGCCGGGCAGTTTGGAGGTGCCGCTGCGGCTCATGCGCGCGAGGGCCCGCTGCTCGAAGGCGGTATCATCGAGCGACGCCGGCCTGCGTGGGGACCAGGCGTCGGCGCCGAGCGACTCCAGCCAGTGAACCTTCTCCGCGGGAATGGCCTCGCGGGCATAGGCATCACCCACCACAGCGGTCGCGGTGGCCGGCGCCTTCGGCACAATTGTGTTGAGGCTGAGCACGGCATCCGCGGCCGACGGCGCGAGCATCGTGCGCGAGGCGCCCGTCAGCGCGGGTGGCGGCGGCGCCAATGCCGCAGCCTGCTGGCTGGCAGGCGATGGCGGTGTCAGCGCCTGGAGCGCGACAAGGCCAGCCGAGAGTGATGGGGCAATGGTGGACATGGCGATGACCCGGAACTCAATGCAAACGGGTGACGAAGCAGTCGACACGCTGGCGGCGAAGTGCCGAGCATGTCGCGGCGGCCGGGCCAGCCTCGAGGCCGGCAAAGCGGGCGCGATAAAGCGTGCGCGGTCCTTGAGCGACCGGCTCGGTGAGGTTGGTGGCTCTGGCGAGCAGGTTGCCCGCCGTCTGGCGCACTTCGCGCAGGCGGGCTTCGGCCTCGGCAGCCGTGCCGAAGGCGCCGACCTGAACGGCGAATCCGCCGCGACCAGCCGCACCCGCAGCCATATAGGACGTTTGGGCGGAGGCTGGTTGTAAGGCTGCAGTGGTGCTCGGCGGACCGCTCTCCTGCGACGCGTAGATGGCCGGCATCCCGTTGCCGAGGCGGTGGGCTTGCGCATCGAGCGTAGAGGGCTGGGCGCCGCGCCCGTCGTCAGGGAGCGCGTACTGAGGTCGTTCGGCGGTGCGCGTGGCGGTTTCGGACCACGCCAGAGCGCCAACCGGCACCGTGCGGACGCGCGCCATCTGGATGGGCGGCTCGTTCGAGGCGAGCACCGGCCGTGATGCGGGGCGAATCGGTTCCACGAGGCGCGGGGCCGGCCGTGGAAGCGGCATGGCGCGGCGCTGCGGTACCGGACGTGCTGCCGGCGCAGACTCGGTGCCGGCCCTGGCGATCAACTGACGCGACTTGCGGGTGCTGGCGCGGGCGAGCGCACGCGTCAGCAGCATCCGCATTTCGGCATTGCGTGCCTGAGCCGTGCGCCCGCCCATGACGACTGCCACGACGTGGCGGCCATCGCGCCGCACGGAGGCGGCAAGATTGAAGCCGGAAGCCCGGGTGTAGCCCGTCTTGATGCCCTCCATGCCGTCGAACGAGCCGAGCATGGCGTTGTGATTGCGGTAGACGGCGCCGGCATAGCTGAACTGGCGCGTGGCGAAGATGCGCGCGTGGCGCGGGAAATGATCGTAGAGGGCGAGGGAGAGCGTGGCGATGTCGCGCGCCGTGGTCACCTGCTCGGGGTCGGGGAGACCGTGGGCATTGCGGAAGACGGTGTGGCGCATGCCGAGCTGGCGCGCCTTGGCGGTCATGGCGCGGGCAAAGGCGGCCTCGGTGCCGGCAATGTGCTCGGCGATGGCGACGGCGACGTCGTTCGCGGATTTCGTCACCAGGGCGCGGATCGCCGCACTGAGCGGAATGGTATCGCCCGGATCGAGATCGAGCTTCGAGGGCGGAACGGCCGCCGCCTGGGCCGAGATCCGGATCGGCGTCGAGGGCTCGAGACGGCCCGCCTCGAGCTGCTCGAAGACGAGGTAGAGCGTCATCATCTTCGTGAGCGAGGCCGGGAAGCGCGCCTCATCGGCATCGGCAGCGTGCAGGACACGGCCGGTGTTTGCATCGACAACAAAGGCGGCGTGGCGGCTGTCGGCGCGCGCATTCGTCACACCGGCTGCCCCAAGGCAGAGGATCAAAATTACCGCGCCGGCGAGTGATGCTCGCCAGCTTGCTCCTGCGCACATAGCCGCAAACCCGTATTCCGCGCCGGATGGCGCGTTTGGCCTCCCCGGTCGTGGTAGACCGCCGCCCTGGATTGGCACCCCTCGCTCGGAAGCTCTTAAGAGAACACCGTTTTGGGGCGCCAATGGGGCGTCGATCTCGGACCGTCGGAGCCAACCTTAACCGAGGCGGCCTTGCGTCCCGTGAAGTAAACGGCGAAAATTTTAGCGAAATTTTATCGGGCCCTAACGCGTCGAGGAGCGCCCATTCATGCTGCATTGCAATATTGATGTTGACATATTTGTGCAGCGCACCTAAATCTGGGGCATCGCACTGGACATTCCCTCTGCGTTCCCGACTGCCTCATCGGAATACCCCGCAGGTTCGAAGGACCGTCCCCATGATCAAATCATTCGAAGACCTCCAGAAGCTCGGCCAAGCCAATACCGACACGGCGATGCGCCTCGTCGGCGAGTGGAACAAAGGCTGGCAGACGATCGCAACCGAGATGACCGATTACTCGAAGCGCTCGTTCGAGGAAGGCACCGCCACGTTCGAGAAGCTGCTCTCGGCGAAGACCATCGAGCAGGCTTTCGAGATCCAGTCGAGCTACGCCAAGCGCGCGTACGACGACTACGTGCAGCAGATGTCGAAGATCGGCTCCTTCTATTCGGATTTCGCGAAGGAAGCCTACAAGCCGGTCGAGAAGGCGTTCGCAGCGCGCCGCTAAGTTTTCATGGCGCTGCTCGTACGCATTTGAGCACGGATCGCCCATGACGATGTCCCCATCGTCGTGGGCTTTTTTATTATTGTAATTCAATGATCTGTTAACGCCTCCGCGTAATCGCCTTGTGTCTCAAGGACTTCCACCGCGTCACGAGCGCGCGCGTGGCTTGTTTGCCGCCGCGCGGTGGGGCAATCATGACAGCGGCACATTCAGTCGCCTCTTGTGCTTCCGGCACATCGGGAGGGCACATCACGTCCTTTGCGCGAGGAGAGTGGGAGGAAGCGTGGCGAGACGGACCGCAGAGGACGCAGGACCAGGAGGCGCAACGCCGCTGGACGAGACCGACCCGGGCAAGCGCGCGCGCCGGTCGCTGAGGCCCCTCCTCGCGTTGAGACCCTACATCCTACGTTACCCGAGGATGCTCGCGCTCGCCGGCGTGGCCATGGTCGCCTCGGCGCTCGCCATGCTCTCCGTGCCGCTTGCCGTGCGCCGGATGATCGACTTCGGCTTCTCGGGAGGTGATGGCGGTTTCATCGATCGCTACTTTGCCGTTCTGGTGCTCATCGGCGCCCTGCTGGCGATCGCCAGTGCCGCCCGCTTCTACTGCGTGAACTGGCTCGGCGAGCGCGTCGTCGCCGACGTGCGGGCGGACGTCTTCCGCCATCTCATGGTGCTCGGGCCGACCTTCCACGAGAAGGCGCACTCGGGCGAGCTGATGAGCCGCCTCACCGCCGATACAACCCAGATCAAGGCGGCTGCCGGGACCGCGCTCTCGCAAGCGGCGCGCAATGCGATCATGCTGATCGGTGCGCTCGGCATGATGCTCGTGACGAGCCCGCGGCTCTCGGCGTTGGTGCTCGTCGCCATTCCGGTGATCGTGCTCCCGCTCGTTGGCTACGGACGGATCGTGCGGCGGCGCTCGCGCAAGGCGCAGGATGCGCTCGCGGAGGCCTCCTCGCTCGCGGCCGAGACGCTGACCGGCATTCGCACGGTGCAGGCGTTCGTCGCCGAGAGGGCGCTCGGGGCGCGGTTCGCCCATGCGGTGGAGGAAGCGTTCGGCGCGGCGAATGCGCGGCTCAAGGCGCGGGCGGGCCTGACGGCCATGGTCATCCTGCTCGTCGTCAGCAGTGTCGTCGCCATCCTCTGGTACGGCGCGGCGCTGGTGATCACCGGCGAGATGACGGGCGGGCGCCTCGGCCAGTTCGTGCTCTACGCGCTCTTTGCGGCGGGCGCGCTCGCCGAGCTTTCGGAAGTCTGGGGCGAAGTCACGCAGGCAGCGGGCGCGGCCGAGCGGCTCACCGAGGTGTTGACGACCGAGCCCGAGATCATCTCGCCGCCGCGGCCTGTGCCGCTGCCGGAGCCGGCCGAAGGGCGCATCGAGCTCGAGCGGGTTGGCTTTGTCTACCCGGAGCGGGGCGAGCGTCCGGCTCTTGTCGATATCTCGCTCAAGATCGCGCCAGGAGAGCGAGTCGCGCTGGTTGGTCCCTCGGGATCGGGAAAGAGCACGCTGCTCGCGCTCGTGCAACGCCTGCGCGATCCGACGTCCGGCCGCGTGCTCATCGATGGCGTGCCCGCGCGCGATGCCGATCTCGGTGCGCTGCGCCGACGCATGGCGCTCGTGCCACAGGACATCACGCTGCTCGCGGGGACCGTCGCCGAGAATATCCGCTTCGGTGATGCCGACGCGAGCATGGCTGATGTCGAGCGCGCCGCCGTTGCCGCGCAGGCCGATGCCTTCATCCGCGCGCTCCCGGAAGGCTACGAGACACGCATCGGCGAGCGCGGTATCACGCTCTCCGGCGGCCAGCGCCAGCGCATTGCCATTGCCCGCGCTCTGCTCCGCGCCGCGCCCATTCTCCTACTCGACGAGGCGACCAGCGCGCTCGATGCGGAGAGCGAGCTTGCCGTGCAGCGCGCGCTCGACACGGCCATGCAGGGCCGCACGACGATCGTCGTCGCGCATCGGCTCGCGACCATCCAGAAGGCGGACCGCATCGTCGTTCTGGATGAAGGCAGAATCGTCGAGGAAGGCACGCACCGCGAGTTGATGGCGCGCGGCGGGCTCTATGCGCGCTTGGCCAACCTGCAGTTCGTGATGCCGCACGCCGTTGCCGCTGCAATGTGAGCATTACCTCACGGGCGTGATATCCGCCGTAAAGGTGTAGCCGACGCCGCGCACGGTCTTGATCAGCAGCGGGTTCTCGGGATCGCGCTCGATCTTCTTGCGCAGGCGCGCGACGTGATTGTCGATCGTGCGGTCGAGCGGGTGCCACTCGTGGCCCTTGGTGAGGTCCATGATGCGGTCGCGCGAAAGCACGCGGTTGACGTTGCGCACGAAGACCTCGAGCAGCGCGAACTCGGCCGTCGTGAGGGGGATGTGAGCGCCATCGGGACCGTGCAGCTCGCGCTTGCCGAGGTCGACCATGAACCCGCCGAAACTCAGGGCATCGCGAGGGGGGGGCGGAGGCGCCTGGACCGCGGCGGCGTCCTCGCTGCGCCGCAGCACCGCGCGCACGCGCGCCAGCACTTCGCGGACATGGAACGGCTTGGTGATGTAGTCGTCGGCGCCGATCTCGAGGCCGACCACGCGGTCGATGGTATCGCCCTTGCCCGAGACCATGATGATGGGGAGCTTGGACTCCTGGCGCAGCTCGCGCGCGATCGTCAGGCCGTCCTCGCCGCCGAGCACGAGGTCGAGGGTCACGAGATCGATGCGGCCGGCGGCAAACCGGCTGCGGACTTCCTCGCGGGAAGCGGCCTCCGAGACCTCCCAGCCCTCGCCTTCGAAGAGGCGCCGGAGCAGCGAGCGGATCTTGGGGTCGTCATCGACGACGAGGATGTGAGTCTTGCTGGTCCGTTGCATGTGGCAAGAGATCGTCGTCGAGACGGTGCAGTTCTGTCCCGAAATCATGTTCAGTCCCTTGATAGCATGGCCCCATTACAAATTGCGACATTTCATGACCGGAGGCCGGTACGGGCGCGACGTGCCCGTTTGATCTTCCGCAAGGTCAGAGGCCAGAGCCGGAGGTCAAGAGATGACTGCTATCGTCCTGAACCAAGCGTTTGCCGCCCCCCCATCAATCGCAGGTTTCGATCCCGGTCGCGCCCGGCATACGGCTGGCCGGGGGCAGGAGTCGGGGGCCATCGAGCAGGCCGGGCTCGTGCATCTCTCGAACCGGGAGGACCTCTTTCTCGAGGGTGACGAGGCGAGCCACGTCTATGAGGTCATGAGCGGCGTCGTCTGCCTTTACCGGATCATGCCCGACGGCGGCCGGCATATCCTCGCGTTCCGCTTCCCCGGCGATATCGTCGGGCTCTGCAGCCCGGCCAACTATGGCTATAACGCCCAGGCGGTGGGGGACGCACGCGTCCGCCGCATTTCGCGGGCCGGCCTCGAGCGCATGATCGACGAGCGCGCCGATTTCGCGCGCAAGTTGCTGCGGATGGCTGCGGCCGAGCTCAATGCCATGCGCGATCACCTCACCTGCCTCGCCTCGAAGTCGGCCGAGGCCAAGGTGGCCGACTTCCTGCTCATGCTGATCGAGCGCAGCACGGCCCGGGCAGGCGCCGATGTCGTGGTCGACCTGCCGATGACGCGGACGGATATCGGAGATTATCTTGGGCTGACCATCGAGACGGTGAGCCGGACCATCAGCAAGATGCGCCGCTCCGGAATCATCGACCTGCCGCGGACCACCCGGGTCGTCGTCCGCAGCGAGGAGCGTCTCGCCGAGCTGGCCGGTGCGGCCTGAGTTATGCGGATCGGTCACACCTTTTGAAAAATGCTTGCGGAATCCTTAAGCTGGAGGTGTCAACTCTTGTTACAAGAGCCCGTTATGCTACCTGCTTAATCCACAAGAGCTGCACGAGTCGGCAGCCGGAGAGCGATTAATCGGGGGCGCGGGCGCGATGCACAGCGGCAAAGCGTGGGGGATTTTCGGGCGTGTGCGCACGGTCGCACTGACGCTCGGCGTGGCGGCCGCGGTAGCGGTGCCGGTTGAGCCGGCGCGCGCCGAGGTCCAGATCCAGGCCTATGGCGGCGTCAACGGCAATTTCTCGAGCGATGTCTCGTATCATGGCTCCTTCAGCGATACGCGGAAGGTCGACTGGGAAGGCAAGCCGTTCGAGATGCCACCCTATTGGGGTGTGCGCGGGGTCTACTGGTTCGACAGCATGCCCGGTTGGGGCGCCGGCGTCGAATTCACGCATGCCAAGGCCTATGCCAAGCTGAATGGCACGACCGCGGGCGCGCTCTACGACACGCTCGAATTCACCGACGGCAACAACATTCTCACCGGCAATATCCTGTACCGCTTCACGCCGTGGAGTTTCTATGGCGTGCGCCCTTATGCCGGCTTCGGCATCGGCGTGACCATTCCCCACGTCGAGGTATCGCTGGTCGGCGATCCGACCAAGACCTTCGAGTATCAGCTCGCCGGATTCGCCGGCCAGGGCTTCGTCGGCCTCGAAATGCCCTTCGGGCCCAATTGGTCCGGCTTCGTCGAGACCAAACTGAGCTACACTCACATCAACGCGAACCTGAAGGGCGGCGACCACCTCAAGACCGACCTTTGGTCACCGCACTTCGCCGTCGGCCTCGCCTATCGCTTCTAGGCCGTAAGTACGCTCCTGCGCCCGCTTGGCGGCTCGCGGTTTCCCGCTACAATGCTTGTATGAGTGATGCCGGCCCTTCGGTGGCCGGCACACAACTTGCGGGGAGTGGGCGATGCAGCAGCGCGTCGACGTCAAGATCGGCCATTCGGCTTGCCCGCACGACTGCCCCTCGACTTGTGCGCTCGACGTCGAACTGCTCGGCAACGGCCGCATCGGCCGCGTGCGCGGCACCAAGGAGAACGACTACACCGCCGGCGTGATCTGCGCCAAGGTCGCGCGCTACGCCGAGCGCATCCATCATGAGGAGCGGCTGCTCCACCCGATGAAGCGCGTCGGACCGAAGGGTTCCGGACAGTTCACCCAGATCTCCTGGGACGAGGCGCTCGACATCACGGCGCAAGCGCTGCTCGACGCCGAGCGCCGGCATGGCAGCGAAGCCGTATGGCCCTATTTCTACGCGGGCACCATGGGCCTCGTCATGCGCGACGGCATCGAGCGCCTTCGCCACGCCAAGAAGTACTCCCGCCAGTACTCGACCATCTGCACGACATCGGCCTGGACGGGCTTCATAGCCGGGACCGGCCGGCTCGCAGGTCCTGATCCGCGCGAGATGGCCAAATCCGACCTCGTCGTCATCTGGGGCACGAACCCGGTGCACACGCAGGTCAACGTCATGACGCACGCCATCCGCGCACGGCGCGAGCGCGGGGCGAAGATCGCGGTCGTCGACATCTATCGCAACGCCACCATGCAGCAGGCCGACATCGGCATCTGCCTGAAGCCGGGCACCGACGGCGCGCTCGCCTGCGCGATCATGCACGTGCTCTTCCGCGATGGGCTTGCGAACCGGGAATACATGGCGAAGTACGCCGATTGCCCGGAGGAGCTCGAAGCGCACCTCGCAACGAAGACGCCGGAATGGGCGAGCGCGATCACCGGCTTGAGCGTCGGGGAGATCGAGAGCTTCGCGCATCTGATCGGCCGGACGCCGCGGACCTACCTGCGCCTCGGCTATGGCTTCTCGCGCTCGCGCAACGGTGCGGTGAACATGCACGCGGCATCGTGCATCGCGACGGTGACAGGGTCGTGGCTGCACGAGGGCGGCGGCGCCTTCCACAACAGTGGCGCGATCTTCAAGTGGGACAAGTCGCTCATCGAGGGCTCGGACGTGATCGATCCCTCGATCCGGATGCTCGACATGAGCCGCATCGGCGCGATCCTGACCGGCGATCGCAGCGATCTCGGTGACGGTCCCGAGGTGCACGCGCTCTTCATCCAGAACCAGAACCCGGTGCAGGTGTGCCCCGACCAGACCAAGGTCAAGGCGGGTTTCGCGCGCGAGGATCTGTTCGTCGCCGTGCACGAGCAGTTCATGACCGCGACGGCGAAGGTCGCCGATATCGTGCTGCCGGCGACGATGTTCCTCGAGCACGACGATCTCTATCAGGCGGGCGGCCAGCAGAGCATTCTCTTCGGGCCGAAGCTCGTCGAGCCGCCGGGCGAGTGCTGGTCCAATCACGATGTGATCTGCGCGTTGGCGAAGCGCGTCGGTGCCGAGCATCGCGGCTTCGACATGACGGCGCGCGAGATCGTCGACTGGACGCTGCAGAAATCGGGCTGGGGTACGCTGGAGAATCTCGAGGCGAAGCGCTGGATCGATGCCCAGCCGGACTTCGAGACCTCGCATTATGTCGGCGGATTCGCTTATCCCGACGGCAAGTTCAGGTTCAAGCCGGACTGGCCGGAGGTGCCTGCGGCGCGCAAATGGGATTGGGGTATCGCCCAACTCGTGCCGCGGCTTCCCGACCACTGGGATGTCATCGAGAAGGCCGATGCGCAGCATCCCTTCCGCCTCGCGACGAGCCCGGCGCGCAACTACCTCAACTCCTCGTTCAACGAGATGCCGACGAGCCGCAAGCAGGAGGGGCCACCGCGCGCGAAGATCCATCCGGAGGATCTGGCGGCGCTCGGCATCGCGGATGGCGACCGCATTGCCATGGGCAACGAGCGCGGCGAGATCCGTATCACGGCGGAAGCCTATGACGGCGTCCAGCGCGGCGTCGTGATTGTCGAGGCGATCCCGCCGAACGAGCAGTTCGAGGGCGGTGTGGGTCTCAATACGCTCACCGGCGCCGATCGCATCGCGCCCTTCGGCGGCGCGGCCTTCCACGACAACCACGTGTGGATACGGCGTGCCCTCAGTGACTGAGCGCCGGCGCGGGAGCGCGCCCGGGAAAGCATCATGATCGAGCGCGCGGACGTCGTGATCGTCGGCGGTGCGGCAGTCGGCAGCGCGACGGCCGTGTTCCTCCGCCGCGAGGGCTTCTCGGGCCGCATCATCGTCGTCGAGAAGGACCCGAGCTATCAGTGGTGCGCAACGGGTCGCTCCGTCGCGTCTATCCGCCGGCAGTTCTCGACGCGCGAGAACATCGAGCTTTCGACATTCGGCTGGCAGTATTTCAGCAGCATCAAAGAGACCTACGGGCCGGAAGCGGACGTCGGCCTCGTCGAGCGCGGCTATGCGATCATGGCCAGCGCGGAGGGCGAGCGCGTGCTGCGTGCGAACACGGCACTTCAGCAGAGTCTCGGCGCGGATGTCGAACTGCTCGGGCGCGACGCACTGAAGGCGCGATTTCCTTGGCTCGCCGTCGATGATCTAGCGGGCGCCGGGTGGGGTCGCTCGGGCGAAGGGTGGCTCGATCCGCACGCGCATCTGGCGCTCATGCGCAAGCGGGCGATCGCAGAGGGTGTGAGCTACCGTGCCGACGAGGTCGTCGGCATCGACGTCGAACGCGGCGCGGTGGCAGGTGTGCGTCTGTCGTCGGGCGAAAGGCTCGCCACGCCGATGATCGTGTGCGCGGCCGGCTGGCATTCGCGCAAGGTGGCGGCCATGGCCGGCATCGATCTCCCCGTGCGGCCGAGAAAGCGCTACGTGTTCGTGATCGACTGTCCGACGCCGCTTCCGGGCGCGGGGCTGATGATCGACCCGAGCGGCGTCTATTTTCGCCCGGAGGGCCGCTACTACATCGCAGGCGTCGCACCGCCCGAGGACGAGGATCCAGATGCCGAGGACTTCGACATCGAGGACGGCTTCTTCGAGCGCCTCATCTGGCCGACGCTCGCCCATCGCGTGCCGGCCTTCGAGACATTGAAGGTCGTGAATGCCTGGTGCTGCCACTACGATCTCAGCACGCTCGACCACAATGCCATTCTCGGGACGCATCCGGATGTCGGAGGATTTCTGCTGGCGTGCGGCTTCTCGGGACACGGTCTGCAGCACTCGCCGGGCATCGGGCGCGCCATGGCTGAGCTGATCACGCATGGCGCCTACCGCACGATCGACCTTTCACGCTTCGGCTGGGCGCGCGTTGCCGCGCGCGCGCCGCTCGCGGAAGCCAACGTGTTCTGAGGCCGGCGGCAATGGGCACCATCCTCGCCATCTCATCGCAAGTGGCCCGCGGGTATGTCGGCCTCAGCGCCGTCGTGCCGGCGCTCCATGCGCTCGGCCACGAAGTGATCGCGCTCCCGACGATCATCCTGTCGAACCATCCGGGCCATGGCGCTGCCGCGGGCCAGCGCATGGATGCGGCCGTGCTGAGCCGGATGCTCGGGACGCTCGACGCGCACGGCTGGCTTCGCGGGGTCGATGCCGTGCTGAGCGGCTATCTGCCGGCGCCGGAGCATGTGGCCGTCGTCGCCGAGGCAGTCCAGCGCGTCAGGGAGCACAATCCCAATGCGGCGTACTTCTGCGATCCGGTGCTCGGCGATGATCCGAAGGGCCTCTACATCGCCGCGGATGCCGCGCGCGCACTCGCAACGACGCTCGTGCCGCTCGCGAGCATGATCTTTCCGAACCGTTTCGAGCTTGCGTGGCTTTCGAGCCAACCGGTCACCGATGTCGCGAGCGCGGAAAACGCGGGGCGTGCGCTCGGCCCATCGGTGACCGTGGCCACTTCCATACCCGCGCCGCATGACGCGCTCGCGACGGTCGCCGTCACCGCCGACGAGACATTCAGCCGGATCGTGCCGCGACTGGACGATGTTCCGAACGGCACGGGCGATCTACTCGCCGCCTTGTGCGCCGGGCAAACGGTTAATGGCTGCACCGTCCCGGAAGCTCTCGAATTGTCAGTTAGCATCGTTCAGAAGGCAATTTGTGCCAGCGCGACACGAGATGAGATGAATTTGATTGCCATTTTGCAGGGATTTGACAGTGGGGTGTCGCCTCGGATGGGGCCTTTGGAGTAACGATAGTCGCGCGCAGAGCGGGAACTGAACTGCGGCTTGCGGGGTTCTGCATTTCGGTGTGCGGCGTGAATGCCGCGCAGGCCCTGGGGAAGCGGATAGTCGCCATCTGTGAAGAGAGAGAATTTCCTGTGCCCGGGCTTGATCAGGGTCCGGAAATCCGCTCCCTACCGCTACCTTCCTGAACGGGGATGTAATTTCTCGTTCGGGGCCGCCAAAACTAGAAACCTTGTCTTCCAGCGCGCTGACAATTCGTCAGAGGTCTCCATGGGCCGCCGTTCCATTCACACTCCCGAGCAACTGAGGCAGCTCATTCTCGATGCCGCGGCGGCGATCATCGAGGCACATGGGCTTGCGGGCTTGTCGGCGAGGGAGATCGCGCGCCGCATCGGGTATTCCCCCGGCACCATCTACAACATGTTCGAGAACCTCGACGATGTCGTGCTCAATGTCGAGGGCCGGGTCCTCGACGCGCTCGACGAGCGGCTGGCGGCGGAGCTTGCGAAGGGCGGCGACCAGAAGACTCTGGTGCTGCAACTCGCCCAGACCTACCTCGCATTCACGCACGAGCGGCCGAAGCTCTGGAACCTCCTGTTCGAGCACTACATGCCAGGCGGCGCCGATACGCCGCCCTGGTATCAGGAAAAGCTCGAGCGGCTCATGGGGCGTGTGGAGACGGCGGTCGCACCGCTCTATCCGCCGGATGCCGTCATCGAGCGCCAGCGCGCCGCGCGCGTGCTCTGGGCGGGCGTGCACGGGATCACATCGCTCTCGACCACCAACAAGCTCTCGAATGTGACCAGCGAGGCGGCGGCGCTGCTCGTGACCGATCTCGTGAGCAATTATCTCGCTGGCGTGAGTGCGAACGCGGCGACGACCCGGGCTACCGCCTCCTGAAAAGGACGCCATCCGCGGGGCTGATGTCGGCGCGCCTTATTCCTTGCTGGGCGTTGGTGTGGACGTGGCGGGCGGGGCCTCCGCCGCCGGCTGCGGTATCGAGCCGGTTGCGATCGGAGCAGCCGGCTCCGGCTGTGCGGCAGGCGTGCCGCGCCCGGCATAGCTCACGATCTCTCCAGTAATGCCGAACCAGTTGTTGTCGTGCGGCAACATGCGCTGGCGCAGGCCGGTCCACATGCTGCGCGAGGTCATGCCGTCGACGAACGTCTTGGTCGGCGGCGTGAGCATAAGGGCGGCGACGGTGGCGACCGCCATGGCGATCGAATGGTCGATGCGCCGTCCGTCGTAGAACTTCACCGCCGTGCCGAACGAGCGCTTCACGCGTGTGCCGAGCACATCGACGCTGTAGATCTCGTCGAGGACGAGATGGACCATGTAGCCGATGAACATGAAGCCGCCTGCGAGCCAGCACACGCCTTCGTGGCGGCCGAGGACGTAGTAATAGACGATAGCGGTCACGAAGGCGAAGAAGAGCCCGGCGAGTATCGAGTGATAGATGCCGCGATGGTACGACATGCGATGGAAGATCGCGTGCACGACAAAGCGGAAGAAGAGGAAGGTGCAGATCGAGAGCAGCCATAGCTCGGCGATCGAGAACTTCTCGGCGAACGTGAAGAGGACGGCGAACGAGAAAAAGGCCGCGAGGCCGGCGAACATGGCGCGTCCGGCGCGCGAGTCCTTGAGGTCGATGTCGGGAAGCACGCTGCCGAGCACGCCGGCAAGCGTGACGGCGACGAGGTTCTCGGGCGCAACCACATCGGCCGCAAGTGTGAGCGTTGCGAGCATGCCGCTGGCGACGGTGCCGACACCGATGTGCGTCGCGAAATTGGCCATGGCCCGACCCCTCTGTCCGCAACCAGGTTGCTGAGCGCTGTTCCCTTCCGCGAGACCGACCAGATTCGCATGATTGTGAGAAGCCTTACGCCAGCAAAAGCTGTGGGGAGGGCGTGTGTTGTCGTGCTGTGTGGCAGGCCGCAAGATTGCCCAGATCGGCTGCACGATGGCGCGCCAGGTCCGTCAGACGGGGAATGGCACGGCCCGTGCTTCTAAGCGGGCAGGATGGCCGCTCATGCGGCCGGACCGGGGTGGAATGTGCCGAATTGGCTCAGGTTGTGCGTGAGGGAAGGCCATGGTGAAGAATCGAACGGCGACGGCGAGCGAGCCCGTGGAGCTCAGGCCGCGGACCGTGGCAGACGGGCGGATCGATGTCGCGAGCCTGCGCTGGACGATCGAGCACATGCACAGTGAGCTCGAAGGCACTGCGGAGCTGGGGCGCGTGCGCAATGCGCTTGCGATCGCGCTGATGGAGCTCGATCGGGCCGACAGGCAGCGCCTGACGGTCATCACCGACGATCTTGGCTGGTCGCGCTATTTCCCACGGACGGCCAAGCCGACCTGAATAGGCACTTCAGGGCAACCGTTCGCCCACCCAACGCGTCAGCCGTGCGCCAATGAGACGATGCGTGCCAGAACGGCACTCTCGGCGCGCGCCAGCTCGTCCAGAATGGTGAAGTGGTTGGCGTTGGGCACCACGACGCACTCGGCCTTGACGCCGGCCGCGCTCCAGGCCGCCGCCAGCGCGAGGCTCTGACGGATGAACTCCTGGCTTTCGTCGCCGCCAACGGCCGCAACCATGGTTGCCGACGGCGGCGGCTTGCGGCCGGTGATGGCATTCGCGGCGCGCGCGCTCGCGGCGTCGAGCTTCAGTGCCTCGTTGAGCGAGGTGCCGATCAGCGGCTCGGGATCGAAGGCGCCGCTCAGGGCATAGGCCGCGCGCACGAGATCACCCGGCACGTCGCCGACCGCTGTCCAGTCCGTCGCCAGCATGCTCGCCGCCAGATGTCCGCCGGCCGAATGGCCGATGACGACCGGGTGCTTCTTCGTGCGCTGATAGAGCGTCTTGAGGCACTGGCGGATGTCGCCGACGATCGCGCCCACGGTGGCGGCCGGCGCCAGCGAGTAGGACGGCATCGCGACGTCGATGCCGCGCGCATTGAATTCCTTGGCGATGAAGCTTTGCGCCTTGCGGTCGCCGCGCTGCCAGTAGCCGCCGTGGATGTAGACGACGAGCGGCGCCTTGGCGGCGCCGCGCGCGCGAAAGAGATCATAGCGGTGGCGCTCGCCGGGCCCATAGGCCTGATCGGCGAGGAGGTCGGCCTCGTTGCGCCAGGCGGCCGAGGCGGCGGCCCAGCGGGTGGCGATGGCTTCGTGCTCTGGCACGCGGCGGCGATTGTTGTACTCGGCCTCATAGTCGATCTTCGTCATGGCGGCCTCATTCCGGGAGTGCGGCATCGGCGCCAACCATAGCGGACGATCTTGCCTCGCGCGAACGGCTGTCCGAGAGTTCGACCATGCACCCGTCGGCAGACGCCATCATCGACCTCTACGAGCGCCATGCTGCGGCATTCGATGCCGATCGCTCGCGCGCGCTGTTCGAGCGCGGCTGGCTCGAGCGCTTTCGCGCCGCAGTGGCGCCGGCTGCCGCGGTGCTCGATCTCGGTTGCGGCATGGGCGAGCCGATCGCGCGCTATCTGATCGAGAACGGACATCCCGTAACCGGCGTCGATAGTGCGCAGTCGATGATCTCCATGGGCGAAGCGCGCTTTCCCAATGAGACGTGGATCGTCGCCGATATGCGCCGCCTCGATCTCGGCGCGCGGTTCGGCGGCATTCTCGCGTGGGACAGTTTCTTTCATCTCACGGCGGAGGATCAGCGCGCGATGTTCGCCGTGTTCGCCTCGCACGCGGCGCCGGGCGCGGCGCTCATGTTCACGAGTGGTCCCGCACGCGGAGAAGCCATCGGGAATTATCAGGGCGAGCCGCTCTACCATGCGAGCCTCGATGCAGAAGAATACGGGGCGCTGCTTGCGGCGCACGGCTTCGAGGTGCTCGGCCACGTCGCCGAGGATGCAACGTGCGGTGGCCGCACGGTCTGGCTCGCGCGTCAGGTGCAAGCTGGCACCTAGGCCACAGGCAACGCGCGAGTAGTGCCTCATCCACATGCGCTCGTGATCGTGCATAACCGGCAGAGATGTGCGGCGCGCGTCGAGGCTTACCGCTAAGAAGAGCCCATGGGAGCTGGCCGGCGCTGGTGTGGCGGGGTGCCAGGCCGACGGCATAAGTCTCGGGACGCCGGCCAGCTCTCCAAATCCGACATATCCCATTGATCGAAATCAGTTGCGGCCTTGCCGAGGGCGCGGCACGATCGCGGTCCACCAGCCATGCGCATGAACGCGTGGTGTCAGTTCGCGCGAGGAACCGCCTGCCATGAAGCTGATGTCATCCATGCTTTCGCCCTATGTCCGCAAGGTGCGGATGACCGCCACGATCAAGGGCCTCGATGGCCGCATCGAGCACCAGCCGGCGGATACGAACGCCGGCGATCCGACGCTCAACAAGCTCAATCCGCTCGGCAAAGTCCCCTGCCTCATTACGGATGAGGGCGAGGCGATCTTCGACAGCCACGTCATCTGCGAGTATCTGGACTCGCTCAGCCCTACGCCCGTGCTTTTTCCAAAGAGCGGTCCCGAGCGCTGGCGCACGCTGACGCTCGGCGGCCTCGCCGATGGCATGCTCGACGCGGCGCTGCTCATCGTCTACGAGGGCCGCTTCCGGCCGGAGAACATGAAGGTGCAGGCCTGGCTCGACCGTCAGCAATCGAAGATCGATCGCGCGCTGGCGCTGCTCGAGGCGGCGCCACCAACCTGGAAGGGCCATCCGGACTACGGTCACGTGACGCTCGCCGCCGCGCTCGGCTATCTCGACTTCCGCCTCGGCGGCAAGTGGCGCGCCGGCCATCCGAAGATGGTCAAGTGGCTCGACGAGTTCGCGGCCGCCGTGCCCGCATTCGAGGCGACGCGGCCAGCGCAATGAGAAGCGCACCCCGCGTGGTGGCGTTGTTGTGTCCAATGAGTGAGGAAAGCGATGATTACAGCGATCGTGCGCTTCAAACTTCCTTCGACGGTGAAGGCCGAGGACGCAGCCGAGCTTTTCAAGGGCTCGGCACCCAAGTACCGCGGGCTCAACGGTCTCGTGCGGAAGTACTACCTCTACAATGAGAGCGGCGTCGGCGGGGGTGTGTATCTCTGGAAGAGCCGAGCCGCGGCCGAGCGCGTATACACCGCCGAGTGGAAGAAGATGATCGCCGACCGCTACGGTGCGGAACCGGAGATCAGCTTCTACGAGACGCCGGTCGTGGTCGATAATGCGATCGATGAAATTCAGGTCGACGCCGCGGAGTAAGGCGCACGCCGAGCAAGTCGCGGGACAGCGCCCGGCCCATGCGGGACGGCGTTTAAACCTTTGTTAAGCGATTCCCCGCTAGTCTTCGCTCATGCCGGATCGCGTGTCCGTGCGCCGCCGGGAACGGCTGGCTGCATGGGCTTGGCGAGCGCGGGAAGTGTTCGGGGGAGCACTTCCGTGCGCCGGCAATTGGATCGGTGGGTCGGTGCATGTGGCGTAGAGCCCGGTGCTGGCCTGCCCGTGAGAAGAGCAGAGGCCAAGGGCCCGAGCTCGATAAGCTGGCGCGCGGGTGGAGGGGGAGCCGCCGCGCGCCGATCGAACGCGGTATTGCGTCAGCATTCCAGAGAACAGGTAGAGGCCGAAAGGCCCGGACCGGTGCGTGCACCTGGTCCGTTGCGAGGCGGGCGCCCGGGCCCGCCTCGCTGCTTTTGCAGCGCAGGCGGGCCCAAACCTAAACATGCCGCCCGCCTCGCTGCTTTTGCAGCGAGCGCCGACGCCGAACCTGAAAACTATATTCATGCTCGCACCATGGTAAGGCCCCAATCGACACCCTATGTTCGTATGCGGAGGTGTGAGCATGCGCGGGGTTATCATTGGGTGCGTTGTGGCGGCAACGGCCTGCATTGGCCCCTTTGCCGCTCTGGCCGAACCACCGCGTGACGCGATCGCGGACGTCCTGAGGAAGCAGGGCACGGGCGTTTATCGCGTCCAGAGTGCGCCGGACCGCAACCAGACGCCGGCCGCCCAGCCGCCAGCCGCCGACCAGACCGCGCCGCAAGCTCGTGATCCGCGCGAGGGCGATCCGCTCTACGAGCAGGCGCAGCGTCTCATGAAGGCGATCGACGCCGTCCTCAACGATACCGCGCGCAACCGTGACGAGGCGCGCAAGCTGCCCTCGGCAAACGACTTCATCGTCAAGCCGCTCTGGACGGAGACGCGCGAGGATCGCGAGCGCAAGGTCCGCGACCTGCTCGATGCCGCGCTCGGCATCGTCACCGACGTGCCGGTGGTCGAGAGCCAGAAGAAGATCGAGAGCCTGCGCAAGAACATCCACGAGATCGAGGATCGCATCGTCAAGCTGCGCGAGAAGCAGATCACGGCGCCGAAGACCGCGCTCATTCCGGGCGTGACGGCGGATACGGTCGACAGCCTCGAGCGCGACATCGCGGATTCGCGCTCGCGCATCGACCTCAACCGGGACCAGATCGCGGCGACCAAGGAAGAGATCCGCGCGGCGCTGGCGAAGAGCGGCATCGAGCTCGGCAACGAGCAGCTCGATCTGCTGCTCGACGGCGCGCTCTCCGGCGACATCGTGCGCCTCATCTCCGTGTTCAACTCGGCGAAGCTCATCGACGGGCAGCTCAGCAAGCTGCTCGCGGCCTCGGGTGAGAACATCGGCGCGGCGCGGAAATACTTCGCCATGCACGCGGCGCTCTTCGCGATCCTCGTCCACGCGCAGGACTCGATGATCAGCAAGATCGACAAGCAGTATCTGCCGAAGCTCGAAGCGATCATGAAGGACGTCGACCAGGCGCGCGCCAAGACCAACCAGCTCCTGCGCGCCGAGAACAGGCCCGACCAGCGCCGCGCCCTCGAGGCGAACCGCGAGAGCCAGCGCCTCGCGGAGGAAGCCGCCAAGGGCTATCGGCGCTATCTCCTCCAGCAGCGCGAGCAGATCGCGCGGGCGAGGTCGCGTGCGGTACACGATCTCAGGATCGCCGATAATACCTATGAGACGGTCGAGGCGAGCTTCCAGCTCCGTGTGTTGATGCGCGAAAGCGCCACGACTTTCGAAGCCATCCAGAAGCTCGAGGCGCCGACATTCGAGCAGATCTTCCGCAACGAGGAACTGCGGCGCGAGTTCGAGAGTCTCACCCGAAAGCTCGACCAGCCATCGAGTTGAGCGAGGCGCACCCGTTCCACGCGGCACTCCACGTGTGATCGGCACCTTGCGGTCGTCCGGCATTCGGGGCTATTGATTTGTTCTCCGTCCGATGATTGGGGGACAGAGAGACGGCCTAGGCTCGACCGACGCGTCACATGCACAGGAGGCATCCATGGCCCAGAATCCCTTCGAGTTCTCCCAACAGATGCGCGAACTCGCGGAGAGAAATGTCGAGCAGGCACGCGCGACCTATGGCCAGTTCATGGATGTGATGTCGCAGGCCGTCGGTATGTGGACCAAGGGCCTGCCCGCCAACGAGCTGACGAGCGGCTTCCAGGCCGTGCAGGAGCGCGCGATCGGCTACGCCAAGGAGAATGCCGAGGCGAGCTTCGCGCTGGCGAGCGATCTTGCGTCGGCGAAGGACGTGCAGCAGGTGTTCTCGCTGCAGACCCAGTTTGCGCAGGCTCAGATCCAGGCCTATGCGGCGCAGGCCCAGGACCTCGGAAAGATGATGACCGAGGCCATGCAGGGCATGACGCCAAAGCGTTAGGGCGGCAGGTAACGCCCTCGCCGATTCGATCGAACCTATTGTTAGCCAAGCGCGACATAGGGTTCAGGATTGGATCGAGGAGGCGCATATGCATCGGCTGCCCGAACCACCGCAGCATCGCTACGAAGCGCTGCTCCGGCACTATTTCCAACGCCTGCCGACGGCCGCGCGCGGGGCGGACTGCGCGCAGCATTTTCATTGTCCCGAGTTCGTTGCGCGAACGGACGAACTGGCGCCGCTCTTTGCGCACGTCATGCAGCACGCGGCGCGCGATCTCGCGGTATTCGACAATGATCAACTCGGGATCGGGCTGACCGGGCTCTTCTCCATGCGGTGGTCGAACTTCGGCTATCGGCTGGCGAACTCGCCCGCGCACCGGCAGAACTGCGAGACCGTGCCCGTGGCGGAGCAAGCGGCTGCCATTGCCTCCATCGAAGTGCTTTATGCCGATTGCCTGGCACCGCGCGCCGTGCCGGCAGCGGGACTGCCGCACGATGCGGCGGGGCCGCTCGGCGCCTTCACATACATGGTCTGGGATGCCTCGCCGCTCGGCTACTGGCGCGGTGCGGGGCCGAAGGACCCGCGTGTCGCGGCACTGCTCGAAGTACTGGCGGCGGCGCTGAGCTTGCCCAATGCGGTTTGCATCAAGAGCGCGCTGCACGGACTCGGGCATCTCGAGGGCGCTGCGGCCGACGCGCGCCGCGCTATCGTCGAGGATTTCCTTGCAAAGCGCGGTGCGGATCTCGACGCGGGTCTCGCGCGCTACGCCGCCGCCGCCGCGCG
>Ga0182740_1001093_pt1 | contig 19870 bp, 17 predicted proteins | sample eDN5th37CKraftBY_FD_128872 | JGI IMG/M metagenome (GOLD analysis project Ga0182740, IMG submission 128872) | Enriched backyard soil microbial communities from Emeryville, California, USA - eDNA 5th pass 37_C Kraft BY (version 2) (version 2) | ecosystem: Environmental > Terrestrial > Soil >...
GAGAACAACAACGCCACCAACTACGGCCTGGTGTACAGCTCCAAGCTGGTCTCGGGTCTGGTGGGTGCCGGTATGGGTTCGGTCGTGGTGAGCGCCTGGGGTTACGGTGCGGCGTTCATCATCGCCGGTTCGGTGGGCGTCGCGTGCGCCTTCCTCACCCTGCTGCTGAAGCAGCCGAAGCTGCCGAAATCCGAGCGGCTGGCCGCCGAGGATCCGGCTCGGCACTCCAGCCAGGCAAAGGAGGCGTCGCTGGCGGCCGACTAGAGGCCAGGCGCGACACCACAGTTGAAACGGCCCCGGGCGCGGTGAGTCACATGACCGCCGCGCCCGGGGTTGTTTTCTGTGCGTACGAGGTACCCCACCAAGTGCGACGACGCGCCGCAGACATTCAGAGGGTCACGGTTCATTGCATACCAAAAACCGGTAAGCTTGGAGCAACCTCAGAGGCTAAGGAGCCGCCAGCCATGTCCCGTCCGTATCCCGCCGGCAAACCCAAGAAGGCGTCGCCGTCAAACATGCTGGGCGACGCCGCACCTCGCGTCGTACGGCCCGCTCCCCTACGCCAGGCCGTATACGACGCGATCATCGAGATGATCATCCAGGGCACCCTGCAGCGCGGCCAGCACCTCGTGGAGGCCGAGCTCGCCGAATACCTGGGCGTCAGCCGCCAGCCCGTCCGCGAGGCGCTGCAGCGCCTGCAGACCGACGGCTGGATCGAACTCCGCCCGGCCCAGGGCGCGTTCGTCCACGTCCCCTCCGAGGAGGAGGTGGACCAGCTGCTCGGGGTCCGCACGGTCCTTGAGACCTACTCGGCCGCCCTGGCCGCCGAACGCGCGACACCCGAGGACGTGAACCGGTTGTGGGAGCTTCAGCAGGACGGGCTCAACGCACTCACCACCAACAATTCCGAGGGCCTGGTGGAGGCCAACGCGGCGCTGCACGCCGCGATCACCGAGCTGGCCGGGAACCAGGTGCTCGCCGACCACATCAGCCTCGTCGAACGTAAGTGGCGCTGGTACTACCTGCCCATCGCACGCCCGCGCGGACACGATGCGTGGTCCGAGCACGCCGAACTGATCAAGGCGATCGCGGCCCATGACGTGGAACAGGCGACCGACATCATGCGGCGGCACACCGACCGCACGCGGCAGACCTACCACGAGGAGCGCATGGCCAAGGCCGCCCAGGCCTGACATCGGGCCTTACATCCAGGCCCGGGCGGATCAGACCGTCGCGAAGCGGTCGTCGCTGATCCGCTCGGCCCCGGCGTAGATGTTCATGGTCGCGCCGCGCAGGAAACCCACAAGCGTCAGACCCATCTCCCTGGCCAGGTCGACCGCCAGTGACGACGGCGCCGACACCGCGGCCATGGCCGGAATCCCGGCCATCACGGCCTTCTGGACGAGCTCGAACGACGCGCGGCCGCTGACCATCAGCACCGTGCCGCGCAGTGGCAACCGGTCGCCGTCCAGCGCCCATCCGATCACCTTGTCGACCGCGTTGTGCCGCCCGACATCCTCACGCACGCAGAGCAGTTCGCCGTCGACGTCGAACAGGGCCGCGGCGTGCAACCCACCCGTGCGGTCGAAGACCCGCTGTGCGGCCCTGAGCTGGTCGGGCATCGTGACGATGGTGGCGGCGGACAACTCGACCGGATCGTCGCCTACGGTCCACGAACTGACGGTGCGCACGGCCTCCAAGCTCGCCTTGCCGCACACGCCGCACGAGCTCGTCGTGTAGAAGTTGCGTTCCAGCGACGCGTCGGGCGCCGTGACACCTTCGGCGAGCACGACGTCGAGCACGTTGTAGGTGTTGGAACCGTCGCGCGTGGCCCCTGCGCAGTACCGGATCCCGGCGATGTCGCCGGCCCGCGCGACCACGCCCTCACTGACCAGGAATCCCCGCGCGAGGTCGAAATCGTTCCCCGGCGTGCGCATGGTGACCGTCAACGGGCGCCCGGCGACGCGGATCTCGAGCGGTTCCTCAGCGGCCAGGGTGTCCGGCCGTTCGGCCGCGCCGCCCTCGGCGAGTCGCACAACCCGGTACCTGTTCGTCACGCGGCCCATCTGACACTCCTTTTGTATGTTGTATTCACTGTAACTCCGGATATGGTCAGCGCGCCGCTCAGCGAACTGTCCTTGGAGTTACCTGGACACCACATGAATCTGGCTGTCCCTGTGGACAACGTGACCCAGGTCACTTAGTCTTGTGCATACGGTATGCAATTAGGAGCAGGATTATGGCAGCCAACGACACCGCGGCACCGGTCGTGGTACGCGACCTGCGAGGTCGCACGTACCGAGTAGGTGAAGATCCGCAGGACCTCATCGGCTGCTCGAGAGCGTGGATGCTGGCGTTCTCCTGGATCGCCATGGCAGGCATCGGTGTACTGCAGTACGGCTACGGGGTCGCGCTCACCGCACTGCACGTCACCGAGGGCCGCAGCCTCACCGCAGCGCTGTGGGTGCTCGCGCTGTGGGTCGTGTTCCAGGCCGGGGCCGCCGCCCCGACCGCGGTGCTCAGCCACCGGTTCGCGCTGTCCCCCTCCCGCGCGGTCCCGATCGGCGCGGCCCTGTGCGCGGCAGGCCCCCTGACCGTCGCCCACACCGACAACATCGCGCTGGCGATCCTGGGCTACTCGGTGCTGTCCGGAACCGGCGCGGGCATCGTCTACGCCACCTGCACGGCCACCGTCGCCAAGTGGTACCCGGAGAACCGTGCGGCCAGGATCGGGCTGGTCACCGGTGCGGTCGGCTGCGGTGCCGTGCCGTTCATCGCAGCTTTCGCGCTCACCCTGACATCGACCACGCGCACAGCGCTTTTCACGGCGGTCGCGGTCATCGTCCTCGTCGTCGTCGCCCAAGTCGGCTCGCTGCTGAAGGACCCGCCCGCGGGCTGGTGGCCCGCCCACGTCGACCCGCGGCAGTGGGCCTTCGACAAGACGCTCAACCGCAGCCTGCGCCACAACGTAACCGCGATCCGGCAGTTCTCACCGGCAGAAGCCGCGCGCACACCCGCGTTCGTGGTGATGTACCTGATCATGGTCATCGCGGCGGCGGCCGCGCTGCTGGCCATCGTCTACGTGCCGATAATGGCGATCTCACAGGGCTTTTCGCTCGCGGTCGCGGCACTGGCCGTCGGTCTGCTCGCGGTGGTCAACGGCACGGGCCGCAGCATCGCCGGGTGGGCCTCGGACCGCCTGGGGCGCAGGCAGGTGCTCAGCGCCGCGCTGTTGATCCAGGGCTGCGCCCAACTCGGCCTCGTCTACTCGGCGTCTTCTGCAGTACCCGTCGCCTTCGTCGTCTTCGCCGGGCTCAGCGGATTGTCCGGAGGCGCGTTCTACCCGCTGATCGCGAGCCTGGTCGCGGACTACTTCGGTGAGCCCAACGCCGTGCGCAATTTCAGCCTGGTCTACAGCGCCAAGCTGTTCGGCGGCCTGATCGGCGTCGGCGTGCCCGCGCTGCTGATCAGCTCACACCTCATGAACCCGTTCGTGGTGGCGGGACTGCTCAGTCTCGGTGCCGCCGCGATGACGCGGCTGCTGCACCTCCCCGGTTTTCCGATCGTCGCACTGCCGCGCTGATCTTCGTCCACGTGTAAACCCTGACAACCCCTTTCAAGGAGAGCCATGACCAGCTTCGCCGGAAACCCCGCAGTAGACAGCCTGCACCGGCTGATCGACAACCTCATGCACCACGTGAGTGCGCTTGAGGTGACCCATGGCCGCGTCCCGGCCGTACACCGCGTGGTCAACGACGTCGAGCGCATCCGCAACGGCATCGAAAGGCTCAAGATCGACCTCGCCGAGCTGGCACCAGCGGGTGTCCGCTCGTCTGCCGCCGCGGTCGAGAAGATCCAGATCCCGGACTCCGACTACGGCATCGACTTCTGGCGCGACGTCGACCACGAGGGCATCGCGGGCGTACGCCGCCACGCCTGACACACCGGACAAAAGATTTGGCCTGGGCCCCTCTCCGGGGGCCCAGGCCAAAGTCGTTGTGGGTCAGCGTAACTGCGATGCGGCAGCCATGGCCACCGGTGTGAGCTCGCTGGCGTCGGCGTAGATCAGGCTGAACAGCCTGCGCTGCATCCGTGGCTCCCAGAACCGCCGGACGTGGTCGGCCACGGCCGCGGCCGCCTTGTCCTCGGGCAGGTAACCGAAGTGCGCGGCGATCTGGTTGATCAGCTTGATCTCGGTCGCCGTCGTGGGGGCTTCGTGAATCTGCATGTCACCTCACCAGTTCTGTCTCGGGGAGTTCATCGACCCTGGCTTCGGCCTGGCGGGCCGAAGGAGGCGCGAGGGCGACCTGCACGGCGGTCACCTTGTACTCGGGGCAGTTCGTGGCCCAGTCGGAGCTGTCCGTGGTCACGACGTTCGCCCCCGTTACGGGATAGTGGAACGTGGTGTACACGACGCCGGTCGGCATCCGATCGGAGATCTGCGCGTGCAGCGTGGTCTCCCCGACACGGCTGGCCAGGGTGACCAGATCACCGTCGGCGATCCCGCGCACCTCGGCATCGTGCGGATGGATCTCCAGCACGTCCTCGGCATGCCAGGCGATGTTCGCCGTACGGCGGGTCTGCGCTCCGACGTTGTACTGACTGAGGATTCGGCCCGTGGTGAGGATCAGCGGGAACCGCCTGGTGCTGCGCTCGTCGGTCGGCACGAACGGCGTGGGCACGAACCTGCCGAGTCCCCTGGTGAACGCGTCGACGTGCATGATGGGCGTGCCCTCGGGAGCCTCTTCGTCGCACGGCCACTGGATGCTGCCCAGCTGGTCCAGCTTGTCGAACGACACACCCGTGAACGTGGGTGTGAGCGTGGCGATCTCGTCCATGATCTGGCTGGGGTGGTCGTAGTGCATGGGATAACCCATCGCCGTCGCGATCCGGCAGACGATGTCCCACTCGTGCATACCGCTCTTGGGCTTCATCACCGCACGCACGCGGTTGATCCGGCGCTCGGCGTTGGTGAAGGTGCCGTCCTTCTCCAGGAACGACGCGCCGGGCAGGAACACATGCGCGTACTTCGACGTCTCGTTGAGGAACAGGTCCTGCACCACCACGAGTTCCATCGACTCCAGCGCCGCGAGGACGTGCTTGACGTTCGGGTCGGACTGGGCGATGTCCTCGCCGTGCACGAACAGACCACGGAAGCTGCCCTCGATCGCGGCGTCGAACATGTTGGGGATGCGCAGCCCCGGCTCGGCCAACAGCTCGGTGCCCCACAGGTTCTCGAACACCTGGCGGACCGCGTCGTCGGACACGTGCCGGTAGCCGGGCAGCTCGTGCGGGAACGAACCCATGTCGCACGAACCCTGGACGTTGTTCTGGCCGCGCAGCGGGTTCACCCCCACGCCGTCGCGGCCGATGTTGCCGCACGCCATCGCCAGGTTCGCCATGCCCATCACCATGGTGGAGCCCTGACTGTGCTCGGTCACCCCGAGGCCGTAGTAGATCGCGGCGTTCGGGGCCAGCGCGTACAGCCGGGCCGCGGCGCGCAGTTCCTCTGCGGGCACACCCGTGATCGGCTCGACCGCCTCTGGGCTGTTCTCCTCGCGTGCGATGAACTCGGCCCACTCCTCGAAGCCCTCACACCGCTCGGCCACGAACGACGCGTCGGTGAGACCCTCGGTCACCACCACGTGTGCCATGGCATTGACCACCGCGACGTTGGTGCCCGGCCGCAACTGCAGGTGATGGTCGGCCTCGATGTGTGGCGAGCGCACCAGGTCGATGCGGCGGGGGTCGACGACCACCAGCCGCGCCCCCTCCCGGATCCGCTGCTTCATGCGCGACGCGAACACCGGGTGCCCGTCGGTCGGGTTGGCGCCGATCACCACGATCACGTCGGCCTCGGCGACCGACCGGAAGTCCTGCGTGCCCGCGGATTCACCGAAGGTCTGCTTGAGGCCGTAGCCCGTGGGTGAGTGGCACACGCGGGCACACGTGTCGACGTTGTTGTTGCCGAATGCGGCGCGGACCATCTTCTGGACGACGTACACCTCTTCGTTGGTGCACCGCGATGATGTGATCGCGCCGATCGCGCCGGCGCCGTGGCGTTGCGAGATCTCCTGCATGCCGCGCGCGACGGTGTTGATCGCCTCGTCCCACTCGACCTCGCGCCACGGGTCGGTGATCTTGTCGCGGACCATCGGGCGCAGCACACGGTCCGGGTGTGTCGCATACCCGAACGCGAAGCGGCCCTTGACACATGAGTGACCCTCGTTGGCGCCGCCGGCCTTCTGCGGCACCATGCGTACCAGCTCGTCACCGCGCAGTTCGGCCTTGAACGAGCAACCGACGCCGCAGTACGCACATGTGGTGGTGACCGACCGGGTGGGGATGCCGAGCTCCACCACGGAGCGTTCCTGCAGCGTCGCCGTCGGGCACGCCTGCACACAGGCGCCGCACGACACGCATTCGGAGTCCATGAACAGCTCGCCGGCACCGGGAGAGACCTTCGACTCGAAGCCCCGGCCCTCGATGGTGAGCGCGAAGGTCCCCTGGATCTCGCCGCACGCCCGCACGCACCGCGAGCACGCGATGCACTTGGACGGGTCGAAGTCGAAATACGGGTTGCTGTGGTCGGGTTCGGCGTCGAAGTGGTTGGCGCCCTCGTAGCCGTAGCGCACCTGCCGCAACCCGACCACGCCTGCCATGTCCTGCAGTTCGCAGTCGCCGTTGGCCGGGCAGGTCAGGCAGTCCAGCGGGTGGTCGGAGATGTAGAGCTCCATGACGCTCTCGCGGAGCTTGGCGACCTTGGGGGTCTGGGTGTGCACCACCATGCCCTCGGCCACGGGCGTGGTGCACGACGCGGGTGTGCCACGGCGGCCGTCGATCTCGACCAGGCACAGCCGGCACGAGCCGAACGCGTCGAGCCGGTCGGTCGCGCACAACTTGGGTACGTCGATGCCCGCCTCGGCGGCCGCGCGCATCACCGATGTGCCTTCCGGGACGGACACCGGGATGCCGTCGACCTCGACGGTGACCGTCGCCGGTCCCGGCTTGGCGGGTGTACCGAAATCGGGTTCTGAGAGCAGTGTCATCGCGGGCCCTCCGTCCTCGCGCCCAGTGGCGCGGCCGTGGTATCCGCGCTCGGTTGGCGCGGGCCGAAATCGTCGGGGAAATGGGTGAGCGCGCTGCGCACGGGCATCGGCGTGAGCCCGCCCATCGCGCACAGCGACCCTTCGGTCATCACATCGCAGAGGTCATCGAGCAGTGCGAGGTTCTCCTCGCGGTGGTCGCCGGCGGTGATCCGGTCGATGACCTCCATGCCGCGCACCGAGCCCACGCGGCACGGCGTGCACTTGCCGCACGATTCCGCGGCGCAGAACTCCATGGCGAACCGGGCCTGAGCGGCCATGTCGACGGTTTCGTCGAACACGACGATGCCGCCGTGGCCCACCATGGCCCCGGCCTCGGCGAACGCCTCGTAATCCATGGGCAGGTCGAACCTGTCGCTGGGCAGATACGCACCGAGCGGGCCGCCGACCTGCACCGCGCGCACCGGGCGGCCCGAAAGTGTCCCGCCGCCATAGTGTTCCACGAGCTCGCCGAGCGTGATGCCGAACGCGCGCTCGACGATGCCACCGCGGCGGATGTTGCCGCCCAGCTGGAAGATCTGTGTGCCACGGGATCGCCCGACACCGAAGTCGGCGTACGCCTGCGCGCCCTCGGCGAGGACCAGGGGCACGCTCGACAGCGTCAGCACGTTGTTCACCACGGTCGGCTTGCCGAACAGCCCGTTGATCGCGGGGATCGGCGGCTTTGCGCGGACCATACCGCGTTTGCCCTCAAGGCTTTCCAGCATCGAGGTTTCCTCACCGCAGATGTAGGCGCCCCCGCCGACACGCACGTGCATGTCGAAGCGCAGCCCCGACCCCAGCACGTCGTCGCCGAGCCATCCGCGGCCGCGCGCGATGTCGATCGCGGCACGCATGGTCGCGATGGCGTCGGGATATTCGGAGCGGATGTAGATGTAGCCCTCGGTGGCGCCGACCGCGTGGGCCGCGATCGTCATGCCCTCGATGAGCATGAACGGATCGCCTTCCATCACCATCCGGTCGGCGAACGTGCCGCTGTCGCCTTCATCGGCATTGCAGCACACGAACTTCAGCGCATCGGCGCAGTCCAGCACGGTCTTCCACTTGATGCCTGCGGGGAAACCGGCACCACCGCGGCCGCGCAGACCGGAATCGGTGACCTCGGCGACCACCTCTGCCGGCGACATCTGCAGCGCCCGCCGCAGACCCGCGAGCCCGCCGTGCTCGAGGTAGTCGTCGGGCGACACGGGGTCTGTGACGCCGATACGCGCGAACGTCACGCGCTCCTGCGTCGCCATCCAGGGCAGGTCCTCGACGACGCCGACGCGCAGGGGATGCTCGGCCGCGTCGAACAGACCGGCGCCGACCAGTTCGTCGACCTGATCGGGGGTGACGGGCCCGTAGCCCACGCGGCCGTTCGGCGTCGCGACCTCGACGAGCGGTTCGAGCCATAACATGCCGCGGGAGCCGTTGCGCACCAATCGGATCGATCGTCCGGTGCGCTCCGCTGCCGCGGTCAGTGCGTGGGCAACCTCATCGGCGCCGACGGATTTGGCCGCTGAGTCGCACGGCACGTAGACGGTGACCGGTTCGCTCATCGCGTCACCGCCGAATCGATGAGGGCCGACAGGCGCGCCTCGTCGAGCCGTCCGTAGAGCCTGCCGTCCACCTGGGCCGACGGGCCCAGTGCGCAGTTGCCGAGGCAGAAGACCTGCTCGGCCGTGAGCGTTCCGTCATCGGTGGTGTCCCCCAGTTGCACCCCGTGCCGGTCCTGCAGATGTGCGACCAGCCGCGAGGCGCCCAAAGCCTGGCAGGCCTCGGCGCGGCACACGCGGACCGTCGTGCGCCCGGCAGGTTCCGAGCGGAAGTCGTGGTAGAAGGTGATGACCCCGTGCACATCGGCACGGGACAGGTTGAGTTCTTCGGCGAGCACGGGGACGGCCTCGGCGGGCACACATCCCAGCCTCTCCTGGACCGCGTGCAGGATCGGCAGCAGCGGCCCGCGGTGGTCGCGATGGTCGGCGGCGATCTCACGGACCAGGGTCGCCACGCTCGTCTCCCCGGTGGTTGTGCGTTTCATGGGCTTCCTCCAGCAGACGGGGCGAAACCGGTCGGGCGGAATCGTTTTCGGTGACGAACACCGCCCCATGCCGAGTAGGCGACATGGGGCGGTGTGCGAGTGCTACGAACCGACGACGATCTTCTTGCGGTGGAACTCTTCGATCTGGTCAGCGTCGTAACCCAGGCCGGCCAGCACCTCGTCGGTGTGCTCACCGAGCAGCGGCGCACCCTTGATCTCGGGCTGGAAGGCCGAGAACTTGACCGGGCTGCCGACGGTGAGGAACGAACCGCGTCCCTTCTGGTCCACCTCGACGATGCTTCCGGACTTGCGCAGCGACGGATCGTTCGCGAGTTCCTTCATGCTCATCACCGGGGCGCAAGGCACCTCCCACTTGCGCAGGATGTCGACGGCCTCGTACTTGGTCTTGTCGGCCAGCCACTTCTCGATCTCGCCGAAGATCTCGAAGATCTTGTCCTGACGGGCCTTCGCGGTGTTGTACGCCGGATCCTCGGCCCACTCCGGATGGCCGATGGCCTCGGCGGTACGGACCCAGTTCTGCTCCTGGATGGTGAAGTAGATGTAGGCGTTGGGGTCGGTCTCCCAGCCCTTGCACTTGAGCACCCAGCCCGGCTGGCCGCCGCCGCCGGCGTTGCCGCCACGCGGAACCGTGTCGCCGAACTCGCCGTGCGGGTACTGCGGGTACTCCTCGAGGTAGCCCACGGCCTCCAGGCGCTGCTGGTCACGCAGCTTCACGCGGCACAGGTTGAGTACGGCGTCCTGCATCGAGGCCGAGACCTTCTGGCCCTTACCGGTCTTGTCGCGCTGGATCAGCGCGGTCAGGATGCCGATCAGCAGGTGCATACCGGTGTTGCTGTCACCGAGCGCCGCACCGCTGACGGTCGGCGGGCCGTCCCAGAAGCCCGTGGTGGACGCGGCGCCACCGGCGCACTGAGCGACGTTCTCGTACACCTTCAGGTCGTTCCAGGTCGAGTCGTCGTTGAAGCCCTTGACCGAACCGAAGATCAGCCGCGGGTTCCACTTCTGCAGGGTCTCCCACGACAGCCCCATGCGGTCCAGCGCACCGGGTGCGAAGTTCTCCACCAGCACGTCCGCGTCGCGGATGAGCTTCTCCATGACCTCGAGGCCCTCGGGCGACTTGGTGTCGATGGCCAGCGACCGCTTGTTGCTGTTGAGCATCGTGAAGTACAGCGCGTCGACGTCGGGGATGTCCCGCAGCTGCTTGCGGGTCACGTCGCCGCCGCCGGGACGCTCGACCTTGAGGACGTCGGCCCCGTACCAGGCCAGCATCTGGGTACAGGCCGGTCCTGCCTGGACACCGGTGAAGTCGATCACCTTGATCCCTGAGAGGGGTAGCTCTGTCATGAGACAGTTCCTTTCATTGTTGGTGTTTCGGTGTGTTCGTGTTGATTCGAGGGATCCGCCCCCGGTACTCACTTGGTGCTGATGCCCTTGGGATTGAGATGTGCGATGTTGCCGCTCTCGGTGCCGTCGGACGGATCGATGACGCAGTCGATGAGCGCGGGACGTCCCGAGGCCAGTGCCTCGCGCAGCGCCGCCGCCACCTCGTCGGGCGTGGTCGCCTGATACCCCTTGCCGCCGAAGGCCTTGATCATGTACTCGTGCTGCGCGCGCAGTGCCGTCGGCGCGGGATCCGCGGTCGAACCCGATGCCTCGTCACCGCGGTACACACCGCTGTTGTTGAGGATCACCGTGACGATCGGAAGGTTGTAGCGGCAGATCGCCTCGAGTTCCATACCGCTGAACCCGAATGCGCTGTCACCTTCGATGGCGACCACCGGATCGCCGGTCTCGACGGCCGCGGCGATCGCGTAGCCCATGCCGATGCCCATCACGCCCCACGTGCCGCTGTCCAGCCGGTGCCGCGGAACCTGCATGCCGATGGTGTTGCGGGCCAGGTCGAGTGCGTTGGCGCCCTCGTTCACCACGTACACCTGCGGGTTGTCGGCGAGCACGTCGCGGATGGCCTGCAGGGCGCCGAGGAACTTCATCGGGTGCGCCGTGAGGGCGGCCTCCAGCCGGCCGCTCATCTTGGCGACATTCTGCTCGGACTTGGCCGCGAGCTCCTGACGCCACTCGGGGGCGACGCTGATCTGGCCGGGCTTGCTGCGCTCCAGCAGCGTCTCCACCACCGAGCTGATGTCCCCGACCAGGGGTGCGGCGATGGGCTGGTTGCTGTCCATCTCCGTGGCCGAGATGTCGACCTGGATGAACTTGGCGTCGGGGTTCCACTGCGGCGCATCGCCGTGTCCCAGAAGCCAGTTCAGCCGGGCACCGACGAGCATGACCACGTCTGCACGCTTGAGCGCGAGCGACCGTGCCGTCGCGGCGGACTGCGGATGATCGTCGGGCAGCAGGCCTTTGGCCATCGACATCGGCACATAGGGGATGCCGGTGCTCTCGACGAACTCGCGGATGGTGTCGTCGGCCTGCGCGTAGGCGGCGCCCTTGCCCAGCACGATCAGCGGGCGCTCGGCGCCTGCGAGCAGCTCGATGGCCTTGTCGACCGCGTCGATCTCGGGCATCTGCTTGGGTGCGGGATCGACCACGCGCCACAGCGTCTTCTTGGCCTTCTCCGCGTCGATCACCTCACCGAGGACCGCGGCCGGGATGTCCAGGTAGACACCGCCGGGCCGACCCGATGCGGCCGTGCGGATCGCACGTGCGATGCCGCGTCCGATGTCCTCGGCGCGGGATACTCGGTAGGCCGCCTTGGCGAACAGCCTGGCCGCCGCCAGTTGGTCCATCTCCTCGTAGTCACCGCGCTGCAGGTCGACCAGGTGGCGTTCACTGGATCCCGAGATCTGGACCATCGGGAAGCAGTTGGTGGTGGCATTGGCAAGAGCGACAAGGCCGTTGAGGAAGCCGGGTGCGGACACGGTCAGGCAGATGCCGGGCTTCTGGGTGAGGAAGCCGGCGGCGGCCGCAGCGTGTCCCGCGTCGCTCTCGTGCCGGAATCCGATGTAGCGCAAGCCTGATGCCTGGGCGAGGCGAGCGAGATCGGTGATCGGGATCCCGACGACCCCGTAGATGGTCTGTACGTCGTTGAGCTTCAGCGCATCGACGACCAGATGGATGCCATCGGTGAGTGCGCCGGGCTCGTCGGTACTCGCCGCCTCGGTGTCTCGCGTGGGAGCGACGGTCATGATGTGAGCCTTCCTAGCTGATGGGTTATTCCCTTACCAGGACTGACTTTTCACCTTGCAGCTCAGCCAGTCCAAGACCTGTCTTCAACCGGTCGATAAACGACGGTTATCACCTGGTCCGAGAAATGTGGCGTTGAGCAACGGGGAGTCAGTCGACATTCACTTGAGCAACCAGTGTTCTGACTGCAGATCGAATTGATCGTCCAGGCGGGCGCCTGCGGCGACATTGACGAAGGCGCGCGCGGCCGCGGAGCCGCGGCCGGCGTGGATCGCGAGCGAGATCTGTGCTGTGGTCTCTGGTTCGATGAGCCGCACGGCTCTGGCCGCTCCCAGCTGGGGGACGGCCCGCAGCCACGTGTGGGGCACGACGCTCGCCCAGGCGCCGGTGGCCACCAGGGCATACAGCGATGCCACCGAATCCGTTTCGACCTGCGGCGACGGCGTCACGCCGTTCTCGGCGAAGGCCTTGTCGATGAACTGCCGGAACCGCATGTGCGGCTCGAGCAGCGCCAGCGGCAACTGCGCGGCGTCGGACCACGTGATGGCGCGCGTACCGGGTGCCAGCTGATCTCCGGAGACCAGCAGCACGTACCGCTCCTTGTACAACGGCACCACCTCGAGCCCGGCTCGGTCCTCCGGCCCGAAATGGGCGATGGCCGCGTCGAGTTCGAAATCGCGGAGCTGTCGCAGCAATTCGGCCGAGGACAGCCGGGAGGATATGGAGACGTTGGCCTTCGGGTGCAGGTTGCAGAACGCCGCAACGGGGATGGCCGTCGTCGTCGACACCGTGGGCCCGGTGCCCAGCCGTAGCGTTCCGGAGATGCCGGTGCGCAACGCGGCCGCCTCGGCCTTGAGGCCGTCGTGCTCGGCCAGCAACCTCTTGGCCCACACCACGAGACGTTCGCCTTCGAGCGTGAGGCCCTCGAAGTTCTGGCCGCGGTGGATCAGCGTGACGTCGAGCTCGCGCTCGAGCTTGGCAATTGCTGTGGACAGCGCCGGTTGCGACACGTAGCAGACCTCGGCAGCCCTGGCGAAGTGACGTTCCCGGGCCACGGCGACGAAGTACTCCAACTGGCGCAACAGCATGAGCGTCCTTTCGGTCTCCGATCCTGTCCGACCGTTCCCTTTTGTATGCAGTATTCGGTATCCTGACACAGTACGCAATGCCGCGCCGTGAAAAGAGGTAAATCCCGTGACCGAGACACCAACCGCCATCAGCGCCTCCTGGCTCGCCCAGGCGGTGGTGGACGCATCTTCCGAGGCCATCGTGGTGACCGACAAGGCCGGCGACATCGTGCTCTGGAACGACGGCGCGGCCCGCATGTTCGGGTTCACCGCGGCCGACGCGCTCGGACAGAGCCTGGACCTGATCATCCCGGAGAAGCAGCGCGACCGGCACTGGAAGGGTTACCACCAGACCATGGCCACGGGTGTCACCAAGTACGGCGACAGCATGCTGGCCGTCCCGGCAACGCACAAGGACGGCCACCGGCTGTCCATCGAGTTCAGCGTGGCTTTGCTGCGCGACGACACCGGCGAGATCGTCGGCATCTCGGCCATCATGCGCGAGGTGAGCGAGCGGCGTGCCGCCGAGCGCGCACTGCACGCCCGAATCGCCGAACTGCAGAACGAACTGAACGAGGTGCGCGCAGGGCTGTCCTGAACAACCCTGCGCCACACCTGCTCTCACGATCTCAATCGACTTCACTCGACACGGAGCACCCGGACCGAATCGGTGTACCCCGCGACACCGCTTCGGCTTCCGGAGACGACCACCACGACATCGCCGGGGTGGCACGCGCCCATGCTCAGCAACGCACGCGACACCTCGCCCGGCATGGATTCGGCCAGCTCCGTCGGTGCCAGCACCGCCGACTCGACACCCCACGAGAACGTCAGGCGCCCCCGCACCTCGTCGTCGTGCGCGAAGGCCAGCAGCGGCAGCGGTGACCGCTGCCGGGCCAACCGCAGCGCCGTGTCACCGGTGCGCGTGAAGCAGCACAGGGCCGCGGCGCCCAGCCGGCGTCCCACCTCGCAGGCCGCCACCGCGATCGCGTCACCGAACACCGCGTCCGTGCCGTTCACGGCCTCCACGAGCGCCGATTCGGGCGTCTCGCCCCGGCCAGAACCGCTCTCGGCGGCGACGACGATGCGTGCCATGGTGGCGACGGCGTGCGCCGGATCCGCGCCCACACTCGTCTCGGCCGAGAGCATCACCGCATCGGCCCTGTCGAACACCGCGTTGGCGACGTCGGACACCTCGGCACGTGTCGGGCGGCGGTCCGACACCATCGAATCGAGCATCTGCGTCGCCACGATCACGGGTTTGGCCGCCTGACGGCACAGGGCGATCGCGCGGCGCTGCACCAGCGGGATCTGCTCCAGGGGCATCTCCACGCCGAGATCGCCGCGCGCGACCATGAGACCGTCGAACGCCTCGACGATCGCGGGTAGGTCCGAAACCGCCTCAGGCTTCTCCAGTTTCGCGATGACCGGGACCCGGCGTCCCACCTCGTCCATGATCTTGTGCGCGAGCTCGACCTCCTCGGGTGCGCGCACGAACGACATCGCGATCATGTCCGCGCCGAGCTCCAGCGCGAACTTGAGATCCTCGATGTCCTTGTCCGACAACGGCGGAACGCTCACCGGGATGTTGGGCAGCGATATCCCCTTGTGGTCGCTGACCGGCCCGCCGTCGACGACCTCGCACCGGATGTCGGGACCGTCGACGGCCACCACGCGCAGATCCACGCGCCCGTCGTCGACCAACAGCCGGTCACCCGCGCGCACGTCCTGTGACAGGCCCGCGTAGGTCGTGGAGACCCGGTCGTGGTCACCCGGGCAGTCCTCCGTGGTGATCGTGACGTGCTCGCCCGTCGCCCATACGACGGGACCGTCGGCGAAACACCCCAGCCGGATCTTGGGCCCCTGCAGGTCCGCGAGGACGCCGACCACACGGCCACGCTGGGCGGCGATCTCCCGGACCATGCCGTACAGCGCCGAGTGCTCGGCGTGGGTGCTGTGGCTGAAGTTCAGCCGGGCGACATCCATTCCGGCGTCGACGAGTTCGGTCAGTACCGACGACGTGGCCGTGGCCGGGCCCAACGTGCAGACGATCTTTGCGCGGCGATTCGCCATTTTCTTCTCCTTATCGAAGAGCCGGCTTGAGTGCCTGCTCCTGTGGCACCGCGGCGGGCACGGCCGTGCGTGCCAGCAGGTCGGTGGCGGCGTGCACGGTGCGCAGCGTGGGCGCAGGCGCACCGGTGAGGTCGGCCATCTCCACGACGGCGGTGACGATCGCGTCGAGCTCGAGCTGCTTGCCCGCTTCGAGGTCCTGCAGCATCGATGTCTTGTGGTGACCCACGTTCTCGGCACCACGCAAGCGCTTCTCGATGGAGATGTCGGGCTTGGCTCCCAGCCGCGACGCGATGTCGAGCGTCTCCTCCATGAGCTGGACCACGACCTGGCGCGTGTACGGGTTCTGGCAGATCTCGACCATGGTCGCCCTGGTCAGTGCGCTCAGTGGGTTGAACGCCACGTTGCCCATGAGCTTGATCCAGATGTCGCTGCGCAGATCGGCCTCCACGGGCGCCTTGAGGCCACCGGCGATCATGGCCTCGCTCAACGCGATACACCGCTGCGAGATCTCGCCGCTCGGTTCGCCGATCGAGAACCGGGTGCCCTCGAGGTGGCGGATCACGCCCGGCGCCTCGATCGTGGTGGCCGGGTACACGACGCACCCGATCGCGCGCTCGGGTGCGAGCACAGCACTCGTCGCACCGCCTGGGTCGACCGCCTCGATGCGGCGGCCGCGGTAGGGACCCTGCAGTTCGTGGAAGTACCACCACGGGACGCCGTTCTGCGCCGCCAGCACGGCCGTGTGCTCGCCGAGCAGCGGTTCGATCAGCGGTCCGCAGGACGGGTAGCTGTGGGCCTTGAGGCCCAGGAAGACGTAGTCCACCGGACCGATCTCGTGCGGATCGTCCGTGGCGTTCGGGTGTGCGACGAAGTCGCCGCGGTCGCTGAGCACGCGCACGCCGTGCTCACGCATCGCATGTAGATGGGCATTGCGGGCGATCAGATGAACTTCCGCCCCGCCACGGTGCATGGCGGCGCCCCAGTACGCACCGATCGCGCCGGCGCCGACAACTGCAATTCTCACACGCCCTCCTTGTTTGTATTCTGTATGCCAACTCAGCCCGCGTGATTCTATATCCCCCGGTCAGGCTGATTCAGGGCTAAGATCCACCTAATCCTTGCATACAATATGCCGTTCGCATAGCCTGTTTCTTGCCCGGTTCACAAGAACCGCCGGAGTTTCACGAAACCTGCACCGCCTGAAGCATTTCCGCCGGTGAGCGCCAGGAGGAGAAATCATGACGTTGATCGGAGTGCCGCGGGAGTCCGCGGAGGGCGAGCGCCGCGTCGCGCTGGTCCCAAAAGTCGTCGAAAAATTGAGTGCCCGAGGGCTTGAGGTCGTCGTGGAGAGTGCGGCCGGAGCGGGCGCACTGTTCAGCGACGCGGATTACGAGCGAGCGGGGGCCACGATCGGTGATCCGTGGCCGGCGGATGTGGTGGTGAAGGTGAATCCACCCACGTCGGATGAGATCAGCCAGCTCAAGCCCGGTTCGGTACTCATCGGCTTTTTGGCCCCGCGGACACAGCCCGAGCTCGCGTCGCGGCTGCGCATCGCAGATGTCACAGCCTTTGCGATGGAATCGATTCCCCGCATATCCCGTGCGCAGACCATGGACGCGTTGTCGTCTCAGGCCAACGTCGCCGGGTACAAGGCCGTGCTGTTGGGAGCGTCGCTGTCGACACGGTTCGTCCCGATGCTGACCACCGCGGCGGGAACGGTCAAACCCGCCAGTGCGCTGGTACTCGGAGTCGGCGTCGCGGGCCTGCAGGCGCTGGCGACCGCTAAACGCTTGGGCGCCAAGACAACCGGATACGACGTGCGCCCCGAGGTCGCCGAACAGGTCCGTTCGGTCGGCGCGCAGTGGCTCGATCTGGGGATCGACGCCGCAGGCGAGGGCGGGTACGCGCGTGAACTCAGCGAGGCCGAACGTGCGCAACAGCAGCAGGCGCTCGAGGACGCGATCACCAAGTTCGACATCGTGATCACGACCGCGCTGGTGCCCGGCCGTCCCGCACCGCGTCTGGTGACCGCCGCCGCGGCCACCGGTATGCAGCCGGGAAGCGTCGTCGTCGATCTCGCCGGCGAGACCGGCGGCAACTGTGAGCTCACCGAGCCGGGACGCACCATCGTCCACCACGGCGTCACGATCACCTCGCCGCTGAACCTGCCCGCGACCATGCCCGAGCACGCCAGCGAGTTGTACGCCAAGAACGTGACCGCCCTGCTCGATCTGCTGCTCACCGACGACGGCGTCGCCCCCGATTTCACCGACGAGATCGTCGCTGCCTCCTGCATCACCCGCACCGAAGGGGACATCTGAACCATGTACGACCAACTGTTGGCCAATCTCGCGATCCTGGTGCTTGCCGGGTTCGTCGGATTCGCCGTCATCTCCAAGGTGCCCAACACCTTGCACACGCCCCTGATGTCGGGCACCAACGCCATCCACGGCATCGTCGTGCTGGGCGCCCTGATCGTGCTGGGTGATCTGCCCGCCGACGCGTCGTGGGGCGTGCGCATCATCGCGTTCGTCGCCCTCGTCTTCGGCACGCTCAACGTGATCGGCGGCTTCCTGGTGACCGACCGCATGCTGGGCATGTTCAAGACCCGCAAGCCCGAAGTCCGGGAAGCTGAGGCCGCCAAATGAACTATCTGGTCACCGCGCTCTACATCGCGGCATTCGCGCTGTTCATCCTGGGTCTGTCCGGCCTGACCGGGCCCAAGACCGCCGTTCGCGGCAACCTGATCGCCGCGGCCGGTATGGGTCTGGCGGTCGTCGCAACGCTCATCAAGGTCCGCGACACCGCGACCGTGAACTGGGTGCTGATCGTCGTCGGCCTGGTGCTCGGCGTCGTACTCGGCGTTCCGCCGGCCAAGAAGACCAAGATGACGGCGATGCCACAGCTGGTCGCGCTGTTCAACGGCGTCGGCGGCGGCACGGTCGCGCTCATCGCCTGGGCCGAGTTCATCGAGACCGACGGGTTCGGCCACTTCACGCCCGATCAGTCGCCGACGGTCGCGCTGGTGGTCGGATCGCTGTTCGCCGCGATCATCGGTTCGGTGTCGTTCTGGGGCTCGCTGGTCGCGTATCTCAAACTGCAGGAATCGATTCCGAAGAACGTGGAGAAGGCCCTGGTCCGCTCGGCCAAGGTTTTCCAGACGTCCAACGTGGTTCTGCTGCTCGGCGCGATCGCCACCGCGGCGTACATCGGCCTGCACGCCGGTACGGGCAATCCGCTCTGGCTCATCGTGGTGGTGCTGGTGCTCGCCGGGATCATGGGCCTGTTCGTGGTGTTCCCCATCGGCGGCGCCGACATGCCCGTGGTCATCTCTCTGCTGAACGCCTTGACCGGTTTGTCAGCTGCCGCAGCCGGTTTGGCGCTCAACAACACCGCGATGATCGTGGCGGGCATGATCGTCGGTGCGTCCGGTTCCATCCTGACCAACCTCATGGCGGTCGCGATGAACCGGTCCATTCCGGCCATCGTGTTCGGGTCCTTCGGCGCCGGTGGCGACACGGCCGCCGTGGCAGGCGGCGAGCAGGGCACCGCCAAGTCCACCTCGGCGGCCGACGCCGCGATCCAGATGGCCTACGCCAACCAGGTCATCGTGGTGCCCGGCTACGGCCTGGCGGTCGCACAGGCCCAGCACGCCGTGAAGGACATGGCGGCGATCCTGGAGTCCAAGGGCGTCGAGGTGAAGTACGCGATCCACCCGGTGGCCGGTCGCATGCCCGGACACATGAACGTGCTGCTCGCCGAGGCCGACGTCGCGTACGACGCGATGAAGGAGATGGACGACGTGAACGGCGAATTCTCGCGCACCGACGTCACTCTGGTGATCGGCGCCAACGACGTCACCAACCCCGCCGCCCGCAACGACCCGTCGAGCCCGATCCACGGGATGCCCATCCTGAACGTCGACGAGTCCAAGTCGGTGATCGTGCTCAAGCGTTCGATGTCCTCGGGGTACGCCGGGATCGAGAACCCGTTGTTCTTCCTCAACCACACCTCGATGTTGTTCGGGGATGCCAAGAAGTCCGTCGGCGAAGTGATCGAGGAACTCAAGGCGCTGTGAGCGCTGAGGCCCACTGTCCCGGCCCGGCCCCACAAGGGCCGGACCGGGACACCGGCGTCCCAACCGGCCCCATACCGGGCAGTTCCAAGTGCTACCGCGATCCCGTCGGCGCACCCGGCGGGCGCGTGCCCTTCCGTCGCGTACATCTGTCGGGCGGAAGGCATCTCGACCTCTACGACACGTCGGGGCCCTACACCGAAACCGACACCCCCGCCCGTCTGGCCACGGGTCTGCCGTCGCGTCCCGGTGTGGTGACCGACCGTGGCACCCAGTTGCAGCGCGCCCGTGAGGGCGTCGTCACCAGCGAGATGGCGTTCGTCGCCGCCCGGGAAAGTCTGCGCCCCAAGGTGGTCCGCGACGC
>Ga0182740_1001096_pt1 | contig 19826 bp, 14 predicted proteins | sample eDN5th37CKraftBY_FD_128872 | JGI IMG/M metagenome (GOLD analysis project Ga0182740, IMG submission 128872) | Enriched backyard soil microbial communities from Emeryville, California, USA - eDNA 5th pass 37_C Kraft BY (version 2) (version 2) | ecosystem: Environmental > Terrestrial > Soil >...
CGGGCCATCGGACTTACCTGCGGTGGGGTTTGGATGTCGGTGATCCGCAGTGGTGTCACCGCCGAGGCCGTCTCGTCGACCCGACGGGTCCGGGCGAGCAGTTGACGGCGCACGCCCCGCGCGAACCCCGACGGCACATACTCCGCAGCACACTCCGGTGCGGCGATGCGTCCGGTGACGGGATCGAACCGGGCCGACAGCGCCGCGATCGCCGCATCCCGATACGCCAGGGTCCGCAGGGTCGCGGTGGCGTGGGCGGTGACCACCCGCGTCACCCGCGACGGCACGTACACCCCGTCGGGGTAGGTGGGGGTCCAGCCCAGCCGCGCCGCCGCGGCGTGCCCGTGCCTGGGCAGTGCCCGGCCGTCGCGGTCACGGCCGACGGCCAGGGTGTCGAAGGTGGTCGGCTGCCACAGTCGGGTGAGCAGTTCGGTTTCGGCGCCGGTGATCAGGTCGAGCAGCCATGCGATGCGAATATCGAGGTCGTCGAGTCCGATCGGCTCGCCGGTGCTGTCGTCGACCGCCGCGTACGGGCGGGTGGTGAACGCGAACGGGCGCCGGCCCATCGGTGCGGTGTTGCTCATCCGTTCACCCCCGCCCGGTGTCGTCGTCGATCGGTTCCTGCCGGGAACATCTCGTCGTGCTCGACTGCGGCGTCGACCGTATCGTCGGGCACCGACAGATTCGGTTCGGTCCGCGTCCCGACCGGGTCGGGGTGTGTGCCGATGCGGTGACCGACCCTTGCGATGCGTGCCGATCCCGCTCCTCCGGGACACGCAGCAAGGCAACAGGAAGAATCGGAGAGTATGACGGAGTATCAGATTTCTCGTCGACTGTTGTGAGCCTTCGAGAACATTCAGGTCGTGCTGGCCATGACGATGACCGTCCTGGGCTTCGGCGGCGTGTTCGCTGCCATCACCTACATCGCGCCGATGCTCACCGAGGTCGGCAACTTCGCGGAGTCCTCCCTCTCGTGGCTGATGGCCGCCTTCGGGACGGGCATGGTCGTCGGCAACCTCATCGGCGGGCACTTCGCGGACCGCAAGCTCATGCCGATGCTCTACACCGCCCTCGCAGGCCTGGCACTGGTCCTCGGCCTGTTCACCTTCCTGGCCTCCGACAAAGCCGCGTCCGTCGTGGCCGTCTTCCTCATCGGCGCACTCGGTTTCGCCACCGTCCCGCCCCTGCAGAAACATGTCCTGGACCACGCACACGGTGCCCCGACACTGGCCTCGGCCGCCAACATCGGCGCCTTCAACCTCGGCAACGCACTGGCCGCCTGGCTCGGCGGCCTGGTGATCTCCGCCGGTCTCGGCTACACCGCACCCAATGCCGTCGGGGCGATCCTGGCCGCCTCCGCCCTGGTTCCGGCCGTGATCTCGCACCGGCTGCAGCGCCGATCCGCCCGCGTCACCGCGACTCGTGCTCGGGCTGCTCCCGACCTCGGCCGCGCCGCTCACGCCACCGCGGGAGCCGTCCACCCCTGACCCCTGTCACCTCGAAACCCTCACCCAGCGAACATCTTCGAAGGATTCCCTCATGACACCCTCCACGATCCCCACCGTGAAACTGAACAACGACGTCGAGATCCCCCAGCTCGCGCCTTCGACGCGAGCCTCGCCAACCTCGGTCTCGACTATCTGGATCTCTATCTGATCCACTGGCCCACCCCCGCCCGCGGCCTCTACCCGGATTCGTGGCGCGCCCTCGAACGCCTCGCGGAGGAAGGACGCATCCGCGCCGCGGGCGTATCGAACTTCCAGCCGACTCACCTCCAGCGCCTGCTGGACGACAGTGCGCTGACCCCGGCCGTCAATCAGATCGAACTGCACCCCGGTCTGCAGCAGGCCGAATTGCGTGCCTTCCACACCGAGCACGCCATCGCCACCGAGGCATGGAGCCCTCTCGCCCAGGGTGCCGTTCTGGACGATCCTGCCATCGCAGCGATCGCTCGACGCACCGGCAGATCACCCGCTCAGGTGGTCCTGCGCTGGCATCTGCAACTGGGCAACATCGTGATCCCCAAGTCGGTCACTCCGGCCCGCATCCGCCAGAACCTCGACGTCTTCGACTTCCGGCTCAGCGACACGGACATGGCCGCGATCACCGCGACCGACCGCAACCTGCGCACCGGACCCCACCCGGACGAGTTCAACTGACGAACGACCGTCCCGCCGAGCCGGCAGGATTCAGCTCCGCGAGCGTGCCGCCGCGAGCATCCCGCCGGTGATCGCCGCGACGTCGTCCGCGGTGCACACGTACGGCGGCATCGCGTAGATCAGGTTCCGGAACGGCCGCAGCCACACCCCGGCCGCGACCGCGGCGTCGGTGGCGGCGCGCATGTCGACGGGTTCGGCGAGTTCGAGCACGCCGATCCCGCCGAGCACCCGCACATCGGTCACCCCGGGCAGTTCCCGGGCCGGCTCGAGTCCGCTCGCGAGGCCGGCGTTCAGGGCCGCGATCTCCGATCGCCAGTCGCGCGAGAGCAGCAATTCGACCGCCGCGACCGCGACCGCGCACGCCAGCGGGTTGCCCATGAACGTCGGCCCGTGCATGACCCCGCCGCCTTCCCCGGCGCTGATCACCTCGGCGATCCCGGAGGTGCACAAGACCGCCGCCAGGGTGACGTACCCGCCGGTGAGGGCCTTGCCGACGCACATGATGTCGGGGCTGATCCCGGCGTGGCCGGCGGCGAACAGCTCACCCGTGCGACCGAATCCGGTGGCGATCTCGTCGAGGATCAGCAGCAGTCCGTGTTCGTCGCACATGCGGCGCAGCTCGCGCAGATAGGCCGGATCGTGAAAGCGCATGCCGCCGGCGCCCTGCACCACCGGTTCGACGATCACCGCGGCCAGTTCGTCGGTGTGCTCGTTCAGGATCTTCTCGAACTCGGCGACGTAGGCCGGATCGAAGTCGCGCGGCGGTGCGGGGGCGAACACCTGCCGGGCAAGCACGTCGGTCCACATCGAGTGCATGCCACCCTCGGGGTCGCACACGCTCATCGGAGCGAACGTGTCGCCGTGATAGCCGCCGCGCCACGTCATCAACCGGTGACGTCCCGGGCGCCCGAGCGCGCGCTGGTACTGCAACGCGAGCTTGATCGCGACCTCCACCGACACCGACCCGGAGTCGGCGAGGAAGACCTTGTCGAGCCCGTCGGGGGTGATCTGCACCAGCAGTTCGGCCAGGCGCGCGGCGGGCGCGTGGGTGAGTCCGCCGAACATCACGTGGCTCATCCGTCCGAGCTGCTCGGTGACGGCCGCGTCGAGCACCGGATGCCGGTAGCCGTGCACCGCGGCCCACCACGAGCTCATACCGTCGACGAGCTCCCGCCCGTCCGCGAGAACGAGCCGGGTGCCGTGCGCGTGGTCGACGACGAGGGGCTCGGTAGAGGCCGGGAACGCCCCGTACGGGTGCCACAGGTGTGCGGCGTCGAGTTCCGCGATGCGGGCTGCGGGCAGAGACGGCGAATTCACGGCCCCGACTGTAGGCGGTTTCATGCCCGTACGAAGCAGCGCATAGGGTGGCTGCCCGTACCTGTGTGCTTTCGTCACAGCAACAGCTCGGTGCCCGCCTCCGAGTCGGACCGGCCCGGAAGGGAGCTCGATGCCCGTCACGACGTTCACACCACGGCTGCGGTCGGCCGACGGCGGTGCCGTCATGTCGGCTCAGCGCGACCGTGCCGTCGCGTCGGTCCGGCGCGCCGATCTCGACGGCCTCCGTGGCCTCGCGATCGCTCTGGTCGTGGTGTTCCACGTGTGGTTCGGGCGGGTGTCCGGTGGTGTGGACGTGTTCCTCGCGCTGTCCGGTTTCTTCTTCGTCGGGTCGCTGCTGCGTGTTACCGAGTCGGCCGCGCCGCTCGATCCGCGGCCGGTGCTGCGCCGGGTGGGCCGGCGGTTGCTGGCACCGTTGGTGCTGGTCCTGACCGCGGTCGCGGTGGCCCAGGTCGTCCTCACCCCGCCGACCGGGTGGTTCTCGGCGGCGGAACAGCTGTTCGCGTCGCTGACCTTCCTGCAGAACTGGCATCTGGCGCGCACCGCGAGCGACTATCTGGCGGCCGATCCGTCCGTGAGCCCGCTGCAGCATCTGTGGTCGATCGCGGTGCAGGGGCAGTTCTACCTCGCCGCCGTGATGGTGGTGTTCGGCCTGGCGTGGGTCCTGCGGCGCCGCGGCCTGCCCACGCGGATGCCGCTCACGATGCTCCTCGCCATGGTCACGGCCGCCTCGTTCGGCTACGCCGCGTTCTCGGGCGCGGAGCGAACCTGGCTGTACTACGACAGCGCCGCGCGCCTGTGGGAGCTGACGCTCGGCGGGCTGCTCGTGTGCCTGCTGCCGTGGCTGCGGGTTCCGCGGTGGGCCGCGGCGACGCTCGCGGTGCTCGCGCTGGTCGTGTTCCTCGGCTGCGGCGCGGTACTCGACGGCCGCGCACAGTTCCCGGGACCGTGGGCGCTGGTGCCGGTCGGGGCGGCGCTGCTGCTGGTCGTGACCGGCGCGACCGGATCGACCGCGGTGTCGCGTCTGCTGGCGTCCGCGCCGCTGGTGCGGCTCGGTTCGATCGCCTACGCGCTGTACCTGTGGCACTGGCCGGTGCTGATCACGTACCTGATCGTGCGGGACCGGCTCACCGTCGGAGTGCTCGGCGGTGTCGGGGTGATCGCCGTGTCGCTGGTGCTGGCCGAGGCCACCACCCGGCTGGTGGAGGACCCGATCCGAAAGGGCGTCCCGTCGCGCGGACGTACCTCGCTCGTCGCGGCTCTGACGAGCGTCGGCGTGGCACTGGCCGCCGTCTCCGTGGGATGGGTCCAGTACGTCGACCGTTCCGCCCGGCAGATCGCCGAGCTGCCGAATCTGTCCACCGATGTGTATCCCGGTGCCGCCGTGTTCGACCTGCTCACCGATCCGGTGAGCGCACCGGTGAAACCCCCGCTGACGATCGCCGATCGCGACCTTCCTGCCACCACGCTCGAGGAGTGCATCGCCGTGAACGGACAGCAGGAGCCGCTGTCCTGCACCTACGGGGATCCGACGGCGAGCCGCCGGATCGCACTGACCGGCGGCTCGCATTCCGAGCACTGGCTGCCCGCGCTGGATCTGCTCGGCGTCGAGCATCACTTCCGCGTCGACACGTACGTCAAGGTGGGGTGCCCGCTCTCGGCTCCGACGACTCCGCCGGCCGAGGACTCGGCGACCTTCGACTGCGACACATGGTCGACGAGTGTGCTGGCCGAACTGGCCGCGAATCCGCCGGACTACGTGTTCACGACGTCGACCCGTCCCCGCGAGGCAGGCGAGGGTCCGGGCGACTACACCCCCGACCGGTACGTGACGCTGTGGGAGACGCTGACCTCGTACGGCATCCCGGTCCTGGCGATCCGGGACACCCCGTGGCTGAAGGACGACGGCATCCCCTATCGCGCCTCGGACTGTCTCGCCCACGGTGGCGACGCGTACGCGTGCGGAATCGCGCGGTCCGATGCACTCGACATCGTCGATCCCGCCCAGGCCGCGGCCGCGCACCTGCCGACGGTCCATCCGCTGGATCTGTCCGACGTGGTGTGCCGCCCGGAACGGTGCCTCGCGGTGGAGGGCAACGTCCTGATCTACCGCGATCGCGACCACCTCACCGCCTCGTACGTGCGCACCCTGGCGCCCGAACTGGGCCGCCGGATGCGCACGGTCACCGGTTGGTGGTGACCTGTCGCGCTCGCCGGGATAGTGGGGGCCGTTCCGATTAGGGTGAGCGAGTATGGACCCCAGCGAAGCGACCGCGCCCGGTGACTCCTCCGAGGAGGAACTGCTGGTCTGGCCGGGCACCCCGTATCCGCTCGGCGCCACCTACGACGGCGCCGGCACGAACTTCGCGGTGTTCTCCGAGGTCGCCGAGAAGGTGGAGTTGTGTCTGATCGCCCGCGACAACACCGAGACCCGCATCCCGCTGGAGGAGGTCGACGGGTACGTGTGGCACGCGTACCTGCCGATGGTGTCCCCCGGGCAGCGCTACGGCTACCGCGTCCACGGACCGTACGACCCGGCGCAGGGGCTGCGCTGCGATCCGAGCAAGCTGCTGCTCGATCCGTACGGCAAGGCGTTCGACGGCGCATTCGACGGCGACCCCTCGCTGTACTCGTATGCGGTCGCGGTGCCGGAGGCCGACGACAGCGCAGCCGTAGCCGGGGACGACGAATCCGGGGCCGGCGAGGACGCAGCCGCCGAGGACACCGCGCTCGAAGCCGAGGGTTCGGAGCCCGCCGACGAGGACCCACCCGCCGAGGACGCGACGGGCGACGAACAGTCCGGTGACGCCGACGGTTTTCCGCAACTCGATTCGCTCGGGCACACCATGACCACGGTGGTCATCAACCCGTTCTTCGACTGGGCCACCGACCGCCCGCCGCGCCGGCCCTATCACGAGACGATCATCTACGAGGCCCACGTCAAGGGCATGACGGCGACACACCCCGGGATCCCGGAACAGCTGCGCGGAACCTATGCGGGACTGGCACATCCGGTGATCATCGACCATCTGCGCGATCTCGGGGTGACCGCGATCGAGTTGATGCCGGTGCACCAGTTCATGCACGACCAGGTACTGCTCGACCAGGGCCTGCGAAACTACTGGGGTTACAACACGTTCGGGTTCCTCGCCCCGCACACCGAATACTCGTCGTCTACGAAACCCAGCGCTGTCGTCGCGGAGTTCAAGGCGATGGTGCGCGCCTTCCACGAGGCGGACATCGAGGTGATCCTCGACGTCGTCTACAACCACACCGCCGAAGGCAACCATCTCGGGCCGACCATCAGTTTCCGCGGCATCGACAACGCCGCCTACTACCGGCTCGTCGACGACGACAAGGCCCACTACATGGACTACACGGGCACCGGCAACAGCCTCAACGCCCGTCACCCGCACACCCTGCAGTTGATCATGGATTCGCTGCGGTACTGGGTGCTCGAAATGCACGTCGACGGATTCCGGTTCGACCTGGCGTCGACGCTGGCCCGCGAACTGCACGACGTGGACCGGCTGTCGGCCTTCTTCGATCTGGTGCAGCAGGACCCGGTCGTCTCGCAGGTCAAGCTCATCGCCGAGCCGTGGGACGTCGGCGAAGGCGGCTATCAGGTGGGCAATTTCCCCGGGCTGTGGACGGAATGGAACGGCAAGTTCCGCGACACGGTCCGTGACTACTGGCGTGGTGAACCCGCGACCCTCGGCGAGTTCGCGTCCCGCCTCACCGGGTCGTCGGATCTGTACGAGGCGACGGGCCGGCGTCCCGGCGCGTCGATCAACTTCGTGACCGCACACGACGGGTTCACGCTCGCGGATCTGGTGTCCTACAACGAGAAACACAACGAGGCCAACGGCGAGGACAATCGCGACGTCGAATCGCACAACCGGTCGTGGAACTGCGGCGCCGAAGGACCCACCGACGATCCGGAGATCCTGGCGTTGCGGGCGCGGCAGCGACGCAACATCATGGCGACGCTGATGCTGTCGCAGGGCACCCCGATGCTCGCCCACGGCGACGAGATCGGACGGTCGCAGCGCGGCAACAACAATGTCTACTGCCAGGACAACGAACTTTCGTGGATGGATTGGTCACCCGAGAGCGTGGACACCGACATGCTCGCCTTCACCCGCAACGTGATCCGGTTGCGCCGCGATCATCCGGTGTTCCGGCGGCGCCGGTTCTTCGAGGGCCGGCCGATCCGCAGCGGCGACCAGTCCCGCGACATCGCGTGGCGCACGCCGGGCGGCGACGAGATGACGCCCGAGGACTGGGACAGCGGATTCGGCAAGTCCCTCGCGGTGTTCCTCAACGGTGACGGTATCCCCGAGCCGGATCAGCGCGGGCAGCGCGTCGTCGACGACACGTTCCTGTTGTGTTTCAACGCCCATCACGAGCCGATCGACTTCGTCACCTCGGGCGGATCCGACGACCCCGACTGGACGGTGGCACTGGACACGGACAGCCCCGACGGTCTGCGGGACCTGACGGTCGCCGCCGGCGAGTCGGTGCAGGTGCAGGGTCGGTCGTTGCTGGTGCTGCGGCGTCCGCGCAGCCAGGACTGACGGTGCTCCGCGCCTCGTGCGTGGTTTCGGTAGCGGCAGCTGCCGAAACCACGCACGAGGCAGCGGGCGTCGGTGGGTTCCTATTCCTCGGAATCGATGACGGACCTGAGGGTCGCGAGGTCCTCGGGGGTCGTTCCCTCCGGCCGCAGGACGGCGTTCCACCCGTCGACGTACTCGGTCGTGTACTTGTGGCCGTGCCCGCCGGGAACCCCGGTCGAGAACGGTAGATCCGCGGTGACCTGCCAGAATGTGACGAACGGCATCCAGACCATGTCCTCGAGCACGTCCGTGCCCGGGGCCTCACCGATCCAGTCCGGCTCGTTCAGGATCAGGTGCGGACTCCACCACACGATCGGGTCCGACGGGTGCATCAGGTACAGGACCCTGTTGCCGTCCCACGGCTGGCCCGCGGGCGGGATCCCGGCCTCGGCGTCGTTCGTGAACCGCACCGTGCGCCCGTTCTTGTAGATCGGTTCGACCTCCGGGCTGCCCGGCTCGCGATTATCGCTGAAGTCACGGAACAGGGTGTTGAAGTTGGGCGGGCCGGCGAACAACGTACCCGCCGTGCGGTTGCTCAGGTCGCGTTCCCCGCTGAAGGCGGTTTCCCCACCGAACGAGCCGAGGCTTTCCCCCGCAACGAACAGCCGGGGACGGCTGTCCGGCGGCAGTTTCAGCCACTCCTCGTAGACCGCGTCGAACAGGTCCCGGCCGGCTTCACGAGCCTTCGACTGGTCGACCAGATAGGAGATCCACGAGGGCAGGTACGAGTACTGGATCGCCACGGTTGCCGCATCGCCGCCGGTGAGATATTCGAACGAGTCGACCAGGGCCGGGTCCACCCAGCCGCTGCCGGTCGTGGTCACCACGAGCAGATCGGCGCGCTCGAAGCCGCCGGCGCGGGTCAGGTCCTCGACGGCCAGTGCCGCGCGGGCCTCGGTGTCGTCGGCGGATGCGAGCCCGGCGTAGATCCTGATCGGCTCCTCGGCGGGCCCGCCCGCGAACCCGCCGATCTCGTCCACGGACGGACCGTCTCCGATGAAGGCGCGCCCCTGGTAGCCCAGCGTGTCCCACGGCACCACAGACTCCGGGCCGCCCGATCGCAGACCGGTCGCGGGCTGCTGTACCCCCTCCGGCGTCTGCGTATCCCTAAGCGAGAAAGCCGAATTGGCGACATTGACGAAACCGCTGAGCAACACCCCCGAGACGACCAGGTAGACCAGTGCGGCCACCAGCACCCAGCCGACCGCGGACGCCGCGCTGCGGCCGATCCAGCGATCGAGCAGCGTCGCGATCCAGCGGTAGATACCTCGGATGCCACGGCCCATGGCCACCAGAAGGGCGAAGACCACCACCGCGATCACGGGTGAGAGAACAGCGAGCGGAATGTTGTAGTCGGTGACCCCCATCAACTCCCGAATCCGGTGCTGCCAGTACTGCCCGAATCCGAATGCGACGGCGAACAGCACCACCGCGGTGACGGCGAACACCAGCCACGCACGCCGGCTCGGACGCCGCGGGCCCCGGTCGGCGAACGCACGCCACACCCAGGCCGCGAGCACACCGAGCCCGTACCCGATCGCCGCGGTGATCCCGCAGACCAAGCCCTGCAGGAGCCCTCCGCGCGGGAGCAGGGACGGGGTGAACGACAGGCACGCGAATACGAGCGCGCCCCAGCATCCGGGAAGGGTGACGTACAGCAACTTGCGGCGCGACCCTATGGGAGCCGGCTCTCGGTCGTCGACCTCGGTTCCGGACCTGCCTGCCTCGGCGTGCCCGGCATCGGCCGGGATCTTCTGCTCCATGGCGACCTCCGCCTACAGGATCCCCCGCAGCGAACCGTCGCGCCGGTGTTTCCCGGCCGCATCTGTCGGGGATCTTCGGTAGGTTTCCCCGCATGGCGACACCCCGCGATCTCGATGTGCTCGTGCTCGGTCCCGAAAACCCCTGGGTCATCGTGCTTTTCGGGTCGGGCTCCGGCGGGGATCCGGCCCGGTACCGGACCGTGCTCATCGCGCTGTCGGACGCCGGTTACCGGGACCGCGACCCGATCACCCCGCCCGCCACGATCGAGATCCTGCGCCACAGCCGCGGGCAGGTCGACGCACAGGTGCTGCCCCGGGTGGGCACTTCGATTTCATGGACGCAGTGCCGCCGGGTGTCGAACCGGATCCGGCGCTGGATCGGGCCGCGTTCCTGCGGGATCTGGGCGAGAGCACCGTCGCGACGCTTTCGCCCTGACCCGGTGACCGCCTGGCTGTCCCTAGCGCAGGAGACGATGCAACTCCACACCACGCAGCACACCGTCCTCGATCGTCGCGGTCATGTACGTGCAATACGGCTGCCGACGCCGATCCGTCGGCGAGCCCGGATTGAGCAGGCGCAAACCACCGGGGGCCGTGGTGTCCCACGGAATATGGGAATGGCCGAACACCAGTACATCCGTGTCCGGATAGGCCGCCGCCATGCGCTTCTCCCTGCCCGCCGAGGGCCCGGTCTCGTGCACCACAGCGAGCCGAACACCGTCGAGCGTCACCCGAGCGATCTCCGGAAGCCGTTCCCGCAAGGCAGGCCCGTCGTTGTTGCCCCAGCACGCGACGAGTCGTGCGGCGCGTTCCTCCAGAGCGTTCAACAATCCGATCTCGATCCAGTCACCGGCGTGGACGACGACGTCGGCGCGGTCCACCTCGTTCCACACCTCGTCGGGCAACCGGCGCGCACGGGCAGGGACGTGGGTGTCGGCCAGTAGCAACAACCTCATGGGCCCAGTGTGCCGCTCCCGCCCTGGGGTACACCCCGAACATGACCGTTCCAGCACACGACAGACTCGCCGTCATCACGGGCGCGGACTCCGGCATGGGCAAGGCCACCGCCGAACTGCTCGCCTCCGAGGGATTCGACATCGGCATCACGTTCCATACCGACGAGGCCGGCGCCGACGACACCCGTGCCGCCGTCGAGCAACGCGGAAGACGGTGCTTCGTCACCCGCCAGGACCTGACGAGCCCGGACACCGCCGATGCGATCGACGACCTCGCACGGCAACTCGGTGGGCTCGGCGTACTGGTGAACAATGCCGGCACCGGACATCGCGACGGAGTCCTCGACCTGTCCTACGACCGGTGGCGGGAAATGCTTGCCACCGACCTCGACGGACCGTTCCTGTGCGCACAACGAGCAGCACGGCACATGGTCGACGCCGGCCGGGGAGGACGGATCATCAACATCACGAGCGTCCACGAACACGTACCGCGTTTCGGTGCGTCCGCGTACTGTACGGCCAAGGCGGGACTGGGGATGCTGACCCGTTGTCTCGCACTCGAACTCGCGCGGCACGGCATCACCGTCAATTCGGTCGCTCCGGGTGAGATCGCCACCCCGATGACCGGCATGGACGAATCCGAGGCCTTCCACGAGGATCGTCCGGGCAACCCGACCGGCCGCCCCGGTCACGTCAACGAGGTCGCGTCCGTCGTCGCGTTTCTGGCGTCGCCGCGCGCGTCGTATCTGACCGGCCGTTCGATTCCGGTCGACGGTGGTCTGATGCTCATGGCCGCGCACGGACACGACATGAACGACGGCAGTTGGCGCGAACTCTGACTAGCTCTCGGCCCGACCCCGCGCCCACGCGGCCCACAGGGTGGCGTAGCGACCGCCGCTGCGGAGAAGCGCGTCGTGCGAGCCCTGCTCGACGATTGCGCCGCGGTCCATCAGCACGATCCGATCGGCGGTGGCGGCCTGGCTGAGCCGGTGCGCGACGATCAGCGCCGACCGCCCCTCGAGCGCGGCCTCGGCGGACGCCTCGAGCAGGCTCGCGCCGGCACTGCCGGCATCGGCGGTGGCCTCGTCGAGGATCACCAGCGCCGGATCGAGCAGCACCAGCCGTGCCAGCGCGACCTGCTGGACCTGCATCGGCGACAGGTCGTGTCCGCCGTCACCGACGATCGTCTCGATCCCGTCGGGTAGCAGTTCCACCCACTCCCACGCGTGGATCCGGCGCAGGGCGTCGCGGATCTGCTCGTCGGTGGCGTCCGGTGCGGCCATCCGCAGGTCGTCGGCGAGCGACCCCGCGAACACGTGCGTTTCCTGCGTCACCAGCGCGACCCGGCGTGCACGCTCCGATTCGTCGAGTTCCGCGAGGTCGGCACCACCGAAGCGCACCGCACCGCGCACGGGCCGGTGGATGCCGGCGAGAACCGCCGCGAGGGTGGTCTTGCCCGCGCCGGACGCACCGACCAGCGCGACGTGCTCGCCGTCCGCGATCGTCAGCGACACCCCGTCGAGCACCGGGTCCTTCCCCGGGTACGCGAACGTGATGTCCTGCGCTTCGAGCGCCCGGCCCTGCGGCACCGGCGTCGACGCGGCCGCGGTCCGATCGGATCCGAAGCGTTCGCCTTCGACGGTCACTCCGACGATGCGCACCAGCGACGCCGCCGCGGACTGCAGGTCGTCGGTCACCATCAGCAGTTCACCGATCGGCCCGAACAGCCGCAGGAAGAACAGCATCGCCGCGGTCGCGGCGCCGACGGTGAGCCCCTCGTTCCCGACGAGCATGTAGCCGACGACGAGAATGGTTGCCATACCGACGAATTCGGCGAGATTGATGCCCGCGAAGAAGCGGTTCTGCACGACGCGGGCGCGCAGCGTCCAGCGCACGACCCCCCACGAGCGTCCCTCGATCTCGGTGAGCAGCCGTCCGGTCAGGCCGAACGCGCGTGCCGAGTCGAGGCCGCGGATCGCGCCGAGCACCTCGTGTGCGCGTTTCGCCATCGCAGCACGCTCCCCCGTGTAGACCGGCGGTGCCTCCCGCACGTACCGCCGCACCGTGAAGATGTGCACCGGCAGCACGACCACGACGACGGCGAGAAACCGCCAGTCCAACGCGGCGAGCCCGACGACGGTCGCGGCGATGGTGAACACCGATGTCGAGATCGCCGGAACACCCTGGGAGATGGCGGTGCTCACGACCTCGACGTCGTCGGTGGCACGCGACACCAGGTCGCCGCTGCCCGCAGCCTCGACCCGCGAGAACGGCAGCCGCAGCGCCGAGGCCAGCATGCGTTCGCGCAACCGGGCGAGGACCGTCTCGAACAGCTGGGCCGAGGCGGCGACACCGGCGCCGGTGAGCCCGGCACCCGCGACGGTGGCGACGACCATGAGAATCGCGAGCCGCCACACATCGCCGGCGTCGCCGCCGTCGATGGCGATGTCGACGATCCGGCCGAGCGCCCACGGCATCACCAGCCCGAGCGCAGCGGCCGCGACCAGCAGCGCGACGACGCCGATCAGGCGTGCGCGGCTGCCGGACAGGGCGGCGAAGAAGTGCGCGGCGGTGGTGCGGGCGTCGGCGATGGGGAGCGGACCGGCCGGTGCGGTCTCGTGGATCGCGGTGCTGGTCATCGGTGGGCCTCCACGGGCGTACCGGCCGGGACGGCCGAGGACAGTGCGGGTGCGTCGTCGGCGGCTCCGCGGTGGACCAGTCGTCCCTCGGCGAGGACGATCACCTCGTCCGCTGCGGCGAGATGCGCCGGGGCGTCGGTGAACACCAGGGTCAGTCCGTCGGCGCGGGTCTGCCCCAGCCGCTCGGCGACATTCGATTCCGTGACGGAGTCGACCGCCGTGGTGGGGTCGACCAGCACGAGCACCGAGGAGTCCGCGGCGATCGCCCGGGCCAGTGCGACGCGCTGCCGCTGACCACCGGACAGCAACCGGCCCGCCTCCCCCACCGGGGTGTCGAGGCCGTCGGGGAGCACCTCGACGACGTCGTCACAAGCGGCGGCGAACACGGCACGGGTGATGCGGGTGTCGCGATCCGCGGCCTCCGGATCGACGGCGGCGGCGATGTTGTCGAGCACGGATCCCTCGAAGAGAGCCGCGTGGTGCGGGGCGACGCGCACGGTGGCGATCGCGGTGTCCTCGTCGAGATCGAACAGGTCGGTCTCGCCGATCCGGACGGCGCCGTTCTCGGGCGTGGCCGACCGGGACAGCACCTCGACGAGCGAGGCGGTCGTCGGAGCGTCGGCCACCACCGCGACGAGTCCGGTCGCGGGCAGTTCGAGATCGAGGTCCCGGACCGGTCCGTGGGCGAGGCCGTCGAAACGGAGCTGGCCGGCGGTCGCGGCGGCGGTACCGATCGAGGTCGCGGGCGGTGCCTGCAGCACGGTGAGGACGCGGCGTGCGGAGGCGAGCGCGCCGGCCCACACGGCGCCGGCGTTGGTGCCGAGGGCGCTGAGAGGCCCCATCACGAACTGGGTCAGGCCGACGACGGTGATCAGCTGACCGACGGTCAGGCCGCCGCTGACCGCCATCAGACCGGCGGCGACACCGATGGTAACGACGAACAGACCCGACACCGATTCCATGGCGGCGAGGTAGGCACCCTCGGAACGGGAGGCGGCGAGCACTCCGCGCAGGGCGCGCCGGCTCGCCTCGAAGTAGCGGCGGGCGGCGACCTCCTCGGCGCCGATGCCCTTGACCACCCGAAAGCCGGTGACGAGATCGGTGGCGGTGCCGGCCGCTTCGCCGGCCATCTCCTGCTGGTGCTCGCTGCGCGCCCGCAGCGGGCCACCGGCCTTGTCGAGGATCCACAGGATCGTGGGGGCACCCACCAGGACCGCGACACCGAGCGGCCCCGAGATGGTCAGCAGCACGATGCCGGTGAACACGACCGCGGCGATCTGTCCGATCGGGTACACGCCGATCGCGCAGGCCATCGCGAGGCGCTGCACGTCCGAGGTCGCGATCGACAGGGATACGCCGGGAAGTCGTGCGGGCCCGGCCATTCCGCGCGGGTCGAGGATCCGGTCGGTGACCCGGGTGCGCAGCTGGTGCTGCACCGCCTGCATACCGAGCAGCCCGAGCCGGGATCCGAAGCGGAAGGAGAACGAGAGCATCGCGAACACCGCGCCGAGCACCACCAGCCACAGCAGCAGTTGGGTGCCGTCGTGGGTGGCGATGGCCCGGTCGATCGCCATACCCATGACGACCGGGACCAGTGCCTCGCCGATCTGGTGGCCGATCATCAGCACCGCGGCGGGCACGGTCATCCGTCGTGCCGCGAAGATCGTGCGGACCGCGAGTCGGCGGGCGGTGGTGGCGTCGTCGACGCGGATCGGCGGGGTCGCCACCGGTCGGTCGCTACTGAACGTCAGCGGGCGCAGCTTCATGGCTCCTCGGGGGGTTGTGGCACCTGGCGGTTCCGGTCAGGCGTCGTCGCCCTCGTCGTCGTGGTGGTCGAGATTGACGACTCCGCGCTTCCAGTAGCCGTCGATGTCGACCCGTTCCTTCGGCAGACCCAGCTCGCGGCGGAAGTACCGGCGGATCGGCTTGAGTGAGGTGGCTTCGCCGGCGGCCCACACGAAGTAGGGGTCGGCGGGAAGCTCGACAGCGCGGATCGCCTCGATGAGCAGTTCGGTGCTGCCGGGTGCAGCGCTGCCGCGGTGCAGGTAGGTCAGCCGCGTTTCGGCGGACCGCTCCAAGTCGAGTTCGTCGCTCGCGTCGCGGACCTCGACGAAAGCCTGGATCCGGGCGGTCGCGGGGAGTTCCTCGAGCCAGCGGGCGAGCGCAGGCAGGGCCGTCTCGTCCGCGGCGAGGATGTAGGCGGGGTATCCGGTGGGGACCAGGATCGACCCGCGGGGGCCGAGCACGCCGAGGGGTGCTCCGGCTTCGGCGGTCGCGGCCCAGCGGCCCCCGGTGCCGTGCTCGTGCAGCACGAAGTCGAGGGTGAGTTCACCGGCCTCGGGATCGAACGCGCGAACCGTGTAGTCGCGGAACTCGAGACGCCGGCCGTCGGGTTCGATCCACTTGCCGTCGCCTTCGATCTCGGGCATCGCGACGTCGCCGGTGTCGTCGGGGAAGAACAGCTTCACATGGTCGGTGGGCCGCCCGGTGCCGTGCGGGAAGCCGGCGATCTCCGGACCGCCGACGACGATGCGCCGCATCCGCGGGGTCAGGTCGACCGTGCGCAGAACCGTCAGCCGACGGGGCACGAGATCGTGCATCACGATCTTCTCGGTCAGGTCGTCGAGGCTCTCCGCCGCGGTCATCCGGGTGCTCCGTTCTTCGAGGGGTGGGGTGGGCGAGGCGCCGCCGGACGCGTACGTGCCGTCGCCCGGGATATGGGGCGACGGCACGAAACTACGTCACGGCTGAGCGTCGGCTCCCTTGTCGACAGCAGCCGAGAACTGCGGGCCGTACTCCTCGATGACCCACTTCAGGCTGATCGGGGACGGGAACGCAGCGGCGCGCGGGGTGCCGTCCTCGCTCGGGGTGATCACGACGGATCCGCGCTGGACGACCGGCAGTGCGGTCCACACCGGGTTGGTGTCGAACACCGAGGTGTCGGCGGTGTTCGGAACGACCCACAGCATGTCGGCGTCGAGCTTGGACGCCTCCTCCCAGCTGATCTGGCCCTTGCCCCAGTTGCAGTCGACGGTCTGCGCGTAGTCGCTGAGCTTCATGCCGAGCGAGGTGAGCACGCGGGCCATGTTGTCGTCGTTGGAACACAGGACCCACAGGCCCTCCGCGGACGGGGACACGACCGCGTTGAAGGTCTTGCCCTCGAGTTGTGGGTTCTGCGACTTGACCTGGGCGACAGCGGCTTCCGTCTCGGCGATGGCCTCGTCGGCCTCGGCGGTGCGTCCGACGGCCTCACCGATGCGGCGGGTGTTGTCCTGCCACGAGTCGGAGTTGGCTTCCTCGGTGTAGTGGACGACCGGCGCGATGGCGCTGAGCTTGGCGTAGACGTCCTCGTCCAGCCCGTAGAACGTGGTCGCGACCAGCAGATCGGGGTCGAGGGCGGCGATCGCCTCGAAGTTGACCTCGTCGTTGTCGTCGGTCACCGCGATGGCTTCGATGTCGGCCGGGAAGTGTCCCTGCTCCCATGGGTAGCCGGCGGGCACGTCGAGACCCGGATCCGGGTACGCGATCGTGTCGACACCGATCGACGCCAGGATGTCGGCGTCGGTCTCGGACAGCGCCAGCACCCGCTCGGGCTGCTCCTCGATGACCGCGTCACCGAAGGCGCCGTCGATCGTCACCGTGGTCCAGTCCGAGTCACCGCTGCCGGAGGCCGTGTCGTCGGAGTTGCTCGAACATGCCACGGGCAGCGTCACCACTGCGGCGAGCGCCATCAGCCGCGCGGCCAGGCCTCGGGAAGCACTGATCTTCATTCGTCACTCTCAGGTCAGGTTAGGTTAGGGTCAGTTAAGGAACGCCTCACAGTAGCAGCAGTGGGCGATCCGTCTCAATCGCTACATTTGCCGGGTTGAATCACAAGCCCGACAAGCCGAATCACTCGAGATAGCCCGCGCGGCCGGCGAAGAAATCCTTTGCGTCGACCTCGGTTCCGTCGTCCAGACGCAGGCGCTCGAGTACCAGTGCGGGGTTCCCACCGTTCCACGCGTCCGGGCCGCACACGACCGCGATGCCGTTGCCCTCGGGGACCGTGACACGGCCGGGCGTGCCGCCGAAGAGCCGCGGCGAGACCGAGGCCTTCAGGACACGCAGGCGCTCGCCCTTGTAGTAGGTGAACGCGTTCGGATACGGATCCGCCTGCGCCCGCACCAGGCGCTCGATGGCGTCGGCCGGCCACCGGAAGTCGATGTGGCTGTCGCGCTCGGACCGCTTGTGGAAGTAGGTCGCCTGCGCGGGATCCTGCGCGGTGAAGTCGGTGCGCCCGGATTCGAGCAGATCCAGCGCGTGCAGGAGCACCGGCTCGATGAGATCGACCGTCGCGTGGAACAGATCCGTGGTGGTGTCCTGCGGACCGACCGCGACGGCCTGCTGCGCGACGATCGGGCCGCCGTCGAGGGAATCGTCCATCAGGTGCGCGGTGACACCGACGTGGGACTCACCGTTGATGAGCGCCCAGATGAGCGGCGAGAAGCCCGCGTACTTCGGCAGCAGCGAATCGTGCACGTTGAGCGTGCCGAACCGGGGCGCCTGGTAGATCTCCCGCGGCAGCCAGGTGCGCCAATTGTTCGCGATGATCAGATCGGCGTCGGCGTCGCGCACCGCCTGGATCAGCGCGTCGTCGGGACGCTTGCCGACGAACACCGGGATGCCGTTCTCCCGGGCCAGATCCTCGACGGAGTCGGACCACATCTGCTCGTACGGATGGTCGCTCGGCGGGTGCGTCACCGACAGCACCACCTCGTGCTTGGAGCCGAGCAGCGCCGACAGCGTCCGATGGCCCCAGGTCTGGTAGCCGAAGGTGATCACTCGCATGGTTTTTCGCTTCTCCTCTGGTTGCGGCCGACGCGTGTCGGCTCGATTCGTACGGCCCGGGTCGCCGGGCCGGATGGGTCAGTCGACGGCGAGCGGCAGTCCCGTGTGGTCCGCCCACCAGCGCTGCCAGCGGTCCAGAGCCGGACCGGTGTTCAGGTGTTCGTGGTCGATGTCGACGGCGAGCATCTCGACCGGTCCGGCGAAGTACTCCGACCACCGCTCGCATCCGCCGCCGCCCTCGGCGGCGTGTTCGGCGCCGATGACGACATGCCCGCGGGCACGCACGAGCCCGTGGGTGGGTTCGGTACCCATCAACCGCAGGCAGCGGTCGAACGAGTCCATGAGCGCCGCCGCGTCCCGGTCACCGAGCACCGACAGCGGACCTGCGCAGGCGCGGTTGCGGGCCTGGACCGAGGCACGGGTCTCCCCCGCGATCTCCTCGAGGCCGGCGAACTCGGCGAAGGCACGGACCACGTCGGCCTCGCGTTCCTCGTCGGTGCGCATCCGCACCCTCCCCTCCGCGACCGGCGGCGAGTCGAGGATCGTCACGTCGGCGACCGCGAGTCCACGCGATTCGAGTTCCCGGGCCACCGCGAACGCGATGTGTCCGCCGTACGACCAGCCCATCAGGTGGTAGGGGCCGTCCGGCTGGGACTGCACGACGACGTCCGCGTAGGCGACGGCGAGTTCGGTCGCGGTCGCGAAGTCCCGCCCGTCGCGGGCGTGCGCGGGATCCTGCAGGCCGATCACCCGGACGTCGTCCGCCATCCGCGACGCGAACTCCGCGTACACGGTCGAGTAGCCGGAGGCCGCGTGCACCGCGAAGACGGTGTGACCGCCGTCGCGGCCCGGGGCCAGGACCACCGGGATGCCGTCGCCGCCGCGCACGCCGATCGAGGCACGGCCGGCGATCTCGTCGACGAGACCGGCGATCGTCGGGTTCTCGAACACCGAACGCAGCGCCAGCGCGATGCCGAAGTCGTCGTCGATCGCCGCAACCAGCCGGGCCGCGGCGAGCGAATGACCACCGAGTTCGAAGAAGTTGTCGTCCACGGAGATTCGCGTGTCCTCGGGCAGCGCGAGGATCCGGACGATGTGCCGGGCCAGCACGTTCTCCTGATAGGTGTGCGGCAGTCTGCCCGAACCCACTGCGAGCGGTGCGATCTCGGGCAGTGCGGCGACGTCCGCCTTGCCGTTGACCGTGGTCGGGATCGCGTCCACCACACCGATCGCCGCGGGAACCATGTACTCGGGCAACCGCGCCGACAGGAACGTACGCACCTCGTCGACGAGCGTGTCCGCGCGATCGGGTTCGAGTGCGGTGACGTAGGCCGCGAGGGTGTTCTGCCCGTCCGGACGACGGCGGGCGACGACGACGGCGGTGCGCACACCGGGGCAATCGGTGATCGCGGCGCGGATTTCGTCGAGTTCCACCCGGAACCCACGAATCTTCACCTGATCGTCACACCGACCCAGATACTCCAACCCACCGAACGCATTCCACCGCACCAGATCCCCCGTCCGATACAAC
>Ga0182740_1001098_pt1 | contig 19763 bp, 14 predicted proteins | sample eDN5th37CKraftBY_FD_128872 | JGI IMG/M metagenome (GOLD analysis project Ga0182740, IMG submission 128872) | Enriched backyard soil microbial communities from Emeryville, California, USA - eDNA 5th pass 37_C Kraft BY (version 2) (version 2) | ecosystem: Environmental > Terrestrial > Soil >...
GGAACATGACCTCTCCAAGACGCTCTGCAACCGTTGAAAGCGCCGACGCGAAAAGGGCATCTTCCTGCGGATTATGGAAGATCTGGCCACGCTTAAGGTTCCAGATCGCAAGACGATCATGACTTATGCGACCTATCTCAAGGCATACCGCACGGCTTCCAGCCTGCGGGTAAAAGGAGGCGCAGTACGCCTGATCGGCCGCACGAAAGGTGATATGAGCACCAAGGCTTCATGCCGCAACGGATCAGAATAGTCGCCCCGTTCATCTTGGTCATGACGGCGGGGCAGGACAACGAATACACTGGTGCTGCCGCCGTGCCTGATGAGCTTCCCATGGCCAAATGGCTGCTGACCAACCAATGGCTTGCCGACTGTTTTTGGAATTGCTTTGCGGGCAATGGGATCACTAGCTGCATCCCGGATAGACGTTCACAGAACAAGACTGTTAAACACGATACGCACCGCTCCGAACGCTGCAAGCACATCGGGGGACCGCGTTCGGGCGTCTCAAGAACTGGCAGGACGTCGCTACACGCTACGACAGGTGTCAGACTGCATTCTTCTCCGCAATCGTGCTCGCCGGAACCGTCATCTTCTGAATCTGCTCGATGAGCCCGGACGCTGGATTTCATGGCGTTCAAACAATGCATTTTTCCAGAACAGGCAGGGAAATGCACGCGGAGCTTTGCTTAAACAAGACGCGCTGAAAGTAGCTGGTTCACTGATATTCCTTAACGTCCGCCCTTGGTGCCCAAAAAATCGGTATGACGCCGATAACACTGTTTCCTGCGTCGCGCTGAGGCTGGCAAGGCCGCATTGTCGTGCTTTTGCCGGCCGTGAACGCCGGTTGGGCATCCTGCAGCATAAGGAGCGATAAGGCAACATTATCGGACATTATATATAAAAGACAATTGGTGCGGTTTATGGCTTAAAAAAAGATATAACCGCTCGTATGGGTCCCCCGTTCCCCACAGCCGGGACGAGTGGCCTTCCCGCATGCAAACGCCCATGCCGAAGCCTTTACGATGTCGCGCCCGTCGCACAGGTTCCGCGGGTGCACGACGGATACGCACCGGGCACTGCATCAAAGGCGGGCGCGTGAAGCAGGGGCCGTAAGCACGAAGGTGGAACAGCCATTAACCCTGCGTCCTGCGACCAAACCGGAACCCGGGAAGAGCCGGAGAACTACAGCTACGCCGTAACTCTTCGAAAGCCCTCCCAATCCTCATCTCGTGAAGGATAAGAAACGCAGCCAGCCACAGGAGCTTGTGGAGGCGATCATGAAATCTGGCGTGGGGTTTCAAAACAGGTTGAGCTGCTGCGTCTGCCTGCCTGTTCGTCCGCTTGCACTCTCGCTGACTATCAGGTCCCCGGCGATCTGTCGGAGGAAAGGCGAAGGCGGCAGCGCGCGCAGCGCGCCGTGCCAGAACCGCTCTTTGGCACGGGTGAGGAACAGCCTGTCCTTTGCGCGGGTCATGGCGACGTAGAACAGACGCCGCTCCTCGGCCTGCGTCGCCTCCTCCTGCGGTGTTGCGGCTCCCCATGAAAACGGCACGATCCCGTCTTCCATGCCCACCACGAACACGACCGGAAATTCCAGACCCTTGGCCGCGTGCATCGTCATGAGGGTGACGCGGGCTGCGCGCGCATCGCGGAAATCGGCCTCGGTGGAAAGCGCCGCCGCTTCGCAAAGCAGTAGTAAGGGATCGCCGGTCACCTGATCCGAGCTGGCAAGCGCGATAAGCCAGCCTCTCGCCTCCGCGAGCGCCGCGGCATCAGCCTTCCGCGCCCTGCGGGCGTCTTCCGCCGCCTGCCCAATGCGCGCAGCAAGCTCCTGCCCCTCCACGCCGTCCAGTCCGTCGAGGATCGCGGTCACGCCGGGATGGCCGGCGATGGGAGCGGGCGAGCTTTTCATGAACGGAATGCCGGCGCGGTCGAAGGCGGTCCGCAGCGCCCCCGCCTGCGCATCGGTGCGGTAGAGCACCGCGCAATCGGCAAAGCCGAGGGGCCTGCCGGTGGGCATTCCGCCACCCTTGCGATTGGCGGCAAGCAGGTCATGACCGCCAAGCAGGCTTTCGATTGCTCCCGCGACGAACTCCGCTTCCGCGGCTTCGTTCGCTGCCGCATGGGCCACGATCGGCTTGCCCATGGGGCGTGTCGGGCCTGACGAGGGTGCCTCGATGAAGCCGGACGCCGCCTTCACGATGATGCCGGTCGAGCGGTAGTTGCGTGAAAGCCTAAGGGTTTTGGCCGCGGGAAAGTCCCGGCCGAAGCGCGCGAAGCAGGCGGCATCCGCCCCGCGGAAGCCATAGATCGCCTGATCGGGATCTCCGATGACGCAGAGATTGCCTCTGTCCCCGTTCATCAGCCGCAGCAGGCGATAGTGCTGCTCGTCCACATCCTGAAACTCGTCGGCGACGATGTGCGGGAAACGGGCCTGCCATGCGGCGGCGATCGCCGCATCCTCCTCCAGAATATCGGCCGACAAGAGGATAAGATCGTCGAAATCGACCCATCCTTGCGCCCGTCCGATCCGGTCGAGGACAGCGCGGGCCTCTGCTTCCTCATTCGTGCCTTTCGCGCCGCTGCGCTTGAGCACGGAGACCGCCTTGATGAGGCGGGCGGCGCGCGTATCGCTGACGCCGAGCGCTTCTGCCAGCGCCGCCTTGCGCTCCGCCTCGCTGGCGATGCGAAAGTCTGCACCGAGACCGGCGCGGCCGGCATGCGCGTGCAGGATCGCGAGGCCCAGCGAATGGAAGCTGTGCACCGCCACGGCCTGCGCCTGCTCGCCGAGAAGCCCCGCAAGGCGGGTGCGCAAATCCTCCGTCGCCTTGCGTGTGAAGGTGACGGCGAGGCACGAACCAGCCGGAACGCCGCATTCCAGCACCAGATGGGCGATGCGGTGGGTGAGCACGCGCGTCTTACCGGAGCCGGGCCCGGCGATCACCATCAGCGATCCGTCTACGGCCTCTGCTGCACGCGCCTGATCAGGGTCGAGCCCGGCCAGAATGCCGCTGCGACCCGATGGTTGCAGCGCCGGCGTGGCTTCAGGAAATAGCGGAGCATCGTCCGGTGCCGCATCCTTCGCTTTGGGTTTCACCCGGCGTGCGCGGCTGAACAGCGGCCCATTGAACAGAAGCTGGTTTCCGGCGAGGCGATCCAACTCGCCGTCGTGAAACAGGCGGATGACGCCATATTCTCCGTCATAGCCGACCTGCCGGATGACCTCGCCGGAGCGCAGCCGCGTCACGGCCTCACCGAGCAGCGGATCGACCCTGGCAATATCCTCGACCGGCATTTCCTGCAGCAGGGCAAGCTCTGGCCCGAGCGCGGCAATCGTGCGGTCATAAGCGTAGGTGGTGGCCTTCGAGGCGACGCCGCTGCCGACGATCTCCGAGAGGATCTCGGGCAGCGGCACAAGGCTCGATACCGCACCTGCGGTAGGTGGTGGCGCAGCCTCGGCTTCGCTGCGGTCGGCGAGTGCTTCGACGCGATGCGCCACACCGACCGTGACTGGTCGCCCGCAGACCGGGCAACGGCCGCCGAGCTCGATCGTCTCTTTCGGGTCGAGCCGCACGCCGCAGGCGCGGTGCCCGTCCATGTGATATTTGCCTTCCTCGGGGAAGAACTCGACCGTGCCGACATAGCCATCCCCGGTCTCCAGCGCGCGGCGAATGGCGAAATAGTCCGGCTCACAGGAAAAGCGGGTGGCCTCGCGACCGAGCTTGCCGGGCGAATGGGCGTCGGAATTGGAGGTGAGGCGGAAGCGGTCGAGCGAGGATATGCGCCAGTTCATGGCGGGGTCGGACGAGAGGCCCGTCTCGACCGCGAAGATGTGCCCGGCAAGATCGCCATAGCACTCCTCAATGGAATCGAAGCCCGATTGCGAGCCGAGCGCGGCGAACCATGGCGTCCAGATATGGGCAGGGACGAGATAGGAATCCGGTCCGGACTCCAGCGCGATCTCCAGCAAATCGCGCGAATCGAGCCCGAGGATCGGGCGGCCATCCGAGGCTATGTTGCCGATGCGTGCAAGGCTTGCCGCCAGACGGTCGGTGGCGTCGAGATCGGCCGTATAGAGCAGGTGATGGATCTTCCGGGTCTTGTTGCCTTTCTTGTAGATGGTCGAAATCTCGGTGCAGATCATGAAGGAGACCGGCCGCCGGCAGACGGGCGGAAGCGTTTCCCACAGCGCCGCCTCGATTTCTGGTCTCAGGCGGAAGAGCCCGTTGCCCTCGGCCACCAGCTTGTCCTTGATCTCTGCGAGCCAGGCCGGATGCACACAGTCTCCGGTGCCCACGACCCGTACGCCCTTGCGCGCCGCCCACCAGAACAGGCGCTCCAGATCGAGATCCCGGCTGGTGGCCCGGGAGTATTTCGAGTGGATGTGCAGATCGGCATGGAAAGTCATGGTGCAACGTCACTCAACTTGCGGACGGGATGCGACGGCTCCTCCAGCCCTGCATTGCTTAGATAGCAGGCGGAAACGCAACAGATCACAACGAAAGTACACAAATCACAGCATTCGGACCGATATTCCGGTTTAATCCAGCCGACGTGGAAGAAAGCCGCCGATGGGCGCAGCCGTATCTTTCGATGTCCAGGTCGGAATCTTATCGATTTATTCCTTCCATCCGCTCCGCTGTTCCCGGGTAGGCCCCTGCCGACGACCTACATTGCGCTCTCTCACACGCACCGGCCTCCGGGCAGAGGCGGCCGCCGTCTTGCAGTGCTGGCCGATCGGACAATCGGGGCAGCGGGCGTGGTCATACCGGCATATTGTCTGACCCAGACTTTTCATCAGAATGTGAAGCTCGGCCAGTTCGGCCGCGCCCCATCGAGGCGAAGCCGCCATTACCGCATCACAGGCGGTCCGCGTGTCGGCCGTATTCCGGACGAAGCCGTATCGGCTCAATACTCGCAAGACATGCGTGTCCACCACGAATGCCGGCATCTCCAACGTACTGAAGTTGAGCGTTGAGGCCGAGATCTTGCGGCCGACGCCTGGCAGGCGCTCCAGCCAGGCAAGCGCCTCGGCAACACTCAGGCAGCCGAGGAAATCCAGGTTAAAGTCCGGATGACGAACACCTATGACGCGAAGCGCATCGCCGAGATGCCGCGCCTTGACATCGGGAAAGGTAACGTTGCCGATCAGGGCCTCGACATCGCCGGTCGACGCCGCTGCGAGAGCCGGCCATTCCGGGTAAGCTTCGACGAGCCGCTGATAGGCGGCCAGAGAAACTTCGTCCAGCGTGCGGTTGCTGATCGACGACTTCACAAGCTGGCCGATCGGAGTCCGTGCGGGGACCCGGTCGGGGCGACCGAAAAAGAATTTCTGTTGCTCCCGCACCCACGCCATGTCCGCCGCGGCGCCAAAATCGAGTGCTATTTGCATCCTATCATTTTATGAACAAAAAGGGAACATTTCAAGGCTGCAGCGCGTTATAGGAGCGATCTGTGGCAGATGGCGGGGCATGCGGGATAGCGATGAGAACTATATCTACTCCATCGCCCTCTATACCCCTCGTAAATAGGGATGTCTGCTTCGCGCCCCAGCCTCGGCCTTTAAGTCTAACCCGGCGCGAGCCCGCGACCTTTCATTCTTTGATTTCGCTCGTCAGCAACCGCTAGGACCGACATTGGGACAAAGCTGCCGTAGGCGGAGGCTCAAACTTTCGGCAGCTTCTGATCTAATTCTAGTCGCGCGCTACGCCGGTGTGCGATCCTAGTCCGCCGGTTTGATCAGCAACTGCGAATTGTCGAAGTGACCTAGGGCCACTCCAGCAACATGGCGAAGCTGTCTGGCGTCTACTGCCCATATGCTCCTAGGACACCACGGCAGCCCGCATCATTTCAACAGCAGCGCCTACGGTCTACCCTTTTCGCCTGTGTCATCGGCTTTTTCAGCTTCGCGAGCTTCCCAGGCCAGCAGCACCTCCTCGAAATCTCCATCGTCGAACCGGACGTTTGCCTTGAGCGAGAGGATGATGGAAGCCGCTTCGACATTGTCCGGCTTGGCTTTGGAAAGGTCGTATATGCGCCGCACGATGGCGGCAGGGGCATTGAAGAAGGTGCTCATCCCGTCGAGCGAGAGGGTTGCGTTCGCGCTGTAGAGCTTGCGCACGAAGCGCAGCAGCCAGGCATCGTCCCCGGCTTGGGCCGCTACCCGCTTTGCTACGTCTTCGCGCGCGCCGGCCTGCGACCAGGCATAGAGCATGTCGGTGGCGCGCGGCTCGGCCATGACCGTGTCGATGCCGCCCGCGGCGTAGCGCATGACCTGGCGCACAGCGTCGAATCCGTCCCGTGTCGTCAGCCGGTCGGTCGGGCTCGGGCGGTCACCGTAGAAGCCGTGGCCGAAGGTTTCGTCGCGCAGCAGGTAGGACAGGAAACCGAGCGAAGGGCTCGCCTCGAACATGGCTTTGAGCGCGGGGTCGAAGCGCTCGGGTGGGAGCGCATCCTTCAGTTGGCGCAGCATCGCGCGGATCAGATAATAGATGCGCGGATAGCCCCAATCGTCCCCGCGCGCGTCGCTGGCAAGTGTATCAGCGGCATTGGCTAGCCCCATGATCAAGGTCTCGATCGGCCAGCCATGGACGACGTCCTTCTCGATGTAGCGCAATTGGTCGAGCAGCCGCTCGGCCTTGGTGCCGCCGGCATCGCTTTTGTGCTCGCCCATGGTGAGCAGCATATGCGCGACCGGGTTCACACCGTCGCGCGCGGCCGCCAGTAGATCGGCGATGTCCATGTCGGTGACGCTGTCGGGGGGATCGATCAGCGTGAAGTAAATGCGTGCATGGCTCGGGCTGGCTAAACGCCGATCGCGTGCAGCATGCAGATGTGTGGCGCCGCGGGCGCCCGAGAAAAGCCTCTCCTCCTTGTCTCTGTTGAATGACTGGAACTGGATACCGGGCAAATGGCGATCGATCTCGAACTGATGCTTTTCCCAAGCAAGGCCGTCGAGTTCGAGCGCGGTGTCCATTGCCTTTGCCATGGCGGTGCGTTCCTGCTCGGAGACATGAGCCCTGCCCCCGGCGAGCGCGACGAAGCTCACCAGATAGTCCTCGACCCAGCGATGGAAATTGGGCGAGCCGACCGCGATCATCCGCAACCAGACGAGGTCAGCCAGATCGACCCGATCCTTGAGGCTAGGCCAGTAGACGCGTAGGCTGTCAAGGACGCGCACAACCGCCCGGGGATTCTCCAGAACCCGCCCTCCAGTCTCGTCGATCACCTGCTGCAAATGGCCGACGCGCTCGGGCGGGCAGGACGCGAAACTCTGAAGTTCGGAGGAGAACCAGCGGCGCAGCGCGAAGGACTCGGGGCGCGGCACCGCTACTTCGGTCTGGACGATTTTTTCCAGATAGGCCGCTCCGCTCACGACGCCTGTGCCGGTCTCGATCGCGCGCACCAATGCCCGCGCATCGTAGCACAGTAGATAGGAGACGTTGGGGAAGTCGGCGACCGAGCGCACGAGGCGCAGCAATTCGGCCACTTCCCGGGGTTCGAGGCGGTCGACATCGTCGATAGCCACTACAATCTGGCAATTGAGCTTCAGGAGCGCTGCTGAGAGCTTTTCCTTCTGCGCGACCAGCGTCGGCCCGTCCGCCTGCTCGGCCGCCGCGGCCGCGAGCTTCTCGAGCACGTCGCCCACCATCGAAGCGCCTGGGACAAACATGCCGGCCACATCAGCAAGTTTGCTGACCGGCCCCAGATGACGAGCGAAGCTCTTGACCTGCTCGGCGACTGACTTGGCGGCAATCTGGGTCGTACCCGTAGCGTCGCCCGACGCGTATTCCAGCCCAGCGATCGCCTTAGCGAGATCCTCGAACAGGGCCGCGAGCAGCTGATCGCGGTCGCCGATAAGCCAGGGTCGGAACTCGACCGACGCGACCTTCGTCGCCTCCATGCCGCGCAAGCGCTTAAGCACGAGTGCGAGCAGGCTTGACTTGCCCGATCCCCATTTGCCTTCAAGGCCAAACACGAAGCCCTTGTCCGCCGCCTGCGTAGTCAGCGAATCCGCGATCCGGTCGGCGAGCGCCGCGAAGCCGAAGCGATCCTCGTCCTCGGACTGGATTGGGCGGTCACCATGGAAGATCTGGTCGGTCATCGGGCGATTCCGTGTTGTCGTTCCAGCGGGGCGAGCGGGGCTCTCAATGCCAGGGCGCCTGATCGTGCTTCGGAACCCGCGTATAGGCGAGCGCCTCCTTGCCCGACTTGCTGTCTTTCTTGAGAAGCCCATTAATCGCGGGGACATTGATCCGCCAATGATCATAGGCGCGCGCGCTGATCCGGATGCGCGCGTCATCCATCGTCCTAGTCGCCCAGCGCGCGCAGCCCCGGCTTGCACAGCGCAGAAACAGCTCAAAAGCGGCAAACCCGGAAATCGGATCGGCCGCGTCGACAAAAGCGTCGAGCCAATGCCGGGCCGTGATCGTCTGCAGGTAGCGGCGACGCGCGACTGAGCGGACCTCGGCCAGCCATCGCGGCAGGATTTCGCCGAGCAGTCGCTCATCCCACAGCACGTCGGCAGCATCGTCATGGTCCAATTCGCCCGCGAGCACGAGCGCGCGCGCATAATCGTAACTCGAGCCGCCCAGCATCTCGCTGATGATCGCCAGCAGGTCTGCGGTGTCACCCTGTCGGCGGAGGCCCGAGGCCGCCTCGAACAGGAGCTGGTCGAGCGCGAGATCGCGCATAGCCTCGCGCCGCAGCGGCCCGGTCACCGCATTGTCAGGCAGGTTGAACGGCATCAGCCGCAGATCGTCTGACTTGACGTTGGTTTCGGCCATGCTGGCGATCAGCGCGCGCCACAGCGCCGCACCGCTGGGCCGGCCCGCCCGCAGTAGCGCGCGCGCAAGTTCGATAACCGCCTTGTGCGCCCCAAACAGCATATGACCAAGGTCGAGCTGTCTGTTGCCGATCGCGGGGGCCAGCCACTGTTCCACCGCCTCGGGATCCTCCGCGACCAGCCGGTCGTAGGAGCGCCGATCGTCGATCGTGTTGTCCATGCCCTGCGAAGAGCGTGGCGGGTTGAGTTCGGAATGGACACGCTGCTCGACATGCGCGGCGAAGGCTCGGACATAGCGCGGCTCATCAGGCCATTGCCGGGCGAGATAACCGAGCGCGAGCGGGATGATGCGCGCTAGCCGGTCATCGTTTTCGACAATATCGGCCCGCGCAAGGGCGATGCTGCCATAGGCCGCCTCGTCGCCACCTTTGCCGGTCGCAGTCCAGCCACTGTCGCGCAGCATGTTGCAGAGCGCGCGGTCGGGGGCCTGCTGTGCGATCCGCATCGCCAACGTACGGATATCTGCGTGCTCGTTGCACAGCAGCGCGGCGACGGGCGCGTAGCCGGATGGCATCTCAGAGAGGTCGCCATGGACCAGCAAACTCAACCAGGCCTTGAGCAATCGGGGCTCGACCTGGGGCACGAGAATCGTCTCAAGCGCGGCAAAGGCTTCGGCGGTAATCGGCTTCAGCAGGTCGACCATGGTCTTGGGCCAGGTTGGCCCATCTGGCATCGCCTGAAAAGCGGAAAACTGTTCGGTGTCGTCCATGCTGGCCATCGCCAGAACCGCAATGCTCGCGTTCAGCGTAGGCCCGCGGCCTTCCCCGATATTAGCGGGCAAACGCAACCCGGCCTCGAACAGGGCGGCGATGCCCTCGGTGATGCCGTCGTCATGTGCGAGCCAGCAGGTATTAAGGCTGCTCGCGACGCGGTCCAGACTGTGGCGACCTGTGTCAATGACGTCGGTGCGCCCGAGATAGCGTAGCAGCAGGTCGGGCGTCCACCGCGCTAGCACCACGCGCAACTCCGGCACCATGTCGTACGAGCGGTCACAATCCTGTGCGAGCATGTCCTCGACCGCGGCGCGCAGCAGCGCGAGCGAGGTCTCTGACAGCGTCGCCGCCGGGTCGGTCGCCATCTCCGAAAGATCCGTGGCATAGCGCAGTGCAGTGTCACCCCAGCCGGGTTTGCGGTCCGCAGGCAAGTAGGTCCAGCCGAGCAGTCCGGCGCCATCGAGCTCGACACTGCTCGTCCGTCCGAAACGGCGCGACGGTTGCAAGGCCATCGGCTGAGCGGCGGAATCGCGTGACGCGAGCGCATCGAGCAGGCGGTCGGCCGCGTCGCCGGCATGGGGATCTGCGACCTCCCGAATGCGGTGCGCCTGTGCCACGAGGGCGGCTTCTGCCTCGGCGGGATCCTCGCAATTGGCGCGCAGCAGCCATTCGAAGCGGTCGCTGCGGACGTGCATCGCGCGCGTAAGTTGGGTAACCGCCGCATAATTGCCGATCGCTTGAGCGAAAGGCGCGCGAGGCAGATAGGAGATGGCGGACAGCAGGGTATCGGCGAGCGCGAGACGGTCCTTGTCGGGATCGACGAGGATCAGCGGCGGGAGTTTGCCAGCGCTGCCCGCGTTCCAGACGGCGACCCGCGCGGCGACTGCGGCATGCGCGATTTCCTCCGGCGCTTCGCCGCCATTGACGACGTCGCGCCAACCGTAGGCCTCGCTCAGCCAGTGAACGGCGCGCGACGTGAAGGCGGACATAACTGCGGGATAAACTTCGGCGGCGTTGGTGATGCCGGCAAGATGGACATTGCGATCATCGTGGAGCCGCTGCCGGTCGCGCCAGATATGCTCGGTCCGATCCAGGAAATAGTCCGGATCCTCGGCGATAAGGCGAGTGTAGCGCTTGAACTCTCCACCGTAGAAATTGTCGCTGCCAAGCCAAGTGTCGAGCAGCACGCCGCGCACTACCGGGCTGAAGTCGGGCGAGATAATCGCGAACGACGCGGCGATCCCAACCAGGGTCACGCCGAGCTGTAGGCCTCGCATATCGTCAACGAAGGCAGCGATCCGATGGGTGACTGCGTCGGCCGTGGTAAGCGGCTGCACACCTCGGGCAAGCGCAAGACCCATCGCGATAGGCGCGAGGTCTGGATTGACCCTGAACCGGTGCGGCTCGCCTGGCACTGGCGCGAACCAGACGCCGCTGACGATGGCACTGATCGCGGCCTCTGAGCCGGCCGCCCCGCTTTCGGCCGCCAGCGCGTCGCCGATCTCACGTCGCAAGACGGTGACGTCACCGCCGCCGGCGGTGCGCACCGTATTGCCGATAGTTGCGATCAGGTTGCGCATCTCCTGATCGTCGAGGCCGGGATAGATGCGATCACGAAAATCTTCATAGACTAGCCGCTCGGGCGTGATGTCGCCGCTGCGCGCTAAGCGCTCCCAATGCCGAAGCGCCAGCGTGCAGAGACGCGGCACCTTCATCAGCGGGATTAGCGCCGGATCGAGAGCAGTGCGGACCAGCCCCGCGCGACCGAGGATCTGGTCGAGTTCCGGGCCGCTGAATGGGCCGACCGGCACTTCGGGGCAGGCGATGCCGCTGCCCTGAAATCCGCCGGCTATCCGCCGCCAATGGTCGGCGCGGTCGGTGAGGACGAGGTCGACAGCACCGGTCCAGGGCGCAACCGCGAGCTCCGCCGCCAAGCTCGCCCAGTCGGCCATATCGAAGCGTTCATTGAGCCCGTCAATGATCAGGATGATCTGCACATCCTGCTGTCCGGCGCACCAGCGCCGCGCGCGCCGGGCCCACCATGCCGCGTCGCGGATGCCGAAGATCTGGTTCAGTGCGATCCCGATCACCGTGTCTGGGCTCGCCGAGGCTACGGACCGGGCCGGAACGATAAGGGTCAAGGGCAGCGGCATGCCGGCAAGCTCGCGATCGAGCCACCAGCTCAGCCCAGCCCAGGTCTTGCCCATGCCTTCGGCACCGAGCAGCGCCAGTGGTGGCCGGGGCGTTGAGTTGTTCCACCAGCCTGAAATCGCTTCGCGCAGTTCCGGCCGATCGATCCGGATGATCGCCGGATCGGTCAGGTTGGTGTAGCGCCCGATCCGCGCTGCGGAGGCCGGCATGCTCGCCATATGATCCCGGACATGGGCGGCGACCGCGTCACGGGCGTTGCCATAGCCAAGCGCTGGCGCGCGCAGCTGTGCCTGCAGGGTCGCGCATTGTTTGGCGAAGGTCGCGTGCGCGCGCGTACATCGTGTAACAGGGCGGCAATCGCCGGCGTTACCGAAACATAGGCGGCGAGCAGGTCCTCGTGGCGGGCATAGAGCATCGCGATCCCGGGCAGGATCTCTGCAGAATCCGGCCAGTCGAGGATTAGCACCTCGATCCCGAGCGACAGACCTTTGGCGCGCAGATCCGAGGCGTCAGGTTCCTTCACCTCGCGGCTCGCGACCAGCACCCACAGTTCAAGGTCGGGATGTGCGACGGCGGCATCGTCGAGCTTGCTGCGCGTCTCATCGGCGGGCAGCCGTGTCTGGCCGCCGTAGCGCTTGGTTTCGACACCCATGACGTTGGCGAAGCCATCCCCGGCGGTGCGCGCATCTACCCCACCCTGCGGGCCCGACTTGGCAAGGGTGAAGCGCTGTCCGGTTTCGCGCGAGAGGAGGTCGCGAACGAGATTTTCGAAGCTGCCGGTGCCGCTGGCCGGGATCGCGCGCAAGGCGGCGACCAGCGGATTGTCCTCGATTGTTGCCGGGTCAGGGGCGGTTGCCACCATGTCAGATGTCCATCTCGATATTCCGTCGTTGTCCGCGAGGAGCTGAGCGACGATTCTAGGATGCGCGGAACGAAATTGGAACAGTCTGACGCCAACAGGAGCGCTTTACCAAGGCGCTCGCGATAGCGGCAAGGGACGCACTGCCGCACGACCGCTCGTGGCTTGGGAATGGCGGATTCCGGCAGGCGCGGTCATTCAGGTGCGCACTGCGGAACGGCGTGAATTGGTCGGAAGCTGCCATTCTGCAATCCGCTCGAATTCGGTCTGCCGGAGCAGAAGCGGAGCGGGCTATGGCGTATGATCGGCGGTTTTGGCGAAGGGCTATGATGACTGGTTGAGCGTGTGAGACACTCTGTCGGTAGGGCAATTATCACAAAAGACTCTATCTATTTGATAATTAATATATAAAAAGAAAATTTGTGCGGCAATCGGCGGTGTTTGGCGGGGATGCGGGATAGCGATGAGAACTATGTCTACGCTATAGCCCTCCATGGCCCTCTTTAATCCCTAGTTTGTCAAATGCAGAACTCACTCGAAATTAAGCCGCTTCGCTGTCCCGGAAGATTGCTCCACGACCCAACCCGGTGCCCGGATGAGCGGAGTCACTATCCACTAGATGGAGGAACTTCTTGGCTACGGGGAGCCGCCGCGTTGGGTTGGGAATGGTCTGTTGCACAGCAGGAATCAGTGTGGCGGGACGGAGCACGCCACGAACTCCGAAGAATTGTGCAGCGACCTCGCGCGCCAATGTCTCGGCCAAGGCGGACGGCACGGCGTTGCCGACCATCTTTTGAATGTCGGCATGCCCGCATTCAAATCGCAACCCATCAGGGAACGTTTGGAGACGACAAAGCTCTTCGGCAGATAGTCTACGATTCTCCCAATGAAAGGGACCGGTTGCCGGTCCCGGCTGAGCCTGGATTGTCCAGGACGGCTTATCCTTTGCAAGCTTCAAAAGGAAGTTCCAATAGCGCCGACGCCATCCAAAGAGCGGGACGCCGCCACCACGATCCGTATGCCACAGATAGTTGTACCCCTCCGGAATCGATGGAAGTAGGTCCGCCCATTTGCCTTTGACTCGAAGGGACGCGTTGTCTTTCACAGGGGCGAGGCCCGCGAGTGCGTCCCATGTGGTCCGATGGGCCTCACCTCCAGCTAGGGCTTCCTCGCTATCGGGGCGGAAATGAGTTTGGGCAGGAAACTTGAACCGCTTCCCTTCGCTCGACCCGATGATGAACACCCTCTCACGCAATTGCGGGACGCCATAATCGGCGGAATTGAGAGCACGGAACTCCAGGGCATAGCTTGTTCCGAGGTCACGATTGATATCCTCGACGCCAGCCTTCAGAGCTTCAATGCCCTCACTCTTGCCCCGATAGGCAAGGCCGGGAACGTTCTCCAATAGGAACGCCTTAGGGCGTGTATCGCGAAGCACCCGAAGATATTCGGTCAAGGTATCTGCTCGGGGATCGGAAAGTCGGCGAGAATCACCACGCGCCCAATATCCGGATTTGCTGAACGGCTGGCAAGGTGGTCCCCCAATTAGGATGTCAGCCTCGCCAGGCTTCAATCGGGCCGTCTTCAATATGAGTTCGGAGGAGATTTCACCGATTGATCCTTCCAATACCGGCCAATCACGGTTCAGACGAACCGTGGCGCAAGCGACGGGATCAAAATCCAGCGCAACCCGCGTCTCATAGCCCGCAGCTTCGAATCCGAAGTCGAGCCCTCCGATGCCAGTGAACAAGGAAATTGCTTTGAGTTTCACAGTCACTTCACGCCGCCCTTGCATAGTGCATATCAAACACATTTCCAGCGTTCGCTGAGAAAGTCGGCTCGGCGACACCAATCATGTTGGCTATTCTGCCATCGCAGGTCTTGTGCGGTTCCAGGTCAGAGGTAAGCGCAAATCGGAACTCCCAGCTTTCCGTCACAGCGTGAAGGCAAGCAGCGAGAACTGGAAAATCCTGTGGTCGATAGTAGCGAGAACAAGGGTCTCCCTTCGACGCCCGTGTCTTCTGGAAATCGACCTTCGGCCTGCCGTCAGCGTAGGTGGTGCGCAGTGTGTTCTTGCACTCGATCAAAATTGGGGCTCCGCCCTTCCATCTGAGCGACAGGCCGGGCTTGCCGTCCGCCTCCAATCGAATGCAATCGGATACACCGTCTAGACTCTGGAGTGCATCAAAAAGGTGCTGCTCGGCAACCCAACCCCGCACCGCCATCTTCAACCGGCTCGCACCCTCGATGAGGTCGAAGAGGGCTTCAGGCGCGATCCCGAACTCTTTCAGGACAGCGTGCGACACCGCCTTCGGGTTCGGTTTCAGCTCCTTAACTTGTCCGCTACGAGGTGCCGTTCGCCGGGGTCCAGTCCACGAGCGATCCGCTCCAGCGCGATAAGGTCGAGCAGTCGGTCTTGCTTGCCACCGACGAGCACTTCGGTTCGGAAATCTTCAAGATCAGCGGTAGGGCGATCCTTGGATTTGCCTGGTCGCCGATCGCGTTCCCATACGGCCCATCCATCACTTCGGATGAGGTCGACATGGTCGCGCTTGAACTCGATCGAGCGCGACATAGGGGCTGGCGTGTTCATCAATGGGGCGGCCGCGACGAATACACCCTCGGCGGTATCGATACCGAGGAACAGCGTTGTAACCAGGTTCTGAGGGTCGACCGCGACCTCCAGAACACCTTTCAGGTTGCCGCCATACTTGATCTGGAAGCGGTGTTCGTCGGGGGGACGATTCTTAATCAGGTTAGAATTCGCGAAGAATGCATAAACGAGCACGCCTTGGCGCTCACCGGACGGCGTATCGAATACGATGTAGAATGGAGCCCGGTTGGGTTCACTTGCGTGAACGATGCGACAGTCCCGCATTTCTAGCGCCCGCAGCACGAAAGCAAGCAGCGGCTCTTTATCGGAGCGGCTTACCGAGTAGCTTTTCCACTCCAAAACGGAGAGGATGTCCTTATGGGCATCAAACGGATTCATGCGGCAGCATTAGCGACTTAGCGACGATTCGAGAATCAGCGCCATATGGCTCCCCCAGCTTTGTTGCGATTCGGAACCTTAATGGAATATTATGAACGAAACAAGAACAGGCGCGGGCACGGCATAGGAGGCAAAACGCGCAACTGGTTTCACAGAGGCGACGAACTGGAGCGGCTGCGTGCATAATGATGGCACCGGACTGGCGCATGTCTCAATCTCGAACAGGAGAGGGCTCGAGAAAATCTCTCAGCCGCTGCGCCAAATTATCAAGATCATTGATCTCACATTCCCAGATCACCAGCGCATCCCAGCCTAGCTCTCGAAGCGAGACATTGATCTTCCTATCGCGTTCCACGTTGCGCGCCAGCTTTGGCAGCCAATAATCGGTTCTAGTCTGAGGCTTGTTTGCGAGGCGGCAGCCATCATGCTGGTGCCAAAAGCACCCGTGAACGAAGATCACCTTCCGGCGACCGGGGAACACAATGTCAGGGGTGCCGGGCAGATCTCGACGATTGATTCGAAATCTGTATCCGAGCAGATGTGCGAGTCGGGGAACCTGCACCTCCGGCTTGCTGCCAGTCTTGCGAATGTGCGACATCCGACGACGGATGGCCTCTGGAACATCAGGAAAAGGCATAGGGCGCGGCGACATGCTTCAAGCCTGAAGGTTTGTTTCCGTGTGTGACATCCTAAGATAACCATCCATTCTTCGCCCAGTGCCACAATGCATAGACAGTTGGCAAACGCCCATAATTTGCTGACGTTGGGGTCTGGAAATATCGCGCTATACCGCTTGGTACGTGCGTTAGCTAAGCATTCTCAGTGGATTCCTTCGCTTTCGCTTTAAGATTGAGGTTGAGCTTATTGCAGCCACAGCGAGCTACTTCCTTAGTTTTGCCGGTTAGCACCACGTAGATCAGGTCACCGCAGGCATCGCACTCGCATTGCTTTTCGAGCGCCTTGAATGCTTGAACTACCGGCTTGAAGTATTCTTTCTGGAAATTGGCCCATTCGTTATAGTGGACCGCCGGGTTGATCTCCCACCGCTCGCTGTCAGATGCCGTCACGGCGGCGCTGAACGCGTCGTGCGCTTTTCCCAGTTCTTCAACCCCAACCTTGTCGCCCCAACTACCGGCGGCGGCTTTGGCCTTCTTGTAGAGGTCGTTCATCGCGCTGATCGCGGCGGGAAGCAAATCGCCGAGCTCGTATTTGCCGTCGTTGCGGTATTCGACACGGCCGCCAAGCCGAGCGCACCACTCCGCTGCGACATACTCCAGGTAGTGGCGGAGCTGGCCCGCCGCGATGCGTAACTCGTTCATCGAGCAGCTGATGCGGTGATCGGCCATCAGCGGCTGGAACTGCTCACTGGTATATTGGTGGCTGCCTTGCTCGCTGTGGTGCAGCAGGTTGTCCGGTTTTCCTATGCGCCTCGTCCTCGCATTTGACGAAAGTCCCGCGCTGTATTCGGGTCATGCCTTCATTGCCAGAACGCTGCGGGTATAAGAATTGGCTATAAGAAGTTGCAAAATGAGGTGAACGATCTCAATGTTTTCGAGATGCAGGTCGTGCAACGGAATTTCTGAGTCGGAACCGGCAATCAGCCAACAGGGGTGGATTCAAACCGTTCGTTCGGCTCTTGCGGATTGGCGAGATGTCCGGCTCGGTGTTGGGGGACGCGGAGAGGATCACCCTCAATGACAACGCTGGCCGACAGTTCCACCTCGCGTGTCATCCGGGGCGGGCGCTATGAGCGTGGCCTCGTGGAGGTACAGCGCGTGCAAAGGGAACCGGGTGGCGAGATTGTCTGGCGGCTGGAGCGCGAGGTCGACACGGCGGAGCAGGTCCGCACGTTTCAGGTGCCGCCGGAATCGCTGTCGACCTGGCAGCTTGTGCGGCGCGGACGCTGGCATATGCAGCGGCGCTCCCCGGACGAAACGTCGGCGTCCGGTGGCAAGGCACTCCACTCAGAGGCATGCTGCTCCGTGGAGAGGGCAGACGGATAGCGCGAGCCGTTGACTTCCAGCGAGGGCCGTCAGTCTTCCCTAAGCGATGCGAGGATTATGCTAAGGGCGGAGTTTTTGGCTGCTCTGGCGGACGATGAGCTCGAAACCGAGGTCAAGCAGGGGATTTTCGACCTGCCTGCCTTCGATCCTGTCGATCAGCATGCGTATGGCCTTTTCTCCCATCTCCTGCCGGAAAGTTCGGACGCTGGTGATCGAGGGGTTGGCAACGGCCATCATCTCCAGATCGTTGAAGCCGCAAATCCCCATTTCGGAGGGGACAGGAATTCGGCGGCGCTGGCACTCGAACAGGACGCCCAGAGCAAGGTCATCATTGTTGCAGAAAACGGCATCCGCCCCCAGATCCCTGTCAAGGAGCAGGCCAAGCAACTCGCAGCCAAGCGTTACCGTGGAGGAGCGCGGCGTTGTAACAATCAGCCGCTCGTCAAACAGGCCGGCCTCCTCCAGCGCCTCTGTGTAGCCCAGCAGGCGTCTTTGCGTGCGCGGATCCATGCGCGCGCCAAGAAAGGCAATGCGCCGATACCCGCTCCCGACCAGATGCGAGGTTGCCGCATAAGCACCTTTCACGTGGGAAAACCCCACCATCATGTCCACCGGGCTTTCCCCGGTTTCCATGATCTGCACGACAGGGCAATTCGCCTGTTTCAGCAAAGCGCGCGATGCGACTGACTGGTCCGTGCCCGTAACGATAAGGCCGGAAGGCTTCTGATTGAGGAAAACCCGAAGAAGGTTTTCTTCTTCCAGATTCGAATAGCGGGTGTTTGCGAACTGGACATCATAGGTGCTGTCCTGCGCAACCGCGTAGATGCCGCGCAGCACATCGGCAAAGACATTGTTGGTCAGCGATGGAATCAGGATGCCGATCACATTGGTGCGGGCGGAGGCCAGCGCCCGCGCAGCCGGATTGGCCACATAGCCCAGTTCTTCAATGATCTGGAGAATGCGCTGGCGCACGTCGGCGGAAACCATATCCGGCCGCCGCAATACACGCGACACCGTGGCCGTGCTTACCCCCGCCGCGGTTGCCACATCCGAAAGTCTGACACGCCCGTCGATCATCCGTCACCTCGGCTGAGGTTGTGGCATCGATTTTCGATTTTGAAAAGGCGTGTTGACAATGCAAGCGCTTACATTCACAAATGAGACCGAGTTCGTCGAAGGAGATTTGCGTGGGCATGACGCTGCCAGGCATCACTGTTGCAGACAGCAAAGCCCGCTACATCCTTATCATGGGTGTCAGTGGTGCCGGAAAATCGACGATTGGAAAGGCATTGGCCGACAAGATTGGCGGCTGCTTCGTGGAGGCGGACGATTTCCATCCTGCGGAGAACATACGCCGGATGTCAGATCGCGAGCCTTTAACCGATGCACATCGCTGGCCATGGCTGCAAGCGGTTGCAGAATCTGCAATCATCGCCATGGAGCGAACCGGCGGACCGGTCGTCATCGCCTGCTCCGCGCTGAAGCGCAGCTACAGGGATGTATTGCGCCAGATGCTGTCACCTCTGTTTATCATTCATCTGTCGGGGCCGATGGAGTTGATCCGGGCCCGTCTGGCCGAGCGGCAGACGCATTTCATGCCGGTCGAGTTGCTGGACAGTCAGCTTGCCACGCTTGAGCCGCCGCAGGCCGAGGAGAAGGGCGCGGCGCTGTCGATAGACGGCAGCCAGGCGCAGATCGTGGCAAGGGCCGTGCAACTTGTCGGCCCCGGGCCGGCTGAGGAGGCGTGATCTCGTGAGTGATGATATCTGGCGCTGGGGCGCGCGCGAGACGGCTGCCGCAATACGGGAGAAGAAGGTCTCCTGCAGTGAGGTTATGGAAAGTTGTCTGGCGCGCATTGCGCAGGTCAATCCTGCCGTCAATGCCGTCGTCGATCTCATGGAAGAGCAGGCGCGGTCGGATGCGCGCCGGGCGGATGCCGCACTCATGCGGGGGGAAGAAGCCGGAGCCCTGCACGGTGTGCCTGTCACCATAAAGGTGAATATCGACGTCGCGGGCAGGGCGACGACCAATGGCGTGGCTGCCTTTGCAGACCGCATCGCCACGGAGGATTCGCCGCTGGTGCAGAAGTGGCGGGCGGCTGGTGCCATTGTCGTTGGCAGAACCAATACACCTGCGCTGTCCTTCGGCCTGTTCACCAACAACAAGCTCTACGGCCGCACGCTCAATCCATGGGACA
>Ga0182740_1001103_pt1 | contig 19734 bp, 18 predicted proteins | sample eDN5th37CKraftBY_FD_128872 | JGI IMG/M metagenome (GOLD analysis project Ga0182740, IMG submission 128872) | Enriched backyard soil microbial communities from Emeryville, California, USA - eDNA 5th pass 37_C Kraft BY (version 2) (version 2) | ecosystem: Environmental > Terrestrial > Soil >...
CCACGGCCATGCACCGAGGGCCTTGACGCTCGGCGTGTCGATGGTGACGAGGACCAGGTCACCGCTCGGCTTCTTGGGGAAATGCTCGTAGCGCAGATCGCGTAGCTGGTTGTCCGCGTCCCGGCTGACGCCAGTGATCGATGCGGCCAAGCCGATGAGGCAGGCCGTAGCAATCAGAATGCTGCGAGCCGATTTGGTCAGGCCCGCAAGGAGGCGCAATCGAAACATGGTCCATTCTCAGGGCGGCACAATCCGCCGATGATGGACAATGGCAGGAAACTATGAACAACTCCTTCCCAAGTAGCGGAAATCTAAGGCACAGTATCCAGCCGCCCTTCCTGCCGGAACAGCCGGGGGCAGGGGTGGCGATGATTTTTTCACCATTCGGATCCGTTTGACCGGGCGCTATTGCTCGATCAACCTGCCGTTTTCCAGCCGCACGATGCGATCCGCGGCCGCGATGGTTTCTGGCCGATGTGCGATGATGATGCGTGTGATGCCAAGATTGTTGATCGCCTCATTGACCAGCTTTTCGTGCGCGAGATCGAGATGGGCGGTGCCTTCGTCGAGCAGCAGAAGGCGGGGCTGGCGGTAAAGGGCCCGGGCAAGCAGGATGCGCTGCCGTTGGCCACCGGAGAGGGTTGAACCCATGTCGCCGACCAGCGTCTCGTGCCGCATCGGCATCGCCATGACGTCATCCAGTATTGCAGCGGCGCGCAGGCAGTCGTTGAGCCGATCCATCTCGACGTCCTCGAACGACGCCACATTGTCGGCAATCGAACCGGCGTAAAGGACGTCGTCCTGCAGGACAGCCGCGACGTTGTTTCGAAACGCGCGGCGGCCAAATTCCGGCAGCGGGATGCCGTCGACCAATATCTTACCCTCAGTCGGGTCCATCAAACCGAGAATGAGCTTGGCCAGCGTGCTCTTGCCGCCGCCGGACGGGCCGGTGAGCGCGATATAGTCGCCCGGCGCGATGGTGAGATCGATCCCCGCCAGCACCAGCGGATCATGTCGGCCATAGGCGAAATGCACATTGCGCAGCTCGATTCGGCCTTCGAAAGTCGCTTGGGTGAGCGGTTCGTCGAAGCCGCTGTCCTCTTCGCTCTGGGCGATGTCGGCCAGTTGCTCCAGGTGCAGGTCGAGCAGGCGCAGCTTGACGCCCTCGTCGAGCAGCGACTGACCAGCCTGCACGAACTGCTGGCGATAGGCGAGATAGGCGAACAGCGTGCCGAGGCTGAGCGCGCCGGCCATCGTGCCCTTGATGGCGAGAAAGATGACGACGACCAATTCGACCGCCGGAATGAGCACCTTTGCCGCTTCGTGCCAGGCGATGGTCTTTTCATGGAGATAGCGGGCACCGAGTGCGTCGGTCAGCTTGTTCTGCCAATAGCTGTGTCGCATTGCCTCGCGGCCGGCGAGGCGCAGCGTGACGATGCCGCGCAGCGTCTCGATGAGAGCGCCTTGTTCGCGGCCGAGCGCCTTTACATATTCCTCCTCCCGTTGCTTCTCGGTCCGCAACAGGGCCACCCGGATCGCGCAATAAGCGAGCAGGCCCACCAGGGTGACAAGGGCAAGTTGCGGCGCCGTGAGCAGCATCATGACCAGTGTCAGAACGGAGAGCGTGCCGTCGATCAGCGCGAGCGGCGCGCTCTCGATGAGGAAGCGCTGGATGGGCAGCACCGACAGGAACTTGGTGAGCACATCGCCCACCTTGCGCTTTTCGAACCACGCGATGGGCAGGCGAAAGAGACGCCGCGCAAGGTTGGAGGTGATGCCGAAGGAGAGCGCCGCTCCCGAGGAGAGCAGCACAAATTTGCGCAGCAGCGTTGCCCCCGCGCCGATCAGCGCCAGCGCTGCAAAGCCGATCGCAAGCGTGACGAGCAACCCTTCGTCCAATGCCGGCAGCGCACTGTCGACAGCCACGCGCAGGTAGAAAGGTGTCGCCAGAACATAGGCTTGCATGACGATGCTGAGCAGTATCGTCTGGAGCAGCGTGCGGCGGGCGCCGGTCATTCCGCTCCACAGATCGCGGAAGTGCAGGCGCCGCCTGGCCGCGAGCGGCTGGAAATCATGCGATGGCCGCAGTTCGAGCGCGACGCCGCTGAAGTGACGGCCCAGTTCCTCGAACGGATACCAGCGGGAAATGCCGGATGGATCGACAATATAGGCGCGGCCCCGCTCGACCCGCTCCAGCACCACGAAATGGTTGAGATCCCAGTGCATGATGGCCGGGAGATTGAGCAGGTGCAGCCCATTCAGATCGAGCTTGAGCGGCCGTGCGAGCAGGTGCATCCCATCGGCGGTCTGCATGAGCTGCCGCAGCCCGATGCCGCGCGCACTGACGCCAAAGCGCTGGCGCAGCATGTTGAGATCGACATCATGCCCGTGCCAATTCGCAATCATCGCCAGCGAAGCGAGCCCGCATTCGGCGGCCTCGGTCTGCCGGATCGGCCGGATGCGCTTGCGTCCGATGAGGTTGGCGGGAAGCAAACTCATTGCGCCTCGTCGGCATCCCCCGTCATCATCCAATGGAACAGAGGTCTGGGAGCGAGGACGATCCGCGCCTCGACCGGCGTGCCGGGCTTGAGAATGGGAGCGCCCGCGGCCGTCCGGTGCCCGCGCTCCAAGAGCGCCGTCACGCGCGCATAAGGCTGGGCGGACCCGGCGGCCGGGGCGAAAATGCGGGAGATGGTCCCGTGGATGAGCGGGGTTGCCCGCCTCCTATCCTCAGCAGCCACAAGGCGGACAGGCTGCCCAAGGCTGATGTGCTGGATAGCCGAAACGGGAACGCGCAGTGCAACCTGGTCGGCAGACAGGCTGGTGCCGCTCACTGAGAGGGTGCGACTATAGGTGCCCCAAGTGAGAAAAGCCGCGGTTGCGGCCAGCAGGACCAGAAGCAGCCCAATGACGACGGACCAGCGCAGCGGCGGTACGAGCAACACCTCGCCATAAAGGCGCTGCTGATAATCAATCGCCTGTTGTCTGAAAAGTTTCATGTCCACGACCCCGGCCATGCTTGTAGGTCGGTCTGTGGAGAAAGGGCCACCACTAAATAGCGATTATCTGAAAGAAAAGCCGCCACACGGGGGCCAAAGCTTCAACGGCGGCGCATGTCGCGGCCAACCAAGCACAATCGCAAATACCCATCGTCACTCTGTGACGCCGAAGAGCATCTGGACTGAGAGAGCCGGGCAGGCTGAAGCACGAAGCTTGCCCCGCCCGGCAATTCAATCAGCCGCGGGGGCCGGTGACGCCTTCGCTGTTCGGACGGCCGCCAGCAACCGCTTCGATTTCCTGCTCGTTGAGTTCTTCAACGAGGGTCTGTTCATTAACCATCGACGACTCCTGTTTTGCGTCGGAATTCAACCCGACGTGTCGCCAAATAGCTTATACTTAACAATCCGTAAACCAAGTTAAGCTTTGGTTTGTCACGGTTTCCGCCGTGCCACCATGGATAAAAAATATTGTTAATTTTCAATTAGTTAAGATATTTATCCGCCTGACCCGGCCCGGTTGCGCGCCGCGCACGCCAAGCAAAGGCAGGCGTGGCGTCATCGCTTTTTCATGAGGAGTTCGCGCGAGTCGCAGTGATTCGGCCGGTTTTTCGTTTCGCGGCCACTGGAGCGGACGGTTCGTTTACAATTTCGCTGACCGAGACCGTTTAGGGACCGTAATGCCATCGACCGGAAGCGCGTTTGACTGGGGAGAGCGCCGGCCTTTGCCGGGATCGAGATAGCCTGACGATCCAGGCCGGTTCAGGCCGCGAGGCGACGGAGGATGCGTTGATCAACCGTGGCTGATCGGCCATAGGGGATGTTGGTGGCGCGACGCGCACCCCTCGCTTGTTCCTTGCACCGGTGGGGATGGAGGCCGAGGCCAGCGCTGTGGCCGTGGGGCGGGCCACCGCAGCGTGGGGATGAGGCTACGACGGCATATTGCGTCGCCCCAATGGCTGGCGCTGGATGGCGGGGCGAGGGAGACACGCAGATGATTCTCTATATTCTTGCCTATCTCGGCGGCGTTCTCACCATCATCAGCCCATGTATTTTGCCGGTCTTGCCGTTCGTCTTTGCGCGCGCCGGACGGCCGTTCCTCACCAACGGGTTGCCGATGCTGATCGGCATGGCGCTGATGTTCATGGTGGTCGCGACACTGGCCGCTGTCGGCGGTGGCTGGGCGGTACAGGCCAATCAATATGGCCGGATCGCGGCCCTGGTGCTGCTCGCCCTGTTCGGCCTCGCGTTGCTGTTGCCGGGGTTGGCCGACCGGCTCACGCGGCCCTTGGTGGCTTGGGGCTCCCGGCTCTCGGCGCAGGCCGATGCGGGCGGAGCGAGTGTGGGCACCTCGCTGCTGCTCGGCATCGCAACCGGCCTGCTCTGGGCCCCCTGTGCAGGCCCGATCCTTGGCCTGGTGCTGACCGGCGCGGCGTTGCAGGGAGCGAGTGTGGCCACCAGCCTGTTGCTGATGGCCTATGCGCTCGGCGCGGCGACCTCGCTCGCGCTGGCACTCCTGGTCGGCGGCCGGATCTTCCGGGCCATGAAGCAATCGCTCGGCGTTGGTGAATGGGTGCGGCGCGCGGTCGGCGCGGCGGTGCTCGTTGCGGTGGCGGCGATCGCGCTGGGAGTCGATACCGGCTTTCTCTCGCGCGTCTCGCTCGCCGGGACGACCCGGGTCGAGGAAGGGCTGATGGCCCGCTTCGGCATCGCCAACCCGGCACGACAGCAGAATGAGGGGGAGGCCGCGACGCTGGCCGACGAGGGGCCGATGCCGCCGCTCGATGGCGCGGTGACCTGGCTCAACAGCCCGCCGCTGACGCGCGAAGGGCTGAAAGGCAAGGTCGTGCTGGTCGACTTCTGGACCTATAGCTGCATCAACTGTTTGCGCGCGCTGCCTTATGTGCGCGCCTGGGCGGAGAAATATGGGCGTGACGGACTGGTCGTCATCGGCGTCCACACGCCCGAATTCGCCTTCGAGAAAGATGTCGCCAACGTCCGCAAGGCAATCGCCAATCTCGGGATCCGTTACCCGGTTGCGGTCGATAATGACTATCGCATCTGGCGCGCCTTCAAGAACAATTACTGGCCGGCGCACTACTTCATCGACGCTAACGGGCGCATCCGCCACCACCATTATGGCGAGGGCGGTTATGCTGGTTCGGAGCGGGTGATCCAGCGCCTGCTCGCCGAGGCGCAACCCGGTCGCACCTTCGATGGCATGGTTGCCGGGGCCGTGAAGGGGGAGGGCGTGGAAGCCGCCTCGACCATGCACGGGCGTCGGTCGCCAGAAACCTATATCGGCTATGCGCGGTCCGAACGCTCGGTGTCGCAGCCGACGACTGCGCGCGACAAGGCGGCGACGTACGAGGCTCATCCTGCCGTGTTCAACCAGTGGGGTCTTGCCGGCACCTGGACGGTGGGCCGCGAGAGCGCGACGCTGGGCAAGGCTGGCGGGCGCATCCTCTATCAATTCCGCGCGCGCGACCTGCATCTGGTGATGGGGCCGGGCAAGGACGGCCGCCCGGTGCGCTTCCGCGTCACCATCGACGGCAGGGCGCCGGGCGCCGACGCGGGTGTGGACGTGGATGCGGCGGGCAACGGCACGGTCGACAGTCAGCGGCTCTATCAGCTCGTCCGGTTGCAGCAGGCTGGCGACGAGCATCTGTTCACCATCGAGTTTCTGGATCCGGCGGTGGAGGCCTTCAGCTTCACGTTCGGGTGAGGCGATGACGGCGGCCGCGAGCCGAGCGCGTCATGCGGCGCTTGCAACATGCGGCGGCATAGGCAATCGGACAGCCATGCCTGCCCGGATTCTATTTCTCTTTAACCATGATGCGCCGCACCAGATCGCGCATCTCGGGGGCATTGTGCGCGCGATGCACGACTCGCGTCCGGACGTGGAGATCGTCTGTGCAACGGGCCTCGCGGCGATCCGCGCTCATCTTGAAGGCCTGCTCGGCGAGTCGGTGGCCGCGGGTGTCGAGTGGCTGGACATCGACTTGCCGCCGTGGCTCGATCGGGCACTGGCGCTGCCGAACCGGATCGCGCCGGTCCGGCGGATCGCCAAGCTTGACCATCATGCCAGCGCCCTGCTCGATTGTGACGTCTTGGTGAGCACGGAGCGGACGTGCCTGCGGCTGCGCGCACGGCAGGGGAAGCTGGGCTCCCATGCGCGGTTCGTGCACGTGCCGCACGGCGCGGGCGATCGCGCGGTCGGCTTCCATCCCGCCAAGGGCGGGTTCGACCGGATGCTGGTCGCCGGCGACAAGACCGCGCGGGAACTGATCGGGCGCGGTGTCGCCCCGGCGGACAAGGTACGGGTCGTCGGCTACCCCAAGTTCGACAGCGTGGCGGACAGGCCGCGACTGCGGCTGTTTGACAACGACCGGCCGGTGTTTCTCTACAACCCCCATTTCGACCCGTTCCTCTCGAGCTGGTATGACGAGGGGCCGGCGCTGCTCGATTGGTTCGCGACCGGCGATGGGCAGCGCTTCAACCTGGTGTTTGCGCCGCATATCATGCTGTTTCGAAAGAAACTTCATGTCTCCCTCGAATATCGCACCGCGCGGCGGCGGCCGGCTATCCGGTCCGCCTGGCGAGCAGCGCCCAACATCCTGATCGACATCGCCAGCGAACGACTGGTTGACATGAGCTATACACTGTCGGCGGATGCCTATATCGGGGACGTGTCGAGCCAGATATACGAGTTCCTTATCCGCCCGCGTCCGGCCTTCTTCATTGACCGCTTCTCGCGTGACCGCCGTTCGCGCGAGGGGCGCTATCCCGCGTGGGAAGCGGGCGACGTCGTGCGCTCCGCCGAGGATTTGACCCGGCTGCTGCCCGATTTTGCCGCGCGTGCGCCGCTGTACCGGAGCCGGCAGGAAAGCCTCTTTGCCGATACGATTTCGCACGATCCCGCGCATACCGCCTCCGAGCGTGCCGTCGCGGCGATCATGGACCTGGCGGAGTCATGACCAGGGCAGGGCAGCTTGCCCAATCGGCGCCGCGCCGCTGGTTGCAGGCGCTGGCGGGCAATCTCGGCTGGCTGCTCGCCAGCAACGCGCTGATGGCAGTGCTATCGCTGATCTATATCGGCATCATCACGCGTAGCCTCGGCATCACCGATTTCGGCCGCTTCGCCCTCATCACCAGCGCTGCGCAGATGCTGACCGTGCTGGCGAGCTTCGAGACGTGGAAGATCATCGTCCAATACGGCCTGGAGCATGATGCGAAGGGGGATAAGCCGGCCATGGTGCGGCTGGTGCAGGCGTCGATTGGCATCGAACTGATCAGCGCGATTGTGGGAATATGCGGCGTTGCGGCGATTTTCCTCATCTGGAGCAAACCGTTCAACATGTCCCCGGACGTGCGGCCCTATGCGATGGCCTATGCGGCTGCGCTGCTGCTCGCGATGCGCTCAACCCCCACGGGCCTGCTGCGGCTCAACGACAAATATGATCGCGCCGCGCTGGCCGACAGCGTGCAGCCGATCGGCCGGCTGGTCGGCTCGGTGCTGGCGCTGATCTTCTGGCCGACGATCCAGGGCTTCCTGCTCGCCTACGCGATTGCCGAATTGCTCACGGCAATCGCCTGCTGGACGGTCGCGCTGCGCATGCTCGACCTCTCGGCGCTCCGCCGGCAGGCGTTCCAGTGGCGCGTCGCGCTGGCCGAAAATGTCGGCCTCATCCGCTTCATGTGGAGTACCAACGTCCAATCCAGCCTTGGTCTTGCATCGCGACAGGCGGCACTGCTGCTGGTCGGCGGTTTCGACGGACCGACGGCGGCGGGCGCCTTTCGGTTGGCGATGCAGCTTGCCAATGCGCTCTCCAAAATCTCGACGCTGGTGATGCGCGCAGCCTTTCCCGAGATTGTCCGCTCGATCCGGAGCGTCTCTCGCGAGGGCTTCTGGCGGTTGGTTGGCCGGATGTTGCTGGGGAGCCTCGCCGGCGCAGCGGTGGTGATGCTGATCGTCATCCTCGCCGGCCATTCGTTGCTGACCGTGGTGGGTGGCCGGGCCTTCGCGGAGGGCTATGTGTTGCTGCTCTGGCTCGCGGGCGCCGGTTGTGTGGAACTGTCTGCGGCGGCGTTCGAGCCGATCCTGCTTAGCGTGCAGCGTGCAGGCACCGTGATCCTTGCCCGTGCCGGAGCGGTCGCGATTCAGTTCGTGGCGATGGCGTTCCTGTTGCCGTCCTTTGGTGCCTGGGGCGCAAGCATCAGCGTGCTTCTGGGGGCGATATTGGCGGCTGTGTTCCTGGGGATCGGACTTGCGCGCTATGCGCCTGCTCACGGTGCCGGAACGGTGCGGGCCTGAGCCGCGCGACGCGTTAGCTCCGCGCGATAAGGGCGCGGACGAGGGTGAGATCGGCAGGCTTGTCGACGTCGATCGCGGCGAGGCCGAACGGGCTCTCCACCGCCTCAGCGCGGAGGCCGGCCAAATGGCCCAGCCGTTCGATCGCCGCGCGGATGGTGAGGCGCCCCGTCAAGTAGCGGAGCAGCAAGCCCGGCCCGAGCCGCGCGGCGATGCGCCATGGGCGCTTGCGGTCACGCTCGACCTCACGCCACAGGTCCAACGCGGCGCCAGCTGCTGGCGTCGCCAGGTAGAACAAGTTGCAGCCCGACCAATGCCCATCGGCAAGGCGCAAATATGTGCGCCGCGTGCCGGGTGCGGCCTGTTCGATCGTCTCGCGCCGGGCGAGGAGCACGCTCACATCCGCGCCAGCCGGGTGCGCCTCCACAAGATGCCGCACCCATTGCGGGTCGAGCAACGCATGGTCCGCAGTGGTCAGCAGCATTGGCGCGCCAAGGGAGCGAAAGGCTTCAGCCGCGCTTTCGCTGGGGCCACCGCGCGCGGGGAGCGCTTCGCAGTCGAGCGCGCGGGCAAGGGCCGTCACGTCGGGATGCGAGGCGGAGACGGCAATGCGGCTGGCGCCTGCTGCCCGCACGGCGGCCACGACCCGTGCGAGCATCGGCTGGCCGTCCAACTCTATGAGCGCTTTGGCGGGCAGGCCCTCGTGCGCGGCGAGCGGATCGCCCTCGGCCCGGCTGCCGGCAAGGATCAGGACGGTCAGGCTCATCGGCCCCCGGCGCGCCAAAGATGGTAGAGCACGCCGGGCGCGGCGAGGATCGGGTGCCGTTCGCGCCATGGCGTGAGCGTGATGGCGACACCGCTGTGCCGCTCGATCTTCCAGAGCGCGTAGCGCGCCGCGCCTTCAAAGGTCCAGGCGGCGCGGATGAGGCGCAGCACGTTGAGCGGCTTGCCCGCCCGCGCTCGCCGGCGCCAGCGCGCCTGCCATTGCTGGCGTTCGGCCGCACTTATCGCCGGCCTAAGCGGTTCGGTCTGGTTCGGGCCGATCAGGCCAATTTCTTCCCATGCGAGATGGAGCGCGCTGCGATAATAGGCCGGATCGCTGAGCAGAATGGATCGCCCCCGGCCCTGCGCCTCGACCCGTAACTCCGCGCCGTAGGTCTGCGCGAACAGGGCGAGCCAATAGTCCTCGGCGCTGCCGGACGCCGGTCCCAGCGCGGCGGCAAAGCGGGAAGCCGTGCGTACGCAATCGCAGATCGCCGCGATGACGCGCCGCTCGATCTCCGGCGTTGCCGCCACGAGAAGGCGGGCGGGTTGGGCAAAGCGGGCCCAGATGGTCGTATCCAGCCTGTTGCCACGGGCTGTCGCCTCGAACGTCGCGAGCGACATGGTGGCGACTTTTGCGCGGACGATGCGGCCGCCGATCTCGTGTTCATGGTAGCTGACGCGCGGCCAGAGAAAGGACCATTTGGGGCGCGTGCCCGCTGGGTCGGCCCGGAGGACGTAGAAATCGAGGACGCCCTCGAGGTTGTCCGCGCGGAGGGCCGATCCGTAAAACAGCACCGCCTCTCCGCCGAGCAAGCTCCGCAAATGCGTAGCCAGCGCCGCTATGTCCGCTGCCGCCGGCCGGCGGAGTTCGTCCGCGACCAGCCCTGCCAACGCCGTCATGGCACCAGAAAGGCGATGGGCGCGCCGCGCCCAATGGTCAGGTTGCCGCCGGGGAAGCGCTCACCATCGAGAATGAAGCTTTTCCGGATCGACAGGATGAGTTGCTTAACGTCGCGCCGGGTAAATCCGTCACGCTGGAGCTGTGCGGTCCGTGTTCCCCACAGAACACGCGGCAGGGAACGCAGCAGATGGCGCGGGGGCGCCTTGATGGCCAGGAATTTGAGGCCATCGCGGGGCGGGCCGAACGGGCGCAGCCCCATCGGCATGTTGCGCAGCGTGGAGCCGAAGATCATGTAGATATTCTGGCTGACGATATCGACCTCTTCGTGCGAGATCCGGACGGTATCGCCCCGCGTCCACGGGCTGCGTGGGCCGCCGAGGAAGGTCTGGAGTACCGCCCACGCCAGCGTGATGAGGACGGCGATCCCGTTGAACCAGCCACCTCCATGGACGCGCTGGGCCAACATGGTTGCGCGGACATAGGCTCCGAAGCCGAAGATGAAGCCATATTGATCCCGATGGCGACCATTCGCCCAACGGATATGGATGGGGCTGCGCCATGCGACGCGGTTGTCGCAATAAGCCTGGACGATATCCTCTAGCGACCAATGCTCCGGGACGCCCAGATCCATGGCGAGCGCGTTGGTCTTACCGGACCGCAGCACGGCGAGGCGCGGCAGACGGCCATTATAGACGCGATAGGCGGTGCTCATCACCTCGCGCACGGTTCCGTCGCCACCGTCGATCACGATCAGGTCGACCGCTTCCCGCGCGAAATCCTCCAGTGCTCGTTCCAGCGCATCGCGCGTGGGCGGCGTATGACGGATGACCACGGCTTGCGGCAGATCGAGGCGCCGCTTGACGCCCTTGCCGTTGCGGTGGCTGCGCGGATTGGTGATGACGCCGACGCGCGGCAGTGCCGTGTCCTCGCGTGGTGCGGGATTGAGGGCCACCCATCGGCTTCGGATTGGGAAATGAGGCATGTTCATAAACTTAAAGCCGCTGGTTCGTGTTTCCTGGAGGCATGCCAGCCGACGTCCAGCGGCCATGGGCCCTCATTTAAAGTGACGGAAAACTTGGGCAGAAAAAGGGCGTCATCAATCAGCAATCATAGTCTATTAGGTTGCGGCGACCCATATGGGCGATGAAGCGATCGAATCAAGGGTCGTTTACGGAGGCACGAGCCTGCCGATTCTCACTCCTATTCTTGGAACGGCTCATCATACTGGCTCCGGTGCTTGCGGTTGAGCCATCGCCGGCCTCAGGTCAATGTGGAGTGGCCGAAAGAGCACAGCCGGCACGCGAAATGCGAAGGTCATTGACCCGGCTGCCCTTTCGCTTCCGACCGCATGGGGCGCTTTGAGGTCGCTGTTATCGACCTGGCCGGTTGCCGCGCTCCGGCGGGACCATGGCCGGCACCTGTCGGGACGCTGTCCGACGAAAATCGGAATGAAACCGATGGGAAGAAAGCAAGGTTCTGAAAAACCTTGGTGAGCCCAGCTGGATTCGAACCAGCGACCTACTGATTAAAAGTCAGTTGCTCTACCGACTGAGCTATGGGCCCCCATGGGTGCGCGGCTGGCGGACCCCTAAAGAGCGCGCGGGCTGCGGTCAACCGGCTTGGAACGGGTCAAGCGCGCACGCAGTTGCGCGATAGTGAGGCCGGTGACGGGATCGCGCCAGCGAGGGGCGATGGCGCGCAACGGTTCCAGCACAAAGGCGCGTATGCGGAAGGCGGGATGAGGGAGCGTGAGGGTCTTGTGATTGACCGTGCCGCCAGACCAGAGCAGCAGATCGAGATCGAGCGTGCGCGGTCCCCAGCGGCGATAGCGGCGCCGGTGGAAGCGGCGTTCGATCGCCTGGAGCAGGGCGAGCAGGGCGAGCGGCTCCAGCGGTGTGGCGACCAGGGCCGCGGCATTTGCATAGGTCCGCAGCGAGGGGCCGAGCGGGCGGGTCGCGAGGATCGGAGAGCGCCGCAGGATATGCAGCGGAGCTTCATCAAGCGCGGCGAACGCGCCCTCAACAATGGCGTGTGGGCCGAGCGTGCGGGCGAGCGGTCGATTGGAACCGATGCCGACGACATAGAGATGCTGGCCTAGGGCGTGCTCTACCGTCATCAAGTCGATCCGTTCGTCACTGGTCCTGATCCTTGCAACACGCGTGGCGTGCGGCCTATCGCGTTGGCATGACGCTGACCAGCCCCCCGCAAAATCCGATTGTCAGCCCCGTGCCGCAGGCTGAGCCGTCACGTGACTGTCCGCTCTGCCCGCGTCTCGTCGCCTTCCGGCATGCGTGTCGCGCCGAACATCCCGACTGGTGGAACGGGCCGGTTTCCGCGTTCGGCGATCCGGCGGCGCGGATCGTGCTTGTCGGCCTTGCGCCGGGCAAGCACGGCGCCAACCGCACTGGCCGCCCCTTTACCGGCGATTATGCCGGGGACCTGTTGTTCGCGACGCTCGCCAAGTTCGGTCTCGCCCGCGGGACCTACGAGGCGCGGGTGGACGATGGGGTGGAGCTGGTCGACTGCGCGATTATCAACAGCGTTAAATGCCTGCCTCCGCAGAATAAGCCGCTGCCCGCGGAAATACATAGTTGCCGCCAGTTCCTGCGGGCGGGACTGGATGCGATGCCCCGCGCGCGCGTGTTCGTGGCGCTCGGCCAGATTGCCCATCAATCGGCGGTGAAGGTGCTGGGGGGCAAGCTGCCCAAGGCGCGGTTCGGGCATCTCGCCGAGCATCGCATGCCGGATGGCCGCAGGCTGATCGATAGCTATCACTGCTCGCGCTACAATCAGAATACCGGACGGTTGACGGCGGAAATGTTCGAGGCGGTGTTTGCCCGGGCGGTGGCGCTGCGTGATGAAGGCGCTTGAGGCCCGGCCGACGCATTGGTGAATGCGGGGTGGGGCGATGGGGGCCGAATTTTCATACGGTCCTGTTGCGATTCATCGCGGCAGATCGTCTGTTCGCCGTGCTCAAGGCGGTCCTGACAGGCGCGGTTAAGGCGGCGAGCCCTTTTTGGATCTGGAACCGGACACACGAAAAAGGGAGACTATCCATGCGGACGTTCATCATCGCGGCGGCACTTGTAGGGCTGGCCATGCCAACCGCGCCGGCCCTCGCCGATCCGCCACGCTGGGCGCCAGCGCATGGCAAGCGCGCCAAGAGCAAGCACATGTACGATTCCCGCGGGCGCTATCTCGAGCCTCGGAGGCTCGGCCGTTCGGACCGTGTCTGGCGCGGCAATGACGGGCGTTATTATTGCAAGCGCGACAATGGCACGACCGGTCTCGTCATCGGCGCCGCCGCAGGCGGCCTGGCCGGCCATGAAATCGCCGGCAGTGGCGACAAGACCCTGGGTGCGATTATCGGTGCTGTCGGCGGCGGCCTGCTCGGCCGTGAGATCGACAAGGGCGACCTCAAGTGCCGGTGAAGCCGGGGCGCTGATGCATGGATTGGAGGAGGGGCCGAGCAGATCGGCCCCTCTTTGCGTTGGAGCCGTGTCGCTCAGCGCACGACATAGTCGTAATATGCCCCGTCCGGCGGGCCGCCGGCGGCGTCCTTGACGCCATCCAGAGCGCCCTCCGGCATGGTCGCGAATGAGTTGCTGTGATGCTCCTCGCTTGCCCATTTTTCGATGAGGATGAAGCGGTGCTCGTTGCCGAGATCGCGGAGGACCTCGACACCCTCGCAGCCGTCACGCGTGGCGACGAGCTTGGCGACTCCCGCTAACGCGGATTCCATTTCGGCGCTTTTGCCGTCGGCGGCGGGGATGATGTAGATGCGGGCAACGGTCATGCGTCTCTCTCCTGCGTGACAATCTCAGATATCGTGAACGAGGCGACCATAAAGCTCCGGCCGGCGATCGCGGAAGAAGCCCATGCCGGCGCGATGCGTGCGCGCGGCGGCGAGATCCAGCGTGGCCACGATTGCGCCGGATTGCCAATCTTCGACCTCGGCAACAAGATCGCCCCATTCATCGGTGATGAAGCTGTGGCCGTAGAATGTCTGCGGTCCTTGGCTGCCGGGAACATTCTCCGTGCCGATGCGGTTGGCGGCGACCACCGGCATGCAATTGGAGACGGCGTGGCCTTGCATCGCCCGCCGCCACATGCGGCTGGTATCGAGCTCCGTATCGTAGGGTTCGGAGCCGATGGCGGTGGGGTAGAACAGCATTTCCGCGCCCATCAGCGCCATCGCGCGGGCGCATTCGGGATACCATTGGTCCCAGCATATGCCCACGCCGATCGTGCCGTAGCGCGTCTTCCACACTTTGAAGCCGCTGTTGCCGGGACGGAAATAATATTTTTCCTCATAGCCGGGGCCATCCGGGATGTGGCTTTTGCGATAGATCCCCATGATCTCGCCGGTGTCGCCGATCATGGCGAGCGAGTTGTAATGGTGCTGACCGTCTCGTTCGAAGAAGCTGGTGGGAATGTAGACGCCTTCCGCCTTGGCCAGGCGCTGCATGGCGAGCACGGCCGGATGCTCGTCGACCGGCCGGGCTCGGGCGAACAGCGCCTCATCCTCGACCGTGCAAAAATACGGGCTCTCGAACAGTTCAGGCGGCAGGATGATCTTGGCCCCGCGCGCGGACGCCATGCGCACCTGCTCCTCGACGAGCGCGATGTTGGACGCCTCATCATCCGAGAAAGCGAGTTGAAGCGCGGCGACGGTGATGTGGGTCATGGGCGGCTTTGGAACGAGAAGAGAAGCATGTGGCATCCTTTAATCGGATTTCTCGCGGCGGGCTATCCTTGGCGCGCGGTCAGGCGGGCCCGATCGGTGGGTGCGGCTTCGGGTCGGACGAGCAGAGAGTGCCGGCTGAACGCACCATCGAAAAATCCGATCCCTGTCGCCTCCGCTCGTCTGCTTCGGCCGCTGCGGTTATGATGCCGCAGCCGGCAGATGCTGGCTCATGCAATGGAAACTCCCACCGCCACGCAACAGGGCATCGGCTGGCAATCCAATGATGGCGCGACCGGGGAAGAAAGGCGCCAGGGCATCGAGCGCCGCCTGATCGTTGGGGGCGCCATATTGCGGCACGATGACAGCGTTGTTGGCGATCGTGAAGTTCATATAGCTGGCCGGCGCGATGGCGCCATCGATTGTGAAGCGGCCGACCGACGGCATCGGCGCCACCTGCAGGCCGAATGACCGGGCGCGGGCGGCCGCATCCGCGAAGATGGCGGCGTTGGGATCATCCGCGGTGGTCGCTTGCGGAACCGCCAACAGGCCGGGAGCGACAAAGCGGGCAAGGTTATCGATGTGGCCATCGGTATGGTCGTTGGTCAGCCCGTCGCCTAGCCAAACCATGTCCGACAGGCCCAGTGCCCCGGCGAGCAGCGTTTCGATCTGCCGCCGATCCAGCGCTGGATTGCGATTGGGGTTGAGCAGGCACTGCTCGGTCGTCGCGAACAAGCCTGTCCCATCGGTATCGATCGCGCCGCCTTCCAGGATCATCGGAACCTGCCGGCAGGGCAGGCCGGTCGTCGCCGCCAGCCGCGCGCCGATATCCTCGTCCCCGGGCATCTCGAACTTGCCGCCCCAGCCGTTGAAAGAGAAATCGGCCAGCGCACGGCTGCCGTCCGCCGCCACGATGCCGATCGGTGCGGTGTCGCGTAGCCAGATGTCGCCGAACGGCATGTGAACGACCTCCACGGCCGCCCCGGCAAGCTGGCGGGCGAGGCCATGATCTTCCGGAGAGCGAGCGAGCAGCGTGACGGCCTGCCCATGCTCAGCCACCGCGTTGGCGAAGGCGGCCGCTTGCCGCTGCGCATCCCCCAATGCGACGGGCCATTCGCCGGGATCGCCCGGAAAGCCGATCCAGAGGCGCGCTTGGGGCGCCCATTCCGAAGGGGTGAGATGAGGCATGGCGGTGGTCTTTCGAAGATGAAGCGAGACTATTGGGCCTATATCGTTCCGGGCCAATAGGACCAGCCCGCAATGTGCCTCGGCGCGGTCTTGGTGCGCATCCCAAGGGCGTTTGGGGTGCCTTTGGCGCATCGGGCTGAGGCGCCGGCCGTCATCGGTCCCTTTTCAGGCCTGCTGTGTCGTTTGGCCTGATCGCTCCCGCAACCTGACACGTCACTGCCCGCGAGGGTCAGCGGGGTTGCTTGAACGCTATGATCGTGACCGCCGGTCCGCCCCGTCGTCCCGCTTCAGGGGCGAAGCGCGCCACGACCGTACCTTTTGCGAGAAGGTCGGCATAGGCCGCATATTGTTCGGGAAAGCGATCACGCTCGGCCCGGTAGCGCTCATATTGCGTCAAGATCGCGAAGTCGGTTGCGCATGAGGAGCGGCGCTCCGCGGCCACGGTGCCATAATCGATGTTCGAGCGTGCCTGGCGGGCGCCGTCGACCAGCGAATAGTCGATCTTTCCCCGCAAAGCCGCGAGCGCATCGACGCAGCCGGCGTCACCCAATGGAAAGAGGATCGTCCAGGGTTCGCCGACGATATCGAACGCGAAATGCTCGATCAGCACCGATTGCCCGGGCCGGATCTGCGCCTTGGCCCATTGGGCGGCGAGCTGGCGCGTATCATGGAGCCGCTCCACCGCGTCTGCTGTGGTGACCTTCAGCGGCAATGCCAGCGCGAGCAACGCGACGACCCCCGCCAGTCCCCGAGCAGCCGTCGGGCGCAGGAACCGTCCTGCTCCATCGTACAGCCATACCGCGCCGCGTCCGGCGAGGAGCGCTGCAAACAACAGCAGAGGAAGCCCCCAGCGTTCCCAGACCAGGTGCTGAGTGCTGATCAACAGAACGAACCCGATTGCTGGCGGCAGGAGCAGGGCCGCCGCCAGCCGCGAGCGGGCGAGAGCGATGGCGCCACCGGCAGCAAGCAAGACGCCGACCGGCCCGACCCCGTGAACGAACAGATTGCGCAGATACCAGAGAATGTTTTCGATCGGCGATCCGCCCGTCGCGCCCAGATGATAGGGGCGCATCTCGCCGGTCAGGTTGCGCACGACGGTGGGATAGTCGAGCAGCAAATAGGGGGACGCCAGGATCAGGAACAGCGGCGACAGCAAGCAGCACAAGGCAAGCTGGCCCACGATCTGGGGGCGCCCCTCGGGGGCACCGCTCCAGAGGCGATAGGCGGCGGCGCCGAACACGGCGAGGATGGACAGGGCGAAGGGCCACTTGGTGGCGACCGCCACGCCAATCCATAGAGCGGCCAGCACGTAATCGCGCGTTCGCCCGCGCTCGGCGATGTTCAGGGCGGACAACATGCAGAGCAGCATGAAGAAGCATGCCATCATGTCCGATCGGATGATCTGCGAATAGGTGATGTGAGCCGGGCTGACCGCCAGCAGCGCGATCGCGACCAGGCCCGCGCGCCAATCGAACAGGCGCTCGGCCAGGCGATAGGTCAGGAAGATCGTACCGATCGCGAACAGGCAGATGGCAATGCGCCCAGGCAGGATGACCCAGGTGGGATCGCCATAGATCACGTCACCGAAATGCTGGACGGAGGAGAACCATCCCGCCCCGTAGCCGGTGATAAAGACCGTGATGTCCACGAGCGCCAGCACATACATGGTGGTCGTCGCGGGGTGGCCGAACCAGCCGGGATCGAGCGTCAGTCCGCGCAGCATCTTCACCGCGCCGAGCTCGAACATCAGCTCGTCGGAATCATTGAGGGCGGGGAGGCCGAAATGAATGCTGTAGAGGCGCAGGGCCAATGCGGCGATCAGAATGAATATCAGCCCCCAGCGCCCGAGGTTCTGGCCAAAGATTGTCATCACGACTTTCAAACAGACGAGGCTGGAGGAGTTGGCGGCTGGGGACGGCGCAGCCATGGCAAGAGCTGCACATCTCTGCGGAAGCGCCAGCGCTCACCCCAGCCTTGCTGGCGGATATCCTGCCACACGTTGATGATCGTCAAAATGGCCAGTGAAACCGGGATCGACAACGTGAGGATCGGCCGAATGAACGGGCCAAGCTGGACCACATACTCAACCGGGACCGTTGTGTTGAAGAGGAAGCTATCCTTGTATGTCGGCGGCAGACGATCGATGTTGATGTCCAGTGGAATGCAAATCAGATAGCCGATCACGATGGCGTAACGCCTCAGAAATCCCTTGCTCGGCTCCATGAAGCAGAACAGCAGGACGAGTATCTGAGTGTAGGAACTGACTTCCGTGGACAGAAGCGCAATGCCGATGCTGAGCGTCACCATGCGATAGCGCGGGACCGCTTCGGGCCGGAAGAAACATGCCGCCGCCGCAACCATGATGATTGCCTGCGCGCTGTGCATGATCAGCGGCGCCAGAATCTCGATCAGCCTTACGTTGTCCGAGCCGACATACAGGATCGTGGGGAAGATCTCCGACCGCGTCAATTGCAGCAGCGGCAAAAGCGACGATGCCATCCATATGTCGAGAGGATTATTGATGGTCAGGTTTTCGGCGAAATCGGTAATATTCCGATAGATTTCGGAGGGACTGCCGGACCCGAACAAAAGATAACTGATGCAATAGACGAGAATACAGGAAATCATGGCGCCTTCGAACCAGCGCCACCGCCTATGCAGCAACTGCGCAAAGATGGTGCCGATCAAATATATCTTCATATTGACGGCCATGCCGGCATATAGCCAACGCATTCTCGCGGATTTGACCAACGGCCCATATGCCAGCAGCACGAAGATATAAGTAATAAGGATCACGTTCCCGCGATCCATGGTCCAGATCATCGGGAGCCCGATCGAGAGGGCGATGGTGCGTGGGAGCGCGGTGCGCCGGTCAACCTTCCAAAAGGTCCGCGCGGTCAGGGTAACGGCGATAATGTAGAATATGTGCAGCGCCACGATGCCGAGCACGTCGCACTCTCTGGCCAGGCCGCCAACGACGCCGCCTGCATAGCAGGGGCCATACGTCACCACGCGCAGGATGACATAAGTGAGCGGCGGATAAATCGTTACATAGGTGTCGTAAGCGCCGGGTTGATGCGACCAAAAGGCTGGATTGAACCAATCCATCCAAGTGTCGCCAATGTCATAGAAAAATGGCTGAGGAAAATACTTGTAAGTAAAGAAGAACCAGAAGCTGTATGCAAGGGCGATAGCAATCGTTAGTGCGAATGCATATTCCAGGCCAAGAAATGAGAGAGATGGCTTCTTCATGACGCGCGCCCGGAAAAAACCAGGTGTTTAAGAACAAAATAGTTCACGAGAGAGACGGCTATGGTGGCAATCAATCCCGCGAGATAGGGAGACGCGACGAAAATAGCCGTGAACGCCAAGGCGGCTAAGTTGAGGACGTAGTTAAACGCATATGACATGATGAAGCGGGATTTGCTGCCGCGCTGATCTGCAAATGTGTATCTACTGTAGGTAAAGTAGTTGAATATCACGCCCAGTATGTGCGCAACAATCTGTGCCAGATACATGTTGACGCCGGCCCAGACAAACAGCGCAAACAAGCCGTAGCCGAAGCCCATATTGATGAGCCCGGCCTGATAATAGCGAAATACCCTTTTCCATTCCGCTGGGGATTTCCAATCGAACATGGGGTCAATATCCTGCTGGGAAATTGACACGCTCACGTTCTAGCACCAGGGGCTGGTTTCGCGTCCGCTCGGATACCAGACCGACTTGCACGCCCAGCAGACCCAGAAAAAGGAAGAGCATCCCGAATTGCGCTTCCAGCATGGCGGCCAGCAGCCAAAGCTGCACCGATCGCCCGGTAAAGGCCGCGAAGACCGCCCCCATCATACATACCAGCGTCAACAAGCCGATGACGAATGCGACGTAGAGCGGA
>Ga0182740_1001104_pt1 | contig 19711 bp, 15 predicted proteins | sample eDN5th37CKraftBY_FD_128872 | JGI IMG/M metagenome (GOLD analysis project Ga0182740, IMG submission 128872) | Enriched backyard soil microbial communities from Emeryville, California, USA - eDNA 5th pass 37_C Kraft BY (version 2) (version 2) | ecosystem: Environmental > Terrestrial > Soil >...
GAAGTTCGACGCGCCGAAGGCGACGCTGATGTCCTACATCATCAAAGGCATTCTCGATCAGAAACTGCCGTGGGCGCTTGTGCTGCTGGGCGTGATGATCGCCGTCGTCCTGGAGATGTCGTTTGTGCCCGCGCTGGCGTTTGCGGTGGGCGTATATTTGCCGCTGTCGTCGTCCTCGCCGATCTTCATCGGCGGCCTCGTGCGCTGGCTGGTCGATCGTCGCGCGCGGAAGGATCCGGCGCGAGCGCATCTGACCGAGGAGCAGCTGGTCGAGCAGAGCGACAAGAGTCCGGGCGTGCTGCTGGCGTCGGGCTACATCGCGGGCGGTGCGATCGCGGGCATCCTGATCGCGTTTCTCGCCGGCGTGCTGGACCGGTTCGACGCGGCGCTCTTCACCTGGTCGAAGGAAAACAATCCCTTCTTCAACGGGCCGTATTCCGACGCGCTCTCGCTGCTGCCGTTTGTCGCGCTCGCGACGTTCCTGTTTTTTGTCGGTCGCGAAAAATGGCTCACGCCCAAGCGGCGGTGATTCCGCGTTACTCTTCGTCTTCGTAATACTCGACAGGCTGCGGACGGAAAAACATCCGCGGTTCGCGGACACCCCATTTGTTCGAATCGGGGTAGTGCCAGTAGTCGACGGGCGGATTGTCGGCGACCAGCAGATACACGAGAGCGGAGTCGCCGGTGTTGGTGAAACCGTGCGGCTCGCGGGGCGGATGGATTACGACCTCGCCGGCGCCGAAAACGCGCGTGTCGGTGCCGGCGCGCACGGTCGCGGTGCCTGCGAGGAAAACGAGCATTTCCCATTGCGCGGCATGGCTGTGAAACGGACAGCCGCACTCGCCGGGCGCGAGCTGGCCGAGTTCGAGATCGAACGGATGGCCGCCGAGGCCCGTCGGCGCGTTGCGTTTGGCGCCGAGCGCGATCGAGAGCTCCTTGCTCCTGCCGTGGAATTTGCCCTTCGGCGAACGCCATTCTTCCCACGCAATCGCTTCGATGTTTCGGATGCGTTCCGCAAACGGCGACACAGGTGGCAGCGGTGGCGCGACCGCGATGGCGTGCGGCGGAGCGCCGGCCGGCAGGTTGTCCTCGCCGTCGAAATAATGCGCGTCTTCGATCCGAAAAATCCGGCCCGGCGGACGCAGGCCCCATTTGTTGGAGTCGGGATAATAGCAGGCGTCGAGCGGCGGGTTGTCGGCGAAGATGAACACCTCGAGGTCGTCGCGCCCCGAGTTGATCAACTGATGCGCCTCGCCGGGCGGATGGACGAACACATCGCCGGCGCGGGCGGAAAAGGTTTCATCGCCGGCGCGGATTGTCGCCGTCCCGGCGCGAATGAGGAACGCCTCCCACTGGGCGAAGTGAACGTGAAACGGGCAGACCGCGGCGCCGGGCGGAATGCGGCGAATCTGAAAATCGAACGGATGACTGCCGGCCCACGTGCCGGCGTTGCGAATCGCGCCCAGCGCGACGGAGACGTTGCGGCTGAACGAATGAAACTTCCCGGTGGGCGAGCGCTGTTCGTGTTCCGGAATCGAGTCGAGCCGGGCCGATTGCATCGCCGGAGTCAGCGCAAAGCAGGCGCCGGCCGCAAGCGGACGATCGCGCGCGGCCGCGCGATCGTCACGGTGCGGGCGTCCCTTATTCGTTGGCCGCGACGGAGCCGACGGGGGAGGCCGGGGCCTCGCCCTTCAGCTCCAGCTGACCCTGCCGCGCGTAGTCGATCGCTTCGGCGAGGATGCGGGCGGTTTCCTGCGAGGCGTGAAAGCCCATCGAGTTTTCCGCGTAGACGAAATCGAGCCGCCACTGCGCCTTGCGCTGCAGTTCGCGAGCGGTCTTGAGTTGCTCGTCGCTGCGGCCGGCCTGGCGGGCGTCGGCGAGGGCGGTGATCAGTTGCACCACGGCGTCCTGGCCGCGGTCGAGTAGCGCGCGATTGCGATCCTGCACGAGCTCGACGCGAGCCTTGAGTTCCGTCTCCGGAATCCGGTGACACGACTGGCAGGCGGCGGCGAGATTGAGCAGCGGGGAGCGAACGTGGTGATTGCTGACCTTGATGGCGCCCTCGCGCTGGTAGGGCATGTGGCAGTCGGCGCAGGCGACGCCGCTGCGCGCGTGAATGCCCTGGCTCCACATCTCGAACTCGGGGTGCTGCGCCTTGAGCACGGGCGCGCCGGTCTCCTCATGGACCCAGTCCTTGTAGCCCTCCTTGTCGTAGTAGGCCTCGATCTGCTCGACGCGGAGGCCGTTGTCCCACGGATGCGTGACGAGCTTCTTCTCGCCCTTGAAATAGTATTCGTTGTGACACTGCGCGCAGACGAGCGAGCGCATCTCCTGACGGTTGGCTTCGGAGTTCGGCGAGTATTCGCCTTTGCGGCCCTCGCGGCGCCAGCGTTCGATGCTCGGCAGGTGCGGCGTGGGATAATCGGACTTCGCGAGCGCGCGGATGCCGTTGAGAAACGCGGGGCGCGAGACCCGGAGATTCATGGTGTCGGCGTCGTGGCAATCGATGCACGAGACGGGATGTTCCACGAGCTTGGTGACCTCGGTGTAGGGCTGCGCGCACATGACCTCGAAACCCTTTTGGATCTGCTCCTCGCGATGTTCCTTGCCGGCGGGCGCGCCGGCTTTCAGGCCTGCTTCGATGTAGGCGGGGATGACGGAGGCGTGGCACTGCAGGCAGGAGCCGGGCTGCTTGAATTTGTGCACGCGCTCGGTCTCGCGCTGGTCGCTCAACATGTAGGCGTGGCCGCGCTCCTCGCGATAATCGATGGCGAAGGCATAACCGGCGAAGATCCGCCGCCAGACGGGATCGCGATCGAGGTGCTGGAACGCCTCGCTGCCGCCGTATTTCGTTTCCACGGTGTCGACCGTGCGACGGTAGCTGTCGTATTGGCGCGGATAGTTTTTCCCCCACAGCACGGGATCGGTGGTGTTGTCGTCGACGTTGACGACACGGAAGACGTGCTGCGTGGCCTCCGCCTTGCGCGCCACGATGTTTTGATAAAGCAGCAGCACGAGGAAGGTGGCGATGCCGACGGCGGCGAGCACGGCGACATAGACCCATAACGCAAAGCCGCGACGATCGGAGAAACGAGGGACTTTCATGGCGAAGGAGAGGTTGGCGGGATAAAAATCAATGGATCGGGCCGTGACCGACATCGCGGTGACAGTGCACGCAATCGAGCATCTCGCGGCGCTGGCCGGGGTGGGTGTTGATCTCGGCGACGATCTGCTGGTGACAACTCACGCAGTTGCGCTGCAGCACGGTCGAGTTCTTCGGGCGGATCATGATCGGCTCGTGAAAATCCTGCAGGGTGAAACCCTTCGAATGCCAGTAGCCGTTCTCCGCCTTCGTCAGATATTTTCCGATAAAATCGTGCGGCGTGTGGCAGTCGTTGCAGGTGGCGACGGCGTGATGCGGCGATTTCAGCCAGCCATCGTATTGTTCGCGCATGATATGGCAGTTCACGCACGCCTGCGGATCATTGGAAAAATAGGACAGCCCTTCGGCGTAATAGAACGTGTAAGTGCCCACGCCGGCGAAGAGTCCGATCGTGCTGGCCAGCGCGAGCAGCAGTAAAACGCGGATGCGGGTGGTCGGGAATTTCACGGGGCGAAGGCGGAGGGGCAGGTCGTTCGCGGTTATTTTCCGACGCACCGTGGACGGTTGTGGACGATTTTCAACCCCCATGTGGCGCCACGGCTTGCGGCGTCGGCGGCCTCAGGGTAAAACGCGGCGTGAAGTCCGCCTTGCGAGATCTCGTGCATCGCGGGGCCCGGCCCGCGCTGGACCTGCCGACGGGTTCTGCGAAGGCCGTGCACCGGGCCCGGCGGAGCTTGAAGCGCACGCGCGCGCTCCTCCGACTGGGCGAGAGCATCGGCGGAACGGATACACGAGTCGTGCGGCAGCGCCTCGCCCGGCATGCGCGACAACTGTCGGCGGCGCGGGATGCGGCCGTCATCGGGAAATTGGCCGCCCACCTGCGGGAGAAATGCCACGGTGCCGAGGCGCGCGCGGTCCTGACAAAAATGATACGCACCTCGGGCGGTGAAGCGCCGCCGCTTCCCCGCACGGAATGGCAGGCCAGGCTGCGCGCGACGTTGGCCGAACTCGAGAGCACCGAGTGGCGGAGCTTGCGACGCCAGCGGCTCCGGCGAGCCCTGCGGCGGGAACTGCGGCGCGCGCAAAAACGGTATGGCGAAATCGGCGACGGCGACGACGCGACGCGGATCCACGCCTGGCGGAAGGCGGTGGTGCGGCTGCGCGATCAGATCGAAATGGTGTGCGCCTGGCTTACGCGCCGGGAACGAAAAGTCGTGCGTAGGCTCGCTGGGATCGCGCGCCGCCTGGGCGTGGCGATGGACTGCACGGTGTTTCTCGGCGCACTGCGTCGGACGCGCGGCGTCCCCGCCGCGGCGCGGCGCCGCCTCGTTCACCTGGTCGAGAAGCGTCGCAAGAAGGCGTTGCGGAACGCGGTGAATCGCTGGCCCCGCGTGCGCCGCGAAGCGAAGAAACGGCTGCGGTGAATTGCGTCTGAAGTGGACAGGGCCGGCCAGTGAGCTGGTTGTGCCGCAAAGTGCGTGGCGAAAAAGGCGTCCGCGAAAGAGCCAGCCGGCCCTCAGGTTCTTTTGGAACGGGTGCGTTTCTGCCGAGAGCCAGCGGATGCCTTGCCCGACGCAGGGTTCGAGGCGTATTCCGCCCGGTTTTCGGCCACGGCCGGCGCACTGAAATCGACCAGTTCGCTGAGCGTCAGACCCAAAGCTTCAGCGACCTTGATCAGCGTGGAGAGACGGACGTCGAATTTCCGGCCGGCTTCGACCTGCTGGTAGTGCTTGTAGGCGAGTCCGGCCCGTTCGGCGAAAGCCTCCTGGGTGAGGCCGTGCGCCTCGCGGAGTGCTCGGATGCGCGCCAGCAGGCGCTTCGCCGTGTCGTTTGCCACGCGCGAAGATAGCGGTCCGCCGCATCTTGATACACCCGGCCAAAGGTAGTGCTGGACACCTCGTCATCGGTGGTGCGAAGTGGCGCGGGTTCATGTCAGATCTTCAGCATTTCTTCTTGTTATTGCCGCGGCGGGTAAACGTCCGGCGTGCGTCGGGACGATGAAGCCGCCCTACGAGGAATCTGGAGAGTTTTTTACAGAGGCGGATACGCGCGCCAAGCTGATCGATCCTGCGCTCTATCGGCAGGGATGGACCGAAGCGCATATTCGGCGTGAACAGACCGCCGGCACGATCGAGCTGACCGAGGATGGCGCCGAGCGTCTTGCGCCAGGGCGCATCGACTATGTGCTGCGTTTGCCGATCTCGGACGGCACGCAACCGGTTGCAGTGGCTTACGTCGAAGCCAAACGCGAAAACGCACTTCCGATTGAGGGTATCGGCCAGGCGCAAAATTACCAGAAACGGCTGCATGTCGCGTTCGTCTTTTCCACCAACGGGAGCCAGTTCGTCGAATATGACGCCAGCTCGGGCCTGACTTCGCAGCCGCGTCCGATGGAGCAGTTCCCGACGCCAGCCGACTTGCGGGAGCGTTACGAGCACGTCAAGGGCTTCAAGCTCAGCTCCGCCGAGGCGAAAGCGCTCCTGATGCCCTATTCGCGCGGCGAAGCGACCCGGCGCTATTACCAAGACGCGGCGATCCGCGCCGTCTTGGAGAAGATCGCAGCGCGCAAGCTGATGTGGAATCGCGCGCTGCTGTCACTCGCGACGGGTGCCGGGAAAACTTTCATCGCCGTCAATCTCCTCAAGAAAATTGCCGACGCCGGTCAGCTGCAACGTGCGCTCTTCCTGTGCGATCGCGATGAACTGCGCACCCAGGCGCTCGGGGCGTTCGCGGCCGAGTTCGGCGCAGATGCCGCCGAGGTTTATGCCGAGCCAGACGGCCGCAACCACGCGCGCAACGCTCGCGTGCACATCGCGACGTATCAGACGCTCGACGTCGCCAGCGTCGATGATACCGCCAGCTTTCTGCTGACGCATTATCCGCAGGGATATTTCTCCCACATCGTCATCGACGAATGTCACCGCTCCGCTTGGGGCAAGTGGTCGGTCGTGCTCCAGCACTTTGCGTCGGCGATCCAGATCGGGCTCACCGCCACGCCGCGCTCCGTGATGTTGTCCGCGGCCAAGGAGGAGGCGAGCGAGCAATCGGTTGGTCCGCTCATTCCGTGGGAGGACCGACAACTGCTCGCGGACAATCACCGCTACTTTGGCGATCCGGTTTATGAATACACCCTGATCCAGGGCATCGAGGACGGCTACCTGGCGCCGCCGGACATCCACACCTTCGACCTCTATCACGACAATCACCAGCACGCCGAGCGCCTTCGCCGCATCACGGGCGCCGATCTCAAGGGCAAGAAGGTGACCGACAGCGCCACCGGCCAGCTCGTGCAGGAAGCGCAGGCGGACTACGCTCCCGCCGAGATCGAGAAACGCCTGCTGATGCCGGAGCGGGTCCATGCGATGTGCGTGCACCTGTTCGAGCAGCTGCTGGCGCACGGGGGGCCGGAGCAAAAGACGATCGTGTTCTGCGTGCGGGACTCGCACGCCGAGGAAGTGGCGCGACGCCTGCGCGATCTCTACCGCGACTGGTGCCAGGCGCAGGGCGCGGAGCCGAAATCGGACTACGCGTTCCGCTGCACGCAGAAGGCGGGCGACGCCAAGAGCACGACCGCCGACCTCCGCGGCTCCGTGACATCGCACTTCGTCGCCTGCACGGTGGAACTGCTTTCGACCGGCGTGGATGTGCCGGTGGTCGAGAACATCGTCTTTTTTAAATACCTGAGCTCGCCGATCCTGTTCGCGCAGATGCTCGGTCGCGGCACGCGGCTGCACGCCGAGACCGAGAAGCTGATGTTCCGCGTCTTCGACTATACCGGTGCGACCGATCTCTTCGGCTTCGACTACCAGACGAAACTCAAGAAGAAGACCGGCGGCGGAAAGAAAAACGGTCCACCGGCGCCTCCGCCGAAGAAAGTCGAGGGCGTGACGATCCGCGTCGAGCCGACCGGCCGCTACCTGGTCGCGGTCATCGATGGCGACCCGCGCAAAGTATCCGTGGAAGAATACCGCCAGCGGCTCGCGGCGCGGCTGCTGCACTTCGCGCCGGACGTCGCGACCTTTCGCGCGCGTTGGCTTGTGCCGGACCGACGGCAGGAGTTGCTAGATGCCATCGTGCAGAGCGGGTTGTCGCCGAAGGCGCTCGCCGAGATCGAGGAACTGCAGGCCTGCGATCTCTTCGACGTGCTCGGCGAGGTCGGCTACGCGCTGCAACGCCGCACGCGCGCCGAGCGGGCGTTCATGTTTCACACCAAGAACTCGGGCTGGCTCGCTCCGCTGTCGCTGCCGGCGCAGGCGACGCTCAAGGCCATCGCCAATCAGTTCGGCAAGGGCGGCACCGAAGCGCTGGAGAGTGCCGCGATTTGGGACGCGCCCGAAGTTGCCAAGGCCGGCGGCCTGCCCGTGCTCAAGAAGCTCGCGCAACTCGGCAAGCCGCACGAGATCCTCGACCAGACGAAGGAGCGGTTGTTTGTCGCATGAACGGTTTCGAAGTTTCCAGTCCTGAGTCGTGGCCGCGTTGCCGCTTGGAACGCATAACGCTATCGGCGAAGCCGGGGTTTGCCTCCGGTGTTCGTGATGCGAGCGGTGTCGCTCAATTGAGGATGAACAATGTAACGCGCGACGGCCGATTTGATTGGGCTCGGGTTATCCGAGTTCCAGCTGCGGCGGACGTCGTAGCTGATTACGCGCTCCAGAGCGGCGACATTCTGTTCAATAACACGAACAGCACCGAGCTGGTCGGCAAGACGGCCGTCTTCTCCGGCTATTCGGAAACGATCGTCTTCAGCAATCATTTCACGCGAATCCGCGTGGATCCAAGCCAAGCTGACGCCGAGTATGTCGGTGCCTACCTGAACCTGCTTTGGGCAAAGGGCTATTTTGCCGAGATCTGTAATCGCTGGATCGGTCAAAGTGCGATCAAATGGGAGAAACTAAAGGCGGTTGAAGTTCCTCTTCCCAGCTTAGCGGATCAGCTCCGCATCATGGCGTGTATCCGGAGAGAACTCACGGAGGTTGACCGTGCCAGAAAAGCCTTGGCTGACCAACTCGCCGCGCTCGATCGCTATCCGGCGGCGCTGTTGCGCGAGGCGTTTGCCGGGCGCCTCTGATTTTTCGTTCCATGCCTCGTCCCGCCACAGGCGCGAAACGCGCCAAGTCGTTTGCCTCGCAAGGCTCGCTCAACGCGGCCGTCAAATCCATCTGCGACATCATGCGCCGCTCGAACTGCGCGGGCGCGCTGCAATACGTGCCGGAGCTGACGTGGATTCTCTTCCTGCGCATTCTCGACGAGCAGGAAGAGATCGAAGCGGAAAAGGCGGCGGCGGTGCGTGGCAGCTTCCGACCGGCGCTGACGGCACCGTTCCGTTGGCGCGATTGGGCAAAGCCGGACGGCAAGAAGCGCCAGGAGCTCGAAGGCGCAGCGATCGGCGCGTTTTTCAGCTTCATCAACGGCGAACTGATTCCGCACCTGAAGAAATTGAAGGACCGGCCGAACGCGACGCCGCGTCAGAAAGTCATCAGCGAGATCATGTCCGGCGTGGACCGCACACGCATCGACACGGAGCGCAATTTCAAGGATGTGCTCGACAAAGTAGGCGAGATCTCCGCGTTCAATGTGGACCCGACGCACGTCTTCACGCTTTCGCAGGTCTACGAGGGATTGCTCTTGAAGATGGGAGAGAAGGGGAACGACGGCGGCCAATTTTTCACGCCGCGCGAGATCATCCGGACGATCGTCGAGGTCGTCGATCCGCAGCCCGGCAAAACCGTCTACGATCCTTGCTGTGGCACGGGTGGATTTCTCGCGCAGGCCTATGAGCACATCGAGCGCAAGCTAAAGGCGAGCGATGCGACCGGGCTCGATTACGATTTCCTCCGGCACCGGACTTTCTACGGACGCGAGAAGGAGAACCTCGTTTATCCGATCACGCTCGCCAACTTGATGCTGCACGGCATTGACGAACCACACATCTGGCACGGCAACACGCTGACGGGAGAGGAGATCTACGGCGGGCTGTATGAGCAGGCGCCCCAGACGTTCGACTACATCTTCACCAATCCGCCGTTCGGAGGGAAGGAAGGCGCGGAGGCGCAGCGCGATTTCGACTACAAGACGAGCGCGACGCAGATCCTGTTCCTTCAGTTCATCATCAAGGCGCTCGCCACCGGCGGGCAATGCGGCCTCGTGATCGACGAGGGTTCGCTGTTCCGCGTGGACCAGGAAGCGTTTGTAAAGACGAAGCGGCGCCTGCTCGACACCTGCCGGCTGTGGGCGGTCGTGAGTTTGCCGGCGAGCGTATTTGCCGGTGCTGGCGCGGCGGTGAAAACGAGCATTCTATTTTTCGAGAAAGGAAAACCGACCGAGAAGATTTGGTATTTCGATCTCGCGGATATGAAGGTGGGCAAAAAGCAGCCCTACACGCGCGAGCGGATGCGCGAACTCGGTTTCTACGACCTCGTCAAGACGCTCGGCGATAGCGAACGGAGTTGGACGGTGAATTTTGCGGCCAAACGCAAAGCGGCCGAAGACGAGGCCGAGCAATTGCTGAAAACCGCCGAACCTGCGAAAGCTCGGGCGGCGAAGCTGAAAGCCGAACTTGCGGCGGGAAAGAAGAAGGGCGAGCCGGACGCAGCGCGGCAGCGCGAGGTGGCCGAAGCGTTGAAAGCTACTGAGCGCGAAGTGCGAGACATCGAGAACAAGGCGCAGGCGACGCGCGATGCGGTTTACGACCTGAAGGCGGTGAATCCGAACGCCAAGTCGAACGAGGATACGCGCACGCCGGCCGAGTTGCTGGATTTCATCGAAGCGAGGGGGCGCGAGGTGTCAGAGGCGCTCGCACGGCTGCGAGGGAATCGCTAAACGTGCAGGGCGCCGTTTGGAGACGGTTGCGGTGAGCGCTTACCGGGCGGCTTCGGCGTAGGTTTCCATGCCGACGCAGGAGCAGACGAGATGGCGGTCGCCGTAGACGTTGTCCACCCGGCCGACGCTCGGCCAGAATTTGCTCACGCGCGTCCAGGGCGACGGATAGGCGGCGAGCTCGCGCGCATACGGACGGTTCCACTCGTCGCCGCATACGACCTTCGCGGTGTGCGGCGCGTGTTTCAGCGGGTTGTTGGTTTTGTCCGCCTCGCCATTCGCGACCGCCTGCATCTCCCCGTGGATCGAGATGAGCGCGTCGCAGAAGCGGTCGAGCTCCACCTTCTCCTCGCTCTCGGTCGGCTCGATCATGAACGTGCCGGGCACCGGAAACGACATCGTCGGCGCGTGATAGCCGTAATCCATCAGACGCTTCGCGGCGTCCTCGACCTCCACGCCGAATTTCTTCCAGCCGCGCAGATCGACGATGCACTCGTGCGCGACGAGGCCGGCGTTGCCGCGATAGAGGACGGGGAAGAATTTTTCGAGCCGGCGGGCGAGGTAGTTCGCCTTGAGAATCGCGAACTTCGTCGCCTCGGTGAGGCCGGCCGCGCCCATCATGCGGATATACATCCACGAAATGACGAGGATGCTGGCGGAGCCGAACGGCGCGGCGGAGACCGCACCGCTGGTGCGGGGTTGAGCGTCGAGGGCTGAGAGTTGAGAGCCGGACACCGAGGCGGAGAACACGTGTCCGGGCAGGAACGGCACGAGATGTTGCGCCACTCCGATCGGGCCCATGCCGGGGCCGCCGCCGCCGTGAGGGATGCAGAAGGTCTTGTGAAGGTTGAGGTGGCAGACATCGGCGCCGATGTGGCCGGGCGAGGTGAGGCCGACCTGTGCGTTCATGTTCGCGCCGTCCATGTAAACCTGGCCGCCGTGCTGGTGCACGATGGCGCAGATGTCCTTGATGCTGCTTTCGAACACGCCATGCGTCGACGGATACGTGACCATGAGCGCGGCGAGATCGGCGGCGTGCGCGGCGGCTTTCGCCCGGAGATCGGCGACGTCGATATTGCCGCTCGCGTCGCAGGCGACGGGCACGACCTTGAAACCGCACATCGCGGCGCTCGCGGGATTCGTGCCGTGCGCGCTGGTGGGAATCAGGCAGACGTTGCGTCGGTCCTCGCCGCGCGCCGCGTGATAATCGCGGATCGCGAGCAAGCCCGCGTATTCGCCCTGCGAACCGGCGTTAGGCTGCAGCGAGATCGCGGCAAAGCCGGTGATCTCGGCGAGCCACGCCTCAAGATCCTGGAAAAGCTTCCGGTAGCCGCGCGCCTGCTCCGCGGGGACGAACGGGTGCACCTTGCCGAACTCTGGCCACGAAACGGGAAACATCTCGCTCGTCGCGTTCAGTTTCATCGTGCAGGACCCGAGCGAGATCATCGAGTGGCAGAGCGAAAGATCCTTCGCCTCGAGCCGCTTGATATAGCGGAGCATCTCGTGCTCGGTGTGATGGCGATTGAAGACCGTCGCGGTGAGAAAATCCGAGGTGCGCGCAAATGGCGCGGCGAAGTCCGCGAGTCCGGCGTCGAGCACCGCCACCTGGGCGTCAAAGCTTGCGGCCGCGGATTCGCTGAAACACGAGAGCAGCGTCTGCACCTCCTCGAGCGTGGTTGTCTCGTCGAGCGAGAGACCGATGGTGTAGACGTCGAGGCGGCGGAGATTGAATTTTTTCGCTGCCGCGGCAGCGTGGACGCGCGCCGCGGAGACGTTGCCGACGGTGAGCGTATCGAAAACCGGTTCGACGTTCACCGTGGCGCCGATCTCGCGGAGGCCTTGCGCCAGCAATTCGGTGAGGAGCTTTACGCGCCGGGCGATGCGCCGGAGTCCGTCGGGCCCGTGATAAACCGCATACATCGACGCCATCACCGCGAGGAGCACCTGCGCGGTGCAGATGTTGGACGTCGCCTTGTCACGGCGGATGTGTTGCTCGCGCGTGCCGAGGGCGAGGCGCAGCGCGGGATCGCCTTGGGCGTCCTTGGAGACGCCGACGAGACGACCCGGCATCTGGCGCTTGAACGCATCCTTGGTGGCGAGAAAACCGGCGTGCGGTCCGCCGAAACCGAGCGGCACGCCGAAGCGTTGCGCGGAGCCGACGGCGACGTCGGCCCCGAATTCGCCCGGCGCGCGCAGCAGCGTGAGCGCGAGGAGGTCCGTCGCCGCGATCGTGAACGCACCCGCGTCATGCGCCGCGCGGAAAAACGTCTCGAAGTCATGGATCGAGCCCGTCGTGTCCGGGTATTGCACCAGCACGCCGAAGCAGGAAGCGGTCGGCGTAAACGTGCGGTGATCGCCGACGATTACTTCGATGCCGAGGGGCTTGGCGCGGGTTTTGACGATGTCGATCGTCTGTGGATGGCAGGCGGCGGAAACGAAGAACGTGCGGTGCGCGGCGGCGTCGCCTTCCTTCAACCGGTGGCACATCATCATCGCCTCGGCCGCGGCGGTGCCTTCGTCGAGCATCGAGGCGTTGGCGATTTCGAGTCCGGTCAGATCGGTGACGAGCGTTTGGAAATTCAGCAGCGCTTCGAGCCGGCCTTGGGAAATTTCAGCCTGATAGGGAGTATAGGCGGTATACCAGCCGGGGTTCTCCAGAATGTTGCGCTGGATGACCGGCGGCGTGTGCGTGTCGTAGTAGCCGAGACCGATGAACGAGCGGAAAACCTGATTCTGGCCCGCGATGGCGCGGAGTTCCGCGAGCGCGGCGCTTTCGCCCAGCGCCTCGGGCAGATTCAGCTCGCCGCGGCGGATGTGCGCCGGCACGGCGGCGTCGACGAGTGCGTCCACTCCCGGATAACCGAGGACCTCGAGCATGGCCGCGGTGTCGGCCGGGATGGCGCCGGTATGGCGGCGGGCGAAGGTGTCGGTCGGGGCGAGCAGAGCGCGAGAGGACATGAGCAGATAAATGGCCTACGCTAGAGCCGCGCCCGGTCCGTGCAATGGCGTTCTGGCCGCGGCGCGGCCGGGACGAAGAAAGTTGTTTCACGCGGCGAATCGGTTCTGTTTCGCGTGCCCGTGAAGAAAACCGGACCCTTTCCAACCCGCCAGGATCGCGCCGCTTACGTCGACCGACGGCTGGCGGAATTGTATCCGCATCCGGCGATCCCGCTGGAGCACAAGGATGCGTTCACGCTGTTGATCGCGGTGCTGCTCTCCGCGCACACCACGGACAAATCGGTGAACCGGGCGACGCCGGAGCTGTTCGCCCTCGCGGATACGCCGGAAAAGATGGCGGCGCTGCCCGTCGAGGAGATCCTGCGCATCATCCGGCCGGTGGGCTTATCGCCGACGAAATCGAAGGCGATCGCCGCGCTGTCGCGTTTGTTGGTGGAGAAACACGGCGGACAGGTGCCGCAAACCTTCGAGGAGTTGGAGGAGCTGCCCGGCGTGGGGCACAAGACCGCGAGCGTGGTGATGGCGCAGGCGTTTGGCGTGCCGGCGTTCCCGGTAGACACGCATATTCACCGGTTGGCGCAACGGTGGAAACTGACCGATGGCCGCAGCGTCGAGCAGACCGAGCGCGACTTGAAGGCGATATTTCCGGAGGCGCATTGGAACCCGTTGCACCTGCGGATCATTTATTACGGCCGCGAGCACTGCACGGCGCGAGGCTGCGATGGCACGGTGTGCGGGATTTGTCGCACGCTGTTTCCCGAGCGGACCCGGCCGGTGGCGACGAGAAAATAACGCGAACCGCGGGATGGTGGACGCTTGCGGACTCGAACCGCAGACCCCCTGCGTGTGAAGCAGGTGCTCTAACCAACTGAGCTAAGCGTCCGACGTGGAGGCGAGACGGTGGCGGGCTCGTTTCGCCGAATCAATCAGTTTTTGCGGAAGAGTGACGGCGCCGGCCCTCGTGGGGAAATTCCCGAAAGACCGGTGGCACGCTGGAGGAGGCTTCCCCACGAGGAGGGGCGCAGACAGCCTGCCGGAGCAGCACCGCTCACTGGTTCACTTTCTTCGACTCATGGAAACGTTTACCTCCCTCATCAATCTGGTCGGCCGTCTCAACGCGGGCGCGGCCTTGGTTCGCCTGGCAGCGGAGGTGCTGCCGCGCTTGTCGAGCACCGGACGGATGCCTCCGCTGGACGCGGTCCGGCTGCTGGCCGAGATCCCGGCCTTGCAGCGCGACATCGAGGTGCAGCTCCAAGCCGCCAAACAGTCGGCCGAAGCGGTGCAGGATCGGGTCGAAACGCTTGCGCAGTTCCTGCTACTGCATCGGGCGTCGCTGTCGGAGGACGAAGTCAACCAGGTCGAGCGATTGTTGATGGCTGTCCGGGGCTGACGGATACGGCCGCGGCGCCGAGCGGTAATCCCTTTCACGGCGGCCAGGTGAAAACCGCAGTGGCCCGGCCAAGGTAATCGGCGCGCGTCATCCGCCACGCGCTTTCGTAGTGGCGATTGTGCAGGCCGGTCATGATCCAGCCGTCGGAACTTTTCAGGGCGGCGCTGTGCAGCACCGGTTTCCGGCCGCACCACCCGGCGCGATAGAGGCAGAGTGCGCCGGGCTCGATGGTGTCGTAGCTGGCGGATCGATCGGTGATGGCGAGGGCGACGACGGTTGTCTCGGGATCGGCGCCCGGTTTGGCTGCGGCGATGTAGGGCGCCATGCTGCCGGTGCCCATCACGAACTTCAACTCGCCACCATGGCGGTGCTGCCAGAGGTCGGCTCGCGCGACGGCGTCGGCGGCGCTCAAGCATGCGAAGCGTGGCGGAAGTCCGCGGACGCTTGCGCGCGGAGACTGGCACGCGCTCGCGAAAAATTGCACCGTCACCGCCAGCACTCCCAGGACGAGAGAAAGCGCGGGCGGCATCGGTGGACGTGAAAACGACATCGGTCGGACGACACCGGCGCGGCACACGCGAGCGACCGAAGGCAGGCGGGCGCGAACCGGCGCGACGCCCGCATTCTAGTGGTGCGCGCGCACGAAGCGATGGCGGAGTGAGCGGCGTCGCAACGCCGCTCGGAAGAATCGCGTCAGCTGACGCGCACGCCGTCCGCCAGCCGCACGATGCGGCTGCCGTAGGACGCGTTTTCCTCGGAGTGCGTGACCTGCACGATGGTGACGCCGTCCTCCTGATTCAGCTTTTTGAACAGCTGCATGATCTCGCGCCCTTGGTCGGAATGAAGATTGCCGGTGGGTTCGTCCGCGAGGATCAGCGCCGGCTTCGCCACGAGGGCGCGCGCGACGCCGACCAGCTGCTGTTGTCCACCGGAAAGCTGGCTCGGATAGAGATCCTTTTTGCCGACGATGTGAAAGCGATCGAGCGCATCGCAGACGATGCTGTCGCGGTCCTTCTTCGGCGTGTCGCGATACGAGAGCGGAATCTCGAGGTTCTCGTAAACGGTGAGGTCGTCCAGCAGGTGATAGCTTTGAAACACGAAACCGATGTGTTTCTTCTGAAGGTCGAAGCGACGCTTTTTGTCGAGCTGGTGAACCGCGTGGCCGGCGAGGGTGTATTCGCCCGTCCAGGCGCTGTCATGCAGGCCGAGGATGTGAAGCAACGTCGATTTCCCCGAACCCGAAGGGCCCATGATGGAGAGGAAATCTCCCGCGTTGACCTCGAGATGGACGTCGCGGAGGGCATAAAAAGGACCGCCTTTGAGCGGATAAACGCGGCTGACATTACGGAGTTGAATCATGGCGGAGCGCAGGAACGGAGGAGCGGGGGAGACGGGAGTCGCGTGTGGTTTTACTGGAGGCGTGAGGCGCAGGTTCGTCGAGCTTGGGCGCGGCCGGGGCTGCGGTCAGCGGCGCGGTGGCCGTAATGAAGTCAGATCGCGGGGCGGTCTCGACGGCAGCGGGTTCAGGGTCGAGGGGCAACGCCGGGAAGACCGGCGCCAGGAGAATCGTGAAGAACAGGAAGACGTGCTTCAGAAGCATGGTCGGGGAAGGGGTGCAAACGGAGCAGCGTATATGCCATGCGTCGCCGCTCGGTTATAAACACCTGAAAGCGAGCGGGAAGTAGAATATGACCGACGCGGGTCGAGGGTGGCTCTGTCCGTCCGCGGAATTTTGGCGTCCCGAATTCGGGAAAGCGACGCGCGCGGCCGCGCCGAAAAGATGTCTCCAGAATTTGGAGACGGCCGGCGGCGGGATGGGGTGAAAACCGGGTAAAAGCCCCGCCCGCGACAAGACCGGGCTGGCCAAGCGGGTGGGGGAAGTTCCAAAGAGAATATATCCAGCCAAACCCTATGTCTCCTTTAGGAAAATCTCCCAGGTATTGTTCAGATGAAAGTTTCATTCCGGCTGGTTTGTTTTGGTCTTGGTTTGGCCGTGGCGCTTCCGTTCGCGGACGCGGCCGTTGAGTCGACCTCCCGGCTCGTCAATCTCTCCACGCGCGCGTTCGTCGGCGATGGCGCTGACGTGTTGATCGCGGGTTTCGTGGTCGATGGCAGTGCGCCGAAGAACGTGCTCATTCGCGCCCTCGGGCCCGCCATCGGGCAAGCCGGCGTGAACGGCGCGCTTCACCAAGTGCGGCTGCAGGTGTTCGATCGTGCGGGGCGGGCGGTGACCAGCAACGATCGCTGGTCGGAGGAGTTGAAGGCCTCGTTCGCGCGGGTCGGCGCGTCCATGCTGCCGGACAACAGCGGCGATGCGGCGCTGCAGCTTTCGCTCGCTCCAGGCAACTACACGGCGCAGGTGAACGGACTCGGCGCCAAGGGCATCGCTCTCGTCGAGATCTACGAAGTCGACGGCGCGGCGCGGTTGCTGAACCTGTCCACCCGCGCGCGCGTTGAAACGGGCGACGGTATTCTGATTTCCGGACTGGTGATTTCCGGCGCCGGATCGCGGCGCGTGCTGATCCGCGCCCTTGGGCCGAATCTGGCCGAGGTCGGCGTCGCCGGCACGCTGGCGGATCCCATGTTCACCGTGATGAGCGCCGGTGGCGCGGTCCTGACGAGCAACGACAACTGGCAGCAGGGCGGCAGCGCGTCGCATCTGCCGGGCGTGTCCGCGGCCGCCGGGGCCGGTCCGCTCAAAACCGGCAGCAAGGACGCGGCGCTGATCGCGGAGCTGCCGCCGGGCATTTATTCCATTCACGTCCGTGGTCGCGACGAAACCAAGGGCGTGGCCCTGCTCGAGGCCTATGATGTGACGGCAATCACCACCTCTGCGCAGGCCGTGCCGGTGACCGGCCCCTACACGCCCTACACCCCGCAGGCCCTCAGCTGGTCGGTCGCCGAGGTGAGCGCGCGGCTGGGGCCGACGTTCGAGGCGCTGAATCCCGGCGCGCGGGATGACCGCCCGACGATCTTCACCCGCGAGTCGAAGATGCCGCCGAACAGCTACTATGTCCGCATCAAGCCCTACGAGCTCGGTGAACCCGGCTGGGACAACGATTACTGGAGCGACACCGGCCAGGTGGGCTACGTGCCGGACGATCCGGTCAACGATCCCGGCCTCGATCGCATCCAGCTTTACGCCTACTACAACCGCGTCTTCGCGATCAGCCCGCGTTTCGACTGGCCGAGCGGCAAGCCGCATCCGGACCCGCAGACCCGCGAGCCCTACTACGTGAAGCTGAACGGCGGCACGATCCCGCTCCAGCCGGTCGCGATGGTGCGCGGCTACGGCATGCAGCAGAACGAGCAGCTGACGGTGTATCGCGACGGCCTCTTCGCCGTCGCCGGCATGCAGACGAGCCGCAACGGCTCCGAGCGGCCGTATCCAGGATTCAAATTCCCCGCGCACAAGGTTCCCCGCGGCATCGCGGTGACGACGAGCAACGAATTCGCGCTCGTCACGATCTGGGACACGCAGCGCAACCAGGGCCAGCTCGCGGTCGTGGCGCTCGAGGGCAAATACCTGCCGTTCCACACGTGGCCCTACATGGGCTTGCCGAACCAGGGCAGCTTCTCCGATTTCAAGCTGCTCGGCTACATCGACCTGCCGATGAAAGCGCCCGAGGCGGTCGCCGCGGCGAGCAACGGTCTGTGGCGCGGCCCGTCCTCCACCGACAACAAGGTGCTGAGCCAGATCGATCTCTCGAACGACGGCCGCCGCGCGCTCGTTTACGACGGCGCCTGGCAGTTCGTCGTCGCGAAAGGCGGTTACGCGGTCGTGTCGTCCGCCGAGGACAACAAGGCGGTGGTCGTGGACCTGTCTCCGCTCTTCAACTACATGCGCGAGAGCTGGCTCGGCTCCGCGGCCAGCTTTCAGCGGACGCTCGCCGCGCGCGGCGCCGCGGCCGAACAGTTTCCGCAGACCTTCGACGTGAATCCCGCGATCATGCCGAAAGTCGTCTGGCAGACGCAGCTCGACCAGCCAACCGCGGTGCTCGCCGGCCAGAAGATCGATCGCTGGACGAAGGATCATTTCAAGGCCTACGTCGCGACCCGCGACGGCACCATCCATATCCTCGACACCTCGTCGCTGATGAACCGCAACTCGTGGGAGCTCGGCGGCGCGTTGCGCGAGATCGGGACCTTTCAGGTCGGCCGCAATCCCGTGAGCATGGTGTTCACGCGCCGCGCCGAAGGCGGACTCCCCCTGATCCCGTATCTCGACAGCGGCGAGCAGCGCGACCCGGATCCCTATAACAACCAGTTCTACGTTGCTTGCCGCGGCGACCGTTGTGTCGACGCCGTCGTCACCTTCCAGGGCAAGGGCCAGGTGTATCGACGGATTCGCGACAGCCGCATGGGCGACCCGGTCGCGTTGAGCACGGCGGTGCGCGGCAACATTCTCACAGTGGCGGATTTTGCCGGCAAGAAGCTGATCAGCTTCCGCATGGGCACGCTCGTCGATTCGCGCAACAACCAGGCCTATCCGCCCGGCGATCCGCGCTTCCCCTACGAGTTCGCCGGCGAGCTCCTGCTCACGGGCTCGCCGTTCCTGGTGAACTCGGCGAACTTGAACTGACGTCAGGCCCACGGAACACACGGAAGGCACGGAACAGGCGGACAACGCCGGCAGCGGATCGGCGTTTTCATTCGGCGGGTTGTCGAACAAAACGGTTCCGTTCGCCGTGCTCCGCGCGACCGCTATTCCGCGCGCAGCGCATCCATCGGACTGATACGCGTGGCGCGCCGTGCCGGCAGCCAGCACGCAATGGTTGCGACGATGGTCAGCACCAGCGGGGCGAGGACAAACGTCACCGGATCGAACGGGCTGACTTCGTAAAGCAGCCCCGCGCAGGCCTGGCCGATGGCGCACCCGAGACCCGCGCCGAGGGCGAGGCCGGCGAACGTCATCGCCAGGCCTTCGCGCAGGACCATGCGTTGCACGGCGCCCGGTTCGGCGCCCAATGCCATCCGAATGCCGATCTCGCGGGTGCGACGGCTGACCGAATAGGCTTTCACGCCGTAAATGCCGACGGCCGCGAGCAGCAGCGCGAGGCCGCCAAACAGGCCGAATAACGTGGCCCCGGTGCGCACCGTCCAGAGCTGCGCGCTGCTGTCGAGGTGCTGGCGGAACGATTTCACGCCGAACAGCGGCAGGTTCGCCGCGACGCTGCGGATTTCCTTCCGGATCGTGTCGAACAGCGCACGTTGCGCGGCCGGCGACAGCGCGACGGTGCGCACGTGGAAGAAGGCGTTGCTCTGAAAGCCCTGCGCGAACGGCACGTAGATCGCGCCACGCGCGGAGTGGTCGAAGAGATCCCAGCGGGTGGCGGGCACGATGCCGACGATCTCGATCATGGACGCCGCCGCGTCCTTTGGCGGATCGCGTTCGATGAACTGGAGGCGCTGACCGAGCGCGTCGCCATCCGGGAAAAGCCGTC
>Ga0182740_1001105_pt1 | contig 19692 bp, 20 predicted proteins | sample eDN5th37CKraftBY_FD_128872 | JGI IMG/M metagenome (GOLD analysis project Ga0182740, IMG submission 128872) | Enriched backyard soil microbial communities from Emeryville, California, USA - eDNA 5th pass 37_C Kraft BY (version 2) (version 2) | ecosystem: Environmental > Terrestrial > Soil >...
CACGGCGCGGGCGGCGGCGAGGCCCCCTCCGACGACGACGACAGGTGCGGTGGACGACGCGGGCATGGTGACTCCTGACCAGCGGGGACGAGGGCTGCCGAGGCCGACGGTGCCACAGTTCCGTGCTGTTGGCGACCGTCTCCCCGCGGATCTCTGCCCCCGGGTGCGGCCGGCCGCCTGGCGACGTGGCACCGACGCCGCCGGGCGGACGGCACCCTCGGGCCATGCGTCGCCCGTTCTCCGCGGGACCTACGCCTGAGGTCCGGCGTCCGCGGCGACGATCTGCGCGGCCGAGGGCGCGCGGTCGGGATCGGCGAGCCACTGCGCGGCGACGCCGACCAGGAGCGCGTAGTAGTGCGAGCCGGCGCGCTGGACGGCGTCGTCCTCGGCCTCGTCGGGGTCGAGGCCGGCGAAGGCGCGCGCGAGCGACACCCGGGCTGCCGCCTGACCCTCCGCGATCATCGTGCGGATCGACTCGTCGCGGCGGGCCGAGCTCAGGGACTCAAAGTTGACGAACCAGAGCTCGCGGTGCGACCGGATCGAGTCGATGACCTGGCTCCACAGGGCCTCCTGCTGGGTGGCGCCCGACGCTGCCGTGGATGCGGGCTGGTCGAGGACGGCGAGCAGGAGCTCGCCCCATTCCCGGTTCAGGTCCTGCAGCGCGCCGGTGAGCAGCTTCTCCTTCGACCCGAAGTGGTAGTTGATCGACGCCTGGTTGGCACCGGATGCCGCCACCAGGTCGCGCACCGTGGTTTGCGCGTACCCGACGGTCAGGAGGCATTCGCGAGCCGCGGCCAACAGCTTGTCCTTGTTCCCCATGAGCCGTACTGTACAGATAAACGTTCGTATCAAACGAACGTTTACAACGAGGAGAGGGACCCGTCATGCCTGTTGCTCCGACCGCCGTCATCGCCCCGCCGGCACTGCGAGTGCGCGGCCTGCGCTGCGAGTACCCGAGCGAGGGCGGGCCCGTGCACGCCCTGCGCGGGATCGACCTCGATATCCCGGGAGCGTCGTTCATCGCGATCATGGGACCTTCCGGCTCCGGCAAGACCACCCTCCTGCACTGCGCAGCGGGGTTGCAGAAGCCCACGTCGGGCCAGGTGCTCCTCGGCGACCAGGACCTGGGCGATCTCGGGCAGACCCAGCTGGCCCGGTGGCGCCGCCAGCGCGTCGGCTTCGTGTTCCAGTCGTTCAACCTGCTCCCGGCCCTGTCGACCGTGGAGAACGTCGAGCTGCCGTTGCGGTTGGACTCCCGGAAGCCGCACGCCGGCCACACCGCGGCGCTGCTCGCGCGCGTCGGCCTCGGCAGCAGGACCGGCCACCGGCCCGACCAGCTGTCGGGTGGCCAGAGGCAGCGGGTCGCGATCGCGAGGGCGCTCGTCACGGAACCCGAGATCGTCTTCGCCGACGAGCCCACCGGCGCCCTCGACATCCACAGCGCCCGCGAGGTGCTGACCCTCCTGCGCGAGCTGGCCGACAAGGGGCAGACCATCGTCATGGTCACGCACGACCCGGTCGCGGCGTCGTTCTCCGACCACGTGCTCTTCCTTGCCGACGGACGGATCGTCGACGAGCTCGCGCACCCGACGGCGCAGGGCGTCGCGGGCCGGATGGCCGTGCTCGTCGAGTCGGCGGAGCGCGCTGCGAACCAGACGGGGGTGCTCTGATGCTCCGGCTCGCCGCGCGGACCTTCGCCCACCATCGCGCTACTGCGGTCGCCACCGGTGCCGTCGCCATGGTGGGCACCGCTCTTGTCGCTGCCATGGCGGGCCTGCTCGGCACCGGCCTCGCCACCACCACGCCGATCGCCGACCGCTCCTTCCTGACCCTGTTCCCCCTGATCCTGGGCGGCTGGATCGTGGCGATCGTCGTCTTCGCCATGGTGTCCACGGTGGGTGTCGCCCTCGAGGGCCGGGCCGGTGAGATCGCGGGGATCCGGCTGATCGGAGCGACGCCCCGCCAGGTGCAGTCCCTGAGCGTCCTCGAGACCGCCGCCGTCTTGCTGGTGGCGGCGGTCCCCGGCGTCGCCATGGGCTACCTGCTGGGGTGGGGTCTGGCAGGGGCCGTCGGCGCCGCGGGCCTCACCACCGAGACCGCGCCCTTCACCCCGGGGGTCCTGCTCCCGCTCGGTGGTGCCCTCGTGGTGATTCTCGCGGGCGTCGCCGCCGCGTGGCTCGGCAGCCGGACGGTCGCCGCCCGGAGCCCGATCGCCGATGCGGCGCCGAGCCGCGGCAGGCAGACGGGGACGGCACGCCGCGCGGGCCGGGGTCGCCGCCTTGCCGGCATCGCGCTCACCGCAGCCGGGCTGGGCTCGTCGGCCGCCGTGCTCGGGATGAGCGCTGACGACGTCATCACCACGGCCCTGACGGGACCGGGGTGCGTCCTGGTGGCGGCCGGCCTGTCCGTCCTCGCCCCGGAGCTGATCGCCCTCGCGAACCGGGCCCTGCACGCGCTTCCGGCATCCCGCGGGAACGCCCCGACGCATCTCGCGACGATCAACCTCGAGGTCGCTCCCGAGCGGGTCCGCCCCACGGTCACGTTCCTCACCCTGTTCGTGGGGATCGCGGCCGGGACGCTCGGCATGCAGGGCATCGAGAACGCGGCAGGCGCCCCGGACGGCGAGGGCCGGCTCATCGGCGCGATCAACTACGTCGTGGTCGGCCTCATCGCGACGTTCATGGCCATCGCTCTCGCCAACAACCTCGTCGCGACGATCACCCGCCGACGGCCCGAGTTCGCCACGATGGCGCTGGTCGGCGCGACCGGCAGCCAGACCCTGCGCATGCTCGTCACCGAGGTCGCTGCCGCGACGCTCGTCAGCGCGGTCGCGGGGTGCGTCGGCGCGTCCGCGAGCATCCTGCCGTTCGCGATCGTCAAGAGCGGCGACCCCCTCTTGGCGCTCGCCCCGGTGCCCTATCTGCTCGCCGTCGGCGTCGGGGCTGCCATCACGCTCGCCGTCACCCGCCTCGCCGGGCGACGTGCGATCCGCGACGCGTAGCCCGGCCGTGCGCCGGGCCGGACCGCCCGGTTCGAGGGAGCGCGCCGTACGGCTCGCCGGGTAGACCTTCCGGAATGGCGAGAGGCCCTCTGCACAGCGTTTCGTGCTGTTCAGAGGGCCTCTCGGCTGGTCGGGGTGACAGGATTTGAACCTGCGACCTCTTCGTCCCGAAGGGCAGTAGTGCGTTTGGCGACCTGCGGAAACGCGCGAGAATCCGGGCTTGATCGTCCGTGCGTGTCGGTCGCTGTCGGGGCCTGTGGGGAGCTGTAGATGCCCACTTAGATGCCCAGTCGGCCCGAAGCCACGGGCGATGCGATGGCGTCGTTGGCCTTCTGCGGGATGCCGCAAGTATGACCTCTGGTGGCTGCACTGGCGGGCTCGGCCACGGGAGTCGACACGCCGGGCAGGGCAGCCGCGGAGGGTGAGAGGCTCCACGCTTCGGTCTCTCATCTCGCTCTAGGACCACGCCGCTCACGAGACGAACGGGTGCCTCCGCCCGGGCGCGGGCGGAGGCACCGCTTGTTCGATCGGGTCAGGCAGCCAGCTGCCGAAGCATGTCGCTCGAGTCGTGGAGGGCGGTCATCTGCACGAATCGCCCGTCCCGGACCTGGTAGATGGCGTACTCGACGATCTTGAACGATGCTCCCGAGGGCGGGACGCCGAGCCATTCCTTCGTCGGCGTGCCGGTGTTGATGGCGCGGACGGCGATGCGGTCCCGGTCGAACAGCAGCTCTTCGACCTCCCAGTGGAGGTCGGGGACGGCGTCGATGTCGTGCTTCTGAACCGCGATGACGTCGTTGCGCTTCCCCGGTTCGCCGTTCAGCATGACGTCGTCGGCGATGAACTCGTCCATGCCGTCGAACTCGTGGGCGTTGAGGGCTGCAACGTATCGCATGTACCAGTCCCTCAGGGCGGTGTCAGTCATGATTCCGTCTCCTTGTCTATGAGTTGGCGGGTTGCATTGATTCAGTTGAGCTTGTGGCTTCGGTTTACGCGTGCCCCGGTCGACGAACCGCTCCGCCTGTTGGCATCCGGGGCGCGTACGGAGGCCTTGAGGGCTGGGGGCGCGCGATCGGTGCCTGTTCGTCGGTGGCTGAGCGGCAGTCCGGCGGTGACCTCGTCTTCAGGTACGGCCAGTTACGTCGGGACTCCTGCTCCGCCGATGGCGACGGTGGCGTTCTCCGGTCGGCTGGTGGTTCCGGATGCCCGTGACGGATCGAGGTGCCGCGGGCTGGAGCATGCCTGGATCCGGGTCTCGGTGTCCGGTGGCTGCTATCCGCGGTACGGGTACGGGATGCGGCGTGCATCTGCGAGGTTGGCCGTCAACTGGTCACGGGTCTGGTGGGCGTGCGCGTTCCAGGCAGGTTGGCCGGGTCCGCTGCGCCAGGACTCGCTGAGGGGGCTGTTGTCCACCGTGTCGAAGCCGAACTCGTCGTAGATCCTGGTGACGAGTTCCACGGCGTCGGGGTGGTCGCTCGAGACCGAGAGCGCGTGGCGTCCGGGTGTGCCGGCGGGTCTGGCGGAGGTGAGCAGCCGGGGTGCCTGGATGTGGCTGAATGCCTTGGCCACTTTCGATGTCGGCAGGTGCTCTTGGCGTAGTTCGTGGACGGTCTTCTCGCCGGAGTCGATGACCGGGAAGCGGCCGTCGCGCCAGGGCATGTAGTTGTTGGTGTCCAGCACGATCTTCCCTGCGAGCTGTTGGACAGGAAGCGTGTTGACCACCTTGAGTGGAGCGGCCACGATCACGAACTCGCCGGCCTCTGCAGCCTTCAAGGCGGTGGCCGCGCGCCGAAGGTCCGAGCCCGCTGATCAGGTCCCGCAGCGTCTCTGGCCCGCGCGAGTTGGCGATCACGATCTGGTACCCGTGAGCGATCGCCGCGCGGGCGAGCTGGCTGCCGACCTCGCCGGCGCCGATGATGCCGATGGTTGTCATTACTGTCTCCGCGACTCTGTGTCCGCAACGGCGACTGCGCTGGTCACCAAGGCAGCACCCCGTATCGGTCGATGATCCGGCCGGTGCCGGCGGTGGGTTCCTCGGTGGCGAGGGTGATGATGGCGTCGGTGCCCTCGGTGACGGTCTGCGGACCCGTGTTCCCGTTGAGGTCGGTCGCGGTGTGGCCAGGGTCGGCGGCGTTGAAGCGCACGTCGGTGATCGCCTTGGCGTACTGGGTGGTCAGCATGGAGACTGCTGCCTTGGAGGCGGCGTAGAGGGGTGCGATCACCTGCGACTCGACACGCTCGGGGTCGAGGGTGAGCGCGATCGACCCCAGACCGCTGGTGACGTTGATGACCGCAGGTGCATCGCCGTTGCGGAGCAGGGGCAGGAATGCGTTCGTGACCCGCACCATGCCGATCACGTTGGTGTTGAACACCTGCGAAGCGTGCTTGCCGTTCAGTTGCTCGGCCGGCGCGATCTCGCCGGCGATGCCCGCGTTGTTGATCAGCAGGTCAAGGGTGCCCTCGTGCGCGGCGACGTCGGCGGCCGCCGCGGCCACCGAGGCATCGTCGGTGACGTCGATGTGGACGAAGCGGGCGCCGAGGTCGTCGGCCACCCTCTGCCCACGCTGATGGCTCCGGGCGCCGATCAGGACGGTGTGACCGAGCGCGGTCAGGCGGCGCGCGGCCTCGTAACCGATGCCTTTGTTCGCCCCGGTGATGAACGTGGTCTTGGACATGTGTCCCAGGCTGCGGGAGCATGACGGCCCCAAACAGGGAACGGCACGCCCTGGGAAGGCCAGTACCACCCGCGGTTGGCACGCGTCCCCCGCGGCTGGCGGGAGAATGGCGCTGTGCATGTCGACGACAACCGTCTGGGGACGACGATCCGGGCCTGGCGCGACCGGCTCTCACCGCAGGTAGCCGGCCTTCCCAGGCGTTCTGGGGGCCGCTCACCGGGGCTGCGGCGCGAGGACCTGGCTGAGTTGGCGGGAATCTCTGTCGACTATGTGGTGCGGTTGGAGCAGGGGCGTGCAACCACGCCCTCGGACCAGGTGGTTGCTGCGCTCGCCCGCGCCCTGCGACTCGACGCTGACGAGCGCAGCCACCTCTACCAGCTGGCCGGCTTGTCCGCGCCGTCACGGGGTCAGGTCATCGACCGCATGCCGCCCGGGATGCAGCGGCTGGTCACCCGTCTGGCCGACACCCCAGTCGCCGTCTTCGCCGCCGACTGGAGCCTGGTGTGGTGGAACGAGCCCTGGGCCGGGCTCTTCGGCGACCCCTCCAGTCTTGACCCTCAGGTGCGCAACCTGGTCCGGCTGCGATTCCCGGTGGCCGACGACCGCGGGAAGCTCACGAGCTGGCCGGTGATCCCGGCCGATGCCGAGGCCTCCGACCGTGCACTCGTAGCGGATCTTCGCCGGGCTTCGGCTCGCTATCCCGAAGACCCGAGGGTGAGCGCGCTCGTGAGCCGTACACTCGCCGGCAACGCCCGGTTCGCCCGCTTTTGGGCCGAGGGCGCCGTCTCACGGCACGCCGAAGACCAGAAGAGGATCCGGCACCCTGAGGTAGGCGAAATCATCGTCGACTGTGATGTGCTCACCGACGGTGACACCGATCTGAAAGTGATCGCCTATACCGCGACTCCCGGTAGCGAGAGCGAGCGAAAGCTCCGGATGGTTGCCAGCCCGTCGTCGGAGCCGAATCCAGCGGCCGGGATCTGACGTAGCGTCGCGGTGTCGTGAACTCCGAGATCAGCGAGTTCTGCGTCATCCACGCCAGCCCGGACCAGATGTCGACTTCCGCGGCGTCGTGACCCGAACGGGAGAGCCGAGCTCGTGGCACCTCGGTCACAAGCGCTGGCAACGCGCCCGGGCCGCTGGCCGGCCCTCCCCAGAACCGAGCGTGGCCACGCCTCTCGCGGGCTGCCTCGCTCGTCAGCGAACATCGGGAAGATCCTGTGACACCCAGCCGGGCGCGCCCAGCCGTATCGTTTCGTCGCCAACGAACGTCGTGAGCCGCTCCTCGAGGCGCGCGAGCTCGTCATGGCCGATCCGGTCGGCCCACGTTTGGCGCAGCTCATTGAAGATGGCCTCGCCGTCACGCATCATCCGGTGCCCGAAGTCAGACACCTTGAGACGCCTGCGTCTAGCGTCGTCGGGATCGTCCTCGGCCGTCACGTACCCGCGCTCGATCAGAACCGCGATCGTCTTGCCCGCAGCCTGCTTCGAGACCGAAAGTGCTCGCCCAAGGCTGGACGCGCTGTCGGCGCCAGAATCGATGGCACGCAAGGCGTATTCGTGCGACGGCCGCACGTCGTCGTATCCCCGGGCCGCGAGCTCTCCCACGGCGGCGTCGACGAGCTTGCGGTAACTACCCAGCAACAGGAGGGCGAGGTTCGGGCCAGCGCTGATCATCCGCTCCAGGCTAACCGGGAGCCTCGACAAGGACAACTTGGTTGTCTATGGTTAGACAACCCAGTTGTCTATATCGAGGAGTCCCCGATGAGCACCAGCGTCGCCAGGGTGGCGGGAGTGACGCACCACACCGTCGCCGTCAACGGAACAGAACTGCACTTCGTGTCTGCCGGCGAAGCCGGCTCCCCGATCCTCTTGGTCCACGGCTTCCCGGAGAGCTGGTGGGCGTTCCACAAGGTCATCCCGCTCCTTGCCGAGACGCATCGGGTGTTCGCGGTCGACCTGCGGGGATTCGGCGACTCGTCGCACGCCGACGGGAACTACGGCAGCGCCACCAGTGCCGACGACCTTCATGAGCTGATCGCTCACCTCGGCGTAGGCCCGGTTCACCTGACCGGCCAGGACATCAGTGGCGGCACCGTGTTTCGCCTCGCGGCGACGCACCCGGAGGACGTCCTCAGCCTCACCGCGATCGAAATGGGGCTGGCCGGCTTCGGCCTGGAGAGTTTCGCGGACGTCACCCGCGGCGGCTCGTGGCACATCGGCGTTCTCGCTGCAGACGGGATCCCGGAGATCTTGCTGGCCGGCCGGGAGCAAGAGTTCCTCGGCGGCTGGGCGTTCCCGGCGATGACCGCCGTCCAAGGCTCCGTGACCGACGAGGACGTGACCGAGTTCGTCCGCGTCTACGCGCGACCCGGCGGCTGGCGGGGGGCGGTCGGGCTCTACACCTCGATGCTCTCCGAGGGCGAGGAACTCCAGGCACTCGCCACCTCGGCGCCACTGATCATCCCGACCCTGGCGGTGGGCAGCTTCGGCGGTTCCTTCACTGAGACGACCCTCAATCAGGTCTCGGTGAAGCCCAGCCAGAGTGTGCTTCTCGAGGGCGTGGGCCACCACGTCGCACTCGAGGCGCCCGACGCTCTCGCCACCGCGGTCCTCGAGTTCGTCGGCGCCATCGACGAGATGTAGTTCGCCAGGAACGGCCCGCACCGTCCGGCAACCTGCGCGACACCCCGCTCGAGGCGGCCGAGCGCACGATCGAGACCAGGCGCCGAGACGACTCAGGACGCGATCGACTGGCTGAAAACGTACGTCGATGAGGGAGCCAGGTTCGCGGTGCCGACATCGAGCCCGTACAAGAGCGGCTCGGAGCCGACCTGCCCTGCTGGCCGGGCCGCGACTACGGCCTGGTCACGTAGGCGCTTGACCGGTCTTCCGTCCCGTGCGAAGAAGTCGATGTTGTCCCGCAAGGCTCTGACCGCGATGAATGCCCAGGCCCGAGGGCTACGCGAAGAAGTCGCGGCCCTAGTTTGATGTCCAGATAGATGCCCAGCGGGCACGAAGAGGTCTCCTCGGAGATCGCGAAAGGGCCGCTGACCTGAGCAAAAGCCCAGTTCAGCGGCCCTTTTCGGCTGGTCGGGGTGACAGGATTTGAACCTGCGACCTCTTCGTCCCGAAGCGTTTCTGAGTCGTCCGCCGGCGCCTTTGTCCGCTGTCTTCCGGGCGTCGGTGTCCGTGCGCGTCCGTGCTCGGCCCTGCGCTACGTGCAGCAGTTAGTGCAGCAGCGGGGACCTCGGCCACTCGGAGCCGCCGAACCGATAGCGGAGCACAAGAGGTCGGCGGAGGTGGCGGGTCAAGGGTGGACGGAGTCCATCGCGTAGCGACGCCGTAGGCGCCCTTGATGCGTCGCCGGAGACGGCCGGATGCTCGGCTGTCGGGGCGTCGGCGGACAGTGAGCGGTCTCGGGACTGGATCCCCGGGGCCGCTTCGTCGTGTGCGGCCGGGACGGCCAAGGGAACCCGGGGTGGGGTGGCGCGAGCGAGCGTTAGCGAGCGTGGCGCCGGGGCCCCGGTCCGGGGCCCGCCGGCCGGCCCGGCCTGCGCGGCGGAGCCGCGCCTTGAGCCAGTAAGGAAAGTCCTCACGTAGCGGGTGTGGTGGCCACCGAGTGGCCCGGGTCGACGTCGTTCCTTGGAGCGGAACCAGGGCTTCTACGAGCTAGCATGAGCCAAGCGCACGTGGCAATCAGGTTCGGCGGAATGATTGGACACACGAAACAACCATGAACTATCTAGAGTCTGAGCTCGCGGAAGCTAGGCGCACGATCAGCACGGACAGCTACCCGATGAGCATTGGTGAGCTAACGAATCTCTACCGAGACAAGGAGCTTGTCATTAGGCCGCCGTTTCAGCGGCTCTTCCGATGGAGTGAATCGCAGAAATCGCGACTGATTGAAAGCATCTTGATCGGAATTCCGCTCCCTTCCATTTTCGTCGCGCAGGACGAAGCTGGTAAGTGGGAACTGGTTGACGGTTTGCAGCGAGTGAGTACGCTGCTTCAGCTGCAGGGTTTGCTGCCGCGTGAAGACTACGATGAGCTGGTGCTTACTGGAACAAAGTACCTTCCATCTCTTGACGGAGTAATGTGGGACTCTGAAACGGAACCGTCTCTGACGCCAGCCCAGCGACTCGATATCAAGCGCGCGAAGGTCGATCTCAAGATCGTACTTAGAGGATCGGATCCGAAAACCAAATTCGACCTGTTCCAGCGGCTCAACTCGTTTGGTTCAAAACTGTCCAATCAGGAGATCCGGAACGCGCAGTTGGTTGGCGTAAATCCCGCGTTTGTCGAATGGCTGGGTCGTCTCGCGGAGATTGATTCTTTCTCCTCCTTGCTGCGCCTGCCCGAAGGTGACAAGGAGAAAAAGTATGATGAAGAGCTTGTTCTCAGGTTCCTCTTCCTGCATTCCAAGACGGACGACGAGATTCTGAAGATCAAGAACTTCCAGGACGAGATAGAAGAGTTCGCTGTCGACTTTGCTCTATCGTTCAACGACGACGTTGCATCGAGCCTTGAGTCCGTCTTTCGTGCCACCTTCGATAGATTGGCCAGTGTCGACGAGAACATGTTCCGAAAGTGGGATTCACAGAGGGGCCGCTTTACCGGCGGCTTCCTGAACACGTCGTTTGAAGCTTTTGCGATTGGCCTGGGATATATCATATCGACCGGGTCGACGGTGCAAGCTGACATTCGTCAAGCCGTGATCGATTTCTGGAGCCAGCCAGAGATGGCTGCCGGTCAATTCGCGACGGGCAAGTCTACTGAAGCGCGACTCCGCGTCATTGTCCCGCGCGGACGAGCGATGCTACTCGGCTGATGGCTAAGCTACGTACGCTCGAAGCTCTCGAAGACGGGATCTCCGAAGAGACTGCGTGGCGCAAGCACGAGCTCACTGCCGTCCGGAGGTCAGTGGAGCAGGCTTCGGGGGCTGCCCGGGCCGCGTATCTCAGGGCCGGGGTATTGGTGTTGTATGCCCATTGGGAAGGCTGGGTAAAAGGGGTTGCGCGCTTATATGTTCGCTATGTGAATACCCAGCGGCTGACGTACGCGGAATTGAGTCCCGCGTTCCTTGGGCAGGCGCTGAAGGTTCGAATCGCGTCGATCGACGACGCTTCGACGGCTGCAAAACACAACGAGTTCGCCCTCTTCCTTCGTGAAGGCATGCTCGAACGAGCCAAGCTATCGGAAGAGCTTGTGCAGACACAAAGCAACCTATCTTCGGTCGTGTTCTTGGACGTACTGCAGCGAATTGGACTTTCGCGTAGAAGTTGGTTTGAAACGAGGTCCAATTTGATTGACGAAGAGCTGGTCGGTCGCCGGAACACTATCGCGCACGGCAAGTACCTCGAACTGGGCTCTGTCGAGTACTTGAAGCTGCATGGTGATGTACTCGAACTGTTAGAAGTTTTTACCGACGATATTAGGAATTCCGCGTCCACGCGTTCATATCTTGGCTAAGGTCTGACTGTGTTGTACTAGGAGGTTCGGAGATTTCGTAGTTCTGAACTGTGCGGCGAGACTATGTTGTCGGGGCCGTGCGGTTCGGTAAAGGGTTGGGCCGACTGGGGTGTAGCCGCACGCGAGAGCGATAGACGAGCCAATGGCCTGGACGTGTAGCAGCGTCCCGGGGTGCGAGGATGAGGGCATGAACACGGATGGTGCTGAGCTCTGGAACACCACGGAGGTCGCTAAGTTTCTCGGCGTGAAGCCGGGGACTGTGAGTGCGTACCGCCATCGTGGCCAGATGCCGGCGCCGGCGCGGACTGTGGGGGCGCGGACGCATCTGTGGGATGCCGCGACTATCCGCGCGTGGCGTGCGGAGCGCAGTGAGGGCGCGGCGGTTGAGCCGACCGCTCCGGCCAAGCGGACCGACCCGCACGAGTGGCTGATCCATGGTGAGCGTGACCTCTACTCGTCGGAGTGGGTGCGGCTCAGCATGGTCGACGTCGAGCCGCCCGCGGGTGGGCGCTTCGAGCACCATGTCGTGACGATTGCGCCGGCGGCGATGACGGCTGTTCTCGACCAGGCCGGCAAGCACGTCGGGCTGATCTGGCGGCACCGGTTCGCGCCCGACGTGTGGAACTGGGAGCTTCCCGGGGGACTCGTCGACGACGACGAAGACCCGGCGGAGACGGCGCGTCGCGAGCTGGTCGAGGAAGTCGGGCTGAGCGTCGAGGGGCTGCGCCATCTGGTGACGTTCGAGCCGATGATCGGCATGGTCCGGAGTGCGCACCACGTGTACGCCGCGACGGCTCTCGATGGAGCCTCGGAGCCAACCGAGTTGAACGAGGGGAGCGGGCTGCAGTGGATCGCGCTGGACTCGATCCGGCAGCGGATCGACGACGGTGAGGTGCGGAACTCGGGGACGCTCGTCGCGCTACTGCACCTGCTCGCCTTCGGCACCGAGTAGCGCCAGGATCCGGGAACGCTGCCGGTTCGAGCCGGTCGCGGCCGAGAGCTTCGCCGCGTTCTGGGCGTGATGGCGGGTCGCGTCGGGCTGTCCGGCTACGGAGTAGGCCGTTGCCAGGTCGGCATGGAGGCCGGCGGCGGCACGGTTGAACTCGGGGTCCAGCTGGTTCAGGGCCTCGTTGAGGGCTTGTGTCGCCTCGGGGTGGCCGAGCCGTGCGAGGCAGGCCCCGCGCCATCGGGCGAGATGGGCGGAGTTCAGGACGACGAACGGCACTTCGTCGTCGTCAAGGGCTGCGGCGGCCCGGTCGAGAAGGTCGAGCGTCGCCGACGTGTCGCCGGCGGCCGCGTGGGCCTCGGCTTCCGCCGCGAGCAGCCACGAGCGGACGACGCCGGGCACGCTCGTGCCGGCCATCTGGCGCGCCGCTTCGAACTGCTTGACCGCCCTCGACGTCCTGCCGGCGTCGAGCAGCGCGTACGCCTGCTGTGCGGTGACGTGAGCGACGACCGCGGCGTCTCCGGCCTCGACGGCGAGGGACCGGGCGACGTTGTGCAGCCGCCACGAGTCGGAAGCCTTGCCGAGGTCGAGCGCCTGCCATCCGGCGAGTGCGGCGGCCTCCGCTCCGGTCGCTGCCATGGCGTCGCGGACCGCGCCGAACTCTGCCCACTGCACGAGGTCGGCCACGTTCCGCGCGTGGGCTTCCGCCTGCCCGAGCAGCCTCCGGGCGCCCAGGCGTCGGTCCAGGACGCGGAGGCTCTGTGTCTGCGCTTCGAGCTGGTCGACGAGCTCGGCGTCGACGGACGACTCGGCCCGGGCGAGCATGTCGAGGAACTCGTCGGGGGAGTCGTTCCCGGTGTCGACCTGCGCGACGCCGAAGGTCCGAGCGAGCAAGGCGGCGTACTCGTCGCTGGGCTGACGCTCGCCGTTGATCCATAGGCGGATCATCCGCTTCAAGCTGTCGTCTCCGGGCAGCTTCGCGCCGTCCGTGGCTGCGGTCCGGCGCATGGCCGAGATGAGGCGCGACCGGCTCCATCCGCGCGCTTTGCACATCGCGCCGATGTCGAGCGAGTCCCCTCCGAGTCCCCTGGAGTCCTCTGACGTGCGGCGTTCCACCCTGCCCAGTCTGTATCACGCAGTGATCTTCGGCAGCACTTGCCGAGTACAGACAGAGTCTGTACGGTCGAAGACAGCAGATACAGAGTGTGTCTGTAGATCTCTCGAAGGAGTGGGCACGATGGCGATGCAGAAGCGATTCCCGGTGGAGCACTCGAACGTCTTCCCCAAGGGCGCGTACCTGAAGGGTGAGGTCTCGCCGGTGGCGGACTTCAACGGTGAGAAGCGGGCGGATGGTTCGCGGCCGCAGCAGCTGGACAAGGACACGGGGCTGCCGCTGTGGCAGGTGATGGTCCTGGACGCGGACGAGGACGCCACCAAGAAGGAGACGGCGGTCACGGTCAAGATCGCCGCGAAGGTTCAGCCGGTGCCGCCGGCGAACGAGTCGGGGTTCCCCTGGACGCCCGTGGAGTTCGTGGGGCTGACGGCGCTGCCGTACGTGGACGACTCGGGCAACCGGCCGCGTATCGCGTGGTCGTTCCGGGCCGAGGACCTGTGCGCGCCGGGCAAGGCCGGTACGCCCTCGGCGGCTCGTCCCGACGCGGGCAAGCAGGCCGGTAAGGAGGCGGCCTGATGTTCCGGCTCGCGACTCCGGAGCCGCCCCGGATCGAGTGGGGGTGGTGGCTGATGGGCACGGCCGTGTTGGCGTGCACGCGCACGTTCTGGCGGCTCGTGTGGGCCCTGGTCTCACACCCGGTGCGCCTGGTGTGGCTGGCAACACTCGTGACCGCCGTCGCGGTGCACGACGAGCACCCGGCCGTGCTGTTCGCGGTCCTCGGCGCCGGGCTGGTCGGTGTCGGGGTGTGGGCGTGGCGGTGGCCGGCGTCGTTCCGCCGCCAGATGGTGTGGCGGGCTCGTGGCCGGGTCCGGGCACTGTCGTACCGGCGGTGGTGGCTCGCCGCGCTCGGTGGTGCCGGCCTCGACGGGCCGGGGCGTCGTGGAGACCGCGTGTACCCCCGCCGCTCGGTGATCCTCGCGAGCAAGTTTGCGGATCACTTCCGGGTGCGGATGCTCCCGGGCCAGACAGTGACGGACTGGATCAACGCCGGCCCGCAGCTCGCAACCACGCTGGGCGTCTCCGAGGTCCGGGTACGCCCGGCCGCGCCGGGCAGGTGGTCGAAGAAGGCCCCGCGACTCGTCATCGACGTCACGGCGATCCGGCGGGACGCGCTGGCGGACACGATCCCGCTCCCGGAGCCGGCGGAGGTGCCGGACCTGACCGGGCTTCCCGTCGCGACGACCGAGGACGGGGACGCCTACCGGCTGCGCCTGCTCGGGCACCACGTGCTCATCGGTGGTGCCACGGGCGCCGGCAAGGGCTCGGTCCTCTGGTCGCTCATCGTGTCCCTGGCGCCGGGCGTGCGGTCTGGGCTGGTGCGCCTGTACGGGATCGACCCGAAGAGCCTGGAGTTCCCCTACGGGGAGCGGCTGTTCAACGAGGTGATCGACGGCCAGGCCGCCGCGATGGCCGACGCGCTGGAGCACTTCGTCGAGGTCATGGAGCGCAGGAAGGCGCAGATGCGCGGCATCAGCCGGCTGCACGTCCCGACCGTCGCAGAGCCGCTGATCGTCGTGATCGTCGACGAACTGGCGGCGCTGACGTCGTACACGACGGACAAAGACGCGAAGAAGCGGATCGAGACCGCGCTCGGGCTGCTGCTGTCCCAGGGCCGGGCTATGGCGATTTCGGTAGTCGCGGCCGCGCAGGACCCGCGCAAGGAAGTCCTCGGGCAGCGGGCGCTGTTCACCACGCGGATCGGGATGCGGCTCAACGAGGCCGGCGACGTGGACATGCTGCTTGGCTCGGGTGCGCGGGCTCGGGGTGCGCTGTGCGACCAGATCAGCACGAAGACTGCGGGTGTGGCGTACGTGATGCGCGACGGCGCCACGGCCGCGACACGGGTGCGGTTCCCCTGGGTGTCCGACGACGCGATCCGCGACGCCGCGAACAAGTACGGGCCCGGGCCCGCACCCTCCGCGCCGACGCCGACCCCGGACGCCCCCGACGACGGCAACGCCACGGGCGCCGAGGTAGACGCCGAGACGCTCACGCCCACGGTGGAGCCGTCCGAGGCCGGGGCGGGGGCGCGGTCATGAGCCGCATCGAGACCGAGGCCGCCGAGGTGCTGCGAATCTGGCTGGACAACGGCGATGGCCGGGAGGCCTACGACGCGTTGCAGCTCGCTGCCACGCACTCGCTCGCACGTGGTCGCGAGTACGCCGCTCGGGAGTACGCCGCCGCGTGGCGGATGCTCGACGACTACATGTCGGCCGGTGGATACCTGGGCTCGGCCGCCATCGTTGATGGCGTGGTGGTCTCGCGGGAGGACCGGCCATGACCGCGCTCGACTGGACCCGTGAGGCCGCCTGCGCTGTCCCGCCGGCCTCGGCGCTGCCGTGGACCGCCGACCCCGGGGACGCCTCGCCGGCCGAGGTCGCCGCCATGGCCCGCGTCTGTGCCGGCTGCCCCGTCCGCCTCGCGTGCGCCGCGTACGCGCACTCCGGCGTCACGGCGGGGTTCTGGGCCGGCCGCGAACGTGGGGAGCTCGACGGGGCCCGCGCTTCCTCGAGGCGGTGTGCCGCAGCATGACCGAGACCCTGCCCGACGTCGGTGGGTTCCCGGGGTTCGGTGAGGACGCTCCGCTGGACCTCGGGGACCTGTCGCCGGCCGTGGTCGCCGGAATGGTCGGACGGTTCCGCGACGGGTCCATGCCGGCCCTGACGGACGCGCTGGCCTCGGTCGGGTACTGCTCGCACCCGATCCGCCTACAGGGCACCTCGACCACGGTTGATGCGGGGACGGGTGAGGTGCTGGGCGAGTACTCGTCCGCCGATGCCCCGTTGGGGGTGCTGCTGCGCCCGTGCGGCAACCGGCGGGCCGACGTGTGCCCCGCCTGCTCGCGCACGTACGCCCGGGACACGTTCGCGATGATCCGTTCGGGGCTGATGGGTGGCAAGACGGTGCCGGAGACGGTGGCCGGCAACCCGCTGGTGTTCGCGACGCTCACGGCGCCGTCGTTCGGGCACGTGCACGGCACCCGGCCGAAGAACGGGCACAAGACCGGCGGACGCTGCCGCCCGTATGACCGGGCCAAGGTCTGCGAGCACGGCCGGCCCAAGGGCTGCATGGCGGTGCACACCGAGGACGACGAGCGGGTCGGCTCGCCGCTGTGCTGGGACTGCTACGACTGGACGTCAGCCCTGGTGTGGCAGTGGTGGGCGCCGGAACTGTGGCGCCGCTTCACGATCTGCCTTCGCCGGCACCTCGCCGGCTATCTCGGCACCACGGACTCCGGGCTGCGAGACGTCGCGTCGGTGCAGTTCGCCAAGGTCGCTGAGTATCAGGCCCGGGGGCTGGTGCACTTTCACGCCTTGGTCCGCCTCGACGGCCCCGACGGGCCCGGCAGCCCTGCCCCCGTGGACGGGGAGAGCCTGGCCGGGCTGATCCGGGAAGCGGGCCTGGGTGTGCGGCTCGATGTTCCTGCGGTCGACGGTGCAGACGTGCCGCGCGTGCTGGCCTTCGGGTCACAGCTTGACGCGCGGACCGTGCGCACCGGACTACCGCAGGGCCCCGCCGGCGCCGACGTCGACGACGCTCGCACGTCCGACACCCTCATGCCCGAGCAGGTCGCCGGCTACCTCGCCAAGTACTCCACCAAGAGCACCGGCGTCGACCCCGCCTCGCCGCGCCCACACCTGGCCCGGCTGATCCGGCAGGCTCACCACCTGGCGCACCGTGCGACCACGGCATGCCGGACCGCCGGCGACGACACCGACGACGGGTGCACCTGCGGACAGTGCGCGGACAGCCCGTACCGGCTGCTCGGCAAGTGGGCCCACATGCTCGGCTTCCGAGGCCACTTCTCCACCAAGTCCCGGCGCTACTCGGTCACGCTCGGCCGGCTACGCACCGCCCGGGCCCGCTTCGCCCGCCTGCGCGCCGAAGCTGAGCGCACCGGCGAACCGCTCGACGTGGCAGACCTGGAAGCCCGGCTGCTTGCTGAGGACGACGACGGCACAACCCTCGTCGTCGGCGCCTGGACCTACGCCGGCAGCGGCTGGACCACGACCGGGGAGAAGGAACTTGCCGAGGCCGCAGCCGCGAGAGCACGCGAGTACGCCCAGTGGAAGGCGACGACGCGCACGGCATGACCAGCAACGAACCGAGGGGGAAGTGATGAACGCGAAGCACACCACGGCGGCCGCCGTCGTGAACGTGGTCCCGGTCCTCTACCGGGTCGGGGAGGCGGCCGAAGCGCTCCGTCTCAGCCGAACGGTCGTCTACGAGCTGATCCGGTGCGGGGCGCTCCGCACGGTCAAGGTCGGCGCGCGGCGCCTGGTCCCGGTGGAGGCCGTGTCCGAGTACGTCGCCGGCTTGGAGGACGCGGCATGACCGAGGACCGGGCGACCACGCCTCGTCGGACTCGCGGCGAGGGTGGCGTCTACTGGAACGAGAAGCGGCAACGCTTCGTCGCGACGAAGGTCGTGGCCTACGACGAGCGCGGCAAGGAGATTCGCAAGACCGGCACGGGGAAGTCGAGGACCGCAGCCCTCAACGCGCTGAAGGATCGGATCAAGGAGTACGAGAAGGGCCTCGCCGCGGGCTCCGACAAGCTCACGGTCCGGGAGGCGGTCAACGACTGGATCTTGTACGGGCAGGGCCAGGTGGACGACGACACCGTGAAGAAGCACGAGCACCTGTGCGCGCACATCGTCGACGGCATCGGGGACATCCGGCTGAGGAAGCTGACGACGAAGCACGTGGAGCGTCTGCTCTCGTCGATGACCACGACGCACGCGACGCGGACCATCGTCGAGGTGCGTCGGTGCCTCAACAACGTGGTCAAGCGGGCGATGGCGCGCGAGATCGTCGATCGGAACGTCGTCGAGCTGGTCGTCGTCCCTCGCGGCAAGGCGGGGCGCGCCTCCAAGTCGCTCACGGAACGCCAGGCGTTGGACCTGCTGACGCTCACCAAGGGGCACTGGATGTACGCCTACATCGTGGTGTCGATGCTCGTCGGCGTCCGCACCGAAGAGATGCGGGCGTTGACGTGGGACAGGGTGGACCTCGACGCGTCGCCGGCGACCATCGCGGTCTGGCGCTCGGTGCGCAAGGGCGGGGACACCAAGACGCCGAAGTCGCGGCGCACGCTCGCTGTTCCGGAACTCGCGGCCGAAGCGCTCCGCCGCCGTCGCCGGGAGCAGGACGCCGACCGGGGGAGGGCCGGCAACGCGTGGCAGGACACGGGCCTCGTGTACACGACGACGGTGGGCACCGGGTTGGATGCCGCGAACGTGCGGCGGGCGTTCCGGTCCGCGCTGCGCCAGGTGCCGAGCGTCGTCCCGGAGGAGTGGACGCCGCGCGAGCTACGGCACTCGTTCGTGTCGCTCATGTCGGCCGGCGGGGCGCCGGCGGAAGAGATCGCCCGCGTCGTCGGGCACTCCGACACGACGACGACGGAACGGGTCTACCGGCACGAGCTGCGCCCGGTGATCCAGACCGGAGCCGTCGTCATGAACGAGGTGTTCAGCGTCGAGGTCGTCGGACCGAGCTGGCACATGGAGCCGCTGTTCACGATGCCCAGCGAGGGGCGTAGTGCTGATGCGTAGTGCAGCAGTTCGTGCAGCAGGGGCCCTCTCGGGGTGGTTCCGGCCGGATACGACTCCGGCCCTGACCAACGTTTCTGCTGGTCAGGGCCGGATCCGGCTGGTCGGGGTGACAGGATTTGAACCTGCGACCTCTTCGTCCCGAACGAAGCGCGCTACCAAGCTGCGCCACACCCCGAAGGACTTGCTCCCACGCTCGAAGACGTACGTCCTCGTGCGGAAGCCTGCCCAGAATAGCCGACGATCCGGCCTGGACGAAAACGAGAACCGGCTACCGGGCGGTGAACGTGAGCAACGTCGCCTCCGGCCGGCACGCGAAGCGCACCGGGGCGTACGGCGAGGTGCCCGCGCCGGCCGACACGTGCAGCCACGCGGAGCCCGCGCCGCCCGTCTCGTCGGGTCGCGGACCGGGCCAGCCGTGCAGGCCGCTGGCCCGCCGCCGGTCGATGTCGCAGTTGGTGACGAGCGCGCCGAACCCGGGCAGCCGCAGCTGCCCGCCGTGCGTGTGACCCGCGAGGACGACGTCCGCGCCGTCGGCGTGCATCCGGTCCAGCACGCGCCGGTACGGGGCGTGCGTGACGCCGAGGTGCAGCACCGCGTCGTCCGGCCCGGACGGTGTCGACGACGCGGGGAAGTCGTCGCGGTCCAGGTGCGGGTCGTCCACGCCCACGAGGGACAGCAGGCGGCCGTCGGCCTCGACCGTGTCACGCCGGTTGGTGAGGTCGCGCCAGCCGGCGGCGACCATCGCGCCGGCCAGCTCCTCGGACGGGAGCTCCGCCGGGCGCGTGTGCACGATGCGGGTGTCGCGCTTCAGGTAGCGCGCCGGGTTCTTCGGCACGGGCGCGTAGTAGTCGTTCGACCCCATGACGAACGCG
>Ga0182740_1001107_pt1 | contig 19681 bp, 24 predicted proteins | sample eDN5th37CKraftBY_FD_128872 | JGI IMG/M metagenome (GOLD analysis project Ga0182740, IMG submission 128872) | Enriched backyard soil microbial communities from Emeryville, California, USA - eDNA 5th pass 37_C Kraft BY (version 2) (version 2) | ecosystem: Environmental > Terrestrial > Soil >...
CACGGGCTGGTGGGCCGCCATGGTGCCGTCCGCGACGCCAAAGCCGGTGGTCGAGCAACTGAACAAGTGGTTCAGCGAGATCGTCGCGTCCGAGGACGCGAAGAAGTTCCTCAACAGCTTCGCGAGCGACCCCTGGGTGACGACGCCGGACGAGGCGCAGGCGTTCTTCCTCCAGCAGATCGAGGCCTGGGGCGAATATGTCCGCGTCGCCAAGATTGAGAAGATGGGCTGAGCGATCCGTCGCATGGGCCGCGCCTCGTCGTGAGCGCGGCCCGGCGCGGATGCGGCGCCGGTCTATTGTCAGCCGGGGCCGCGTTTGGCACAAATCATGGCTGCCGCATCGGATGCGATGCGGCGGCTCGCGCTGACAAATGCGCAAATCAGCCACGCTGACCAGACATGCAAGCAGACAGGATCGGGGGGAAACACATGACGATGTTGACACGCCGCGGATTCGGCATCGGGGCGGGAGCCGCCGCCATGGCGGGCCTGTTACCCGCGAGCGCCTTCGCGCAAACCTATCCCACTCAGGACGTGCATCTCATCTGCGCCTTTCCGCCGGGATCGGGCGCGGACCTGATCGTGCGCTGGTATGGCGAGCGGATTCGCCCGATGCTGGGCGGGCGCAATGTCATCGTCGAGAACAGAGTCGGTGCGCTGGGCAATACGGCGGCGGTGCATATGGTGCGCTCCGCGCCGGATGGACACACGATCTTCGTGCATGGCGCGGGCGGCGTCGCCGCGAACGGCCATCTGCTGAAGAACCAGGGCTTCGATGCCGCGAAGTCGGTTCAGGTGGCGGCGGCGATCAACAAGCAGCCGGTGATGTTCGTGGTCGCGGCGTCGAGCCCGATCAAGTCCATGGCGGATCTGACGGCCCATATGAAGAAGCGCGGCGAGAAGGGCACCTATGGCACCTCGAATCCTTATGGCAAGGTGGCGGGCGCGCTCTACATGGCGCATGAGAAGCTGAACGCCGTCGAGGTGGTGTATCGCACCGCGCCGGATTCGCTGAACGATCTTGCCAGCGGCGCGATCGACTTCGGCGCTTTCGACAATATCTTCGCCGTCTCCCAGCAGCGCGCCGGCCGCGTGCGCATCATCGCCCAGAGCCTGCCGGAGCGGCTCGAAGCGATGCCGGAGATTCCGACCTTCGCGGAACAGGGCGTGCCGATCCGCATGACCGCCTTTTTCTCGGCGATGGTGCCTGCTGCGACACCGCGTCCCGTGGTCGAGCAGATCAACAAGATATTCAATCAGGTCACGGGATCGCCCGAGGGCAAGAAATTCCTGAACGATGCCGCGAGCGACCCTTGGGTGGCGACGCCGGACGAGGTTCAGGCCCTGTTCCTTCAGGAAACCAAGGACTGGGCCGAGTATGTGAAGATCGCGAAGATCGAGCCGCAGGGCTGACCTCCGGCGGACCTGAGCAGGCGCTCGGCCTGAACCTGGTCTGACCTTGGCTTGATCTGGACGCGATGGATGCGGCGCTGAACTGTCGCATCCACCGCAAGCCGCAAGGGAATACTGGCGCGCCTGCCCACCATTTGTTATAGAGTAGAACAATCGTTGGGGAGGACCGCCATGAGCCTGCTGTCGCGTCGCATTTTCACCCTCGGCATGTCCGCAGCGGCCACGGGCCTCGCCGTTCCGGGCGCCGCTCGCGCGCAGGTGCCGGCGGGCGACATTCATTTCATCTGTGCCTTCGCGGCCGGCAGCGGCGCGGATGTCATTGTGCGCTTCATGGCGGAAAAGGTCCGCGCGGTTTCCGGCCGCTCGATCGTGGTCGAGAACAAGCCCGGCGCCATCGGCAACATCGCGACGGAATATGTCGCGCGGGCCAAGCCTGACGGGCTGACCGTGCTGGTCCATGGCGGCAGTTCGCTGGCGGCGAACATGCACCTGTTCAAGAACCCGCCGGTCGATGCCGGCAAGGCGTTCGAGATCGTCGGCACGCTGATGCGCCAGCCGGTGCTGCTCGTCGTGCGCGGGGATTCGCCGCTCAAATCCGTGGCGGAACTGACCGCCGAGATGAAGAAGAAGGGCGACAAGGGAACCTATGGCACGGCCTTCCCGACCGCGCGCGTCGCCGCCGCGCTCTACAAGGAGCGCGCCGGGCTCCAGACTGTGGACGTAGCCTACAAGACCTCGGCGGACTGGGTGAACGACCTCAACAGCGGCGCGATCGACTTCGCGGTGGTCGATACGGTGTTCGGCCTCGCGCAGGCAAAGCAGGGTCGCATGAAGGTGCTGGCCGCCTCGACGGCGGACCGCATCTCGGCGATGAAGGACACGCCGACGCTGACCGAGCTTGGCTATCCCATGGACATCGCCGGCTGGTGGGCCACCTTCGTGCCGGCGGCCACGCCTAAGCCGGTGCTGGATCAGTTGCGGAAGTGGATCGGCAAGGCCGGCGCGGACCCGGCGACCGCGGAGTTTTTCGCCAGCATCGGCGGCGAATCCTGGCTGCTGCCGCCGGCGGAGGCGAAGGCGACCTATCTGAAGGAGATCGACGCCTGGGGCGATTACGTCCGGATCGCCAAGATCGAGAAACAGGGCTGAACCCGCTGCGCGGAGGACGCCACAGTCGTGACACTGACGCGGGCGGTGCGCCGCCCGCACCGACCACACCTTATAACAACATCACCCGGGAGGACTATCGATGACTGAGATTTCGCGTCGGCATTTCAACATCGGCGCCGCCACGCTGGCGCTGGCGGGAGCAAGCGGCGGCGCTTCGGCGCAGGCCGCCTATCCTGCGCAGGATGTGCATGTGATCGTCGGCTTCGCGCCGGGCAGCGGACCGGACGTGATCGCCCGCTTCGTGATGGAGAAGATGCGCCCGCATCTCAAGTCGGTCGTCATTGAGAACAAGCCGGGGGCGGGCGGCAACATCGCCAGCGAATATATCGCGCGCGCCAAGCCCGATGGCTATACGCTGTATCTCACCGGCGGCAGCGCGCTCGCGGCCAGCGGCTCGCTGTTCAAGAAGCTGCCCTTCGACGTCATCGACGATTTCGAGATGGTCGCTACGCTCTCCCGGCAGCCGACCCTGATGGTGGTTGGGCAGAACGCGCCGTACAAGGATATCGCGGGCCTGACCAAGGGCTTGAAGGACAAGGGCGCCAAGGCGAGCTACGGCACCGCCTTCCCGACCGCCCGCGTCCTCGGCAAGATTTATACCGACACCATCGGCGCGCCGGCTGTCGAAGTTCAGTATCGAACTTCCGCGGACTGGATCAACGATCTCAATGCCGGCCATATCGACTTCGGCATCATTGACGCTGCATCGGGCGCCACTCATGCGAAGAACGGCCGTTTCCGGATCGTGGCGGTCGGCACCGCGGAACGCTCGGCCGCGATGCCGGAATATCCCACGCTGAAGTCGCAGGGCGTCGATGTCGATCTTCCCGGCTGGTGGTGTGTCTACGCGCCGAAGGGCACGCCGGACGCCATCAAGGACAAGCTCCATGGCTGGTTCACCGAGGTGGTGCAGACCGACGATGTGCGCAAGTTCCTGACCGGCATCGCCAACGAGCCGTTCCCGCTGACCCGGAAGGAAGCGAGCGACTACTATGTCAGGGACGTGAAGTTGTGGGAGAAGTATGTCGAGATCGCCAAGATCGAGAAGCAGTGACGTCGATCCGCCGCTGCGGATATCCTTCAGCAACGACCGCGGCGCCTTCCAGGCGCCGCTTCTTTTTGCGTGAGATGGCTGGCGCCCGCGGCGGCGGAGATTGCGGCAGCAGGCGTCGTCGTACTAGCCTCGTCGCACCGGCCGTTGTCGCGGCGGCCGTCCGGACAGGATCTGCAATACGCGGTTTGGCATAGCAGCCGGGTTCCCTGATCGCTGACGATGCGCGGCGATCCCCGCGACCTGCGCGACCAGCGGCAGGGTCGGTCCCGCCGCTTCGAGCAACTGCTTCCGGTTTGCCGGCCAGCCGTTCACGAATATCATGGCTTCACGAGACCAATACCGTTAATCCCTGATAAAGTCAGTAGAAATGGCGACTCGGGGCTGCCGGCCGGCGGCAGGCCCGGCGCTGCCCGAGTGTCCGATGAACCGTCCCGAACCCACCGACAAACTGACTGCCGCGGCCGAGGCGCCGGCGCATCCGGGCGCGCATCTCACCCATCGGCAGATCCTCTCGATCTATGTCGGCCTCGTGCTGGTGATGTTCCTCGGGGCCATCAACCAGACCATCGTGGCGACGGCGCTGCCTTCCATCGGCCTGCATTTCGGCGACATCGCAAACCTGTCCTGGATCATCACGGCCTATCTGCTCGCGGCCACGGCCGTCTCGCCGCTCTACGGCAAACTGTCGGACATGTATGGCCGGCGCACGGTGATCCTTTTTGCCATCGCGATCTTTCTCGCCGGCTCGGTGATCGCCGCGACCGCGCAGAACATGACCATGCTCATCATCGGGCGCGGCTTGCAGGGGCTCGGCGGCGGCGGCCTGCTGCCGATGGTGCAGACCGTGGTGGCGGATATCGTCGTGCCGCGCGAGCGCGGGCGCTATCAGGCCTATACGGCGGCCGTATGGGTCGTCGCGGGCGTCGCGGGGCCGCCGCTCGGCGGCTTCCTGTCGGACTATATGAGCTGGTCCGCCATCTTCTGGCTCAACCTGCCGATCGGCCTCATCGCCGCCGCGCTGACCTATCGGCAATTGCGGCTACTGCCCCGGCCGGGCCGCCGCCACCGGCTCGATCTCGTCGGGGCGGCGCTGATGATGGCGTCGGCCATCGCGATGCTGCTGGGGCTGAGCTGGGGCGGGGTGCGCTTCGCCTGGGTCTCGCCGCAGGTCATCGGCCTCATCCTCGGCTCGGGCGTGCTGGCGGCGGCGTTCGCATTCTGGCTGACGCGCGCGCGCGAACCCTTCCTGCCGCCGTCGCTGCTCGCCAATCCGGTGATGCGCCTCGGCACGCTGGCGACGGGCAGCGCCTTCGGCGCGCATCTCGGCGTCGGCGTCTATCTGCCGATCTATTACCAGCTCGTGCATCAGCTCTCGCCCAGTGAATCCGGCCTCGCGCTGATCCCGTCGGTCGCGCTGACGACGCCGGGCGGCGTGCTGGCGGGACGCATCATGATGCACATGACCCGCTACAAATGGGCGGGGACGTTCGGCGTCTCGATGGCGATCTGCGCGATGGCGACCCTGACCATCTGGCCGCATCTGCCGCTGCCCGCCGTGATCTGCATCGCCTGCATGCTCGCCTTCGGCGTCGGCATGATGTTCCCGATCGCGACGGTGTCGGTGCAGAACGCGGTGCCCCATGCGCAGGTCGGGCTCGCGACCGGAACCATCAATTTCTTCCGCCAGCTCATCTCCGCGCTGTCCATCGCGATCATGGGTGCGATCCTGCTGGCCGGGCTGGGCACCAGCGTGGGGCGCGGGCAGGGCGCGCTGGCGGCGATGAACGCCGAGGGCGGCGCGCCGGCGGACATCTTCCGCTGGGTGTTCGGCACCGGGCTGGTCTTCCTGCTGGTCGCCCTTGCGATCTGGCTGCAAGTGGAGGAGCGGCCGCTGGCCGGGCGCGACACGCGGCCGGGCGCTTCGGCCGGGGACGGCATATAAAGAATAAAATCCGATAATATGAAAATAATCCTTGACAGCGTGACGCTGATCGGGTAGTGTCCGGACATGCTCAAGAAGTGTGACCGGCGGGCGACATGATCCGCCGCTCCTGACACCGGCGCTGTTGCGCTTCCTCCCCGCATCGACTGCATGCTCTCCGAGAACCGCCGCCCGTCGCGCCTGCGACATCCGGGCGCCGCGGACCTGGGATGCGTGTGGCCGGGGGAGTGAAGGTGACGGCGACCCCCCGGCGCCGGGCTGGATGTATGCCGGCCGGAGGTTCTATCAGGAGATGCGCGGTTCGTGAATCGCCGCATTTGCCGTGATCGTGCCGTTCCCGGTCCGCTTCTTGAGCGCCTTTCCTTCAGTTCCGGAGGCGCGATGACGATCCCCCATGCGATTCACGCGGCCCGCGAGCGATATGCCGCTGGCCTGCCGATGAACGAGGTGCTGCGCGGCTCGAAGCTGAGCCTGCCCATGCTGCTGGAATGGATCGACGGCGGCCCGCCTGCGCCGGACGGCGCGCGGCCGCTGCCGCCGCTCCCGCGCCGCGCGACGGCGCGCCGCAAGCGCTTGACCGAGCCGATCGATATCGCTGCCGCGACGCGGACGCAGGATACGCCGCCGCGCAAACCGGCCAGGCCGAAAGCCGGGACCTCGCGCCTGCCGCCGTCCCGCGCGGCGATCCTGCGGCGGCTGTGGCGCGCGGCGGACCTTCAGGTGCGCGAGATCGAGAGCCGCGCCGCCGCGAGCCTCGAAACGAGTGACGGCGAGCGCACCGAGCGCGAGCGCGACGCCCGCACCCTGGCGGTACTGGCGCGGACGCTGCGCGAACTCGCCAATGGCGAGGCCGCGACCGATACGCCGCCGCCGGCGGCAACTGACGATCCCGATCCCATTCCGAGAGACATCGATGAATTCCGTCGCGAACTTGCACGGCGCATTGAGGCGTTTGTCGGAGAGGAGCCGCACGGCGGCGTTTCTGACGAGCCAGCCGGAGGCGTGGATCCGCACGCTGCATGACGACTGGGCCTGTTTCGCGCATCCCCATCAAACGCCGCCGCCCGGCGACTGGACGACCTGGCTGCTGATCGGCGGTCGCGGCGCGGGCAAGACCCGCGCAGGCGCCGAATGGGTGCGCGGCCTCGCGCTCGGCCGCATGCCGTTCGCCGCACGGCCAGTGAGCAACATCGCGCTGGTCGGCGAGAGCGAGCACGAAGTGCGCGAGGTGATGATCGAGGGCGTGTCAGGGCTCATGTCTCTCGGCCCGCGCGATGCGCGGCCGGTGTGGCAGCCCTCGCACCGGCGGCTGGAATGGCCGAACGGCGCGGTGGCCCATGCTTTCTCGGCGGAGGACCCGGACAGCCTGCGCGGCCCGCAATTCGCCGCCGCATGGTGCGACGAACTCGCCAAGTGGCGGCAGGCGGAAGCGGCTTTCGACATGCTGCAATTCGGTTTGCGGCTGGGGGACCGGCCACGCCAGATGATCACGACCACGCCGCGGCCGATGCCCCTGCTGCGCCGGCTGCTCGACGAGCCGGCGACGGCGGTGACGCGGGCGGCGACGAAGGAGAATGCCTACAACCTCGCGCCGGCTTTTCTGGCGACGATCCTCAATCGCTACGAGGGCACGCGGCTCGGCCGGCAGGAGATCGACGGCGAGATGATCGACGAGCGGCCGGACGCGCTGTGGTCCCGCGACATGCTCGCGGCGGCCCGCGTGAACGAAGCGCCGCCGCTCACGCGCATCGTCGTCGCGGTGGACCCGCCGGCTTCCGCCACTGCGCGCTCCGCCGCCTGCGGCCTGGTCGCGGCGGGGCGGGCGGAGGACGGCACCATCCATGTGCTGGCGGACGCGACAGTCTCCGGCCTTTCGCCCCATGGCTGGGCGACCAAGGCCGTGGCGCTGTGGCGGCGGTTCGAAGCTGATGCGCTGGTCGTCGAGGTCAATCAGGGCGGCGACATGGTGCGCACCGTCATCGCCGATGTCGATGGCGAGGTGCCGGTGCAGGCCGTGCGCGCCCATCGCGGCAAGTGGCTGCGGGCCGAGCCCGTCGCCGCGCTCTACGAACAGGGACGCGTGAAACACGCTGGCGCCTTTCCGGCGCTGGAGGACGAGATGTGCGCCTTCGGCCTCGACGGCCTCGCCTCGGGCCGCTCGCCGGACCGGCTCGACGCGCTGGTCTGGGCCGTGACGGCATTGACGCACGGCGCGCGGGGACAGCCGCGCGTGCGGAACTTATAAACTAATCAGTTTTGTCATCTCACATCGCACGGAGCGCAGATGCTGGATCGTCTGTTCAATCTCGTTCGCCCGCCGGAGACGAAAGCCTCGCGCACCGCGCGTTTCGTTTCTTTCGAGCGTGGCGGCCGCGCCCGCTGGACCCCGCGGGACTATGCCGCGCTGGCGCGCGAAGGCTATGCCGCCAATGCGGTGGTGCATCGCGCCGTGCGGCTGGTCGCGGAGAATGCGGCGGCCTGTCCGCTGCTGATCTATGACGGCGCGAACGAGCTGAACGAGCATCCGCTCGGCGTGCTGCTGGCGCGGCCGAATCCGCGCCAGGATGGCGCGCGGCTGCTGGAGGCGGTCTATGCGCATCTGCTGCTCGCCGGCAATGTCTATCTCGAAGCGGTGATGCTGGACGGCGATGTGCGCGAGCTGCACGCATTGCGGCCGGACCGCATGCGCGTCGTGCCCGGCCTGGACGGCTGGGCGGAGGCATATGACTACACGGTAGGCGGGCGCAGCATTCGCTTTTCGCAGGACGGGCCGCTGCCGCCGGTGCTGCATCTGTCGCTGTTCCATCCGCTCGACGATCATTACGGACTCGCGCCGCTCGAAGCCGCCGCGACGGCGGTGGACACCCACAATGCTGCCAGCCGCTGGAACAAAGCGCTGCTCGACAATGCGGCGCGGCCCTCCGGCGCGCTGGTATTCGACGGGCCGGATGGCACGACATTGTCCGACGGGCAGTTCGAGCGGCTGAAGCGCGAACTGGAAGACACCTATCAGGGCGCCGCCAATGCGGGACGGCCGATGCTGCTGGAAGGCGGGCTCGATTGGAAGGCGATGTCGCTGTCGCCCAAGGACATGGACTTCCTCGAAGCGAAACATAGCGCGGCGCGGGAGATCGCGCTCGCCTTCGGCGTGCCGCCGATGCTGCTCGGCATTCCCGGCGACGCCACCTATGCGAACTATCAGGAAGCCAACCGCGCGCTGTGGCGGCAGACCGTGCTGCCGCTGGCGTCGCGCATCAGCGCCGCCATCGCGCAATGGCTGACGCCCGCCTTTGGCGAGCGCTTGCGTATCGCCATCGACACCGACCGCATCGAGGCGCTGGCGAACGACCGCGCGGCGCTGTTGGAGCGCGTCATCGCCGCGCCGTTCCTCACCGTGAACGAGAAGCGCGAGGCGGTCGGCTATTCGCCGCTGGACGGCGGCGACCGCTTCGCGTGAGGCGCGTGATGATCGATCTGATCGACACTTTTCGCGAGCGCGGCGACCTCGCGCATCTGGCGCTGTTCCTCTGGGCCATGCTGGCGAGCGGCCTTGCCTGGCTCGCGCTGCGCGAACTGGCCGCGGCGGTCCGCCGCTTCGACGATTTCGTGCGCGAACTTTCGCGCTTCAACCGCAGATCGCGCTGATTTCAATCGGGGAGGCTGAAGCCATGGATACCCTTCATCACATGCTGCGCACGCTCCGCCGCGAGACCAAGCAGAGGCCGGACCACACCGTGGTGTTCCGGGAATTCATCCGCAACATCGAGCGTCTCGGCATGGCTCAGCCTCCGGCGGGGAAGCCGAAGGGCAAGGCATTGACCGGCAAGGTCGCGGCCGGAAAGCCGCGCGCCGTGCGCAAAACGGCTTCAGGCAAGCCGGCTTCAAGTAAGCCACCCGCTTACAAAGCGCCGTCGCGCAAGCGCTGAACCACCCTTCTTTCACTTCCGGGATTATCATCATGCTCGCGCTGCCCGACAGCGTGGACGGCACCCGTCCGCGCGCGACCATCCATGCCGACGGCCTTATCGAGGGCTATGCCAGCCTGTTCGGCGAACTCGACCAGGCGCGAGACATGGTGATGCCGGGCGCCTTTGCCCGCTCGCTGCGGCTGCGCGGGCCGCGCCGCGTCCCCATGCTGTTCCAGCACGACCCGGCCGAACCCATCGGCGTGTGGCTCGAGCTGCGCGAGGATCATCGCGGTCTGCTCGCGCGGGGACGGCTCATTCCGGAAGTCGCGCGCGCCCGCGAGCTGCATGCCTTGCTCAAGGCCGGCGGCATCGACGGACTTTCCATCGGCTTTCGCGCCGTGCGCGGGCGCATCGATCCGAAGACGCGCATCCGCCGGCTGTTCGATGTCGATCTGTGGGAGATTTCGCTCGTCACCTTTCCGCTGCTGACCGGCGCGCGGGTCCATGCGGTGAAGCAGCGCGAGAATTTTGCGCGCCGCCGCGCCGAGGCGATGTGGAATGCGCTGCGGGGCGGATCGGAGCTTCGTTCCCCGGTCGTGTTGCGCAGGCCGCTGCCGCTACGGACCGCGAGGCCGCCATGCTGATGAGGACCCCGACGCCGGAGGCGTGACGATGGTGCTGGCTCGACGCTGCCCATCGTCATCACGCCGCCCTGCGCCGTTTCGGTCTCGCGCTGAAAGCCGGCTTCGACCCCAGCCAGCCGCGTGTGCCGGAGGGCAACCCTGATGGCGGACAATGGGCAGACGGCGGTGGTGGCAGCCGCGCGACGGACTTCTCGGCGGTGCGACGGCGGAAATTGCCCGACCTCGGCACCCCGCCGAAAGTCCCGAAGGACCCCCCGCCGTCAGAAGGAGACAGATTGGCTGTGGTCAAAGCAGTCGTGATCGCTGTCGCAAGCGGTGTACGTCTCGGCCGAGTTGCGCGAGGTATCCTTTGATTCGTGGAATACGCACCTTATGTAGTTTCTTATTTTGACGATCCGAAGACTCTGGAAGAGTTGCGGGAGTCGGCAAGGTCTCCACGACCGGGATACGATATCCATCATGTATCGGAGAAGGAGGCAGCCAGAGAGGCTGGATTCTCAGAAAGCCAGATTTTCTCATTTGAAAACGAAGTGTCGATCCCGACACTGAAACATTGGCAGATAACAGCTTGGTACATGACCAAAAACGAAAAATATGGGATGATGTCACCGCGGAGCTATCTTCGCGACAAGTCGTGGGAAGAGCGGCAGCAGGTGGGGCACTATGCGCTCCGCAAATATGGAGTTCTCAAGCCGTGAGCAACCTTTCCATTTTGACGGACGAGCAAGTGGTCCAGCGATTCGAGGCGGTGGCCATTGACCAGGGTGATGCAGTGGATCGTTTTCAGATCTCGAAAGTTAATCGCCTTTTTGATAAGCTTATTGCGCTCCGCGAGGAGTTGTCTCGGCGGGGAGCGAATCGCAGGCTGTTGTTGAAACCTCTTTTGTTCCACGACAATATCAATGTCAGGCTCCGGGCGGCTCTGACTCTTCTTATCATAGCTCCGGAGGAAGCGCGCGCCGCGTTGCAGGATCTTGCTGATCTCAAGATACATCAGCAGTCTGTCGATGCGTCGATGACTTTGGATTCCCTGGATGCCGGAGAGTTCAAGGCGAGCTGAATCATCGAATTGAATACGATGTCGCGCTATCCGCAGGCAGCGGACGGCATGTGTATGCTGATGTCATCGACAGCGGCCGGTGCGTTCTAGGCCGAGGCGATCCGACCGTCAGCCCTATTTCCAGCGGGAGGTATTCTCCCGTTATCTCTGGCCGAATACGCACGCCGGCCGAGCAGCACGACACATGACAACCTTTTACCCGAAGCCGGCAGCCTTTCGAGGCGCGCCGGCTTTTTGTTTCTCAATCCTCAATCCTTTCTTTCACCAGGAGAGACGCATGGAACGACACGACACCTTCGAGACTGCCGGTCTGGAGACCAAGGCCGGCTTCGGCGGCACCAATCTCGCCATGATCCATGACGAGATGATGCGCACCTTCGAGAGCTTCAAGGCCGAGAACGACGCCCGCATCGCGGCCATCGAGAAGCGCGGCGGCGATGTGCTGCTGGAGGAGAAGGTCGCGCGGATCGACCGCGCACTGGATGACACCCAGCGCAGAATCGACGCCTTCTCCCTGAAGGGCGCGCGCCCCCAGCTCGGCGCCGAGCGCAGCGGCGCGCTGCATGACCGCGAGCGCAAGAGCGCCTTCGACAGCTACATGCGGCGGGGCGACGCCTCCGGCCTCCAGGCGCTGGAAGTGAAGGCGATGTCCGCCGGCAGCAACGCCGATGGCGGCTATACCGTGCCGGTGGTGATCGACCAGGAGATCGGCCGGCGGCTCGCGGCGCTCTCGCCGATCCGCTCCATCGCTTCGGTGCGGGAGATCAGCGGTAATGTCTACAAGAAGCCGTTCATGACGACCGGTCCCGCTGTCGGCTGGGTCGGCGAGACGACGTCGCGGGTGCAGACCGACTCTCCGGTGCTGGACTCCCTGTCTTTCCCCGCGGCCGAGCTTTACGCCATGCCGGCGGCGACGGCTTCTCTGCTGGACGACTCCGCCGTGAATATCGAGGAGTGGCTGGCCGCCGAGGTCGAGCAGACTTTCGCGGAGCAGGAAGGCACGGCTTTCATCACCGGCGACGGCGCCAACAAGCCGAAGGGCTTTCTCAGCTACGCCACGGTCGCGAATGCGTCGTGGAGCTGGAGCAAGCTCGGCCACATCCTCACCGGCGTGGATGGCGGCTTTCCGGCGGTGGACCCGTCCGACATTCTCGTCGATCTCGTCCATGCGTTGAAAGCGGGCTATCGCCAGAACGGCACCTTCGTGATGAACCGCAAGACGCAAGGAGCCATTCGCAAGATGAAGGACGCGAATGACGGCTATCTGTGGCAGCCGCCCGCACAGGCCGGCGGCCGCGCCTCGCTGATGACCTTCCCGGTCGTCGAGGCCGAGGACATGCCGGACATGGCGGCAGATTCGCTGTCGATTGCTTTCGGCGACTTCCGCCGCGGCTATCTCGTGGTGGACCGCCAGGGCGTGCAGGTGCTGCGCGATCCATTCACGGCCAAGCCCTATGTGCTGTTCTACACCACCAAGCGCGTCGGCGGCGGCGTGCAGGATTTCGACGCCATCAAGCTGCTGAAATTCGGCGACTGACCTGCCGCGCAATCGGCACGTGAGCCGAGAGAAAGATGCGGCGGGCGGCAACGTCCGCCGCATCGCGTTTCAGATTGTATGAGATCGGATAACTGCCGCATCAGTTCGCGATGGCGCGCCGCCTTCCATCGCGTGCGGATTTCGAGCGCCACTCTCGCAGCGGTTGGGGATAGGTCGGCGCCGCGCCGCCAATTCATTTGACGATGACCGGAGGTGAGCCATGCCGCCGCTCGTGATGGAGTGTCGAGCCCCGCGCGGCTGCGCTGACAGATTGCGGCGCTGCGCTTTGAGACAAAGATGATGCATATGCGCGAGGTGTTGCGCGGCGGTGCAATCAACGAAAGCGCCGAGACTGTGTCGCGCCCCAGCACACGCTTGATGGCGCTGGACTTCCGCCTGATGCGATGGGGCTGGCAACTCGACAACCTCGCGCGCAAGGCCGGCTTCAACCCGAGCCAGCCGCGCGTGCCGGCCGGCAGCCCCGATGGCGGGAAATGGGCGGATGGGGGTGGTGGAGGCCGTTGTTTTCGCTGGCAGACGAGACTGAGCCGGCCGCAAACGCAAATCTCAGAGTTCAGCGCGGCGCGTGTGCGAGGGCACCATTTCGTGCCTCGCAGTCTTTTTCAAAGATTCGGGCTTTCAGCTGAAGCACGAAAAGTTCTTGATAGAGGGGTGACAGGACGACTTAGAGCAGAGAAGCATGGCTGGAGCGTCGAGCACCATGAGTATAACAAGGCGATAAGAGAAAAGCTGAGCCGATTTCTAAGGGATAACAAGATCAGGCCGGAGTCGATGACGGCGAACGAAGCAACAGAGTTTCGGGAAAGAATATTGCGAGACCAGGACCCCAGAATCAGGAACTTCAATCTGAAAATATATCGCCGCGAGATCCTCTATTGGATCAGGCGCATCAGGCGTTTGGATTGAGAATGGGAGACTCTCATGACCGAATATTCCGACGATGAAAGGCAAGATGTCGAATGGGAAGCTATCTATCATCGTCTGTCCGCCTATCTCGCGCCTTTGGGTGAAAATGACGCCTTCGGTGAAGGAGATTATTGGCTGCTCGACGATAATTGGGGAAACTGGCAGCATAAACTCCATGTGGCTTCGCTGGACCTTTTGAGGCCGGAAGTGATTACGGGAATTCAGAGGCTGCTTGAAAACTATCCGGACTGGTCGATCGTTGTCGCCGTCGATCCCAAAGAGATGCACTGGCCGGCGATGGGCCTCATCGTCCGTAGCCACGAGATTATCGATGGCTTGCAGCGTGAATATTTTCCGCCGGAATATCGCGACATCCATTATCCCGGCAGCCGCGTCGGCACCGACCGGGACTGATGGAGCCAAGAGCATGACCCCGAAAAGTGGAAGCCGGTTTTCGGACAAGATCATGCTCAAACAAAAAGATAAGCGATGGATCTGATTCAACGCAGTTGAATCGAACCCTAGCGGAGCGCAGCGCCGAGCTTGCCCGCTGTCTCCACGATCCAGCCGCGATAGCGGATCAGCGGCGTGACGCCGGTGAGGCCGCCGCAGCCGGCCGTGTTGTTCGGCCCGGTCGACCAGCTCACCACGCCGGCGACGACGAGGCGCCCGTCCCGTTCGCGCAATGCTGGCGCGCCGGAATCCGCCGTGCAGGCGCCGAGGCCGGCGGCCTTGTTCATCGTGCGCGGGTCCGTGAGGCGGATCTGCAACGTGCCGGGCTGGCCGGTGGCGACGAGATCGGCGCGGCGCGGGGTGCCACCGCTTTTGCCGTCGCCCGGGACAGCGAGGCCGTTGCCGACGACGACGAAACGGTCGCCGGGGCTGGCGCGGCGGTCGCTCATGTCGAGCGGCAGCGTCGTCACCTGCAACGGCACTGCGAGCTTGACCAGCGCGACATCCGCGGTGACGCGGCTGCGTGCGGCGGCCTCGGCGTCGAAACCGGGATGCAGCGCGATGCGGGCGATGTCGCGCAACTGCGGCGACCGCGCCGCGTCGAATTCGACGAGCTTGTAGTCCGCGCCGGGCATCACGCAATGGCCGGCGGTGAGGACGAGGTCGCGCGCCAGCGCGACGCCTGAACACGACGTGCCTTTCGAACCGACGAGCATGACCACGGCGCGGCCGAGATCGCCCGCCGGCGGCGCGCCGCCGACCATCGCCTGGGCGGAGCCACAGGCAAACAGAGCGATCGCGAGGGAAGCGAGGCGGCGCGGTGTCATGACGCCGTTGAGCGCCTCCGCCACGCGGAAGTCAACCACGTTTCATCAGGAGGCCCTATGCCGTCCATTCTTCTCGAACCGCCGGAGACCGAGCCGGTCACGCTCGACGAGGCCAAGGCGTTTCTGCGCGTCGAACACGATGACGAGGATGACGTGATCGCCGCGCTGATCGCGTCAGCGCGGATGCAGGTCGAGGCGCAGACTCGCCGCGCGCTGATCACGCAAGAGTGGCGCATCGTGGGCGACGGCTGGCCGGCGGACGGCTTTTTCGTCGTGACGCCCGCGCCGCTTCAGGCCGTGGTCGCGGCGCGGCTGCGCGATGCTGAAGGCGCCGCCCATGTCGTCGATCACGAGCGCTTCATGATCGACGCGGCGACCGCGCGGCTGGTCTTTCCGCCATGGTCGCTGCCGGCGCCGCTGCGCGCCGCCGCCGGCATCGAGATCGATATGCGTGTGGGATACGGCGACGGGCCCGCCGATGTGCCGGAGCCGTTGCGCCATGCGGTGCGGCTGCTGGTCTCGCACTGGTACGACAATCGCGGCCTCGTCGCCATCGGCCAGAGCGTTGCGCTCATGCCGGGCACGGTAGCGGCGCTGCTCACGCAATACAGGGCGATGTCGATATGAATCTTTTCAGACCTCCCGGCGCGTTCAACCGGCGCGTCGCCATCGAAGCGCCGGTCGAAACCGCGGACGGCGCCGGCGGCGTCGTGCGCAGTTATGAAACGGTGGCGCGGGCCTGGGCCGAGATCGCGCCGGCCTCCGCGCGCGACATTTCGCTCGCATCGATCCACAGCCAGGTGGTGACGCACCGCGTGTTCATGCGCGCGGAATGGCCGCTGTCGCTGCGGCATCGGTTGCGCTTCGGCCATCGCGTGCTGCGCATCGTCTCGCTGCGCGACGCGGACGGAAGCGGACGCTTCCACGACATCCGCGCCGAAGAAGTCGTCGACTGAGCGCCGGCTTTCATCAGGAGAAATCAGATCATGTCCGACGCCACCGCGGCGCTGCGCGCCGCGATCCATCATGCCTTGTCGAACGACGCGCCGCTGACGGCGCTGCTCGGCGGCGCGCGGGTCTATGACGAGCCGCCGCGCGGCGCGCAGCCGCCCTATGTCACGCTGGGCGAGGCGCGCGTCAGCGACGCTTCCGCCGGAGATGATGCCGCGCAGGAGCATCAACTCACCCTGCATGGCTGGTCCCATCAGGGCGGGCACAAACAGGCGCATCTCATTGCCGGCGCGCTGCTTCAGGCGCTGGACGATGCGCCGCTCGCGCTCGATGGCCACCATCTCGTCAACCTGCGCTTCGCGCTCGCGGACATCCGCCGCGAGAGCGACGGCCGCACCTATCATGCCGTGGTGCGCTTCCGCGCCATGACCGAACCTCTTTCGTAGTTCAGGAGCGAACACATGGCCGCCCAGAAAGGCAAGGATCTGCTCGTCAAGATTCATGACGGCAGCGCATTCGTCACGGTCGCGGGGCTGCGCTCGCGGCGCATCGCCTTCAACGCCGAGACCGTCGATATCACCCATGCGGAATCCGCCGGGCGCTGGCGCGAATTGCTGGCCGGCGCCGGCGTGAAGCGCGCCTCCATCGCTGGGCGCGGCGTGTTCAGGGATGCAGCCAGCGATGCGCTGATCCGTACCGCCTTCTTCGACGGCGCCGTGCTGGCCTGCCAGATCGTGATCCCGGATTTCGGCGCGATGGAGGGAGACTTCCAGATCGCCAGTTTCGAATATGCCGGCGAGCATAACGGCGAGGTGAGCACGGAACTGGCGCTGGAATCCGCCGGCGCGCTCGCCTTCACCGCAGCGATGTGAGGCCCGCCATGGCGAATCGGCATCGCGGCGAGATCGCCGCTGAACTCGGCGGCGCGCAGCGCCGTCTCGTGCTCACGCTCGGCGCGCTGGCCGAGCTGGAAGACGCTTTCGGCGCGGCGGACCTCGTCGCGCTGGCGGAACGCTTCGGCAACGGCCGCATGACGGCGCAGGACCTGACACGCATCATCGCCGCCGGCCTGCGCGGCGCGGGAGAGGCCGTGAGCGACGCGGACGTCGCGGCGATGACTGCGCCGGGCGGCGCGGCCGGCTTCGTGCGCATCGCCGGCGATTTGATCGCCGCGACCTTCGGTATGGAGAGCGCCGACGCGGCGGACCCTCCGCAGCGGCAGGGGCCGCCGCCGTGACGCCGTTCGCCTGGGATGAGGCGATGCGCTTCGGCCTGGGTGTGCTGCGGCTGCCGCCGGATGCCTTCTGGCGCATGACGCCGCGCGAACTGGCCCGCGCCATCGAGGCGATGACCGGGCGCGCCGGAGGTGAGGGCCTGAACCACGCCGGCCTTGCTGCGCTGATGGCGCGCTTTCCCGACGAGATGAAATGAGGATTTTGAAGCCATGGCGGAAGACAGTGTGTTCGATCCCGTGCAGTTGCAGGGCGCATCCGACATGATCGCCGGGCTGGAGCTGCGCAACCGCGATCTCGAACGCACGGCGAATGGCTTCGCCCGCGCGATGACCCAGGCGTTCTCGAGCTCGGTCGTCGGCGGCCGGCAGTTCGACGACGTGCTGAAGTCGCTGGTGCTGCGCATGTCCGATCTCGCGGTGCGCTCCGCATTCCAGCCGATCGCGCAGGGGCTGACGAGCGGCATCACCTCCGGCCTCAATACGATGATGTCCGGCCTGTTCGGCGGGCTGTCGTTCCAGGCATCCCATGGCGCGGTGAAGCCCTTCGCCGCCGGCGGCGTCATCGGCACACCGACGTATTTCCCGCTGAACGGCGGCGGCCTCGGCCTGGCCGGCGAGGCGGGGCCGGAGGCGATCCTGCCGCTCAGCCGCGGCAACGACGGCCGGCTCGGCGTCGCCATGAATGGTGCGGCCGGCGGTGCGATGAACGTGACCGTGAATATCGCGACGCCCGATGCCGACAGCTTCCGCCGCTCGGAGAGCTATCTCACCGGGCAGATCGCCCGCGCCGTCTCGCGTGGCCGCCGCAGCCAGTGACTGTTTCATCATGAGGACCACCGCATGACCGCCACCTTTCATGAGGTGCTGTTCCCGCTCGGCATCGCGCTCGGCAGCGCCGGCGGGCCGGAGCGGCGCACGGAGATCGTCACGCTCGGCTCCGGCCGCGAGGAACGCAACGCCCGCTGGGCGCAGTCGCGCCGGCGCTACGATGCCGGCTATGGCGTGAAGTCGCTCGCCGCGCTGTCGGAGGTCGTCGCCTTCTTCGAGGAGCGGCGCGGGCGGCTGCATGGCTTTCGCTGGCGCGACCGGCTCGACCAGTCCTCGGCGGCGCATGGCGCATCGCCATCCGCGTTCGACCAGGCGATCGCCAGCGGCGACGGCGTGACGGCGTCGTTTCAACTGACCAAGACCTATGGCGGGCTGCATGCGCCTTATCCGCGCATCATCGCCAAGCCGGTCGCCGACAGCGTGCGCATCGCCGTGGATGGCGAGGAGGCGGAGGCGGGCGGGGCTTTTACCTGCGATGAGACCACGGGAGTGGTCACGTTTCTGGACGGCCATCTACCGCCGCCCGGCGCGCAGATCACCGCCGGCTTCCTGTTCGACGTGCCGGTGCGGTTCGACACCGATTATCTCGAAGTGGACCTCTCGGCTTTCGCGGCCGGAGCGATCCCGAAAATCCCGCTGATCGAGATTCGACCCTGACGGAGGCAGCGACCATGCGCAACATTCCCGACGCCCTTCAGGCGAGGCTCGACAGCGGCGTGACGACGCTTTGCCGCTGCTGGCTGCTGACTCGCGCCGATGGCGTGACCATGGGCTTCACCGATCATGACCGCGACATCGCTATCGGCGATACGCTATGCCGCGCCCATGCCGGGCTCAGCGCCAGCGAGGCGACGGCGCAGCTCGGCCTCGCCGTGACCGGCACGGAGATCGCCGGCGCGCTGGCGGATGCGGCATTGACGGAAGCCGATCTCGCCGCCGGCCGCTACGACGCCGCGACGGTGGATTGCTATCTGGTAGACTGGAGCGATGCATCATTGCGCGTGCATCTTGCGCGCGGCGTGCTGGGCGAGGTGCGGCGTGAGGGCGGCGCATTCTTCGCGGAGCTGCGCGGCATCACCCATCGTCTCGCGGAGGAGAGCGGGCGGCTCTATACGGCGACCTGCAATGCGGATCTCGGCGACAGGCGTTGCGGCGTGAAGCTGGACGATCCGGCCTTCAAGGGAGAGGGCAGCGTGCTCTCGGCCGATGCCGGCGGCGGATTGATCGCATCCGGCCTCGATGCCTTCGCGGACGGCTGGTTCACCGGCGGACAATTGACCTTCACCTCGGGAGCCAATGCCGGACTCTCCGTCGAGGTGAAGGAGCATCGCGCGGCGGAGAGCGGCGCGCGGCTCGCGCCATGGCAGCGGATGCCGGAGCCGGTCGCGCCCGGCGACGCATTCACGGTGACGGCGGGCTGCGACAAGCGGTTCGACAGTTGCCGCGACCGCTTCGCCAATGCCGTCAACTTCCGCGGCTTCCCGCATATTCCCGGCAACGACTTCCTCATCAGCTATCCGAGCCCCGGCGAAAGCCATCAGTCGGGCAGCAACGTGCTGCCGTGGTGAGACATCCGGCCTTCTGAGCGAGTCCTACTCATGACCATCGAACGATCCGCCATCGTCACTGAGGCGCGGCGCTGGCTCGGCACGCCCTATCGTCATCAGGCATCGCTGAAAGGTGTCGGCTGCGACTGCCTCGGCCTCGTGCGCGGGGTCTGGCGCGCGGTCGCC
>Ga0182740_1001109_pt1 | contig 19639 bp, 15 predicted proteins | sample eDN5th37CKraftBY_FD_128872 | JGI IMG/M metagenome (GOLD analysis project Ga0182740, IMG submission 128872) | Enriched backyard soil microbial communities from Emeryville, California, USA - eDNA 5th pass 37_C Kraft BY (version 2) (version 2) | ecosystem: Environmental > Terrestrial > Soil >...
CCTGGGCACGCCCGAACAGGCGCAAAACGCCACCGAGCGCGGCCTGTGGCATCTGGCCGTCTGCGCCGGGCTGGTCGCCTGGCCCTCCACGGAATAGGAATCGAACATGAACCATCCTGGTCTGCAAACCGCCATGGCCCACTGCGGCCTGATCGCCATCCTGCGCGGCATCACGCCCGCCGAGGCCGAATCCATCGGCCTGGAGCTTTACGCGGCCGGCTTTCGCCTGATCGAAGTGCCGCTGAACTCGCCCGACCCGCTGGACAGCATCCGCGCCATGCGCGCGGCCCTGCCCACGGACTGCCTGATCGGCGCGGGCACCGTGCTGGACCCCGACGATTGCGCCCGCGTCCAGCAGGCCGGCGGCGAACTCATCGTCATGCCCCACAGCGATGCCGCAGTGATCCGCCGCGCCAAGCAGTTGGGCATGGCGTCCTGCCCCGGCGTCGCCACCCCGACCGAGGCCTTCGCGGCACTGGCCGCTGGCGCCGACGTGCTGAAGATGTTCCCGGCCGAGCAGCTCGGCCCCGCCGTGCTCAAGGCCTGGCGCGCCGTCATGCGCCCGCCCATCGCGCTGGCTCCCGTGGGCGGCATTACGCCCGACAACATCGCCATTTACGCCCAGGCGGGCGCCAGCGGCTTCGGCCTGGGGTCCGCCCTGTACAAACCCGGCCTGTCGGCCGCCACTGTCGGCCAGAACGCGCGCGCATTCATCGCGGCCTGGCAACGCGCCTATCCCGCCCAGGAGACCCAAGCATGAAGATCACCAAGCTCACCACCTACATCGTGCCGCCGCGGTGGTGCTTCCTGAAGATTGAGACGGACGCGGGCATCGTCGGCTGGGGCGAGCCCGTTGTCGAGGGCCGCGCGCATTCCGTCGCGGCCGCCGTCGAAGAACTATCCGACTACCTGATCGGCAAAGACCCCCGCAATATCGAAGACCACTGGACGGTGCTGTACCGCGGCGGCTTCTACCGCGGCGGCGCCATCCACATGAGCGCCCTGGCCGGCATCGACCAGGCCCTGTGGGATATCAAGGGCAAGCACCTGGGCGTGCCCGTGTCGCAACTGCTGGGCGGCAATGTGCGCGACCGCATCCGCGTGTATTCGTGGATCGGCGGAGACCGGCCGGCCGACACGGCCGCGGCCGCCAAGAGCGCCGTGGAGCGCGGCTTTACCGCCGTGAAGATGAACGGCACCGAAGAATTGCAATACATCGATTCCTTCGACAAGGTCGAAAAGTGCCTGGAAAACGTGGCCGCCGTGCGCGACGCCGTCGGACCCAACGTGGGCATAGGCGTGGACTTCCATGGACGTGTGCACAAGCCCATGGCCAAGGTGCTGATGAAGGAGCTGGACCCGTACAAGCTCATGTTCATCGAAGAACCCGTGCTTAGCGAGCACTACGAAGCGCTGAAGGAACTGGCGCCGCTGACCTCCACGCCGATCGCGCTGGGCGAACGCCTGTTCTCTCGCTGGGACTTCAAGCGGGTGCTGTCCGAAGGCTATGTGGACATCATCCAGCCCGATCCTTCGCATGCGGGCGGCATCACCGAAACGCGCAAGATCGCCGCCATGGCCGAAGCCTACGACGTGGCGCTGGCCCTGCACTGCCCGCTGGGTCCGATCGCGCTGGCCACTTGCCTGCAGATCGACGCCGGTTGCTACAACGCCTTTATCCAGGAACAGAGCCTGGGCATCCACTACAACGCCGCCAACGACCTGCTGGACTACGTCAGCAATCGTGAAGTCTTCGCCTACCAAGACGGCATGGTGGCCATTCCGCAGGGGCCGGGCCTGGGTATCGAGGTGAACGAGGAATACGTGAAGGAACGCGCCGCGGTGGGGCATCGCTGGCGCAACCCCGTCTGGCGTCATGCCGACGGCAGCTTCGCCGAATGGTAAGCCGCTGACGCGCAGCCAATAAAGAGAAAGAGGAGACTTCCCTTGTCTACAGCCACCCACGCCGGCCTGCAGGGCGCCCAGCGCCCCACGCGCAGCCGGTACCTCATCATGGTGATGCTGTTCATCACCGTCGTCATCAACTACCTGGACCGCAGCAACCTGTCCATCGCCGCGCCGGCCCTCAAGGACGAGTTCGGCCTGGACACCGTGCACGAAGGCCTGATCCTGTCCGCCTTCGGCTGGACCTACGCCGCCATGCAGATTCCCGGTGGCTGGCTGGTGGACCGCGTGTCGCCGCGCGTGCTGTACGCGGCCGCGCTGATCCTGTGGTCGGCGGCCACGTTCTTTATGGGCTTCGCCGGCAGCTTCGTCATTCTGTTCGTGCTGCGCCTGGCCGTGGGCGCCCTGGAAGCCCCAGCGTATCCGATCAACAACCGCGTCGTCACCACCTGGTTTCCTGAACGCGAACGCGCCACCGCCATTGGCTTCTACACCTCCGGCCAGTTCGTCGGCCTGGCGTTCCTGACGCCGGTGCTGGCCTGGCTGCAGCACCACTACGGCTGGCACATGGTGTTCGTCAGTACCGGCCTGTTGGGCATCGTGTGGGGCGTGCTGTGGTTCATGATCTACCGCGAACCGCGCCAGTTCAAGGGCGCCAACGCGGCGGAAATCGAGCTGATCCAGAAAGGCGGCGGCGTGGTCGACCTGGACCGCAGCGTCAAGGAAAAGAAGGCTCCGTTCAACTGGAACGACCTGGGCCTGGTCATGACCAAGCGCAAGCTGTGGGGCGTGTACCTGGGCCAGTTCTGCCTGACTTCCACGCTGTGGTTCTTCCTGACCTGGTTTCCCACCTATCTGGTCAAGTACCGCGGCATGGATTTCATCAAATCCGGCTTCCTGGCGTCGGTGCCGTTCCTGGCGGCGTTCATCGGCGTGCTCTGCTCGGGCGTGCTGTCCGACTTCCTGATTCGCCGCGGCGCCACCGTGGGCCTGGCCCGCAAGCTGCCCATCATCCTGGGCCTGTTGATTTCCACGTCCATGATCGGCGCGAACTTCACCGACTCCACGCCCTGGGTGATCTTCTTCCTGGCCCTGGCCTTCTTTGGCAACGGACTGGCGTCGATCACGTGGTCGCTGGTGTCCACGCTGGCGCCCGTGCGCCTGCTGGGCCTGACGGGCGGCGTGTTCAACTTCGTCGGCAACCTGTCGTCGATCTGCACGCCCATCGTGATCGGCTTCCTTGTCACCAAGGAGAGCTTCGCCCCGGCCATCGTGTACGTGTCGTCGCTGGCCCTGCTGGGCGCGCTGTCGTACATCCTGCTGGTGGGCAAGGTGGAGCGGATCGACGCCTGATCCTGCCGCCACACAGCAACCGGACATGGGCACCCCTTGCGGGTGCCCTGTTTTTTCGGGGTAGGATCGCAGCCCGGCGAGGTGCTTTGCCTAACGCAGCAGCGTTTGGGCCAGGTGCACCCAAAAGCTTCCGCCCACCAGGATCAGATCGTCATTGAAATCGTAGTGCGCGTTGTGCAGCGGCGCCCCCTCGCCCGCTCCGATATTGATGTAGCAGGCCGGCACCCGCTGAGCCATGAACGCGAAGTCGTCCGCCGCCATGATCGGGGGATGATCCACGACGCTGTCCGCGCCGAAGTACCGTTGCGCGACCTCGCGGGCATTCTGTACGGGCGCTTCGGCGTTCACCAGTACGGGGTAGCGGGCCGATGCCGCCTGCACTTGGGCGGTGGTTCCGAAGCAGGTGGCCTGGGACTGAACAATATCCTGGATACGCGCCATGATCAGGCTGCGCTGCGCCTCGTCGTACGCCCTGACCGACAGCTTCATTTCTACCTGCCCGGGGATCACATTGAACGCGCCATCCGCGTGAATGCTGGTCACGCTGACCACGGCGCAATCGTAAGGACTGATGTTGCGCGACACGATAGTCTGCAACGCCTGGATGATGGCGGCCGAAACGACGATGGGATCATGCGTGAAATGCGGCGAAGCGGCGTGGCCGCCCTTCCCGTGGACCGTCACGATCAGGCTATCCACCGACGCCATGATCGGCCCGGCGCCAATTGCCATTTGTCCGAATTTCAACGTGGGCGTCGGATAGTTGTGCAGAGCGTAGACCGCGTCGCATGGCGCTTGATCGAACAGCCCGTCTTCAACCATGGCCAGTGCGCCCGCGCCGCCCTCTTCGGCCGGCTGGAAGATCACGTTCAACGTGCCGGAGAAGTTTCGGGTTGCAGCCAGTTCCCGGGCCGCGGCCAACAGCATCACGGTATGTCCGTCATGTCCGCAAGCGTGCATCACCCCCTGGTTCACGCTGGCGTGGGCATGCTCGCCAGCTTCACGGATAGGGAGCGCGTCAAGATCGGCCCGCAAGCCGATGGATCGTTTGCCGTCCCCGGCCCGCAATGTTCCGACGACTCCTGTTCCACCCACGCCGCGCCGGACCTGGTAACCCCAACGCTCCAGAAAATCCGCCACGATGCCGCTGGTGCGCTGCTCTTGGTAACCCAGCTCCGGGTGCCGATGGATATCGTGGCGGATGCGCTTCATCTCATCGAACGACTCCAACAGTCCGGGAACCACGCCCTGATACGCCTTGCTCATTTCTTCGATTCCTTTCCTGGATGCCTGGTAAATGTGTTCGAGGTTTGGCGTTCAGTCATCGCGCCGCTCTTTGAACAGGCATGTCGCCACCAGGCTGATTGCCAGCATTCCGATTACGTACCACGCGGGCGCCATGGTGTTGCCCGTTATCTTCAGCAACCACGTGACGACCACCTGCGCCGATCCTCCGAAGATCGTCACGCCAAACGCATAGATCATCGACATGCCGGTCGCCCGGGAAGCTCGGGGCAAGGCCTCGATGATAAGCATGGTGCTGGTCAGCATATTGATGCCAAGCGCGACGATGAGCAGCATGCGGAACACAACAGCGAGCCACAGATAGCCAGGTATCTCCAGGATATGGAAGGTGGGGTAAGTCAAGAACATGCCGGCCACGATGGACAGGATCATGGCCTTTTTGGTGTTCCTGAAACGATCCACGTATCTGCCGGTGAAATAGACCGATACCACCTGCACGGCTGCAGCAAGGCAGCTGAACAGGTAAGCCGTGGGCGCCGCGATGTGATGCGTCTGCATCATGTACGTCGGCATGTAGAACAGCACGATATAAACCATCACCGTGCCGGACATGATCATCAGGATTCCGAGGACCAGATCGCGCGTGTGGTTCGACAGCACTGCCCGCACCGGCGGCTGTTCCTCGGCGGCGCTCTGTTCGCCGACATAGGTTTCTTCGATGTGGCGCCGGATGTAGACGCCGACGGGCACAATCAACAAACCCAGGATGAAGGGCACGCGCCAGCCCCATGAATAGAGCGCCTGCTCGGATAAGACGGCCGTCAGCAGCAAGCCCATCGACGCGCCCAGCAAAGCGGCGATGCCCTGGCTGATCGATTGCCAGCTGACGAAGAACCCGCGCTGATTGGCCCCCGCGGACTCCAGCAGCAGCGTCGTCGCAGCCCCGACCTCGCCGCCCGCTGCGAAGCCCTGCAGCAGGCGTCCCACGACAATCAATGCCGGCGCCAGGACGCCGATCTGGGCGTAGGTTGGCGAAAACGCGATCAGGGCGGTGCCCACGCCCATCAGCACAATGGTGGCCAGCATCGCGGCCTTTCGTCCCTTCCGGTCCGCATAGGCGCCCAGTATCATGCTGCCCAGCGGCCGCATGACAAAACCAACGCCAAACACCGCCACCGCCATCAATAGCGAGCCGTAAGCCGATTCGCTGGGAAAGTACAGCTTGCCAATGATCGTGGCAAAAAAGCTGTAGACCGTAAAGTCGAAGATCTCCAGCCCGTTTCCAAGGCTGGCGCCGAGAATTACCCGGCGATTGCCGGTCTTTTCAACAGGGACTTCCTCAGTATTCCGTACTGCTGCTACCGCCGCTACTCGCTCCACGATTTCCCTTCATTCTGATTATTCCTGGCGCAACGGGTTCAGCGTCAATCGTCTGAAGACGATCTGCGGCCATCATCGCGTCTACTATTGCCATGCCCACATCTTGTATATACAAGCATAGACACGACATTAGTAGTGACGCAACCTAGGGAAACCCCGCTCAGAACACGAAAGAGGGAAATGCTGGCGCGACGTCAACGACGCGCCAGCGCATCGAACTGATCAGCAACCCTGCATCGCCAGCTTGCGGCGACGCGCATTGCCAGCACGCTGCAGCAACACCAGCGCCAGGCCAGCGGCGGCGATGACCGCTCCAGCCACGGGCACGGCGTCATAGCCCAGGCCAGCGGAGATCACCGCACCACCCGCGGCCGCCCCCACGGCATTGCCCAGATTGAAGGCGCCGACGTTCACGGAAGACGCCAGGCCCGGCGCATCCTTGGCCGCGCGCATCACGCCCATCTGCAGCGGCGGCACCACCGCAAAGGTCGCCACGCCAAAAATCAGCAGAGACACCGCTGCCCCGACCGGGGTGGAGGCCACCCAGGGGAACGCCAGCAGATCGACGATGACCAGCACCAGGAAGGCGATCAGGGTGCCGTCCAGCGAGCGATCCGCCATACGGCCGCCCACGCCATTGCCTACGGTAAAGCCCAGGCCCACCAGCACCAGCATGCCGGTAATGAACGCCGGAGACGCGCCGGTAATGTCGGCCAACGTCGGCGCGATGTAGGTGTAGAGCGTGAACATCGCGCCCGCGCCCAACACCGTGGTCAGCAAGGCCATGAGCACGACCGGGCTCTTGAGCACTGCCAGTTCGTGGCCCACGTTTGGACGACGTCCCGCTTCGCCCGCGGGCAAGGCCCGCCACAGCGCCAGCATCGCGATCAGGCCGAGACCAGCGGTGGCGACAAATGACATGCGCCATCCGATCGCCTGCCCCAGCCAGGTGGCGGCCGGCACCCCGCCCACATTGGCGATGGTCAGGCCCATGAACATCGTCGCCACGGCGCTTGCCTGCTTATGGCGCGGCACCACGCTGGCCGCGACCAACGACCCCAGGCCAAAGAAGGCGCCGTGGTTCAGGCTGGTGACCAGACGGGCCAGCAACAAGGTGGCGTAGTTCGGCGACAGCGCGGACAACAGGTTGCCGATGGTGAAGATGGCCATCAACAGAATCAGGGCCTTGCGCTTGGACCAGCGCGAGAAGGCCAGGGTCATGACGGGCGCGCCCACCATCACGCCGACGGCGTAGGCGCTGATCAGCATGCCGGCGCTGGGAATGGACACGTCCACCCCTTCGGCGATGACGGGCAACAAGCCCATGGGAGAAAACTCGGTCACGCCGATGCCGAAAGCACCGACGGCGAGCGCCAACAATGGCAGGCCGGCCTTCACCGGCTTGGAGTCCTGGGGATGCATAGGGTTTCCTTGGGTTCGATTGCGCCGACCGGGGAGTCTCTGGAGCGGGCCGGCGCGGAGGGCCGGGGCGCGGGAAAGCCCGATCGGAAGGCAGGCATCCAGTATGCCGCCCCCATCCTTGCCGAAAAAGGCAGAAAACAGCGAAACACTTTTGACTTGGAGTCACGAATTTCGGATGCGGCCCCAAAAATTCCGACCTACGGAATCAGACCAGTCCTAGCAGCCTCTCCGTCGCCCTGGCCAGGGCGACCAGGCGCGGGCCGATGTCGCTGGCCCGCTCCCGATAGGGGCCATCTTCCGCCGGCACGCCGCAATTAAAGACGTACAGCAGCGACTGGTACGGCCGGCCCAGCGGCGCGGCGAAACCGTAGGCGTCCGGGCGCCACTCCAGGTTATTGCCGCAATAGCCCTTGCGCTCCAGATCGCGGCGCGCTGCCGCCAGACTGGGAAAATGCGTCTCGTAATGCCTGGCATCGGCCACGCGCAGCTGATTCAGCACCGCGGCCCGCTCTTCGTCCGCAACCCGCGCCAGCCACGCCTTGCCCGCGGCGCTGGACAGCAGCGGCAGCGACGCGCCGATATCGGGCCGCGTCTGCAAGGCTTCGTTGGAGCGGGCGGTTTCCACATACACCATCTGCAGGCGGTCGCGCACCACCAGCGACACGGCGCCGCGCGCGTGGTCGGCCAGCTGTTTCATCAGCGGCCGCGCCAGTTGCCGGATCTGCATGCTGGCCAGCAAGGGATAGCTCAGCGCCAGCACCGACGCGCCCAGGCGGTAGCGAGCGGGCTCGCCTTCGCGTTGCAAGAAGCCCAATTCCACCAAGGTGTGCGTCAAGCGCGCGACGGCGCTGCGCGACAACCCGGTCTGCTGCGCGAAATCCTTGTTGGCCAGCACCGGCCTGTCGGCCCGGAAGCACGCCAGGATATCGATGCCGCTTGCCAATGTGGTAGTGAATTCCCGGTCCGGGTCACGCGTCGTCATTCTGGCGCTCCAAGATTTTTTCCACCCGCGCCACCAGCGTGAGCAGGCGAGGCGCGATGCGACCGCGCAAATCGCCCGCGCGCAGCCGCGTCACCGGCACGCCGCAGTTGAACACCAGCGTCTGGCCGTCAACGCGCGTGCGCATGGGCACCGCCACCGCATGTACGTCCGAGTGCCAGTCGCCCTGCCCCACGCAGTAGCCATGTTCGGCATAGTCGCGCTGCGCCTGCTCCCAATCGGGCGCATGGCGCCGCCAGACCGCCGGGTCCTGGCGCCGCAGTGCCGCCAGCAGCGGTTCGGCCTCGTCGGCCGGCGCCTGGGCCAGCCAGGCGCGCCCCATGGCCGAGGGCAGCAGCGGCAGCAAAGCGCCAATATCCGGGCGGAATGACACCGCATCGTGGCCCCGGCAAGTTTCCACGTACACCATGTTCAAACCGTGATGCATGCCCAGCGACGCCGATCCGCCCGCGGCATCGGCCAGGCGCTTCATCAATGGACGCGCCAACTGCCGGACTTTGATGCTGGCCAGGAGCGGATAGCTCAACGACAACACGGCCGTGCCCAGGCGATAGCGGCGCAGGCCGGCGTCATAGCGCAGCAGGCCGCGTTGCATCAGCGTGGTGGTCAGCCGGGAAATCGTGGCTTTGGACAGGCCGGTGCGGTCCGCCAGTTCGCGGTTGCTGAGCGCCGGCTCGCCGTGCCGGAAAGCCTGCAGCACCGACAGGCCATGCGCCAGCGTGGTGGCGAAGGCGGGGTCGGCATGGCGTTCGCCTGGGCGGGTGGTCATGGTGGAGGTCCTGAGTCCGGGGCGCGCGGATAGGCGCTTGTACTGCTGCCGATCATAGAGCAGCGGCCACGAAGCCAGCGCGCGCGACGTTCAAGATATCGAAACACTTGTCTCAAATCCCGCGCCCTTTTGCTAGCCTGGATTCAACACGACGCGGCACCGCCCAGCGTCCGGATAAAACGGAGACTCACCATGATCAGGGACCCAGACGGTTTCCCGGCTTTCCTAGAATCGCTGCGCCGCCATGTGCGCGAACAACTGGTGCCACGCGAAGCGGAAGTGGCCCGTCTGGACGAGGTGCCGCAGGACCTGGTTGCCAGCATGGCAGCGCAGGGGCTGTTCGGCTATTCCATCCCCGAGCAATATGGCGGGGCGGGCATGACGACCGAAGAGCTGATCCTGGCCGCCATGGAACTGTCGCAATGCTCGGTAGCGTTTCGGGCCCGCGTCGGCACCAACACCGGCATCGGTTCCGAAGCGCTGGTAGCCGACGGCACCGATGCGCAGAAGGCCCATTACCTGCCCCGGCTGGCGTCCGGCGAATTGACCGGCTGCTTCGCGCTGACCGAGCCGCAGGCGGGCTCGGACGCCACGGCCCTGCGCACCACCGCCGTGCGCGACGGCGACCACTACGTATTGAACGGCGAGAAGTGCTTCATCACCAATGCGCCGCTGGCGGGCTTGTTCACGGTCATGGCCCGGACCGATCCCCAAGCGCCCGGCGCCAAAGGCATCACGGCCTTCATCGTGGAACGCGGCACGCCAGGCCTGTCGACCGGGCAGCCTTACGACAAGATGGGCCAGGCGGGTTCGCCCGTGTCCGCCGTGCATTTCCAGGACTGCCGCGTGCCCGCCGCCAACATCATCGGCGGACAGGAGGGCCTGGGATTCAAGACAGCCATGAAAGTGCTGAACAAGCAGCGCATCCATCTGGCCGCGCTGTGCATCGGCCCCGCCATCCGCATGCTGGACGATACGCTGCGCTTCGTGGCGGAGCGACAGCAGTTCGGCAAGCCGCTGATGGATTTCCAGCTGATCCAGGCCATGCTGGCCGACTGCCAGACGGAGATCCAGGCCGCCCGCGCGCTGGTGCTGCAAACAGCCCGCGAACGCGATGCTGGCGTGGATGTCACGCTGAACGCCTCGATCTGCAAATACTTCGCGTCGGAGATGTGCGGCCGGGTGGCGGACCGCTGCGTGCAGATGCATGGCGGCTACGGCTACATCGCCGACCACGGCATTGAACGCTTCTATCGCGATGTGCGCCTGTTCCGCCTGTACGAAGGCACTAGCCAGATCCATCAACTGACCATCGCCCGCCACACGCTCACCCAGGCGGGCTACGCGCCCGGCCGCTAGGGTCGGCCCACGACCCGCGTCCGTGTAAACAGGCCTCAAGGCCATCCCGGGACCGCAGCCGCAAGAAGCCGGCGGCCCGTCAAACCAAAGGAGACTTCCATCATGCTGAACAAGCACCTGCCGAAGTGGATCGGCGCCCTGGCCGCCGCTTTCGCCTGCGCCGCCCTGCCCCCGCAAGCCGCGGCCGCGTACCCCGACAAGCCCGTGAGGCTGATCGTGCCGTTCGCCCCTGGCGGCTCCACCGATATCCTGGGCCGCCTGCTGGCCGAAGCCTTGCATCCCATACTGGGCCAGCCGGTCATCGTTGAAAACAAGCCTGGGGCCGGCGGGAATATCGGAGGCGACTTCGTTGCCCGTTCCGCCCCCGACGGATACACGCTGCTGCTGGCGGCGGCGGGTCCCACCGTCATCAATCCCAGCCTCTACGCCAACATGCCGTTCAACCCGGCGAAGGACCTGGCGCCCATCACCTGCCTGGAGCGCGAGCACAACCTGATGGTGGTGACGAAGTCCATGCCGGTGAAAACGTTGCAGGAGTTCCTGCAATATGCGCGCAACAACCCCGGCAAGCTGTCGTTCGGGTCTCCAGGCAACGGCTCGCCCGCGCAGTTGGCCGGCGAACTGCTCAAGCAGCAGACGGGCATCCAGGCCGAGCATGTGCCGTACAAGGGCACCGGCCCCGCCATCACGGACCTGGTTGCCGGCCATATCGACTTCATGATCGACAACATGCCGGCGCTGCTGCCGCAGGTCAAGGCGGGCGGCCTGCGCGCGCTGGCGGTGCCCAGCGACCAGCGCGCCACGGCCGCGCCCGATATTCCTACCTTTGACGAGGCCGGCCAGAAAGGCTTCGTGGTGATGGCCTGGAAAGGCCTGATGGCGCCAGCGGGCACCGACCCGGCGGTCATCGAACGCCTGCACGCGGCCGTGGTCAAGGCGCTGCAGGACCCGCAGCTGCGCGCCCGCTTCCAGGAACTGGGCGCCGAACCGCTGGCCAGCACGCCGGCCGAATTCGCCAAACAGATCGCCGACGAAACCGCGTGGTGGGGCAAGCTGGTGCAATCCACCGGCGCTCGCATCCAGTAAGCCCATTGCAGGGAATCGAGGAATAAGCCATGCAGTCCAAGCAAGAACTCAACGGCGGCGACGCCCTGCAAGACCTGTGCGCGCGTGTGCGGCGCTTCGTGGAAGAGGTGGCCATGCCCGCCGAGTCTGCCGCCATCGCCCGCGACGTCGCCGCACTGGACCATTGCGTTGCCCGCCTGCGCGTCCAGGCCCGCGAGGCGGGCCTGTATGCGCCGCAGCTGCCCAGGGAATGGGGCGGCTTGGGCCTGGGCTGGCGCGATCTGGCCCAGGTACTGGAAGAAGCGGGGCGCAGCTTCCTGGGGCCTGCCGCCCTGAACTGCGCCGCGCCCGACCAACCCAACATGCTGACGCTGCTGCGCCTGGGCACCCCCGCCCAGCTGGAGCGCTACCTTGGGCCGCTGGTGCGCGGCGCACGGCGCGCCTGCTTCGCCATGACCGAGCCTGCTCCCGGCGCCGGGTCCGATCCGTCCATGCTGCGCACCCATGCGGAACGGCGTGGCGCGCGCTGGGTGTTGAACGGACACAAACAGTTCATCAGCGGCGGCGTGGGCGCGGATTTCGCGCTGGTTCTGGCGCGCACCGATACCGGCGCCACGCTGTTCCTGGTGCCCGCCGACACCCCGGGCTACCGGGTCGTGCGCGACATCGGCATGGTGACGGGCTACCAGATCGGCGGCCATGCCGAGATCCTGCTGCAGGACTGCGAGGTCGGCGACGAGGCCGTGCTGGGCGAACCTGGCCGCGGCCTGGAGTATGCGCAATTGCGGCTGGAGCCGGCCCGCCTGTCCCATTGCATGCGCTACATCGGCCGCGCGCGGCGCGCGCTGGAAACCGCGCAAGCCTATGTCATGCAGCGCGAGTCCTTCGGTTCCCGTCTGGCGGACCTGCAGCAGATCCAGGCCATGGTCGCGGACTCGCACATCGACCTGCACGCCGCCCGCCTGATGACGCTGGACTGTGCCGACCGCATGGACGCGGGCCTGTCGGTGAAGCAACACAGCGCCATGGCCAAGGTCTTCGTGTCCGAAGCCGTGAATCGCGTCGCCGACCGCGCCGTCCAGATGATGGGCGCGTCGGGCCTGTCCGACGACACGCCCGTCGCCATGGTCTGGCAGGAAATGCGCCCCTTCCGCATTTACGACGGCGCCAACGAACTGCACCGCGCCACGCTGGCGCGCCGGCTGCTGGCGCAGGCCTGAGCCTCAACGGAGACAAGCATGGAGAATCCCGAATTCCAGGCCTACCGACTGCACGCAGGCGCGGCTGGTGAACCGCCGCAAGGCCGGTACGACACCTTGACGCCGGACCAGCTGTCCGCGGGCGACACGCTCATCAAGGTCGCCTATGCGGGCCTGAACTACAAGGACGCGCTGGCGCAGGCCGGGCGCGGCGGCATCATCCGCGAGTATCCGCGCATTGGCGGCATCGACCTGTCGGGCACGGTGGTGCGTTCGGCCGATCCGTCGCTCGCGCCCGGCCAAGAGGTCGTCGTTCACGGCTTTGGCATCGGCGTGGACTGCGACGGCGGCTATGCCGAATATGCGCGGGTGCGGCACGACTGGGCGCTGCCGCTGCCCGCCGGCATCGGGCTGCGCGACGCCGCCGTGCTGGGCGCGGCCGGGTACACGGCCGCGCTGTCCTTGCACTGGATGGAGCATTGCGGGCTGACGCCCGCGCAAGGCGAGGTACTGGTCACCGGCGCCACCGGCGGCGTTGCCGGCATCGCCATCGACATCCTCAGCCAGCGCGGCTATCGCGTCTGCGCCATGTCCGGCAAGCCAGATGCGCAAAACTATCTGCGTGCCCTGGGCGCGCAGGAGGTGATCGCCCCGCCCGATCTCTCGGCCGGAATCAAGCCGCTGCTGAGCGCGCGCTGGGCCGGCGTGGTGGACTCCGTGGGCGGCCATCTGCTGGCCCACGCGCTCGCCAGCCTGAAGCCGGATGGCGTGGCCGCTTCCTTCGGCAATGCGGGCGGCGCGGAACTGCCGACCTCGGTCATTCCCTTTATCTTGCGCGGCGTAAAGCTGCTGGGCATCAACGCCAACAGTCCCATGCCGCTGCGGCGCCAGGTGTGGAACAAGCTTGCCACCGAATACCGTCCCTCGCGCCTGGACCTCATCGCCCGCGTCATCGAACCCCGCGAACTGCCGCAGGCGCTGGCCGCCATGCTCGAACGCGGCAGCACCGGCCGCAGCGTCGTGCGCTTTTCTTGATTGCTCCCTGCCACACCATGACTCAGCTTCCTGATCCTTCGTTGTCCCGCCTCTTCGACCCGCAAAGCATCGCCATCGTGGGTGCCTCTGCCACGCCGGGCAAGATCGGCGCGATGCCCATCACCCTGCTGCAACAGCATGGCTACAGCGGCGGCATCATTCCGGTCAACCCGCGCGCGGACATCATCGCCGGCCTGCCGGCCCTGCCAGGCCTGGACGCGCTGGAGGACGCAGTGGACCTGGCCATCCTGGCCGTGCCTGCCGCGCACGCCGCGCAAGCGCTGGAACGCGCCCGGCCGGGGCAAGTCGGCGCGGCCGTGGTGTTCACGTCCGGCTTCTCGGAAACCGGCACGGACGGCGCCGCGCAGCAGGAGCGGCTTTGCACCATCGCGCGCGAACGCGGCATACGGCTGCTGGGCCCGAACTGCCTGGGCTTCATGAATGTGCGGCGCAATGTCTACGCCACCTTCTCGCCCGCTCCCGCCAACGGCGTGGTTGCACCCGGCGGCATCGGCATGGTGTCCCAGAGCGGCGCGTTCGGCGCGTATGCCTACAGCATGGCACGCGAGCGCGGCCTGGGCCTGTCGCACTGGATCAGCACCGGCAACGAGGCCGACATCGACGTTGCCGACTGCATTGAATGGCTGGCACGCGATACCGATACCCGCGTCATCATGGCCTATATGGAAGGCTGCCGCGATGGCGCCAAGTTGCGCCGCGCCCTGGAGGCGGCGCGCAACGCGGACAAGCCCGTGGTCGTGACCAAGATCGGCCGCACCCAGGCCGGCGCGCAGGCAGCAGCCTCGCACACCGCCGCGCTGGCCGGCGACGACGCCGTGTACGACGCGCTCTTCCGCCAGTACGGCGCCCTGCGCGCGCGCACCATCGAGGAATTCTTCAACCTGGGCTACGCGCTGGACACATGGAAGCGGCCGCCACAGGGCCGGCGACTGGGGATCTTCACCATCTCGGGCGGCGTGGGCGCGCTAATGGCCGACGAGGCCGCCGACACCGGACTGGCGCTGCCCGAGCCCGCTGCCGACGCCCAGGCCAGGTTGCTGCAACGCGTGCCCTTCGCCAGCGGCCGCAACCCGGTCGACGTCACCGGACAGGCCGTGTCCGAACCCGGGCTGCTGCTGGCCACCGCCGACGACATGCTGGAGGACGGCCGCTACGACGCCCTGGCGGTCTTCCTGGCCGCTGCCGGATCGTCCGAAGCCTTGTGGCCCACTTTCGAAGCCTTTGCGCGGCAGATGCAGGCCCGCCATCCCGGCGTGCCGTTGGCGATCAGCGCGTTGTTCCCGCCCGCGCGCCGCCGCGAACTGGAACGCCTGGGGTGCCTGGTGTTCCCCGACCCCAGCGCCGCCATCCGCACGATAGGCGCGGTGGCAGGCCTGGGTTCAGGCCCGGCCCCCGGCGTGGTGGAAACGAGCCCCGCAACAGCGGACGCGGGCGCCCTGCCGCTGCTGGACGCCTACAACGAAGTCCAGGCCATGGAACTGTTGCGCCAGGCCGGCCTGCCCGCGTCTCCCTGCGTACTGGCCGGCGACGCCGACGCTGCGGTACGAGCCGCCGCCAGCCTGGGCGCTGCCTGCGTGCTTAAAGTGGTTTCGCCCGACATCACGCACAAAAGCGACGTAGGCGGCGTGAAGCTCAATGTGCAGGGCGATGACGCCCTGCGCAGCGCCTACGCCGACATCCTGGCCGCGGTGCGCCAGCACCGGCCCGACGCCCGCATCGACGGTGTCCTCGTGGCGCCCATGGCGCCCAAGGGCGTGGAGTGCATCGCCGGCGTGCATTGCGATCCGGTTTTCGGACCGGTGGTGATGTTCGGGCTGGGAGGAGTATTCGTCGAGGTGCTCAAGGACGTGAGCTTCCGCCTTGCGCCCTTCGGCCGCGACGACGCCCTGGCAATGATCCGCGAAATCAAGGGTTATGCGCTGCTGCAAGGCGCGCGCGGCGCGCCCCCGTGCGACATCGGCGCGCTGGCCGAGGCATTGGCGGCGCTGTCCCGCTTTGCCCATGCCCGGCGGGCAGACTTCAGCTCGGTGGAAATCAATCCCTTGCTGGCGCTGCCCGAAGGACAGGGAGTGGTAGCGTTGGATGCGGTGGTGATACGGGCCGACGCCTAAGGCTGCCAGCCCCAACGTATCGCGAGCGTTTGGAATTCGTTTTGGGTATTCGTATTGATCCACCGGCCCAAACGCTCTACCTGCGTGCGCTCCGTACCGGCCAAGGCCTGCTCGGACAGAGCGCTTGGGAAACGGTGCCGAACGCCCATCGCCAGACGAAAAAAAGGCGCTCTGGAGCGCCTTTTCTTCTTCATACCCGCGTCGGGCTTACTTCAGCAGCAGCGCGTTCAGCCGCTTCACGAAGGCAGCCGGGTCGGCAATCTGCGCGCCTTCGGCCAGCAGCGCCTGATCCAGCAGCAGGCGGGCCCACTGGTCGAACTCGCCGTCTTCAGCCGCGCGGATACGCGCCAGCAGCGGATGCTCGGGGTTGATTTCCAGCACCGGCTTGACGTTGGGCGCTTCCTGGCCGGCGGCCTTGAGCATGCGCAGCAGATGCGGGCTGAGTTCGTTCTGGCCCACCACCACGCAAGCCGGCGAATCCACCAGGCGCAAGGTCACGCGCACTTCCTTGACCTGATCTTCCAGCGTCTTCTGCAGGCGCTCGACCAGCGGCTTGAAGTCCTCGGCCACTTCAGCCTGGTGCTTCTTTTCTTCTTCGTCGGCCAGCTCGGCCAGATCCAGGCCGCCCTTGGCCACCGACACCAGCGACTTGCCGTCGAACTCGCGCAGGTAGGAGAGCATCCATTCGTCCACGCGGTCCGACAGCAGCAGGACTTCAATGCCCTTCTTGCGGAAGATTTCCAGATGCGGGCTGTTGCTGGCCGCGGCAAACGTATCCGCCGTGACGTAGTAGATCTTGTCCTGGCCTTCCTTCATGCGCGACACGTAGTCGGCGAAGGACACCGTCTGAGCCTGGTCGCCCGTATGGGTCGACGCAAAGCGCATCAGCTTGGCAATGCGCTCCAGGTTGGCGTGGTCTTCGCCGGCGCCTTCCTTCAGCACCTGGCCGAACTCGGACCAGAACGTGGCGTAGTCGTCCTTGCGGTTTTCAGCCAGGTCTTCAAGCAGCGACAGGATGCGCTTGGCCGAGCCTTCGCGGATGGCGCGCACGTCGCGGCTTTCCTGCAGGATCTCGCGCGACACGTTCAAGGGCAGGTCGGCCGAGTCGATCACGCCGCGCACGAAGCGCAGGTACGAGGGCAGGAGCTGGTCCGCGTCGTCCATGATGAAGACGCGCTTGACGTAAAGCTTCACGCCACGGCGGCCGTCGCGGTCCCAGAGGTCCATGGGCGCGTGCTTGGGCACGTACAGCAGCTGGGTGTATTCGCTGCGGCCTTCGACGCGGTTGTGGGTCCAGGCCAGCGGGTCGTCGTAGTCATGCGACACCGTCTTGTAGAACTCGCGGTACTGCTCCTCGGACACGTCGGCCTTGTTGCGCGCCCACAGCGCATTGGCCTGGTTCACCGTTTCCAGTTCGTCGGTCTTGACCTGTTCGCCCTTTTCCTGGTCCCACTCTTCCTTGGCCATGCGGATGGGCAGGGAGATGTGATCCGAGTAGCGGCGCAGGATCTCGCGCAGCTTCCAGCCGTTAAGCAATTCGTCTTCGTCGGCGCGCAGGTGCAGCGTGACGTCCGTGCCGCGCGTGGCCTTCTCGGCCGCGGCAATGGTGAATTCGCCCTGGCCGTCCGATTCCCACTGGATCGCGTCCGTGGCGCCGGCGCGGCGGCTGACCACGGTGACCTTGTCGGCCACGATGAAGGACGAATAGAAGCCCACGCCGAACTGGCCGATCAGTTGCGCGTCCTTCTGCTTGTCGCCGGTCAGTTGCGAGAAGAATTCCCGGGTGCCGGAACGCGCAATGGTGCCCAGGTTGGCCACGGCCTCTTCACGCGACAGGCCGATGCCGTTGTCGGAGATGGTGATGGTGCGGGCGGCCTTGTCGTAGCTGACGGTGATGGCCAGCTCGCCATTGCCTTCCAGCAGTTCGGGCTGGTCGATGGCCTCGAAGCGCAGCTTGTCGCAAGCGTCCGATGCGTTCGACACCAGCTCGCGCAGGAAAATTTCCTTGTTGCTGTACAGCGAATGGATCATCAGGTGCAGCAGTTGCTTCACCTCTGCCTGGAATCCCAGGGTTTCGGACGTGGAAGACGTGGCGGTTTGGCTCATAGTTCTACGTGGCTAGGTAAAAATTAGGGACGGTTATTGGCGCCCGGGGCATTCTGCCCGCGCGGACGCCGGGAAACCCTACTGATGTGGGGGCCAATCGCGCACTTTCAAGAGCGGGCGAATATCCATCCCGTTCAAAAGATCGAGAAGATCTTGCGGTAGCGCGTCTTGGCCTCCAGCACGGTTTCGTGCTGCGGCACGGCAAGCTTGCCATCCCGGATCAGCTTGCGGATATCAGCGGCGGTGATCTGCCGGGTCTCTTGCGAGCGCAGCAGGAAATCCGCCGCCGAGCGGTCCAGAATCCGATAGATGGGATTGAAAACGAGTTGCGTGGGGCCCAGCTCGTCCAGGTAGTAGAGCGCCTCGCCCTTCTGCCAGACCGTGCCGAAGTCGTGATACACGACGCCCAGCTTTTTCCATTCCCCGTCCGGCTCGTCTTGCAGCCGGTTGATCAGCGTGGAACGGGAAATCAACCCGCCACCTCCACCCCGAGAGGACCGCGCCCACGATTCCTGCGCGCGCAGGAACAGCACCTGCCGGCCGTCCGTGTACACGTAGGGCGACAGCTCGGTGTATCCGCCCGAGGCAAAGGGATCGTCGCCCGCGCGCTCCACCTGGCGCGTCTGCGTGTTGTAGAAATAGATGCCGCCCTTGGCGGCGAACAACGCCTGATACACATGCCGGCCGCGCTCATTCAGCAGGCGGTACGGCGCGTGCGCGGCGTCAAAGGCCTGCGCCCCCACGTACACCATGCCGTCGCGCCCGTCGTACAGATAGGGCTGGCGATACAGGTCCCCCACCATGAATGCGCGCAACGCGGGATCGTCCGACAGCGGCAGCAACTGCTCATGGAAATAGACACGGCGCCCGTCGGCGAAGAAATCATCGCTGGGCCGCACATCGCCGTCCCGGCCTGCGGGCACGCGCCGCAACAGGGCCGGGTTTGCCTGCGGCATTTCACGGCCCCGGTAATACACGCGCGAGCCGTCCGTGGCCAAGTCGCGGTCCAGCAGCGGCCGGTAGGCCTGGGCACTGGCCGGAAGAGCCGTGTACGGATACAGATAGGTCTGCGGCTTGGGGCCCGCGTCCGCCCGGAACCGCAACTGCTGCCAGACCTCGTCCAGCCTGCCCAGATCCCGGTTCAGCACGCTGTGCAGCGCGCAGTAATACGTGACCGCCCCGTCGCTGAAATAGCTGTTGCCCAGGTAACGCGTCCGCGCCGGGTCCATGTCGGGCAGCACCCGGTTGCCGCAATACACGTGGCGCTGGTCCCGGGCCGCCTGCCGACCCTCGAAAACCCCGGTATCGAACGCCTGGAAACTCGCCGGATCGGCCTGCTCCACGCGGTAGTAGCCATTGCTGGGAACGGCAGCGTAGACGTCGCCCTGATAGTTCTTATAGATGCTGTTGCCGTACGACTGTCCGCGATCGACGGCCGCGAAATTGTCGCTGTCCATCGTCCACAACAGCAGGCACATCGGCAGCACGGCAATGATCAGCACCAGCGCGATCACGGCCCATTTGGCGCGTTTTGACATGGGGTGACGGACCGGCGGCAAAGTGATCCGGCCCCTTGTTGGAGTCCAGCGATTCTAACCAGCTGGCTGCCGCCGGCCACCCTGCGAGCCCCGCCCCGGACGCCGGCGGGCCTTCCCCGCTAAAATCCCGC
>Ga0182740_1001110_pt1 | contig 19635 bp, 19 predicted proteins | sample eDN5th37CKraftBY_FD_128872 | JGI IMG/M metagenome (GOLD analysis project Ga0182740, IMG submission 128872) | Enriched backyard soil microbial communities from Emeryville, California, USA - eDNA 5th pass 37_C Kraft BY (version 2) (version 2) | ecosystem: Environmental > Terrestrial > Soil >...
AGTCTTTTACCACCGAACCCCGAAAGCCGCCATCGCGTCTTTCAGAAAACCATATCTCGGAGACGAAGCGTCTCCGCCGTCAGCAGCGCCGCCGCCGTCGTTGATGGGCTGCTTATAGGCCCCACATTCGGGGTAGTCAACGGCCTTTTTAGCGACCCTCGCAAAATTTCTTCGAACCGGAGCGTTTTATGTGACCGGCTGTGGACAAGCTTCTACTCCCCTGGTTTGGCCCTCCCCTTGCAGGTCCAGGCACGCACCATGACATAGAGATGTCACGCGCTCGCGCGAAGCTGGGCGCGGTTCGCCAAAGGAGGGTCCGCATTGGCCACGATGACATTTTTCGCCGATCTGATGAGCACACTGTTCGAGCGGGGACCGTTTCGCCCGAGCAGGAAGGCTTTTGACATGGAATCGATCGGGCCGGAGATCGACGAGCTGCTTTCCGGCGTAGGCGAAGTGTCCGGCGTGCGCCTGGCGCGCGACATCCTCTCCCAGTACCAGGCCATGGACGAGGCCGCGAAAAGGGCTTTCTTCGAGCACCTTGCGTCGAGGCTGGACCTCGATGCGGATGAGGTAATCAAAGCGGCGGACGCCTACCGTTCGGATCGGAGCGCCAAAACCTTGCACCGGCTGACGCGGGCCGCAGAACCCCGTCGCCAGGAACTGCTGCGCCGACTCAATCAGGCACCGGGCGCTACCGACTGGCTGGTGCGTATGCGCGAGGAGCTCTTGCGCCTGCTTCCGGAATCGCCGGAGCTCGACGTGGTGGATGCCGACTTCCAGCATCTGTTCGCCAGCTGGTTCAACCGCGGCTTCCTGGTGCTGCGCCGAATCGACTGGCACACGCCGGCGAACATTCTTGAGAAGATCATCGAGTATGAGGCGGTACACGCGATCAATGATTGGCAGGATCTGCGCCGCCGCGTGCTGCCGAGCGACCGGCGCTGCTTTGCCTTCTTCCATCCGGCCATGCCTGAAGAGCCCCTGATCTTCGTGGAAGTCGCGCTTTGCCGGGGGATCCCGAACTCGATCCAGGACCTGCTCGATGATGGACACCAGACCCTGCCCGAGCATGAGGCCGACACGGCCGTGTTCTATTCCATCTCGAATTGTCAGGAGGGATTGAAGGGAATCTCCTTTGGCAATCTTTTGATCAAACAGGTTGTGGAAGAACTGGCCGCTGAAGTGCCGAGCCTCAAGACCTTCGTCACGCTCTCACCCGTGCCCGGTTTCAACCGTTGGCTGAGGGCGCAAGCAGAAGAGAGGCCGGAGATCGAAACGCTGATTGAACAGCTTCAATCGCGTGAGCCGGAGGCCGTCAGCGAACATGGCGCCGTTCTGCGCGGGCTCTGCGCACAATATCTTATTGAGGCCAAGGGCAATTATGGACGGCCCATCGATCCTGTCGCCCGATTCCACCTCGGCAATGGCGCCCTCTTGCATGACATCCACGCTCTGGCGGATAAATCAGCCAACGGCTGGGATCAGTCTTCGACAGTGATGGTGAACTATCTTTACGACCTCAAACAGGTTAGCCGTAACAGTGAGCGTTTCATGAGTAATGGGGAAGTGCTGACCTCGAAACAGGTCAGGCAGCTTCTTCCACGGGTATAGGACAGGAAGGACTACGTGACAAATCCGCTCTTTGATAAATTGGTTGCCCCGCTTGCCAACAGGGAAGGCATGTTCCTGACCGATGCAGCCGGCACCGAAATTTCGGGCAAAAGTTTCTATGCCACTGCGATGTCACTGGCTTCCGCACTCAAAGGGCTTGGCCTGAAACCAGGCGACCGCATGGCCGTTCAGGTGGAAAAGAGCCCCGAGGCGCTAGCACTCTACTGTGCAGCCGTCGCGACCGGCGTGGTCTTCCTGCCGCTGAATACCGCCTATACGGCGGATGAAGTGGCCTATTTCGTTTCCGATGCGGGTGCGTCGCTGCTGGTGGGCGACCCCGCCAAGGCCGAGAAGCTCACTCCCATCGCCGAAACCAATGGAGCGAAGTTCGAGACGCTCGATAGCAAGGGCCGGGGAAGCCTTCGCGACAAGGCGGATGCTGCGGGATCGGATTTTACCCCGATCGAGCGTTCCGGCGATGATATGGCTGCGATTCTCTACACGTCCGGCACGACCGGTCGTTCAAAGGGGGCAATGCTGAGCCAGAACAACCTGCTCTCCAACGCCGAGGTGCTGGTGCAGGAGTGGCGGTTCGATTCAAGCGACGTGCTGCTGCACGCGCTGCCGATCTTCCACACACATGGCCTGTTCGTGGCCTCCAACGTGGTGATGCTGTCCGGAGGCTCGATGATCTTCCTGCCGGGCTTCAAGACCGATGAGGCGATCAAGTGGCTGCCGAAGGCAACCACGATGATGGGTGTGCCGACCTTTTACACGCGCCTTCTCGACACGCCGGCCTTCACCCGGGAACTGGTGAGCCACATGCGGCTCTTCACGTCCGGTTCCGCGCCGCTGCTGGCCGAAACGCACAAGCAATTCGAAGAGCGCACCGGACACCGTATCCTTGAGCGCTACGGCATGACCGAGACCAACATGAACACCTCGAACCCCTATGACGGGGATCGTCGCGCCGGAACGGTGGGCATGCCCCTCCCGGGCGTTGAGGTGGTGATCACCGATCCGCAAACCGGTGAGCAGCTCCCCGTGGGCGAGCCCGGCATGATCGAGGTGCGCGGCCCAAACGTCTTCAAGGGCTACTGGCAGATGCCGGAGAAAACCAAGGAAGAGCTGCGCGAGAACGGCTTCTTCATCACGGGCGACATCGGCGTCATCGATCAGGACGGCTATGTCTCCATCGTCGGCCGCCAGAAGGACCTGATCATCACCGGCGGATACAATGTCTATCCGAAGGAGATCGAGCTCATTCTGGACGAACAGCCGGGCGTTCTGGAAAGCGCCGTCGTCGGTGTTCCGCATCCGGATTTCGGCGAGGCGGTCGTTGCCGTGCTCATCGCCAAGCCGGGCGAAACCATCGATCAGGCCGCCATCAAGGCTTCGATGGAGCAGCAGCTGGCGAAGTTCAAGCAGCCAAAGCACATCGCGGTGATCGATGACCTGCCGCGCAACACCATGGGCAAGGTGCAGAAGAACCTGCTGCGCCAGCAGTTCAATTCGCTCTTTGCCTGATTTGGCTTCCCGGAGACTTTTATGAATTTCGACGAGAAGATCGACCGCCGCGGAACGCATTGCTCCAAGTGGGATACGATCGAAGCGCTCTACGGTCTTTCGCCGGACGACGCGCTCGCCATGTGGGTCGCCGACATGGATTTCCGTCCTCCCGCCTGCGTCCAGCAGGCGCTGGAGCGGATGGTTGAGCACGGCGTCTATGGTTATTTCGGCGACGAGCGGGCCTATCGGCAGGCGATCTGCTGGTGGATGGCCAATCGCCACGGCTGGACTGTTCAGCCGGACTGGATCTTCACGGCCAACGGTCTGGTGAACGGCACGGCGCTCTGCGTCGACACCTGGAGCGAACCGGGCGACGCCGTGGCGCTCATGACTCCAGTCTATCACGCCTTCTTCCGCGTGATCCGCGCGAGCGGGCGAGAGGCGCGTGAGCTACCGCTCAAGCTCGACAACAATCGCTACGAGATGGATTTCGACGCCTGGGACAAGCTGATGACCGGGCGGGAGAAGATGCTTATTCTCTGTTCGCCGCATAACCCCGGCGGGCGTGTCTGGACAGCGGACGAGCTGCAGAAGGTGGCGGCGTTCGCCGAGCGGCATAACCTGATCGTGGTTTCCGACGAGATCCACCATGATCTGGTGTTCCCCGGCCAGAAGCATACGCCCATGGCCGTTGCCGCGCCGCAGATCCTCGACCGTCTGGTGATGATGAGCGCGGTAACGAAAACCTTCAATATTGCCGGCGCCCATGTGGGCAACGTCATCATTCCCGATGAGAAGCTCCGCAAGGCTTTCGCGCAGCGGGCAATGGCGCTCGGTATTTCGCCGAATGCCTTTGGCATGCAGATGGCAACCGCAGCCTATTCGCCGGAGGGAGCTGAGTGGGTGGACCAGCTGATGGCCTATCTCGACGGCAACCGGAAGGTCTTCGATGCAGGCATTGCCAGCATCCCGGGGCTGAAATCCATGCCGCTTGAAGCCACCTATCTCGCGTGGGTGGACTATTCCGGCACAGGCATGGACCAGCAGGAGGTGCTGCGCCGGGTGGAGAAGACTGCGCGCATCGCCACCAACTATGGCCAGGCTTTCGGCTCGGGTGGCGAGACCTTCCTGCGCTTCAATCTGGCAATGCCGCGCGCAATGATCGAGGAAGCCGTCAGCAGGCTGAAGGCTGCCTTCGCGGACCTCCAGTAGTACCTGCGACCCAAGCAATCTGGAACGCGCCTTCCTTTCGGGAGGCGCGTTCTTTTTTGGCCGCTTGCGTACCGAGCGGCGTGCATCTAGAACCGCAATATATCCACTCGGCTATAACGGTCAGGCAGATGCCCCGCTTCATTCTTGCAGCCCTTGCTTCCTTGCTGCTGGCCTCTTCCGCGCAAGCGGGAAAGGTGAGCGTGGCTGTCGCCGCGAACTTCACCGATGCGGCGCAGGAGATTGCCGACGCGTTTGCCAAGGCGACCGATCACGCGGCGGTGCTCTCCTTCGGCGCTTCCGGTCAGTTCTACACGCAGATTACACAGGGTGCGCCGTTTGAAGTGTTCCTTTCAGCTGATGACAAGCGGCCTGCCCTGGCTGTGAAGGAGGGCTATGGCGTGGACGGCAGTGTCTTCACCTATGCCATTGGCCAGCTGGTGCTCTACTCCGCAGAAGGAGGCCGGGTAACCGGCGCGGAAACGCTGGAAAAGGGTGAGTTCAAGCGCATCGCAATCGCCAATCCGGATACCGCGCCCTATGGCTCAGCAGCTGTCGAGGCAATGAAGGCGCTCGAGGTCTACGCTTCGCTTCAGCCCAGGATCGTGCAGGGACAGAGCATCGCGCAGACCTATCAATTCGTGCAGACCGGCAATGCCGAACTTGGCTTCGTCGCCCTTGGACAGGTTTCGCAGACGGAGGGCGGCTCGCGCTGGATCGTACCGCAGGAACTCTATTCTCCGATCCGTCAGGACGCTGTTCTGCTCGTAGACGGGAAGGACAACCCTGCCGCGATCGCGTTCCTTGAATTTCTCAAGGGTGATGAGGCAGCTAGCATCATCGAGAAGTTCGGCTACGCGGTCGAGCGCTGAGGGAGGATAGACGCAGGTGGGGGAGCTCTGGTCGCCGATTCGGCTCACATTGGAACTGGCGTCCATCACGACAGTGCTGCTGATGATCGTCGGCACACCGATCGCCTGGTGGCTTGCGTGGTCCAGCTGGCGCGGCAAGGAGATCGTTGCCACCATCATCGCGCTTCCACTCGTGCTGCCGCCGACGGTGCTCGGCTTCTATCTGCTGATCGCGCTCGGGCCCAATGGTCTAGGCGGCTGGTTCGGCGACCTTGCCGGAGTGCGCACCTTCGCCTTCACTTTTGAGGGTCTCGTCTTTGGGTCGGTGATCTATTCCCTGCCCTTCGCGGTGCAGCCGATCCGCAATTCGTTTGAAGCCATGGGAAAGCGTCCGCTGGAAGTGGCGGCGACTCTCCGCGCCTCGCCATGGGATCGGTTCGTTTCCGTGGCGGTGCCGCTCGCCCTCCCCGGTCTTCTGACTGGCGCAGTGCTGGGCTTCGCCCATACCGTCGGTGAGTTCGGCGTGATCCTGATGATCGGCGGCAATATCCCCGGCGAGACCAAGGTGCTTTCCATCGCGATCTATGATTTCGTAGAGACGTTGCGCTGGCGCGAGGCCCACATCCTGTCGGCCGGAATGCTCGTCTTCTCCTTCGCCGTTATCCTGTCGGTGTCATTGCTTGCGCGTCGAGCCCGCAACAGGGTTCCGGCATGAGCGACCAGATTTCCATCCGCCTTGCCGGCCAGCTTGGGCAGTTCGACCTCAACGTGGATTTTGCCGCGCCGATGCATGGCATCACCGCGCTTTTCGGTCCGTCCGGCTGCGGAAAAACAACCATCCTGCGCTCAGTCGCGGGGCTGAACCGCATCCCCGGCGAGATCCGCGTGGGAGGTGAGACATGGCAGAACGAGCGGCTGTTCCTGCCGACGCACAAGCGCCCGATCGGCTATGTTTTTCAGGAGCCGAGCCTCTTTCCGCACCTGTCGGTTCGCCAGAACCTCACCTATGGCGCACGGCGCACCAAAGCCGAACATGCGATCCGCTTCGATGACGTAGTCGAGCTGCTGGGGCTCGCCCACCTCATCGACCGCTGGCCGACGCACCTTTCGGGCGGCGAGCGCCAGCGCGTTTCCATCGGCCGCGCGCTGCTCTCGCAGCCGCGGCTGCTCCTCATGGACGAACCGCTCTCCGCGCTCGACCGCATGGCGAAGGACGAGATTCTACCCTATTTCGAAGCGCTTCATTCCAGCCTGAAGATCCCGATGCTGCTCGTCACGCACGATATTTCGGAGGTCGAGCGGCTGGCCGATCATCTGGTGCTGCTGAAATCTGGCCGCGTGCAGGCATCCGGACGATTGAGCGATGTGCTGACCGCCCCCGATTCGCCACTCGCCGCGCGAAGCGATTTCGCTGCCGTGCTTCCGGGCCTTGTCGACCGCATTGATCCGGACGGCATCGCTGTCGTGAAGGTAGGCGAGACGGAGATCTACCTGCTGGCAGACAGCCTTTCTCCCGGCGATTCCGTGCGCGTGCGGATCGCGGCTGGTGACGTTTCCATTGCTCGCCAGCGGGCGCAGGATTCGAGCATTCTCAATGCCGTCCCCGTCCACATTCTCAGTATCGAACCCATGGGCTTGAGCGAGACCGGGCTTCTGCTCGGCCTGCCTGATGGCGCTGGCCAGTTCAGGGCCCGCATCAGCCGTCGCTCCAACGCGAAACTCAATCTGCAAGAGGGCGACGAGGTGATCGCGCAGATCAAGAGTGTGTCGCTGCTCGCCAACAGGTGAGCGAAGGAGGGCGTATGGCAACGATCAGCCTCAGAATCGACTTCGGCGACAAGCGCCTCGGCCCCGGCAAGGTGCTGTTGCTCGAACGAATCGCAGAACATGGGTCGATCGCAGCAGCCGGTCGCTCGCTCGGCATGTCCTACAAACGCGCCTGGCTGCTGGTGGCCGAGACGGACGCGATCTTCGGACAGCCCACTGTGGAAAAGCAGCAGGGTGGCAAGGAAGGCGGCGGCGCGAAGCTGTCGGACCTCCGGGAAGCAATCGTCCGCGCCTACCGGAAAGCTGAGAAACGCGCTGCGGAAGCCATCGAAGCCGAAATTGGTGCGCTGGAAGGCCGGATCAATCCGCGCTGATCCGACCTCCGCAGCTTTACGTGGTCTACCGCTTGTACTGCGCCTCAGTCAGCCGCAGATGCGTGAGTTCGAAGGGCAGCCCTTCGTCATCAAACGGGCGACGCGACACTTCCTCGAAGCCGTGCGACAGATAGAATCGGAACGCCTGCTCATTTTCGGAGTAGACGTCGAGTGCCAGCTCACCCTTCCGCTCCAGCGCGAAGGCTATGAGCTTGCGGCCCACCCCCTGCCCCTGACACTCCGGCGAAACGAAGATGCCACCTACGAAGGAATCGAGGAGGCTGATGAAGCCAACCGGCTGATCCCCGCGACACGCCACCCAGGTCTCCGCCATGGGAAGGTATTTGTGCTCGATCAGTTCTTTCTGCTCCAGCAGCCGTTCTTGACCGATGAAGGCGTGCGCCTTGAGCGAAGCTTCAAACCAGATGCCAACGAGAATTGCGGTATCTCCAGCCGCATCGAATGGCCGGATAGTGATGTTTTCGATTTTCATGAGAAACCTGCAAAAAGGTATGCGTAAAGGTTCGGCAACTTTGTGCCGTTCAACACCGCCTGACGCGGTTCAACTGAAGCCTCTGCGCATCAATCTCCTTCTGCAGTCTGGATTCCGTATAATTCTACACTCGGCATCTCGTCAACCGTTCACCCTCTGGCCATAGGCTTCCTATCGTGTAGCATGCGCCTGATAAACGAGATGAACAGGGTATCGTGCTGGCGGGAACGCAGGTGACACAAACGCAGCCAGGCACATCGCAGGCGGTCGAAATCGTCTGCGCAGATGGTGTTCGGCTTGGCGGTGACTTCTGGCCGGCGCAGGGGAATCCCAAGGGCAGCGTGATCGTGAACCCGGCCACCGGCGTTCTCGCGCGCTACTATCATCGTTATGCGCGATACCTGACCGAGCATGGCTACGACGTGCTCACTTACGATTATCGCGGCATCGGCGCATCGCGCCCGGCTTCGCTGCGCGGCTGCGGCTATCGCTGGCGCGACTGGGGCATGCTGGATTTCAACGCCGCCGTGAAATGGATGAAAGCGCGGAGCCCCGATGCCAAGCTGCAGGTGGTGGGCCACAGCATTGGTGGGTTCCTGCCGGGCTTTGCAGCAGAGGCCGCCACGCTTCATCGCATCCTGGCTGTCGGCGCGCAGTACGCCTACTGGCCGGACTATGCGCCCGACAAACGGCTCGGCATGTTCTTCCGCTGGCACATCTTGATGCCGGCGCTGACGGCCATCTGCGGCTATTTTCCCGGGCGCCGACTGGGCTGGCTGGAAGATCTTCCGGCCGGTGTCGCCAATGAGTGGAGTTTCCGAAAGGCGCGGATGGAGATGAACTATCCGGCGAATGAACGCTCCGAAGTCCTCGCGCATTTCGCCGCCGTTGAGGCTGACATCCTGTCGATCACCACCGACGTGGACGAATACGCCACCGTGCCCGCAGTTTCGCGCGGCTTGAGATACTACACGTCATCAAACCGAACGCTGGTCCGGCTGGGCAGCGATGATCTGCCGGACGGACCGCGCGGACATTTCGCCCTCTTCCATGCCAATCACACGCAGGATTTCTGGGCCCGCACGCTGCAATGGCTGGATGACGGCACGAACCCGTGGCCGGAGCGTGTGGTAAGCCAGGCTCCGGCACATGGGCGTGGTGGTTTTTAGAAGCTACTCGATGTTCTGGGCGCGGCCCTGCCCGAAGGACCAGTTTTCCGGCAACACGCCAACCACGTTGATGAAGATATCGTCCGGACTGCAGCCCAGACGCTCCGTCAGCTCGCGGTTCACGGCGCGGTAGAAGTCCAGCTTCTGCGCCCGCGAGCGGGTGTTGCTGATGGTCAGCTGGATCAGGATGAGATCATCCGTCCGGTTCACATTCGGGTAGTTGTAGCTGAAGCTGAAATTCTCGGGATCATATTCGGTGATGGTCATGAACCGGTCGTCTTCCGGAACGGCCAAGGTCTCCCGCATTGCAGTGTAGAGGCCATCCATGATGGCCTGCTTCTGCTCGCGCGTACGACCCTTGCGAATATGAATCTGCGTAAATGGCATGCGTGGTCCCCTCCCTGCATGGCTCACGTTGTGGTGAGGCCCGGGAGAGGACGCAACGCCCTGCCCGACCTCAGATGCCCGAAGATCTCACGCCAGTTCCTCCGCGATCAGTTCGCAAAGGCTCCTGATCCCCTTCTCGATTGTCTCCTCAGGCAACAGAGAGAAGCTCAGGCGCAGATGGTTGTTTCCGGATCCATCCGGGTAGAACGCTCCACCTGGAACAAACGCGAAATTCCGCTCGACAGCCTTCTCCAAAAGCTTGGCCCCGTCAAGCTGCGACGGCAGCGTGACCCAGATGAAGAGACCGCCCGAAGGTTTCGTCCACTCAACACCTGCCGGTGCATAGGCGTCCAGAGCCCGCAGCATCGCGTCGCGGCGGACCTTGTAGACCTTCCGGGCTTCCTCAACCGCCTTGTCGAAACAGGCAGCCGCAACGCGGTAGGTCACCTGCTGGTTGACCGTCGCCGTGTGCAGGTCGGAAGCCTGCTTGATGAGCGTCAGTTTCTGGAGGAGAGCGGTCGGGCCGCAGATCCAGCCGACGCGCAGACCGGGAGCCAGCGTCTTCGAGAACGTGCCGCAGAAGAGCGTGCGTGATTCGTCGATGGAGCCCGATTCCTCGATGTCGAGAGCAGCGATCAGCGGGACGCGCTCGCCTTCGAAGCGCAGTTCCGTATAGGCCGCATCCTCGACGATAACGGCGCCGGTGCGGCGGGCAAGATCGATCGCGGCCTTGCGCTCAGCGACCGTTAGGGTCTCGCCTGTCGGGTTGGCAAAGTCCGGCACGAGATAGAGAAGCTTTGCGGCCGTGACATTGGTCTCAGCCACGCCATTGTGGAAACGTACGGCGCGATAGTCCGGCTCATAGGCCGAGAAGGACTGCAGCGCGCCAAGATAGGTCGGCGCAAGCGTCACCAGCTCGCTCTCCGGATCAACAAAGAGTTTGCCGATCAGGTCAAGGCCCTGCTGCGAACCGTGGGTGATGAGGATGTGATCCTCGGTGCACTCAACACCGCGAGAGCGCATGTACTCGGCGATCCAGCGGCGGAGCGGCGGATAGCCCTCCGAGGTCGAGTACTGCAACGCATTGCCGTTCTCAGCCAGCACTTCGGCGTAGGCTTCGCGGTAGGCCTGGAGATTGAACAGTGCCGGGTCGGGAATGCCGCCGGCAAAGGAGATCATTCCGGGACGGTCGAGGAGCTTCAGCAACTCGCGGATCTCGGACGCGCGCATTTTAGCCCCGCGGCGCGAAAGAGGGTAATTGTCCAAACTATCGGTCATCTGTCATTCCAGTATTCAGGCCACAATCAGCTGCGTTGGTTGACCATGGAGAAAAGCTCCTCGCCTGCATTATTGCAGAACGCTTCTGGCCGCCAGCGCGGAATAACGGACTGGAGCAGGACCCCGGCATGCTGCGCGGGTCCACTTGGTGGCGTGACGGGCACATTTCCTCCAACTCCAGTTCTGCTACTGACGAGCTGATACTGCACAAAAGGGTCAGTCTTGCTGACCAAAATACGCTGTTCTACGTATTGATCAATGGAAATGTCTGCTCGTTTCCATCATGAAATTCGGCTCGGTTCGATCACGGCTGCCAATGCTCACCTTGCCAAGTCCACAACCGTTCTGCTATGTGGAAATCCGCCAGATAGAGATGCGGTTCATGAGCAATCCGGGGATAAACAAGGCCACGCTTCGCACACTCGAGGTTCTCTCGAGCTGCGAGACACGTGAACTCCCCTTTGGGGTTAGCGACCTGAGCCGCACCGACGGCATCACCAAGAACATGGCCTTCCGCATCCTGCAGACCCTTGCGGAACATGGCTATCTCGTGCGGGACTCGGAGACACAGAAGTACGATCTCGGCCCACAGATCCTTTGGCTCGCGCGCGAGGGCTTGAGCGAAGACTTCGATATCATCAAGTTCTCAAGCCCGTATCTACGCCAGCTGCATGAGCTCACCGGCGAAAGCATCTTCCTGTCGATCATCGTCGGACGGAATCATCTCACGATCGACGGCGTCGAGGCCCATGGCGTTCGTGTCAGCCATCAACCGCGTGGTCTACTGGTGCCGCTTCACGCAAGCCCGGCCTCGCGCGTTCTGCTCGCCCATCTCTCCGACACGCAGATCGAGGACTATATCGCAGCCGCCTCGCCGCTGAAGCGTTTTACCCCCACGACGATCACCGATCCCGACAAGCTACGCCGGGAGGTGGCACTGGTACGCGAACAAGGCTTTGCGCGCGGCTATGGAGACCACTACCAGCATGGCAACTACATCTCCTTTCCGGTGCTCGACAGCACTGGGCGTCCACATGCGGCGATCACGATTGGCGGGCCGCCCAACCGTTTCACCCTCGAACGGATCGAGGAACTGCTTCCCTCCATGCTTGCGGTCATCCGCGAGATGAACACCCATAGCCAGCGTTTTCCGGCGCCAGGGCAGATCGTGTTCCGTTAGCCTAGATGATCTCAGCAAGCTTCATTTTCGACATCCTGCGCATGCTGGCGACGGCTGAAACGCCGTTGGGTCCAAGTGAAATCAGCCGCCGCCTGAAGATGCCGCTTTCGACCATCTATCGCGGTATCACCACGCTGGAGGCTGCCGGCTATGCCGAGCGGCAGCCCGGCTCCAACCTCTTCACGATCGGGCGAATGGGAGCGCCGCTCGTCCAGCGTTACCTGTCGCGCTTTGCCCTCCGTGACGTGGCGGCACCGTTCTTGCGGCAGCTGACGACCGTCACCGGCGACACAACGGCGCTCTTCGTGCGGATCGGCTGGTACTATGTGCGAATTGCCCACATCCATGGCACGAACGAAATCATCCAGACCCGCCCGCTAGGAGAAGTGCGCGACCTCGATGACGGTGTCGCGGGTCGGATCATGCTGGCCAACCTGCCGCAGGACCTGCGCGACCGCTACTTCAGCGAGTTCAAGCCGGAAATGCCGTCCGTCGAACGGAAGCGTCTCGTGCAGCAACTCGACCAGATTCAAGCGGACGAGATCGCAACGGAGCCAAGCCCCACACACCCCGACAGACTATCGCCGGCCTTTGCAATTGCGTCGCCCACGGGCCTGCTGTTCGGCACCGTTTGCATCGAGGGAGGGGCGCTCAGCAGTATCGCAACGGCGGAGGAAATCGAGCCGCTGAGGGCCAGCATTGCGGAACTCTCCGCTCTCTGCTCCGCCACTTCCGACAAGTTCCGCAACTCCTACGACCACTTGTCGCCGTCGAGCATCCTCCTGCCTTCGGCCAGCGCGCGCTAACTTTCCGCGCGCACTATGCGGTTGCGCAGGACGCCGATCTTCTCGATCTCGAGCTCGACCACATCGCCCGGCTGCAGGAAGCGGCCCAGTTCCAGCCCGCACCCGGTGGGCACCGTTCCGGAAGCAATCAGTTCACCCGGATAAAGCGTTTCCGATTGCGAGATGAAGGCGAGGATCTCCGCGAAACTGTGGTGCATCTCGCTTGAAATGCCGCCGCCCCAACGCTCACCGTTGACGCGCGCTTCCATCCAGAGCGCTTGCGGATCGCCGATCTCGTCGGCCGTGACGATCCACGGCCCAAGCACATTGCCGGTGTCGAAATCCTTGCCCTTCATCGGGCCCATGCCGAGCGGACGTTCCACCACCTGCACGTCGCGCGCCGAGAAGTCATTGAAGATCGTATAGCCAAAGATGTAGTCACTGGCATCGGCTGCCGAAATGTTGGCGCCCTTCCTGCCGATCACGCAGGCGAGTTCGCATTCGAAATCCATGAGCTCCGCATAGGGCGGCCACTGCACATCGGTCTCGTGACCCACGAAGCTGAAGCGATTGCACTTGTACCAGGTCGGGCGTTGGTACCAGACCTCCGGCACGCCTGCGGCAGGCTTGCCCGTCATCTTCTCCCACTGCTTCTGAGCGTTCACCAGATGCTGTTCGAAGACGAGGCAATCGCGCATCTGCGGCGGGACCGGAAAAGGCGACATGAGCCGCGCTGACTTCAGCGGCACTGCACAGTCCGCAGGCCATGCGCCCGCCAGGGCTGCCGCTTTCGCGAGACCGTCGGCTCCGGCTCCGATCAGTGCCTCCATGGAGACAAAATCAGCGTCCGAGCGTCCGTCCACCTTGAGGCCCGCTGCCGCCAGGTCGAGAATGGCGTTGCGGTCGAGATCAACGACGCCAATCTTCGGCCCGTCGCGCGTTGAGAATGTTGCAAGCTTCATCTCATTCCTCCACGAAGGCAACCGCGCGCGTCCACCCGCCTGATGCAGCCTTAACCTTGACAGGAAAACAGCTGATCTCGAAGCCGGTCGACGGCAGGACCTCAAGGTTGTGCAGCTTCTCGATATGGCAATAGCCTATCTCGCGACCGGCCTTGTGCCCTTCCCAGATGACCGAAACATCACGCGTCTCGGCGAATTTCCGCGCCATGTGGGAGAAATGCGCATCCCACGACCAGCAATCCGTGCCGGTCACGCGGACACCACGCGAGGTGAGATAGAGCGTGGCATCGCGGCCCATCCCACAACCTGCCTTCACGTAGTCTTCCTGGCCGAACCGTTTTCCAGCCGACGTGTTGACCACGACGATATCGCCGGCCTTGAGCGTATGGCCGATACGCATGAGCTCCTGCTCCACGTCCTCGGCGGCCACAACGTAGCCATCCGGGAAATGGCGGAAGTCGAGCTTTACCCCCGGCCCGAAGAACCAATCGAGCGGCAGTTCATCGATACGGGCGGCAGGCTTTCCGTGGTCCATCGTCGAAGCGTAGTGCCAGGGCGCGTCGACATGGGTGCCGTTGTGGGTGTTCACCTCCAGATACTCGATGGCGTAGCCCTCGCCATCCACGAGCTCCTCCGGCCGCAGGTTGTCATAGCGGGCGGCAACCAGAGGTGCCGTATCCTTGTGCGAAAGATAGCTGATCTTCGGCTCCAGACCCGGCGGATCGGACCGGACATCGTTTTCAATCGGTACTGAGAGATCTATGATCTTCCGGGCCATGCGCCTCACCCTTTGCTTGTGCTGCCCTACTTCTCCAGGCGCCCGGTCTCGATCGCATCGATCTGCAGGGCGAGATTGCGCGAATAGATCCGCGACATCGAGAAGGCCCCGCCGGTGAACCAGAGCCCCGGCTGCCCCGTCTTCGTCCACATGTTGCGCAGCTCGTGATAATCGGGATCAAGGCCCCAGACCGGGCCGACCTTCTTCGCGACCTCAGGACCGAAGTGTGTCAGCACCATGTGGTCGTGTCCCTTGAACCCTGTCGCAAGAACGATTGCCTCGGCCGGAATGACCGCGCCGTCATTCATTTCGACGCCATCTTGCACGAACTGCCTGATATCGGACGCCTGAATCAGGCCTACTTCGCGGTTGGCGATCAGGTCAGAGGCGCCAATGTTGAAGTAATAGCCGCCGCCGCGCGTGCGGAACTTGAGCGGCCAGCCCGTTTCATCGATGCCAAAATCCAGCTTGAAGCCGACGGCGCGCAGCCTTTCGTGAAGCTCCGCGTCAACTTCCTTGACCTTCTGGGTAATGGCTCGGTGCACCTGTTTCGCCACCGGATATGGAGTTGCCGAATTCAAAAGATCGCGGACCTCCAGAGGCGGACCGTCGCCCAGATAGATGGAGTCGTAGAGCGCGCTCGCCTCCATGCTCATGACCAGCGTCGAACTGCGCTGCACCATAGTCACTTTCGCGCCTTGTGCATGCAGTTCCTGGGCAATGTCATGTCCGCTGGTGGCGCTGCCAATGACAAGCACCGGGCGCCCAGACCATTCCACTCCGTTACGGAACGAGCTGGAATGGACAACGCTGCCGCCGAAATTCTCGATCGTAGGTATAGTTGGAATATGGGGCGTGCCGCTGACGCTAGACGCCATGACGATGTGCTTCGGCATCAGCTCGCGTATTGACCCGTCGCTTCGCCTGACACTTGCAATCCAGCTCTTTGTGGCCTCGTCGTAGCGGGCGTGTTCAAAGGCCGTGCCGGTCCAGAAGTTGAGGTCCAGCGCGTCTACATAGAACTCGATCCAATTGGCGATCTTATCCTTCGGAAGGTAACCCGGCATCGTCACCGGGAACGGGAGGTAGCGGAAGTGGTTCACGTGCCAGGTGTTGTGCAGCTTCAAACCATCGTAGCGAAGACGCCAGTTGTCACCCACGCGTGGCAGTCGGTCGATGACCAGCGCATCGTAGCCCAGCCGCTTCAGCTCGGCTGCAGCGCTGACGCCGCCATGGCCTCCACCGACGATCAGCACGTCCGGCTCCCGATCGGTATAGGCGAGCTGCGCCTTGCGCTTCTCCTCCCAGCTCGGTTCGCCGAAATCACGCATGTTGGAAAGCGTTTCCTGACCGCCCCGCTGGCGGCAGATGCCGTCGATGTCGAGCACGGTGGACATCATCCAGGCACGCGGCTCGGCATCCGAGACCGGGGACCAAAGAAGCCGCACCACTCCCTCGCCCGGACCGTTGACCGTCGAGAACCGGAAAAGGGCCTCGATGACCCTGCGCTCCGCGATCACATTTTCACGAGGGGTGAAGCGGTCAATATCGAGGTCGAAGGCTGATGGTTGCGAAATGCCGGAACGGGTGCGCAGCTCCCGCGCGATTGCTTCCGGCCCCGAAAAGGTCCTGATCGGCCAGGAGATGCCGCTCAGGTTCCGCCAGTAGCTTTCCCTGTCGAACAAGCGGGCCAACAGTGCTTCATCCCCTCGCTCGAGCGCGGCGGCAAAGGATGAAATCCAGCGGCGCGCCAATTGAGCGGCCTCGGGCGATCGCTTGTCCAACACGTTTCCCTCCCGGTCCTGACCAGCTGAACGAACGGACTGCCCGACCCGTTCTCCTCACGTTCAACTACCGATCATTCTATAAAATGGATATAATACCAAATATCAGACCTCCTCTTCACGGTCAATGATGCCAGGCTGCACCGGCCAGGCATGAGATCCGCTGTCCAATTGACAACCATCCCGAGCAGCAGCGTTTGACGGAGATCAAGCCATTTGCTAATTGGTAGTAGTTCTGAATAGCCGAACGGGAGGAGGGAGACAGCTGGGCCTTGAGGGAGGCTCGGAGCGCGTCTCGAAGCATTCAAAACATAGTCGCGTCGTGTTCACTCATCCCGCAGTGCTGCAGGCATTGATGCCGCGATCGAATTAAAAAAGAGGAGGACAATCATGAACTACCGGTCAATTGGCCTTGTTACTGCAGCCGTACTTGGCTGGGCAGCGGCGACCGTTTCCGCAGGCGCCCAGGAGTTCAAATGGAACTTCGCGAACGCCTATCCGCCGTCTGAATTCCACAGCCGCGCGATGACAAAGTTTGCCGAGGATATGAAGGCCAAGACCAACGGTGCGCTCGATATCACCGTGCACCATTCCGGCTCGCTCTTCCCCAACACCGAAATCGTGCAAGCCACCCGTACCGGTCTTGTCGAGATGGGCTCGCAGCTGATCGGCAATCTCAGCCGCGAAAATCGCATCTACGAGATCGACTCCATCCCCTTCCTGGTCAACAGCTATGCGGATGCCAAGCTCTTGTGGGAAGAGGCGCGTGGACCGATCGGCGACGCTCTGCTGGAAAGCGGGCTGCGTCTGGTCTACCTCGCACCCTGGCCTTCACAGGGCTTCTTCTTCAAGAAGGAGATCAATTCGCTTAGCGACGTGAAGGGCCTCGCGATGCGGGCCTACAATCCGATGACGACGCGGCTGGCCGAGTTGATGGGCGCAACCCCGGCAACGGTTCAGATGACCGAAACCGCACAGGCGCTTGCGACCGGCATGATCCAGGCTGTGCACACGGCCCCGAATTCCGGCGCGCTCTATGAGCTGAACCAGTACACGACCAATTATTACAAGACGGATGCGTGGATCCCCTACCATGCCTTCTTCATCCGCGAAGAAGCTTTCCAGCAGCTTCCGGCCGACGTGCAGGAACAGGCACTGCAGCTGGGCAAGGAACTTGAAGAATGGTCATGGGGCGAGAGCGAGGCTGCGGTCGCTGCCGGCGAGAAGACCCTTGCGGAGCGCGGCATGATTGTCGCCCCTCCCGGAGAGCAGCTTGCCAAGGAGCTCAACGAGGTCGGCCAGAAGCTGCTTGAGGAATGGCTCGCCGTTGCCGGCGAAAACGCTGCTCCAGTAATCGAGGCCTATAACAGCAAGCGCGCCTCGAAATAATGGTGTGTGGCGCGGCGACCCTCGCCGCGCCTTCCTCCTTGCGGCGGGAAAGCCATGAACGAACCCAATACCATCGATCGGGCCATGCATTGGGTAGGCTCGATCTCATCCCTCTTCGCGATCGTCTCGCTCGCACTGCTTGTCATTCTCGTCGCTGCGGTCATCGTTCTGAGACAGTTCGGCATCATCGTTCCCTCGGCGGATGAATTCGCCAGCATTGCCCTGGCTGGAACCTTCACACTGGGCCTCGCCTATGCAGTTGCCAGGAACGAGCACATCGAAATCCGTCTCATGGTCAACCTGATGCCGCGACCCCTCCAGTTCGTGCTCGGGCTGCTCGCCATCCTTCTTTCCATCGTGATGGTTCTGGTGCTCTCCTGGGGCATCGGACGCCTTTGGCTCGATGCCTTCCGGCGCGGGGCGATGATGCTCGGAACCCTGCCGATCCCGAGAGCCATACCGCTCAGCGTCGTGCTCACGGGTCTGATCCTTTTCGAAGCCGCCCTGCTGCTGAAACTTTTCCGTTTCGTGACGGGCAGGCAGGCGGATGAACCTGAAGCGGGGGCGGCAAACATCAATGGATAGCCAGGTTCTTTCGATCGGCTTCGTCGTCTCTCTGCTCTTTCTTCTCGCCCTCGGCATCCCGATTGGTGTGGTCATCCTGATCCTCGCCGCAGCCGGGATCCTGCTTGTTTCCAACGTGGATCCGGGACAGGCGCTCGCAACCGCATATTTCGCGCAGATGACCTCCTGGGGCCTGACGCCCCTGCCGCTCTTCGTTCTGATGGGGGAAATCCTGGGACGCAGCGGCACCGCCAAGAGGCTGTTCGATGCCTTCGCGGTTCTGTTGGGCAGGGTTCCCGGCGGCCTCGTACAGGTCAATGTGGTGGCGGCGACCATGTTTGCGGCACTTAGCGGGTCTTCCACGGCCACGGTCGCAACCATCGGCAAGCTCAGCTTTCACCGCCTGGAGGAGCGCGGCAGTTCGCGCGCCCTGTCGCTCGGTTCGCTCGCTGGCGCTGGCACGCTTGGCATCCTGATCCCACCCTCGGTAGCGCTGATCCTCTACGGCTTCACCTTTGACGTCTCGATCGCAGATCTCTTTCTGGCGGGCGTAGTCCCTGGCATTCTCGTGGCCATCTTCTTTGCCACCTACGTGGCCTGGAAAGGCCGCGGTACCATGCGTGAAGCAGCCGCCACCCGGGCCGAGAAGTTGCGCGCCTGCGGGCAGCTTGTGCCGATCCTGCTGCTGATCGCAGCCGTCTTCGGTTCGATCTACGGCGGCTTCGCGACACCGACAGAGGCGGCTGTCATCGGGGTCGTCGGTGCAATCATCATTGCCTATGTGGTCGAAGGCGGCATGCGCTTCGGGGTTCTCGTGGAGAGTTTCAAGGACACCATTCTTTTCTGCGCTACGCTCGGTTTTGTGCTCGCTGCCTCCGCCGCCCTTCAGGTGACGATGGCCTACACCGGCATTCCGCGCACAATCGTCTCGCTCATCCAGGCCTATGAACTCTCGCAGGCAGGACTGCTCGTCCTGATCGCCTTGATCCTGCTGGTGCTCGGTTGCTTCATCGACGGGCTCTCCATGATCGTGCTGACGAGCGCGGTGCTGCAACCGGTGATCGCGGGAGCCGGGATCAACCCGCTCTGGTTCGGCGTCTTCATGGTAATTCTTGTCGAGATAGGCTTGATCACGCCGCCGATCGGCTTCAACCTCTTTGTTCTCCAAAAAGTGTCGGGACGCGATCTGCCGGAAATTGCGCTTGCCGCCCTGCCCTTCATGTTGATCCTGCTGGCAAGTCTGGTGGTATTCTGGCTCTTCCCGCAGCTGGTAACCTATCTGCCGAGCGTACTTTGACGAACAGAGGAGGAAGCGATGGTCAGCAGCACCGGCGTTGAAGAACAGGCCTTCATCTGTACCGCCTGCGGCATCCAGTACGAGCCATCCGCCCTGCATCCTGACCATTGCATCATCTGTTCGGAAGAACGGCAATATATCCCCGTCTCCGGGCAGAACTGGACGACATTGCCAAAACTCCAGCGCAGCCACATGGCGACCTTCCGCAACGACCATGGCCTGCTCGGGGTCGGCATGTCGCCCAA
>Ga0182740_1001112_pt1 | contig 19578 bp, 9 predicted proteins | sample eDN5th37CKraftBY_FD_128872 | JGI IMG/M metagenome (GOLD analysis project Ga0182740, IMG submission 128872) | Enriched backyard soil microbial communities from Emeryville, California, USA - eDNA 5th pass 37_C Kraft BY (version 2) (version 2) | ecosystem: Environmental > Terrestrial > Soil >...
CCATGATGATGGCCACGGTCGCGGAGTAGTTGTACTGCTGGCCCGAGAACGACAGCGAGTAGGCGTACAGGTTGGGCGTGTACGACGTCGTGATGGCGTTCGGTGCCAGCGACTGCAGGATGCTGGGCTCGTTGAAGAGCTGGAAGCTGCCGATGATCGAGAAGATCGTGGCGATGACGAGGGCGCCGCGGATGGCGGGCAGCTTGATCGCGCTGATGACCCGCCACTGCCCGGCGCCGTCGATCTCCGCCGCCTCGTACAGCGAGTGCGGCACCACGCGCAGCGCCGAGTAGAAGATCAGCATGTTGTAGCCGACGAACTCCCAGGTGACGATGTTGCCGATCGACGCCAGCACGAGGTCCGGCGACAGGGGGTTCGGCAGGCTGACACCGAGGGCGTCGTTGATGTTGCCCACCAGCCCGAACCGCGTGCCGTACATGAAGCCCCACATGAGGGCCGCGACCACGGCCGGCACCGCGTAGGGCATGAAGATCGAGATCCGGAAGAAGCTCTTGCCGTACAGCCGGCCGCTGTCGATCGCGAGGGCCACCAGCAGCGCGATGCCGAGCATGATCGGCACCTGCACCACGAGGAACAGGCTGACGCGGCCCAGACCCTCCCAGAACTGCGGGTCCGCCAGCGCCTGCGCGTAGTTCTCGAGCCCGACGAACGTGGTGCCGCCGACCATCTGCGTGCGGAACACCGACAGGTACAGCGAGTAGACGATCGGGGCCAGGAACACCAGCGCGAACACCAGCATGAACGGGCCCACGAACATCCACCCCGTCCAGCGCCGACGACTGCGGCGCAGCGGCCGGGGCGTGATCGCAGTGACGATCGTCGTCACGGAGCCCTCCTTCAGGCAACGAATGTTTACGTCAACATTGAGCGCGAGATTAGGGTGCTCCACAGGGCGTCTAGGTGTCAAGGAACTGAACAGGGCAACATAGACGCGGGAGTACTACGAGGAGGAACCGATGGCGTTGCGGGCCGGTGCTCGTGCACAGATTGGGCCGTCCATGGCCGACGTTGCCGCTCGAGCCGGAGTCTCGACGCAAACGGTCTCTCGGGTGTCGATGGGCCTGAACAACGTTCGACCGGAGACCCGGGAGAGGGTTCGTGCGGCGATGCGGGAACTCGGGTATTCCCCCAACGGCGCAGCCCGCGCGTTGCGGTACGGCAGTTTCGGCACGATCGGGATGATTGCCCACCAGCTTGCGCGCACAGGTGAGTCGAGGACCGTCGAAGCTGTCGTCGAGGCCGCCCGTGCCCAGGGGCTGACGGTCACACTCGTCGACCTTGAGAGCCCGTCGTCCAAGGACGTGTCCGAAGCCGTGATCCGTCTCGGCCAGCAGGCCATCGATGGGCTCATCATCGTGCGCGCCGAGACTGCGACGCCCGAGACGTTGGCCCTTCCGGCACACCTTCCTGTCGTGGTATCCGATTCACGCTTCATCGGCCATCACCCCGCGGTCGGCGCTGATCAGACCGAAGGGTCCCGGCGCGCTGTCGAGCATCTCCTCAGCTTCGGACATCACACCGTGCACCACATCGCAGGTCCCGCGGACTCTGGCCCCGCACAGTTGCGCATCGATGCCTGGCGGGACACCCTTCTGGCAGCCGGCCGTCCGGTCCCGGAACTGATCCGGGGCGACTGGTCTGCCTCGACCGGCTACACCCTTGGTCAACGACTCGCAGCCGACCCTGACGTCACCGCTGTCTTCTGCGCCAACGATGAGACCGCCGCCGGCGTGCTGCACGCCCTGCACGAAGCAGGCCGACGGGTTCCGGATGATGTCTCCGTCGTCGGCTTCGACGGCATCACTGTCGCCGAGCACCTTTGGCCACCGCTGACCACCGTGGAGCAGGACTTCGACGAGATCGGCCGACGACTGGTGGATCTCCTCCTGCGCCAGGTCCGCGATCGTGCGGACCTGGCGGGAGCTCACGAGGTCGTTCCCACTCGCCTCGCCATCAGGGGCAGCACCGGGCCTGCTCGGCGACGCGATCTGCAGGCCGACTGAGCATTGCGTGACGACCGGTCCGTCCAATCGCGTCAGTGGGCCACCGTCGGCACGCTTCCGTGTGCCACCTCCGAGCTTGCCGAAGGTTCGTCGGTTGTCTCGACGATGGCCACGCCGAAGGGCGCGAGAGACAACTCCGCGTTGATCGCAGAGAGCGTCAAGAGGTCAGTGCCCGAGAGATCGAGCCGGAGATGCTGCGGTCGGTCGGTGGTGTTGACAAGGAACGTCAGGACGGTGCCCTCATCGGTGACTCGGCGCGACAACTCGACGCCGACGGGCAGGTCGACTCCACGCGCAGTGGTGCCGTCGAGCAGGGCGTCCACAGTGCGGCGCACTCCGGCGTCGTTGGGGAACGTCGCCGCATAGAAGACCCCGCCGTTGGCTCGTGACGACCGGAAGGTCAGGGCCGGAGTTCCGGCGTAGTACTCACCTGCGTAGCGAGCGAGCACCTGCGTACCTTCGTCGGCGTGCACGACGTCGCACAGAACGGTACCTGCGGCGTCGTCGTCGGCGTCCTCATCTGCAGCGACCGAATCGTCGAAGACGACCGGGACGATGGTCGTTGGCGGGAGCGCGTCGGTCTCTTCGACCCAGACTCCGGCGAAGTCGCGCAGCGGGACGGGCGCCTCCCCGAGGTGGAGACGATCGTGCTCGTCCGCGAGCCCCGACATCGAGGTCAGCAGCAGGCGACCGCCGCCTTCGACATAGGCACGCAGGGCGTGCGAGACCTCGTCGGGCATGAGGTACAGACACGGCGCGATCACGGCGGCATACTCGTCAAACGGGCCCGTTGCGGGCACGAGGTCAACCGGAACGTTGCGCCGGTGTAGTTCGGCGTACCAGCGCTCCACCTCGCGGACGTAATCGAGCGATCGGCTCGGTCCTGCAGAGAAGTCGATTCCCCACCGCGACGCCCAGTCGAAGATCAGTGCCACCCCGCCGCGCTCCACCCGGCTGCCGTGGATGCGAGGCGAGACACGCGCCAGCTCTTCCCCCAGTTCGGCAACCTCACGGAACGTACGGGTGCGGTTGCCACCGTCCGTGCCGACCACGGCGCCATGGAACTTTTCGCAGCCGGCTCGCGACTGCCGCAGCTGGAAGAACTGCACCGTGTCCGCTCCCCGGGCGATTGCCTGCCAGGACTGCTGCCGCATCTGACCTGGCCGCTTGAGCGAGTTGTAGGGCTGCCAGTTCTGCCGTGACGGCGTCTGCTCCATGAGCATGAAGGGCCTCTGGCCACCGACCGCTCGCATGAGGTCGTGGCGCAGGTTCACCTGTGCCGCAGTGGTGTCGTGAGCGGGATAGCTGTCCCACGAGACGATGTCAAGGTCGTCCGACCAGGCGAAGTAGTCGTAGTCCGGGAACGTGCCCATCATGTTGGTCGTCACGGGGCGCTGCGGATCGAACTTGCGGATCGCCGCCTTTTCCTCGCGGTAGGAGTCCAGCACGCTCGCGCCGTAGAAGCGACGGTAGTCGAGCGAGTACCCCGGCAGTACTGACTTGTTCCCCCACGACGTCGTGTCGCCGAGCTGGCTGGGCGGGAAGATCTCGTCGAACGAGTGATACGTGTGGCTCCAGAAGGCCGTGTTCCACGCGTCGTTCACCGCATCGACCGCCCCGTATCGTGAGCGGAGCCAGTCCCGGAACCGCTCGGCGCAGTTGTCACACCAGCAGAAGCCGCCGTACTCGTTGGACACGTGCCAGGCCACGAGGTTCTGCTCGTGTGCGTATCGCTGGGCCAGACGGGAGGCCAGTGCTACCGACTCGCGGCGATAGGTCGGCGAGTTGATGCACGCGTTGTGCCGTTCCCGGTGGCGCATCTTCCGGCCTTGCTCGTCGACGCGGTTCACGTCGGGGTGCTGCAGTGACATCCACGGCGGCAGTGCCCCCGTCGACGTGGCGAGCACGATGGTCAGGCCCGCGTCCGTCACGGTCTTCACGATCCGGTCCAGGCGGGAGAAGTCGTACACGCCGTCGGCCGGCTGCAGGGTCGCCCAAGAGAAGACGTTCAGGGTGACGGAGTTGATGTGAGCCTGTTGGAACAGCTCCATGTCCCGGGCCCAGACGTCTTCCGGCCACTGTTCAGGGTTGTAGTCGCCCCCGTAGAGCATGCTCCTCGTACCGAGAACGTTCGTTGTCCTCACCGCGTACCACTCCGTTTCGTGCCGGGTCGGGTTCACTCATCAGTCAGTCGTGGCCCGGCTGAGGCAGGTGCCAGGCGGGTCGTCGTCAGTGTCGGGGTCGGTGTTGCATCGTCGTGCCTGCCATTGACGGGACCCGTCCGTCGAGGGGCTCGCTCTCGCGAATGTCCATCCCCGTGACCCTTCCGAACGAGTAGGTCACCACGCAGGCCAGGAAGAGCGGTACGGCCGGCCCGAACACCACGAGCACCCCTGGCGCAGACCACCACAGCCAGCCCACGAGCCCGAACGTCGCGGCCATCATGACGTTGCACACCGGCCGCGCAATCACCATGAGGATCGCCGTCCGCAGGAGCCAGATCGAACCCTCGTCAAAGTTCGCGCGCAGTACCCACAGGTACACCGTGACGAGTACGCCGACGACCATCGCCACGAGCAAGATCCCCGAGACGACGACGCCGGCGGAACTGGGGTCGTTGAGCTGGACAACGGCATAGTCGAGGAGGAGCAGGACCCATACCGCAGCCAAGGGCCAGCCCAGAAGGTTCGCCTGCCTGACGTCTGCTCGCCAAGCTGCGCCGAAGGTCTCCCAGGCGCGCTTGGCCGTCCAGGACCGGTCGTCATCGAGCAGCCATGTGCGGTAGGTCGCGAGGGCAGCCCCGACAGCCGGGAAGAAACCGACGACTACCAGACCGCGCACCGTGAAGACGATCATCGCGACCTGCACGACGAAGATGAGCACCACTGCTCGACACAGCTGTTCGTAGCGCTCCGAGAATCGGCCCAGCGCCGTCATCCCTTCACCGCGCCGATCATCACACCCTTGTTGAAGTACTTCTGCAAGAAGGGGTACAGGACGAGTAGCGGAAGGGTGGACACGATGATGACGCCGAACTTGATCTGGTCGGCAATCTGCTGGAGTTCCATCGCGGACTGCCCGTTGGTCGACTGAGCGCCGGCCGTCGTGCTGTTCGCGAGAAGGATGCTCTGCAGGACGTTCTGCAGTGGCAGCTTCTCCTGGTCACGGATGAAGACCAGGCCGGTGAAGTAGTTGTTCCAGTGCCCGACGAAGTAGTACAGCGAGATCACCGCGATGATCGCCGCCGACAGGGGTAGGACTACGCGCCGGAAGTACCCCAGGTAACTCAGTCCGTCGATCCGGGCTGCGTCGTGCAGCTCCTCGGGCACAGAGGTCTCGAAGAAGGATCGGGCGATGATGAGGTTGTAGACGCTGATGGCGCCCGGGAGGATGAACACCCACGCCGTGTTGAGGATGCCCATCTGCTTGAAGAGCAGGTAGTTGGGAATAAGCCCACCAGCGAAGAACATCGTGAACGCGAAGAGGAACAGGATCACGCGACGCGGCTTGAACTCCGCACGCGACAGCGCGAAGGCGGCCGGCATCGTCACCAGCAGGTTCAGGGCGGTGCCGGCGACGGCGTACAGCAGCGAGTTGCGGTAGCCGGTCCAGATGCGGTCGTCCTGGAGGATCTGAAGGTAGCCGTCCAGCTGGAACCCCACCGGCCAGAGCGTCAGCTCTCCGCCGGCCACGGCACCCTGGTCGGAGAACGACGCAATGATGACGAACCACAGCGGGTACAGCACGGCGAGAACTACGGCGGCGACCAGCAGCATCACGACGCCGTCGATCACCCGGTCCACGGGCTTCTTGGCGACTGCGCGTCGGCGGCGCGGGGCGACGAGCGGCGTGTCCACGGTCTTCACGGTGCCCTCCTTGACGCCGGCCATCAGAAGACGCTCGTTCCGGCGGCGCGCTTGGCGACCTGGTTCGCGACCACGAGGAACGCGAAGTTGATGAGGGTGTTGAACAGACCGATCGCGGTGGAGTATGAGAACTGGTTGCCGAGGATTCCGATGCGGTAGGTGTACGTGGCGATGACCTCGGAGGCGCTGAGGTTCAGCGTGTTCTGCATCAGGAAGACCTTCTCGAACCCTACGGAGAGCACAGCGCCCATGTTGAGGATGAGCAGGATCGCCGCGGTGGGCATGATCGTCGGGATGTCGACGTGACGGATGAGCCGCATCCGTCCGGCACCGTCGATCTTCGCTGCCTCGTACAGTGCTGGGTCGACCGTGGAGAGCGCGGCGAGGTAGATGATCGAGTTCCATCCACAGTGCTGCCAGATTTCGGTGATCCAGTAGATGGGCGTAAAGAGTGCGGGGTCGGCGAGGAGGTTCTCCCCACCGAAGAGCTTGCCGATCATGCCTGTAGACGGATTGAGGAAGATGTTGATCATCGCCACGATCACTACGGTCGAGATGAAATGCGGCATGTAGGTGATCGTCTGGACGAAGCCCTTGATCCGGCGACTGGCGATCTGGTTGATCAGCAGGGCGAGCAGGATCGGGGCGATGAACCCCATGACCAGCGTCCACAGGCTGATACGGATGGTGTTGATCATGATGTTGGAGAACAGCGGAGAGGCGAAGAACTGCTCGAAGTACTTCAGCCCCACCCAGTCGCCCCCGGTCAGACCCTGCGTGGGGTTGTACTCCCGGAACGCGAGCTGCAGCCCGTACATCGGCACGTAGGCGAACAGCGCGATGGCGACCAGCGCCGGCAGCACCATGAGCCACAGCTGCCAGTACCGCCCCAGATGCTGTGCCGCACGAGCGGGCAATGGTGTGCGCTCGCGCTGGCCAGTGGTCGGGAGCACCCGCGGAGCTACCGTGGTTGATGATGGCGCGGGCCCGCCGACGGCGAGTCCTGAGGCTGTTTCGGTCATGGCGGCAGTGCCATCCTTCGGTTCGTGATGGGGACCGGCGCGCCCCGGAGCGGCGTGGCGTCGGGAGTCCGGCGCCACGCCACCCCAGCCGGTCGCGACTACGGCCGTCTGGCCGGCAGGACGCGTCTACTTTGCGTCGGCGGTGTACTGGTCGTAGGCCTTCTGCCAGATCTCCACGTTCTGGTCCAGGCCGGCCGCTTCGAGCTGGGCGACGTAGTCGTCCCACTGCTCGTCGATCCCGCCCTTCATGATCCACTCCGATGTCTTCTGCAGGGCGAAGTTGAGTACCGCCGTGTTGTTGTTCGCCACGGTGGTCTCGTCCTCGGCGGACAGACGGACGTAGTCCGGCATCTTGTCCAGAACCGGGTCGTAGTTGTCGTACTGGTCGGTGTAGACGTCGTCGACCTCGCGCAGCGCCTCAGAATCCTTGGCGCCCGCGAAGGTCACCTCGTCAGGAATCCAGCCCGCCAGGCGATCCGTGAGGGTGGGGTACTTGTTGGGGTCTGCCAGCGCCTCGGGCTTCACGGTGTACTGGTGGTCACCGTCGTCGGTGACGAAGTCAGGGATCGAGCCATACAGCTGCTGCGCCGAGACCGTCTCGCTGTACAGGGAGTCCACGACCTTCCAGACCGCGTCCTTGTTCTGCGCGTTGGCCGACACGGCGAGCTTGTTGTTCTCGAACTCGTTGTCGGAGCCGTCCCAGACGACGTCGTCGGGTGACATGGAGTCATCGGCCGCGGGCGCCGGCATGGCGACGTACTGGTCTGCCAGGTCGCCGAAGTCGTCGAGCGACCAGCCGAAGATCAGCCCGGTGCGAGCAGTCTTTCCGTCCCCCAGCTGGTCGTTGTAGTACGCGGACGAGTCCTTCGTCATCGCATCCTTGGGGACCAGGCCTTCCGCCATGAGGTCGTGCAGGTACGTGACGACCGACCTGAACTCGTCGGTCACCAGGTAGTTGCCGACCGTGCCGTCATGGACGTAGATGCCCGAACCTGAAGGGCCCTTGTTGAACTGGGTGACGATGCCGGTCGAGTTGAGCAGAAGCATCGGGCTGTACCAGCCGAAGCCACCGGTCTCGAGCGCGCGGATGTTGAACGGGATCTCGTCGGCCTTGCCGTTCCCGTTTGGGTCCTTCGTCTTGAACGCCTCGAGCACCTTGGTGAGCTCGTCCCAGGTCGTTGGCACGTCGAGGCCGAGCTCGTCGAGCCAGGCCTTGTTGATCATCATGTGCTGGCCAGAGCCAGAGAACGCCTTGCCGCGCGAGGAGGGCAGCACGAAGACCTCGCCCTCCGGCGTCTCGACCAGCCGGCGGGCGTCTGGCTTCTGGTCGAAGAACGCCTGAACGTTCGGCATCGCCGCGAGGTGTGGCGCAAGGTCCTCGAAGACGCCGGGGTACTGCGCAGCGTCAGTCGGACTGAACGCACGGATCGAGATGTCGGCCAGATCACCCGAAGCCAGGGTCGGGTTCTTCTGCTGGCCCCACGCCGTGTCGTCGACCGACTCCCACTGGATGGTGCACCCGCAGTCGTCCTGCACCTGCTTGGTCCAGGCCATCTCCGTCATGGGCACCTGGTTCGTGTTCTGCACGACCAAGACCTTCACGATCGGACGCCCGTCGGCGTCGGTCGCGCCCTCGTTCTCGTTGCTCCCGGTACAGCCGGCCAGCGTCAAGGCCAGGATCGACGTCGCGGCGATGCCCGCCGCCGCCCTCCTGGCCACGACCTTGCGTGCGGTCATCTCTCATCCCTTCCTCGCGATGCGATGCGCGTCGGACGACTTCCGCCGGCATCGTGCGGAGCGACGACCTCGTCGACTCCTCATGTTTACGCAACCATCCTTGCCAACGCTGGGATGGTTGCGTAAACATGTTTGCGCAACCAAGGATGCATGCAGGGCGGGTGTGCGTCAATGGTCTCGCCGCATCAGCGCACGACGTGCGCCACACCAGGGAGCTGAACACACATGGCACGGTCCTCGGTCTCGTTGACGGACGTTGCACGTCACGCTGGCGTCTCTCCCCAGACCGTCTCGCGAGTTTCCAACGGTGGGAGCGGTGTCCTGGAACCCACCAGGCGACGTGTCCTGGCGTCCATGGCGGCGCTGCGGTACCGCCCCAACTCTGCTGCGCGCGCACTCAAGCGTGGGTCCTTCCGCTCCATCGCCGTGGTGCTGTCAACACTTGACTCCACGGGCAACACCCGTCTGCTGCGCGGGGTCGTCGAGTCGGCCGTTCCTGCTGGCTACACCGTGACCGTCCTGACCGTGGACATGCAGAGTCGCGAGTCGCTCGACGGCGCATCACTGCGCCTGCACGAGGCCGCTGTCGATGGGGTGATCCTCGTCGCCGAGGCGGAGTCGGCCGGCGTCCTGCCGCTCGACCAGTTCTCCGACGACCCCCTCGTGATCGTGGCATCACGCGAGCGGGAAGCATTCGCCGTGGTCGACTCGGACCAGGCGGGCGGGACCCGGTCGGCAGTTCGTCATCTTTTGGGCCTGGGGCACGAGACGGTCCACCACGTGATGGGCGCCGAGACGTCGCACGCCGCACGCCGTCGCATGGAGGAGTGGCGCGCGGCGTTGGACGAGGAGGGCCGCGAGATCCCTGCTGTCGTGCGCGGGGACTGGAGCGCTGATTCCGGGTTTGAGGCCGGTATGGAACTCGCCTCCGAGCCTGGCGTGACCGCGGTGTTCGTCGCCAATGACGAGATGGCGCTCGGGTTGCTGCGCGCTTTCGGGCAGCGGGGGATTCGAGTGCCGCAGGACGTTTCCGTCGTGGGATTCGACGACCTGAGCACCGCCGGCAACTTTCCACCACCGCTGACGACGGTGCGCCAGGACTTCGACGAGATCGGCCGACGGAGTGTGCAGCGGGTGTTGGCCCAGGTCGGCGGCGAGCCGTGGGAACCAGGGCTCGACCTGGTTCCCACGGAGCTCGTCGTTCGCGAGTCGACCGGCCCTGCGCCCGGCGGGGCCGTCACACGACCGCGCCGCTCCTGAGCTGTCGCAGGGCGAAGACCATGGCCCAGTCCTGGTCGTTGGCGTACGGATCGAACGATCTTGCTCTCCGGCCGTTGACTCTCAGGGGGTGTACGAATGCACAAGATGCCGTGCCGTCGTCGAAGATCAGGGACAGGACGGCTCGGCGTGCTTTCTCGGCCCGTCGCGCGTACTCGCGGTCTCCGGTGATGGCGGCGTAGGTGGCGAAGACATTGCCGGTCAGGGCGCTCCAGTAGTGCGGAAAGGTGTCGCCGAAGAGGCGGTTCTTCCCGAACCAATATCCGTCCCAGTGCCGAATTGCCACCTCGTTCAGGTGGTGGTCGGGTTGCATGCCCTGGAACTGGTCGAGGATCCTCATCTGCTCGCGGCCAGCTGCCAGCATGGCCGGGTCGCCCGTGACGAGGTGCGCCTGTAGCAGGATGTCAGCCGCAGGGGCGACGATGCTCTGCTCGAAGTTGACCTCGCTCGCCGGATACTTCACACCCCGGACGGCGATCCTGCGGGCGTGCCCGACGAACTCTTCCCTGACTGCGGTCAGCTCATCCTGGAGGCCGGCGGCCTCAAGGGCCTCGCAGAGTGCTGCTACAGGCAGCTCGATCGGATAGAAGTCCATGCCCCCGTCGGCGTAATACCGCCGAACGATGCGGTGGGCCGCGAGTACGTGCTCGCGCCGCGGGTCCAGGCGGTTGAGGCTGAGAAACAGGGTCGCGAACCAGGGCGCGTTGTAGAGCCGGTGGAAGCTGGCGTCCCTGCCGATATCGTTGCAGACCTCCCCTGACGCCACGTCGACAAGCTCTCGCCTGACGTAGTCGACGTAGGCGTCGAGGCTCGCTCGGATCAGCACCAGATCGTCCGGCGCGGGCGACGCCACGACCCCGTCCCGAACCGCGGTCAGGTAGTCGGCGAGGAGGACTCCCATGCCCACCCGCTCACGCCCGCCGTTGTAGTCGTTGTCCCGGTGGTAGTAGGGGTGGCCCTCGTCGTTGTCGTAGACCAGGAACGCACCACGCAGCGCCTTGACCTCACCGTCGTACTGCTGCTTTGACGCCAAGAAGGTGCAACGACGCTCGAGCAAGCGATCGAGCGGATCCTTGACCAGGACGCGCGTGCGTACGGTGCGATCGTCCGCTCGCACGACGAGCTCATGCTCACCCGGCTCGGTCGCCCAGAACGGTGCCGTGAACGTGCCATCCTCCGCCCTTTTGGCGGGCGAACCGTTCACCGTGACCTCGTGCGGATCGAACGATGGCGAGGCGGTCAACGTGCTCTCTTCGCCGGCGAACAGGACGTACCGGTCCCAGTCGGCAGTGACGAACCGCGCACGGCGCCCTGCCTGCACGGCGAAGTCCGCGCGGCCCTCGCAGGGGAACATGGTCCAGGCGATCCGGAACGACTGTCCGGGTTGAAGCTCGGCCGGAGCAGGATGAAGCAGGAAGCAGCCTCGGTCGTTGCTGCCCAGAGTCTCGTCGCGCTCGATGCTGTAGGAGACGAGGCTCCCCTCGGTGAGCACCAGCCCAAGATGAGGCGATTCCCCGCCCATCCGCAGCGCGAGAGCGTAGCTGGATGTGCCCCCGCAGAACAGGTGCACGTGGCATCGGTGTGTGATGCATTCCTCGGGATCGTCGTAGCGGTCTTGCAGGGGCAGGCGGATTCCGAGCTCGTCGACGGTAGTGAAGTACGGATGCTCTCCCCGGTTCGTCACGGTGATCTCGGTGTGCACGTCATCGCCGTCTCGAGTCGTCAGAACTTCGGCGCTGAGCAGGCTGTTTCCGTCCGCACCTCGAAGCGGGTCACGTCGCACGACCTCGGCGTAGGGATAGTCGGACCGCACCCAGTCCATCTGGTGCGGGTCGTCGGCGAAGATCAGTTCCACTGGCAGATCCTGTCGGGTTCGGCGAGAGTGTGTGCCTCGCGCTGGTGGCATGTACCGATGTGCGGTCCCGCGCCGTGGTGATCGAGCCGAGGGTCGGGACGGGGACGCGCCGGTGCGGCCCACTGCGCCTCTCGTGGCTGTCAGTGGACCGCACCGGCCGGATCTCGCTGGGTCTCAGGTCCTCCTAACCGTTGTTGACCTTGAAGGAGACGTGCTTCTCGGTCGTCTTGCCGTTCTTTCCCACAGCGTCGATCTTCAGGCCGTAGGTCCCGTTCGGCAGGGTGCGGGTGTCAACCACGAGCTTCGGCTTCAGGCCGGTGTTTGAACTGCCCGCCGCCTTTGTGTTGTCGGTGACCCAGACTCTGCTCGCGCCCTTGTTCAGCTCGATGTACGTGTAGGACACGTCCTTCGCTTCGCCTCCCAGGGTCACGGTGAAGGTCTTCTTACCCTTCACCGTCGCACCGTCCGCGACCGACACCTTCTTGATCTGCGGGCCTGTCGTTGCCACCTGCAGTCCCTCGATCGCGTCGTTGATCTTCGCGGTCGCCTCATCGACCTTGGCTTGCTTCACCTTGGGGTCGTCGACCTGGGCGAGGAGCTTCTTGCCCTTGTTGACGGCCTGCCGCAGTACCTTGATCGACTCCGGGGTGTAGTTGGACGCCTGGTCCAGCCGGCTCTGTCCCTCGTCGATTGCCTCGGCGAGAGCGGTGAAGTCGACCTCCGTAGAGGAACCGACTGTCTCAAGATGCTTGATCGAGTCGGTGAGCTGACCGGTGGCGGTGTCGACCTCTGCCTGCGTGTGCTTGGTCTCGCTGCCCTCCGCCTGCAGTTCGTCGAGGAGCGTCTGGGCGACGGTGAGCTTCTCATTCATCGCTGCGAGGCTCTTCGCCGTGAAGGTGTCCGTCATCTGCGCGAGGGTGTTGCCCTGCGCCACGGCGGACTTGAGAGCGGTCACCTCAAGGGGGATCGCCTTCTTCGCGCTCACGGTCAGCTCGTAGATGCCCCGCGACCATGCCTGCCCGGTCTTGCCGTGCGCCATGTCCACGTTGTCGACGTTCGCGTACTTGACGTACCGGTAGGTGGAGCCGTCCAGGTTGTGGCCCTGGAAGCCCGGCACGTTGTTCTGCTTGTTGTTGACGATGATCTTCCAGTTGGTCGGGACACCGTTCGAGTCAACCTCGTTGGTGCCGTAGACGCCGTAGCGGTGCGCGTTGTCGGAACCGCCCACGGACTTGAACGACAGGCCGATCGTGTTGAGGTCTCGCTCCTGGCCCAGATCCAGAGTGATGAAGAAGTCGTTGCCCGTGCCCTGGTAGAGCTCCTCGTTCCCGTCGTAATTGTCCAGGTCCCAGTCCTTGCCGTTGAACGCCGCCTTGAGGCTGTAGTTGCGGATGATGCCGGCGTCCTTGAGGGAGGTGCGCTTGATCAGCGATTGGTCGGCGACGTCCTGCGGGTCTCGGATCAGGTTGCCGTCGGCATCCTTGAGGGGCTGCCCGTCCGTGCCGAGCAGGTACCCGGCTGCGTTGGTCCACGTTGCCGCGTCCGCCTTGCCCTCACCCGACGTCCCGTCGAAGCAGGTCTGCCACCCGTTCGAGTCGGGGATGTCGCACCGCTGCGGAGAGTACTGCTGCTCCTTCTGGTAGTCGATGACACGCGGGGTGTGATTGTCCGGGTTCGGCTTGAAGTCGTCGCTGCCCAGATCGGCGTAAGTGTCCGGCACCGCGAAGTCGATGTTCTCGACCGTCGGATCCGTGGTCACCTTGCCCTTGCCATCGGCGTCGAGGGTGATAAAGACCTTTCCGCTGTACTTGACGCTCACGCGACCCGTGTCGGGCTTGTACACCGGGAAGTTCGAGGCCGACGCCTGGCCCTGCTCGCCGTACCCGTTCACGGTGACCTGCTGGTCCGCCCCCTGAGACCCGGGGCCTTCAGCATCGTCGTCGATCGTCAGAGGCAGCCAGATCGTGTACGAGTCCTCAAGGTCTCCGACGACCCAGTGACTGCCGCTGAACAGATAGTTCGGCTCGTCCTTCGTGCCGAGGTTGAACACGCCGCCGACCTGGCTGTTGTAGGTGGTCGAGTCGGCGAACGGCTGGAGGGCCGTCCACGCTCCCCCACCGTCGCGGTACCCGTACTTGTCTCGGGGGTACTTCGCCTCGTCGAAGCCGTCAGAGATGAACCGGCCGGTCGTGCGCTGATACTGGGCCTGGTTCTTGTACCAGCCAGACTGCCCGGATGTCAGCATGTAGAGGTAGGTGCCGTGAGGGCCGCGGATGATCTGCGGGGCCTCGCGGTGCTTGCCGATGTTGAGGTCGTACTCCTTGTCGCTGACCACGGCCGTCATGTTGTCGTTGAGCTGCCACACACGCATGTACTGGTCGTCCGCGGCAGTGACGAAGTAGGCCTTGCCGTCGCCGCCGGACTCAACGGTGTCGTTGATGATCGTGTAGTCGCGGCTGCCGTACCCCAGGTTCTGTCCGTACCGGGCAGGCGTCGGGTTGGACCCGTCCATCGTGTAGAAGACCTCGGTGCCGTACGACGGCTCGAAGACCTTGATCTCCTGATATCCCGGGAGGTTCTTGTAGCTTCCGGTCGGATGCGTCGACACCGGCTGGAAGATCGGGACGTCGGAGTACTCCTCGGTGTCCGGCGTGGCGTACCGGAACGTCTGCGATACGACGTCCGAGTACTTGAGATCGCCGGTGTCCGTGCCACCAGTCTGAGTTGCGGCCTTGATCGTGAACTCACCGTCGACCAGCGCCGCGCCACCGTTCTCCTTGGTCACGACGATCGGGTACGGGTTCCACCGCGTGTTGTACGCGATGCGGTTCGAGTTCTCCGGGTCCGTCGGGTCCGACCCGTCGTTGGTGAGCCAGATCGTGCTGTCGAATGTCGCGGCGGACGTGTTCGTCGCATAGATGGCGTCGGCCTTCTGCGGGTCGGAGGCTCCGCGCAGCACAAGCACGTCGTCGACGTTGTTCTCGTCGAGCCGCGGGGAGAGCAGCGGGGCAGCAGGCTTGTCGGCGTCAGCTCCGTCCGAGGGCTTGTCCTTGTCGAAGGAGACAACGCTGCTCATCGTCGGCGAGGCATCGAGCTCGCCCACCATGGGGAAGATGTTGTCCTTGACGTTGGGGTCGTAGGCGCCGGCTCCCGAGTCGTCGGCCTCCACGAAGGTCACGCTGTACGTCTTGACGACGGATCCGTCCTCGCTCTCGACGGTGATCGTCGCGACGTAGCCGTTAGCCTCAGTCGGCTGGTCGATCGTGGCAGTGCCCTGGGCGTTGTCGACCTTGACCTCCCCGACTGCAGCAAGGTCGGCCACCTTCACCCGGTAGTTCAGCGTGGCAGGGTCGAAGCCGTTGACCTTGGTCGCGTCCGAACCATAGGTGATGCCGTCGATGCCCACCGGGCCCACTTCGGTGAAATCGGCGAAAGCGATCTCGTTCGCCTTCATCCACTGGCCCTGCATGGTGACGCGCGCCTGGTCAAACGTGACGGAGTCGTCCAGACTGACGTCGTACGTCCCGACGGTCTTCCCGACCTCCGTCGTGCCGAGCGGCTTCCACTGCCCACTGCCGGTGCGTCCCTCGACCTTGATGGCGTCAGGAGCCTGCTCCGAGAACGTGACCGTCGCCTTGCCACCCTTGACGTAACCCTGAGCGAACTTGAACGTGGCCGAGCTGTCGCCCTTGTCCCACGTGGACCAGCGAGAGTCGTTCGATTCGTCCCCGTCGCACACGAAGTGGCCAGACGCCTTCTCCTCGAACGAGACGAAGAACGAGAGGCTCTCGTTTCCGGCGCACTCCGTGAAGTTGTCCGGGCTCGAGCCACCACCCTGGGGAGCGTCGTCCGGGAATACCACGGCGTCGGTACCTTCGGTGGTCTTGCCCGCGTAGCCCGAGCCCTCGACTCCGGCGGCATACTTTCCGCGGTCGGCGGCGTCGTCGGTCTTCACCGCCGGAAAGCGGTGCACGTACCCGCTGGGCGAGAGGTTGCCGTTGTCCCCGTCCGGGTCCTTCTTCGCCTGAGCCGCCTCCCAGGAGGTCGTGTCCCAGTCTGTCATCCGCACGGCCCGCGCGTTGAGCCGCAGCGTGTCCCTCAGGTCGTTGAGCTGGTATGTCCACCAGTTGCCGGAACCCCCGGTAGCGGATGTTCCGAAGCTCGTGTCCCCCGAGAGGTTCCAGCCGGCCTTCGTGGTCCAGTTGACGGGGTTGACCTTGCTTCCATTGACCTCAGGACTCCCACCATTGCTGGTGTTGTAGAGCTTGATCGACTCCGGGTAGCTGGGCATTGCCGGCTTCTCCAACCGGTTACCGTCAGCCCCGATGGTGTACTGGTCCCCGACCAGCTTTCCGACACGGTCGCCGAAGGCGTCGGCGTTGTCGGTGTTCAGCTCGACCGCCGGCAGAACCTCCTCGTCCAGGCTCTTGACGTCGTGCCCGCCCTGGGCGTCGATCGTGCTCGACCCCGGTCGCTGATGGTTCTGGTAGACCCGGTACGGGCCCGTGACCTCATCAGCGATCAGGCCGATCGTCTCGGACGCGTTGTAATCCGAGTTCATCTCCCAGTGGACCCACACGATGAACTTGCCGTTCGGGGTCTGAGAGAAGGCCACACGCTCCGACTTCGCGTTGGCGAACGGGTAGATCTCCTCACCCGTGTTCGGGTCTGCGAAGTGCGTCTCCGGTCCGGCGATGACTACCTCGTTGCCGTCCGAGTCGAGGACCGGCTTCTTGTGGGTCCAGTCCTTGCCCCCGTACAGGACCAGGTTCGAGGACCCGCCGGCAGATGCCGCGATCGCACTGCTGCCGACGGTGTAGTACGTGTCGTCGACCTTGACTCCTGGCCATCCCATCGGGGTGCCGTCTTGAGTCTGTCCTGTGGAGTTGTCGACCACGAACGTCTGGGAGCCTTTGTCCTCCGCGAACGCGGGGGCCTGTGTCGCACACAGGAGAGGGATGGTCATCGCCAGACCTGCGAATGTCGCGACTCCTGGCGCGAATCGGCCGCGCGGCCGAGTGCGGCGATTGAGTTGCTGACTCACGGTAGTTCCTTTCTCGATCATCGTTGAACAAGAATGCTGACCATCCGATCCGCGGGGCGGTGTATCCGACGGGTCGCACGGCTTGGAGCACTAGCCGGCCCAGCTCATACGAGCAGGCCATTTCCCCCTCTCCCTGTAACGCCACCTCTATCCAAGGTTTCGCGCGACCACCGTCACCACACGGGCGAGCTCTGGCTGATAGCCATCCGCAAGGCGGGCGCGCCGCAACTGCGGCGCGCCCGCGCTCTGGTCCTACTTCTCCGTCAGAAATCCCTCGGCCTTGTAGAGGTTTCCGAGCACGGTGTTCACGCGCTTCTGCTTCACCGTGGGGTTCACAATCACGGTGCGAGCCGTCTCGAGCGCCTTCGTGTACGGTGCCCAGCTCTTCGGCGTGTAGTCCGCCTCGTCGCGCGCGGTGCCCTGCTCGTACTCGTCGATCAGGGAGGCCTTGTCGGCGACCTTGACCGTTCCCTTTCGGGGTTCGAGCGCATCGATCGCGGCGTGGATCTCAGCTGCCGCCTCGGTCACGTTCTGCGTCGAAGTGTTCCCGGACTCGATCAGCGCACGCCCGTCGTCGATCGTGTTGCGCACCGCCAGCAGACTGTCGAAGGTGTACTTCGCGGAAAGGTTGTCGAGGATGGCCTGACCGCGGTCGACGGCCACCTGCACCGGTTCGACGTTGGCGTCGAACGCCTCACCGTGGACGCTGAGCTCGTACACGCCCGAGGCCCAGTCGCCCTTGCTGTTTCCCGTGATCTGCAGGCGCACGTGCTGGTACACGCCATCGATTCGGTCCGCGTTGAAGCCATAGTTGGTGTTGTCGGTGGCGTCCACCAGACGGTCCCAGGTGGCACCGTCCTTGCTGGCGAGGATCTGATACTTGTGCGATCCCTCGGATCCGCCGATGAGCCGGGACGAGAAGCCGACCCAGTCCAGCTTGGCCGGGTCCGGGAGCTCCAGGGAGACCCAATAGCTGCCGGACGTGCCACGGAAGAAGGGCTCGTCGTCGTCGTAGTTGTCGACGTCCCAGTCCTTGCCGTCGACCACGACCGCAGGGTCGTACTTCTTCCCGGTTGACTCGTTCTCGCCTGGGGTAGACGACGTCACCTTGACGCCGGCCTGACGCGCGAGGTTTGTCGTGTGGGGTTCCGCGAGATGCAGCGTGCCCTGGGCATCCCGAGAGATCGTGATCTCGGGCTGGAAATCGAGCGTCGCCTTGCCTGCCTCGCCGCCTGGACCCTTCGTGTCGTTGTCGATTTCCAGGGGATAGAAGGTGTACGTCGACTTGCCGAGTGCGCTCGGGTTCCACCGGTCACCGAAGAAGATGTACTCGGGGTCCTCTGCGGTTCCGATGTCGAAGATCCGCGTGGGCTGGCTGCGGTAGTTCGTGTTGTCGCCGAACGGCTGGAGCTTGCTCCACGCCGATTCGCCGTTGCGGTGCCCGAGGGACGGTTGCTCGGCGTCCGACAGATTCTTCGGGTAGGCACCGTTTCCATTCGGACCGGAGAAGTTCTTCGGGTCGAGGAAGTCGGCCTGGTCCGCGATGCCGTCGAGGTTCCGCGGATTCTCGAACCCGTTGGCTATATCGGTGGTGCGGGCGTACTGGCCCTGGTTGGGCTGCCACCCGGACTGGTACGACGTGAACAGGTAGACCTGGTCGTCCACACGGACAAGCGCCGGCGCTTCACGATGCTTGCCCACGTAAGTGTCATACTGCTTTGTGGCGTCTACATCTGTGTAGTCGTCGTCCAGCTCCCACACCCGGATATAGATGTGGTCCTGAGCGGTGATGAGATATGCCTTGCCCGTCTGCGGGTCCTGGTAGACCGTGAAGTCACGGGAACCGTAGCCGAGGTTGTCCCCCTTGACCTTGAGCGCGCTCTTCGGGTCGACGCCGTCGGCAGTGAAGTAGACCTCAGCGCCGAATGTCGGAGAATACAGGTTGATCTGCTTGTAGCCGATGGACGTGTACTTCCCTGCCGGCGCGGACACGACGGGCTTGAAGAGCGGTACGTCTGCATGCTCTTCCTCGGTGGCAAGACGGTAGGTGACGGTCCGAACACCGCTCTTCTCGCCGTCCTTGAACGACCGCACCTTGACCGTGAGCTCCTCTCCTGGGTCGACCAGGTCGCTCACCGTGATGTGCTGACCGGCGTTCTGGTAGTAGCGGGTCGAGGTCGCCCCGTCGATCTCAGGGGTACTGCCGTCGGTGGTGTACCAGATCTGGCCGCCGTTCATCGGCGCGGTCACGAAGACCATGTCCTTCGGGTTCACGAGGACGGCGTCGTCATCCTCGTCCACTCGTTCACCCATCGCCGGGTGGAGCACCGGCTTGGCGATCTCGGCGAACGTGTCCGCCCCGGAGTCGACGATGTCGAAGGTGGAGGAGACCGTCTTCGAACTGTCGATGTCGTTCTTCTTGCCCGGGCCGGAGACCGTCGCCGGCGCGGCACCGTGGGTCCCCTTCTTCGCCGGGTAGCGCACGAGCTGCTCAGAACTTTGCTTGGCGACCCCCACCGAGGCCGCTGCCTCCTGGTAAAGGTCGTAGAACGTCGTGTCGTAGTCGGTCATGCGCACCGTGGTCGCCTTGACCGTGGTGTCGTTCGTGATGTTGTCGAGTTCGAAGGACCATGCCCATCCGGTCGAGCCATAGCTGTCCGCGACGCTTGAGTCGCCAAATGCCTGCGTCTTCGGCTGGGCGGAGGTGACCTTCTTCGTCGGCACTGTGATCGTGCCGCCCTTGCCGTCGTCG
>Ga0182740_1001113_pt1 | contig 19576 bp, 19 predicted proteins | sample eDN5th37CKraftBY_FD_128872 | JGI IMG/M metagenome (GOLD analysis project Ga0182740, IMG submission 128872) | Enriched backyard soil microbial communities from Emeryville, California, USA - eDNA 5th pass 37_C Kraft BY (version 2) (version 2) | ecosystem: Environmental > Terrestrial > Soil >...
CCTCAGAACTTCACGTTCATGCTGTCGATCCTGCTGCTGGTCGGGGCGGTGATCGGCGGCATCCATTCAATCGTTGGCGCGCTGATCGGAGGGCTCATTCTCGTCATCTTGCCGCAACTGACCGATCGCGCGGGGCTGGGCTGGGTCGGCGTCATCTATGGTGCTGCCGTGGTCACCTTCATCATCGTCGCGCCCAACGGCATTACGGGGCTCGTTCGTAGCGCCTGTGACTATGTGCTGCGGAGATTGCGCAGGCGCGTGCCCGCGACGGCGAAAGCGGTTCAGGCAGATCGGGATTCGCAACAAGGTATTCGTTGATGGGCCAGGTTCTCTTTCTCGGGCAAATGAATCGCGAAGACGTGGCCCGCGTCGCCTCCGCTGCAATCGCGATTGTGCCACTCGGAGCCACCGAACAGCATGGTCCACATCTGCCGCTCCTGACCGACACCATCATCGTCGAGGGGATCAGCCGCAGAGCCCTGGATTTGCTGGAGACCGAGTCGGATATTGTGGTCACGCCAACCTTGCCGATGGGAAGTTCCCATCATCATCTGTTCGCGTGCGCGCTTTCCTTCAGCACCGACACCTATATCGGCATGTTGCGGGATATCTGTGTGTCACTGATCCGCTCCGGGTTCCGTCGCATCTTCTTTGTGAACGGCCATGGCGGCAACGATCTGGCCATGAGAATGGTCTGCAATGAATTTGTCCTCGCCGCGGACGTGACCATTGCGGCCTGTTCGTATTGGACGCTCACGCCGGTGGCGCCGGGTGGGCCCGACAACGCGATCGATCATGCTGGTCGCTACGAAACATCGATCATGCTTCACCTTGCGCCGGACCTTGTCGGCAAGCCCGCGTCCGAGACCGGAAAGACCGCGGCCTTTTTCGATGCCGTCCTCAGCCAGGGGCTTCTGATCAACCGCCACGGCGAATGGTCCCGGATCGGCGGTGTCACGATGCCACCTCATGACGCATCCGCGGATCTCGGAGCGCGCATCGTTGCCGATCGGGCCGCGGCCCTCGCAGAGGCCATTCGCCGCTTCGACGAAGCGTCCCGCAATAAGCAATAAGGTTGTGAAATGACCGACGTGTGGAACAACGTTCCCAGCGACCCTGCCTTCGACAAGGCCGAGCTGACGAAGCGCGTGCGGGAGGTTCAGAAGAACATGGGCGAGGCGGGCTTCGACCTCCTGCTCGTGTCCGACTTCTCGAACCTGTACTACCTGTCCGGTCTCGACAGTATCGCCCAGCACGACTTTCTCTGCGTCGTCGTTCCCGCCGAGGGAGAGCCTGCGGTCGCCATCAACGAGTTTTACGAGGGCGTCTACCATCACGTTTCCGGTGCGTTTCCGGCGCTGCCCTATAACGAATTCCAGGATCCGGTCGCGGTGATCATGGAGGGTGCGCGGAAACTCGCGCCCGGTGCGCGGATGGTTGGCTTCGATAATGCGTGGCCGGCCATGTCGGCGCGCATCGCGGCCGGGCTTGAGAAAGCGTTGCCCGGCGCCGTGCTGAAGGACAGTTTCGGCGTCGTCGAGCGCGCACGGGTCGTCAAGACCGAAACCGAGCTTGGCTATATGAGGAAGGCGGCGGAATTTACGGAGGCGGGCGTCAAGGCCGCCATCACTGCACTGTCGCCTGGTCGCGTCGATCGAGACGTCGCGGCCGAGGCGGTCGCCGCAATGTATCGGGCCGGCAGTGACAGCGTGCCGCTGGGACCGATCGTTTGCGGGGGCTATCGCGGTGGCGTGCCCTACAGCAGCTTCGCCGGATACACCCTCAAACAGGGCGACAACATTTTTATAGAGCTCACCGGCTCCGTGCGCCGCTACACCGCGCCGCTCATGCGCACCTTTGTCCTCGGCAAACCGGACCAGGAGGTTGAGGACGCCGCTCGTGCGACCAGCCGGGCCGTGGATGCAATCATGGCGACCGCGCGCGATGGCGTTTCGGCCAAGGAGGTCGCAAACGCGGCGCTCGGAGAATTGTCGGCTGCGCTTTCCGGCAAGCTGTTCCACAACATCATCGCCTACCCGGTCGGCATCGCATACCCGCCGACCTGGGTGGAGAAACTCGGCTACACCATCAAGGCCGACGCAGATTTCAGGCTGCGCAGCGGAATGGTGTTCCATTTGCCGATGTCGCTACGCAAGCTTGGCAGCTGGGCGATGGGTCTCAGCCAGACGATCGTCGTCGGGCCGGACAAGGCCACGGCCCTGACGACGTCACCGTCGCGTGTGCAGATCCTTTGACGACTGCGGCTCGCGTCAGGCGGTTGCGCCGGCCAGGTTCCTTGCCGGCTTGGCCTCGAAGCTTTCAAGCGGATCGAACAGCAGATGGTTGGTGTTCATCACCGACATCTGCACGATCTCGTCTTCCTTGATTCCACGCTTCTGGAATTCGCTGAAATACTCGCGCATCGCATCGCCGACGGTTGGCGAGAAAATCTGTCCGACATCGGAGGACAGGATCACGCCCTGCGGTCCGACTGTCCGAATGACCTCGATGTATTGCTCATAGGTCAGATGGTCCATCGCGAGATTGACGAAGCACAGCTCGCTGAAGGCCCCGTACTTCTCCCACATCTCCGCCATCTTCTCCGGCTCCAGCTCGGTCGATTGAAACAGCGGATGGGTCATGATGATGCGGCGGATGCCCTTCTTGTGGGCCGCCTGCACCAGCGTCACCGTTTCCTCCCTGTCGAAATGGCCGGTCGCGAGGACGAGATCATATTCCGCGATCAGGCTCAATGCCCGGTCGAGCGCCGCCATCTTGCTGCTGTCGCCGGTATCGAGCGTGTAGCCGGTGCCCTCGGCAAAGAACCGCGTGTATTTGGGAAGAACGCCCCAATCCACCGAAATGTCGCGACGGTTGTAGAGGCGCAGATGCGCTTCGCAGCACATGGTGGGCATCCACACCACAAAGCGTTGTGGATCGGGATCGGATGCCGTCACATCGCTTTTCCAGCCGGACAGCGCGGCTCGCACGCCATGGTCGTCGACACCGCCGCAGTTAAAATTCAATGCCACCGAGCCGATCAGCGGCACCTTGTCGTCGGGCCTGCGGATCTGGCTCACCTGCCCAGTTGTCGGCTGAAAGTGATTCTTCATCACAACGCCGAAGCCTTCCCGTCGCGCCTCCTCGGCAAGTGTGGCGGCGCTGTATTTGCGGCGAAGAAACTCCGGACCGATATGCACATGCATGTCGATCATGCGCTTGTCACCGACGTGCGGCAGGGCTTTCATTTCGATGTCGTTCCTTCTTCGATAGACGCTGTCCGGGTTTAATCCAGGACAGCCTCGGCCTCGATTTCGACCGGAATGTTGAACGGTAATTCCGCCACACCGATGGCGGAGCGAGAGTGCTGGCCTCGCTCCGGCCCGAAAACCGAGAGGATCACATCCGAGAACCCGTTGATGACGGCGGGTGTGCTTTGAAAACCCGGCGCCACATTCACCATGCCGAAGGCGCGGAGCCAGGTGATATGGTCAAGGCTTCCGAGTTCCCGGCGGAGGCTTGCGAGAATTCCCAAGGCTGTCAGCCTGGCCGCCTGATATCCCTGTTCGAGGGTCACCTCTTGTCCAACCTTTCCCAGAGGCCCGGCGATCGAGCCGTCCGGCAAGCTTGGTCCGTGTCCTGAAATCGTCACCCGCTTGCCGACGACCCTTACCCAGCGAAACGGCAGCCGGACGCCTGCCGGGATGCTGGTCGGTGCGGGCAATTCAAGGCCCAATTCCGCGAGTTTCTGCTCAATAGACATATCGAAGCGGGTTGCCTCCATTGTTACGCCAAGCTCTGGCTCGGCGCGGCCATCGATAGCGATATCCCACTAAAAACCCAACGACGTGCAAGCGTCCGACTTGCCCACAGAAAACTAGCCTACCTTCGTGGTCAACCCCACGGCCGCCACCAGCAACGATGACCAGTGGCCGGCGATGGTGTACGCGGCCCATATATTGTCGCGCAGCCTATCGATGTGCGCCACCATCTCACCGCGGCCGGCAGGATCGCGGACCTTCAGGCCGTAGTGCGGAAAGAGCTTCTGCACGAGGACGTTTCTCGCGTCCAACGCATCCGCGAGCACGGTGTACAGGTCTTCGGAGATTTGCAGTTTTCTCCGGACAGCATGAAGTGACTGGCTAGGGTCTTGCTGTCTATCGCTTCACGCAGCCGCAGATAGGCGTCGTCATCGGGCTTGATGTGGCTGCCCGTCTCCCGCGCGTCGAGCGCCAGCAGGCACGTGCCTAACTCGGTCTCCAGCAAGTTCGCGGCCTCCAGCGCTCTGCCAGCGTCGGGGTAAACACCTTCCTGTGTTGCAATCGCCGGGTGCCCCCGGATTTCAAGTCGCGCAGCGTAGCAACCGAGCAGAGAAAAGGCCCGCCGAAGCGGGCCTGTCTCATTGAGTGCCGTCGTACAGCCGCGCCCGACTGTCCACGGCCTGTTTGTGCTTCAGCCGGCGCTCAGGCAGGCGCCGTCCCGCCGTCGCCACCCGATAGCCATGCCCACGCAGTATCCGAAAATGGGACGTCACGATGACGTCCGCGCTTTCATTTGTCGCAGCTTAAGTTCGCGTGTGACGAACAAGTGGGCTTGACTGACGTGGGAAGTCAGGCAGAATACTGTGTATACACGCTAATTGCTTTAGGACCTTCACGTCGGGCGCGAGGGTCAGAAGCATGCAGGCCATCAACAGAAGGCCTTTTACAATTTGACTTTTGGGGAGCCGAACCCGGTTCACCCGGTGGGTCAAAGCGTCGTGAGGGGAATTGAGTTTGCTTCGAGAAAATATGTCTGCACAGTATATCCGTGCGCTCTGCCCAATCCGGTCCGCCTGCGATGTGAATAGCGAAGCGCTCCGCGAAGCATTGGTCCCACATCCGTCGCTTACGGCAGGTTGGAATTAATGAGTTATTGGGCCACCCAGGTCCTGAACGGCCTGTCGCTCGGGATGCTTCTGTTCTTTTTGGCGTCCGGTCTCACGCTGACACTCGGCGTGATGCGCGTGACCAATCTTACGCACGGCTCATTCTACCTCGTCGGCGCCTATATCGCGCTCACCATCATGCGGGATTTCGACAGCTTCACGATGGCAGCGATCCTGGCTGCCGTGGTCGTCGTCGTGCTGGGGGCCGTCGTTTTTGGCCTTTTGCAGGTGACGGGTACCGATCCACTGCGCGAGACGCTCCTCACCTTTGGTCTCGTCTTCATCATTGCCGACATTGCGCTTTTGCTGTGGGGAGGCGATCCAGTCACGGTTGCGAAGCCGAAGATCCTCAGCGGGCCGCTCGACATCGGCGGGTTCTATTACCCAAGCTACCGCATCTTCATCATCGCTCTGGGCGTGCTGATTGCCATAGCGCTCGAATTCATCCAGCGAAAAACTCTCATCGGAGCGACAGTTCGCGCCGTCGTTGACGATGTCGAAATGGCGGGCGGAATCGGTCTCAACGCTCGCGTCATCGCCCTCGCTACATTTCTTGTCGGTGCGGCGCTTGCGGGCATCAGCGGCGCTTTAGGTGGCGCAATGATCGGCGCCTATCCTGGCGCCGACATCGAAGTCCTGCTGTACGCCCTGGTGGTCGTCATCATTGGCGGCATGGGGAATCTCACAGGTTCACTGGTTGGAGCGCTCGCTGTGGGGCTGATTGACGCGTTCGGACGCGCGATCGTTCCCGAACTGGGCGCCTCGTTGATGTTCCTTTTGATGATCGGGACCTTGATCATTAGGCCCACCGGTTTGTTCGGATCGCGCGCATGAGAGTTCTTGCGTGGGTCGTCGGGTGTTCGTTGGCGATCGCGGTTGCGATCGCTGTTCCCTTCGTTGTCTCATCTTTCGTCACGGGCATCCTGACGACAGCTCTGGTGTTTGCGATTTTCGCCGTCAGCCTCAATATCATTCTCGGGCACGGCGGTCTGGTGAGCCTTGGACATGCGGTGTTTCTTGGCCTTGGCGCATACACGGTCGGACTGCTAGTACAGCAAGGCTTCAATCACCTCCTGCTCTGCCTGCTCGCAGGAGTGATTGTCAGCATGTTGGTTGCGGCGCTGATAGGTCCGATCATCCTGCGCACCCGCGAAATTTACTTTCTGATGGTCACGCTCGCCGTCGGAGAGGTGCTACGAAACATCGCGATCAGCTGGCGCTCATTCACAAGCGGTGATGACGGCATTTCCGGGCTCAATGCTGGGGTCATCTTCGGCATCGATTTCAGCGATGGCCGGAATTTCTACTTCCTGGCGCTTGGTTTTCTGGTCATCACGTTGATTCTGACTGCGATGCTGATGAGCGCGCCGTTCGGGCATGCACTTCGCGCGCTGCGTGACAACCGAAATCGTATGTCCGTTCTGGGGGTGCGGCCGCTTTCGGTTCAACTCACCGCCTTCGTCATTGCGGGCGGGCTGGCAGGACTTGCCGGCGGCCTGTTCGCCTATGAAAAGGCGTTCGTGTCGCCAACCATCTTCTCCGTCGAGTCCTCTGCGCAAGCGCTCTTGATGGTCGTGGTGGGCGGTGCCGGTAACCTGTTCGGTCCGGTGATCGGTGCATTCGCGGTGGAAGGCATCCGCGGCATCGGCAGCATCTATACAGATCGCTGGCAGACAGTCCTGGGGGTGCTGGCCGTCGTTGTCGCGTTGATATCTCCGCAGGTCTTACGTGGCGGCTTGTTGTCTTATCTGCGGCTTTCGTTCCTTGCCCCACGAAGGCCGGTCACACCAGCATCGACCGCCGCGGCTCAAGCCGCGTCGCCATGCCAGACTTCGAAGACACCGCTACCGGCTCGGCCAGCTGAAACCGAACCTGCGGCACGGCGCCCTGATCATACCGAAGTAAATCAGAGCCCGGTCCTTCGCGTCGAGGATATAGTCATGCGCTTCGGCGGTCTCTCGGTGCTCAACGGGATTTCGTTCTCGATCAACAGCGGAGAGCGGCGCGGGCTGATCGGGCCGAACGGCGCCGGCAAGACCACCTTGCTCAACATCCTCTCGGGCCTCATCACCCCGACTAGCGGCGCCGTTCACTACTACTCCGAAGATATTACAGCGTTGCCGGTCTATACGCGCGCACTGCGTGGCATCGGGCGGACTTTCCAGATCGGCAATCTGTTCAATGATTGTACCGTTCGCCAGAATGTCGAACTCGCATTGGTTTCGCGCGATCAGTTCAGTCTGCGCTTCGTCAGACCGCTTGAGCAATATTCTGGACTGCGCGACGAAGCGCAGGCGTTGCTCGACGAATGGCGGCTCGGAGGCGTCGCCGACATTCCTGTCAAGCTGCTGTCCTATGGGCAGCGCAGGATCATCGAAATCGTGGTTGCGCTGGCGACCAAGCCGAAATTGTTGTTGCTGGACGAACCTGCCGCGGGACTATCCGGCACCGAGACGAAGGCGATCATTGAAACGGTCAGTTCGCTCGATCCTAACCTGACAATCCTGGTCATCGAACACGACATGGATTTGATCTTCTCTGTCTGCGATCGGGTCACCGTCGTTGCGAACGGCAAGGTTCTTGCTGAGGGGCCAGGGGATGAGGTGCGACGAAATCAGCAGGTTATCGACGCGTATCTAGGTATGCCGCTATGACCGGCTCTCTCCTACGCATAGAGAATCTTCGAACTTACTACGGCGACGCTCTCATCCTCGATGGCGTTTCCCTGTCAGTCGAACGTGGAACATGCGTTGCCGTGCTCGGCCGGAACGGCGTCGGAAAGACAACGCTGGCTCGTTCGGTAATCGGATTCACCCCACCGCGCACTGGTCAGGTAGTGCTGGATGGTGAGCCGATCCAGAACCTGCCCGCGCGAGAGATCGTCAAGCGCGGCGTAGCGATTGTGCCTCAAGGACGCCGGGTGTTCGCATCCCTCAATGTTGAAGAAAACTTACGGATTGCCGCACGGGGATCGAGTTCCGGCGAGGCAAGCTGGGATCTTAATCGAGTCTATGAGCTGTTTCCGCGTCTTAAGGAACGCCGACACCAGCGTGCGATTACCTTGAGCGGCGGCGAGCAGCAGATGCTTGCGATTGGTCGTGCCTTGATGACATGTCCCAAGCTGCTGCTGCTCGACGAGCCGACTGAAGGACTCGCGCCGATCGTCATCGAGATCGTCATTAAAGCTCTTGAGGAGCTCCGGCGTGCCGGGGTCGCTCTGCTGCTCATGGAGCAACGCGTCGAAGTCGCGCTCAAGCTCGCCGATGTTGCCATCGCAATGTCGAGCCATGGTGAGATTACGTTTAACGGAAAACCTGAGGAGTTTCCTCATCACGCGGTTGGCGTCATGCCGCTGCCGACCTGACCAACAATGAGCCCAAAGCTGATCCACGGGAGAGTTAGCATGCTTAAAGCAGCTGTAAACATATTACGAAAGTGGTCGACGCCGTTGGCCATTTCAGGCCTTCTTATAGGCGCGGTGACATCTGATGTATCCGCGCAAGCGAACAATACGCCGATCAAGATCGGTCTGCTGGTTCCCAATACTGGTGTGTTCGCGACCTTCGGTCCCAAGACAATCGAAGCGCCGATCCGCCTGTTCCTCGAGCAGCGTGGCAACAAGATTGCCGGCCGGTCGGTTGAACTGGTCATCGCCGACGATCAGAGCCGCCCCAACATCATGGTCGAGAAGGCCCGTGAACTGGTCGAAAACCAGAAGGTCGACGTAATCATCGGTCTGGTGAATTCCGCCGGCGCTCTTGCGGTGCGCGATTATCTAGATCGTCACAAGGTGCTGACTCTGATCACCGTCGCAGGTGCGCGCGAATTAACGCAGAGCCGAAAGAGTGATGCGATTTTTCGCCTGTCATGGGCCAATGGGCAAATGGAAGCGGCCGGCGCTGTTCTCGCCCAGTACATTGGTATAAAATCCATGGCGGGAATTGGCGGCGACTATGTCGGCGCGCGGCAATTGCTTGAGCCGCTCATGGAAAATTTCCAGAAGATCGGCGGCAAGACCCCGATGGTGTTGTGGAGCCCGCTTGGAACCGCTGACTTTTCTTCTTATCTTGCGCAGCTGAAGCAGGTTGCGGGTCAGGTGGATGCCATCTCGCCGATGCTCTTCGGTGCCGACGGCGTTCGCTTTTTCAATCAATATCGTGAATTTGGTCTCAAGACACCCCTCTATGTCTTTGGCGACGTGACGGAGCAGACAACGTTTCTGGATCAGGTTGGTGATGCCGCGATCGGAACAAAGGCGTACTGGAACTACAGCCCATACCTCAAGAATCCCGCCAATGAGGCCTTCCGGACGGCTTACATGAAGGCCTTCAAGCGCCTGCCGGGTGCCTTCTCATTCCACTCCTACGCTGCCATGCAGTTCTATGAGAAGGCGGCGGAGGCGACGAAGGGCGACACCAAGAACTTTGAGGCGATGAAGAAGGCGTTGGAAATGACGAAGATCGATTCGCCCGGCGGTCTCTTGTCCTTCGACAAGGACCACAACGTCATTCACAATGTGTATCTTACTGAAGTCGTAAAGGGCCCTGATGGTATTGTCACCCAGGTCCCGCTGGGCCCGGTTATTCCGGCTGTCGGGCAAGGGCAGACCATCGAGGAGGCTCGCAAGGCGTTGACCGATATCTCGAAGCTGAAGAATTGATCGTCTCGTACGATTTGGAGAGAGCAGGTGCTCTCTCCAAGTCTCCGAAGCTCCCGAAAGAAGCCAAGAAACGATAGACAAGAGGGGCGCCCGAGTTTGAAGCCTGCCAGATTCAAATACATCGCTCCCTCTTCCGCCGAGGATGCCGTCAAGTACCTCGCGGAATATGACGGGGATGCGCGCTGTCTATCAGGTGGCCAAAGCCTTATTCCCCTGATGAACTTCAGGTTGCTGCAGCCGGCGGCGCTGATCGATCTCAATAAATGTCCCGGACTGAACTACCTGCGTCAAGAAGACGACGAGCTCGTCATCGGGCCGATGACCCGGCAGGCAAGCGTTGAGCATTCCGATTTGGTGCGAAAGTGCTGTCCGCTGATTTCAGAGGCGATGATCTACCTAGGCTCGCCAGCCATTCGCAATCGCGGCACGATCGGTGGAACATTGGCGCATGCCGATAGGACGGCAGAGTTGCCCGCCGTAGCCGTTGCCCTCGGTGCGAAATTCCTAGTGCTGGGCCCCAACGGTAGCCGCACGATACCGGCCGAAGAATTCTTCCTCGGCGACCTGACTACGGCGCTACAACCCGATGAGATGTTGCGCGAGATCCGGTTTCCTGTTTCCGCAAAATCGAGCCGGTCTGCCTTCGTGGAAGCCGGGAATCGTCATCACGATCTCGCGCTTGTCGGTGTCGCGGTAAGTCTCTCATTCATCGACAATTGCATTAGCGACGCGCGCATTGTCTGTCACGGCGCTGGGCCGCATCCCGTGCGACTGACATATGCCGAAGATGCGCTCATTGGAAAATCTGTAGCCCCCGACCTGCTTGACGAGGCCGCGAGCCAGAGCAACCTATCTATAGAACCGGAAGGAGACATTCACGCAAGCGCCCAATATCGGTCGGCCGTCTTGCCGAGGCTCGTTGGGCGGGCGCTTCAGCGAGCGGTCAGCGACGGAGTCGCGGCATGAGCGAAGAAACACACACGATCTCGGTGCAGATCAATGGTCGCAAAGTTAAGGTGACGGTCGAAGCACGAATGCTGCTTTCGGACTTGTTGCGTGGTGAGCTCGGTTTAACAGGGACGCATGTCGGCTGTGCGCATGGTGTTTGCGGAGCGTGTACTGTAATGATCGACGGGCAGACCGCGCGAAGCTGTCTGACCTTCGCGGTCCAGATGGACGGAGCAACGATTGAGACCGTGGAAACCCTTGGGGACAATGCGTCCCTTAACGTGTTGCAGCAAGCGTTCCATGAGAAGCACGCGCTGCAATGCGGCTTCTGTACGCCGGGTGTCTTGATGTCTGCGACACAGTTGCTCAACCGAAATCCGGATCCGACTGAAACGGAAATCCGCCGGGCATTATCGGGCAATTTGTGTCGGTGCACGGGTTACGTGAACATCATACGGGCCGTAAAACTGGCAGCTGAGCGGATGCGTGGCTTAGCTGCGTCTTCTTCCGCGCATGCTAGCGCGAGCCGTGAGTGAAGGCCGTCGAATGACTTCGACCACAGAATCCCTGATCGGCAAGCCGATCCCGCGACAGGAAGACCCGCGACTGCTTCGCGGCCGGGGCCGATATGTCGATGATATTCCTGAGCCTGCGCACACGCTGCATCTCGGGTTCGTTCTGAGCCCGCACGCGCATGCGCGCATCGTCTCGATCGATGCTTCGGCCGCGTTGGAGATGGAGGGTGTGGTTGCGGTCTATACTGGACGCGATTTCGTCGATTGTATTGGATCGCTGACTCCGGACAAGGAGCAGCCCGGCTTCCAGCGTGTCGGGCGCGAAGCGATGCCGGTCGACAAGGTACGATTTGTAGGAGAGTCAGTCGCCGTCGTGGTCGCGGTCAACCGCTATATCGCGGAGGACGCTGTCGACGCAATTTTCGTCGAGTATGAAGAATTGCCGGTCATTGCTGACATGGACGCTGCCCTGCAGCCGGGATCGGCCTGCGTTCATGAGGGGACGACCGACAATATCTTGTTCCGCGCAGCGATGAAAACCGAAGGGTTCGATGAGGCGATGTCCGCGGCACACATACAGGTCCGCGACACCTTCTACAGCCCGCGTCTGTCCGCTTTGTCGATCGAACCGCGAGGTTGCCTCGCTGTGTACGATGAGAGCCACGACGCGTTGACATTCTACACGTCAACGCAGATTCCGCACATCGTCCGCAGTGCGATCTGTGATGTGCTGGATTGGGACGAGACCAGATTGCGCGTGATTGCCCCGGATGTCGGCGGTGGCTTCGGGATGAAGGCCTACCTTTATCCAGAGGAGTTGATTGCGGCGTTTCTGTCCCGCGAGTTGAATGCGCCGATCAAATGGACGGCGGATCGCCGCGAAGAATTGCTCGCGAGTGTGCAGGGCCGCGGCTACCGGTTCGACGTGACGATGGGTTTTACTGCCGATGGCGAACTGATCGGAACCAAGGCCGACATTTTCTGTGATATCGGCGCTTATCCCGGCTATCCGTTTGGTGCTGCCACAAGTGCAGGTGGCGCGGCACTCTATCTGCCCGGTCCCTACCGGATGAAGCATTATTGCTACGAGACAAGGGCCATAACGTCTCACACTTGCCCGAGCGGTGTGTACCGTGGCGTCGCGGCGCCGTCGGCATTTTTTGCGACCGAAAGCCTGATGGACCGTGCGGCGCACTTGCTTGGACTTGATCCCGCCGAGATCAGGCGTCGCAACGTGCTGGTAGACGAAGATCTGCCGTATATGACCCCGGTCAATATCCCGTTCACCAGCGGGACATTCCAGAAATGCCTCCTGCGCGCGATCGAGGTGACCGGATATGAGGAGTTTCGCCGAAAGCTTCCGCCTGATCGCATGATCGATGGCAAGCTGCGGGGTATCGGCATCGGCTGCGTCGTCGAGCATACCGGCCAAGGTGCATCGCGTTACCGTATTCGGGGTGTCCGGCGGGTTCCCGGATTCGACAGTGCACAGGTTCAAATCGCGCCGAATGGAAGGGCGCGGGTGTGGGTCAGCCAGGCGACTCAGGGCCAAGGCCACCTCACCACCTTTGCGCAGATTGCAGCCGAACAGCTAGGCCTCAATATTGACGATGTCACGGTAATCGAAGGCGATACGGGGCAGGGGCCGTACGGTACCGGCACATTCGCCAGTCGAGGTGCGGTGCTTGGCGGCGGCGCGGTAATGCGCGCGGCAAACGAGGTGCGTGACAAGATTACGCGCATCGCAGCAGATGTGCTCGAAGCGAACCCCGAAGACCTCGTGCTGTCCGACGGACACGCTTATGTCGTTGGGGTGCCCGAGCTCCGCGTCAGAATCCGGGACATCGCAGCAATGGCGCATTCGATGCACGATCGCGGATTGCCCGTAGGCGAAAGTTTCGGATTGGAGGCGACGAACTTCTACGATCCGCCGCTCTCGTCCATCACCAACGCCACTCATGTTGCACAGGTCGCAATAGATCCGGTTACTGGTCTCGTCGAGATCGAGCGGTACGTCGTAGTTCACGATTGTGGCCGCGTCATCAACCCGCTGATTGTGGACGGACAAATCCACGGCGCGGTAGCCCAAGGCATCAGCAGCGTGTTGAGTGAGGCGTTCTTTTATGACGACCAGGGGCAAGCGCTGATCGGAAGTCTGCTGGACTATCTCGTGTCGACCCCGCTCGATATCCCGGATATCGAGGTTTATCACGAGGAAAGCTGGTCGCCGGACACAGAGGGCGGGTTCAAGGGCGTCGGCGAGGGTGGTGTGATCGGCGCGCTGCCGGCGGTCGTCAACGCGATCACCGACGCGCTACGCCCTTACGATGCCAAGATCACGCAGCTTCCAGTCCGGCCGGAGGTCGTCATGTCGATCTTGACCGGTGAGAGAGGAAAATAACGGCCTTCAGGATGTCCCGTTTGCAGAGTCGTCGCTATCGGTCGTCCCGTCCTCAAGGCCGTTCGAGGATATCTTCGTCAGCAAGTAATTCAGCGCAACGCGCTCTGCCGGGTTGAGGCGCTGGACTGTCGCTTCGCTGATGCGTCGCGCTGCCGGCACCATCTTCTCAACGACTTCGAGACCCTCTGGGGTCAGCTTCGCAATCACCTGTCGCCTGTCGGCTTTGTCCCGCGAATAGGTGACGAGCCCGCGATCACTCAACCGTTCGATTGTCCCGCGTACAGTCGCGAGATCGATGACAATCTTGCGGCCGATCACAGTCAGAGAACACGGTCCGTAATCCTTGAGCGTATAAAGCACCGCGAACTGTGTCGGCGTAATCTGAGGGACAGTGTTCAGCGCCTGGAAAATGGCAACATGCGCCTGATAAGCCTTTCGCAGCAAGTGCCCGACCTGGTTCGCCAAGTCATATGTCGCAGACGTGTTCGAGCAGACGTCGCCGTTGGCCGAAACGGACTCCTCATGGAGCATTGGAGCCGCTTTGGCAGCCGTTCGCTCGCGGAAGGATTTCGGCGAGGCCTTAGGTTTTGCTGGCTTGCGCATTGTGCGGCGCTGATGTCCCAATCAAGCAGGGGCGAACCCCAACGAAGTGTATCGGTGTCAAAAGGCGGTTCAATAGGCTCCAGACAACAATGCACCGGCACCTGGGGCGATGGGCTCAATTTCGAGACTTTTCAGCATGCTGTAAGTGGTCGCGACTGCCGCAGTCACAACCGGTTTGCCAGTCATGGCCTCAACTTGCGGAACGACGGCCAGAGACGGCATCTGGACGCAGGCCGATAGAATGATCGCATCTGCGTCCGCGTAGTCCATGCTCGAAACGATGTCCGGCAGCCGGCGCGGATCGTGCCGGCCGACCTCGAGGTTATCGGGAATCTCCAATGCGCGGTGATTGATGACCTCAACACCCTCGGCCTCGATGTATTCCAATACGAGTTGTGTCAGAGGCTTCATATAGGGCGCGACCATGACAACCTTTTTTGCGCCCAGGACCTGCAGCCCCTCGATCAGCGCTCCTGCACTGGTGATTACAGGCACATCGGTGCCGTTCTCCCGCGTGCGCCCGCGCAGCCGCTGCTCGGACTCCCGATGGTAACCGTGCCCCATCGCCATGATCGCGACGAGGCAAGCATAACCCAGCACATCGACGCGTGCGTCGCTCAGTTCCGTCGCGCACCGATCCGACTCGGCGTCCATGCCGGCGAGTTCTTCCTTGGTGACCTTGCGCATGCGCATACGGCTTGAATGAAATGTAAAGCGCTCCGGTCGGATCGCTTGCCTCGCGGTGAGCATGGCGGGGATTTCGGTTTCCATCGTGGTATTGGAACTCGGCACGATTTGACCGATGCGGAACGACTTCATCATGACTCCCGAAAGACGGTTAGGGGGGTGTTGATTAAAACGCGCGTCCGATCGGCGCCGGATTGGCGACCTCGAAAGCGCGCGCGGCGGCAAGCAGTAGCTTCTCCGAATAATGCGCGCCGACGAGTTGCAGGCCGATTGGCAGGCCCCCTCGCGAAAGGCCGCACGGCAATGTCAGCGCAGGCTGTCCGGTCATGTTGAACGGATATGAGAAGGGCGACCAACTGAACCAGTCGTCGGGATCGTAGCCCTCAGGGCTGAGTATCCCCGCCGTGAAAGCAGGAACGGCAACCGTCGGTGAAAGCAACAGCGCATATTTTTCGTGGAACTGCCGCATCTCGCGCGACAGCGTCATGGCAGCTTCCGATGCTTCCATGTAGCTCGTGCGGTCCACAGCCTCTCCTTCGGCGACCATTTTGGCGAGGCCGGGCTCGAGAAGATCGCGCTGTTGCGGCGTCAACTTACGCAGCGAATGCGCGATGCCTGCTGAGAACAGGATCCGGAAAGCTGGCGTCGGATCGGCGAACGGCTTTTCGATCGCTTCGACATGCGCGCCGAGCTCTTCGAAAATGTTCACAGCGACGTCAACCGACGCGCGGACGTCCGGGTGCACTTTGCCGTAACCGAAGGTTGGGCTGTATGCGACGCGAAGCCCCTTCAGCGACGCGTCGATGTCTTGCCAGTTCTCGAAGCTGGGGTCCGGTGGCGCGCCGTTCCAGTCGCGTGCATCCGGCTTTGTCATAACAGACAGCATCAAACTGGTGTCGACGACGTCAACGCACATCGGTCCGATATGGCCGAGAGTCCACAAGGCGCTTGGCGGATAGGTTGGAATCCGCCCGCGTGTCGCCTTCAGCGCAACCAACCCGCAAAACGCGCCAGGCACCCGTACCGATCCCCCGGCGTCTGTGCCGATTGCCGCATGTCCGATACCCGCGGCAAGTGCTGCCGCCGAACCGGCGCTCGATCCGCCCGGTGTCATCTCCGGGTTCCAGGGATTACGGGTAATCCCAGTTAGCGGAGAATCCCCCAGTGCCTTCCAACCGAATTCAGAAGACGTGGTCTTCCCCAGAATGATTGCGCCTTCCTCCAGCATGCGCGCGATTGCCGGAGCGTCTTCTCGCAAGCTGCGCGAAGGGTTCACAGTCTTGGAACCGACAAGGGTCGGCCATTGCTTGGTAACGAGCGCGTCCTTCACGGTGATCGGAACACCGTCGAGCGGGCCAAGCGGCATCCCCATTTTCCAACGGCCTTCGGACGCCTCTGCTTGACGCATGATCTCATCCGCACTTGCAGTGACGACGAACACATTCAGATCGCGAGATGCATCGATACGGGCGAGACTGGCTTTCGCTACGTCTCGCGGCGAGAGCGAGCGTTCGCGATACCTGTCGGAGACCTGCCTTGCCGTCAGCCGGCAAATGTTTTCATCAGTCATGAGTGCGACCCGCTCACCTCGATCTGGGCAAGAAACTCAGAGACATTGAGCACTTCGGCATACTTCTGTTGCATGTCGAAGAGATTGGCCTCGTGCGGTCCTATCGCTCGATCGCCGACGCAGTCGCGCAGCACAAACGTAATGAAGCCCGCATTCATCGCATCAAGAACGCTTGCTCTCACGCAACCGCTGGTGGTGCAGCCTGCGACCGCGACGCTGCGAATGCCCTTCTGCGTGAGCCAGCTCGAAAGTGCTGTCCCCGCAAATGCCGAAGGCAATGTCTTGCGCACGACGAGTTCACCTTCGACAGGTTGCAATTCGGGGACGATCTGACTTCGAGGGTCGGTCTCGGTCAAAAGTCCGAGGCTAGGCACCTTCCGGCTGAATATGTTGCGGTCCGAACCGTCATCGGCAAACACGATCCTGGTGTGTGCGACTGCCCAGCTTCGCTTTCGCGCTTCCGCCAGGACGTGACGCGTGCGCTCGATGGCCGGAGGGATGTTGCCGCCGCCGAAGCTTTCGGGCTCAGTAAATCCGACGACGAAGTCGACAATGAGTAAGGCATATCCAGGCTGCGGCTCAAGACGGGCACCAAAGCCCTGCCGGCGATAAATAGAAATTGTGTCGTCGGGTTGCGTCATTCTTGATGGCATCCTTTGCCGGGCCTTCGCGCCCCTTGGAGGCGGGTCTGAGCGTATATGGCAAATACAATGTACACAAGGTATATTGCGAAAGCGGCCGCCCGTAGGCTCGAGGTCTTAAAATGCGGTCAGGAAAAATAGTCGATCCAAGTAATTCGCCGGAAATACGAACAGATAATAAGCTCCAGCGGTTGAATTGACAAAACGGCCGCAGCCCTCATAATACAATGTATACATATGTATTTGGGAGACGGCTATGGCTATCAGCGACGTCCACCTCCTGCAAACGTGGCGAGACGTTCTCAAGCTTTCAAAGCTCAAGGAGGGAGAAGCCGTCACGATCCTCACGAGCTCGGACACCAACAAGCAGAATTTGGAAGCTGCTCGCAACGCGGCGATTGATCTGGGTGCTGTTGTCACCGTCCTGGAATTGCCGCCGACCAATGGGGATCTCGCGCTCAGTCGCGACAAAACGGCGTTCATCGGCAAGACGGCATTGGAAGGCAACAAGGCGGCGATGGCCGCCCTCAAGACAAGCGACCTTGTAATCGACCTGATGCTTCTGTTGTTCTCTCCGGAGCAGGCAGAAATTCTGTCCGGCGGAACGCGGATGTTGCTTGCTGTCGAACCGCCGGAGGTGCTGACGCGGCTGAAGCCAACGCTGGAGGACAAGCGCAGGGTCATGGCCGCGGCAGCGCGTCTGCAAGGCGCCAAGGTGATGACCGTCACCTCGGCCGCTGGCACCTCGCTCGAATGCGCACTGGGCGAATTCCCAGTGCTGACGGAATACGGGTTCGCGGACGAGCCGGGACGTTGGGATCATTGGCCGAGCGGCTTCCTCGCCACGTGGCCCAACGAGAAGACCGCACAGGGAACGATCGTCATCGATCGCGGTGACATCCTGCTTCCGTTCAAGACCTACGTGCAGGCTCCGATCACGCTTACCGTCGACAAAGGTTACGTGCGCAAGATTGAAGGTGGCTTCGATGCAGAGTTTCTGAAGTCCTATATGGACTCGTTCAATGATCCGGAGGTCTTTGCGATCTCACATGTCGGATGGGGGTTGCAACCTCGTGCGCAATGGACGGCGCTCGGATTGTACGACAAGGAAGCGACGCTCGGAATGGACGCGCGCGCATTCTACGGCAACTTCCTGTTTTCGACCGGCCCGAATACCGAGGCGGGCGGCACGCGCGACACGCCCTGCCATATCGATATTCCGCTGCGGAATTGTTCGGTCTCGCTTGATGGCGTGCCGATGACCGTGAATGGCGATGTCGTAGTACCGGATCAAAAGGCCGCCTGATCCAGTTCCGGTTACAAGCAAAGTCGGCAACGTGTTGCCGGCTTTGCTTGCTCGTGTCAGCGATGCAAAAGCACCGGATGCGGGCGGTAAGGGCTCTCCATAGCGGTCATATCGTCAGGGGTCAGCTTGAGATTCAAGGCTTCGACCGCGCTCTCGATATGCGCGATTTTGGTAGCGCCGACGATCGGGGCAGTCACAGCAGGCTTTGCCAGCAGCCAAGCCAGTGAAACCTGAGCCACCGGTACGCCGTGGCGCTGTGCGCAGGCTTCCGCTTCTGCCAGCACGGCAAAGTCGTGATTCTGGTTGAAGTAGGCGCTGATGTAAGGATCGGTGGTTGAACGCCTGCTTCGATCTTTGCCAGTTCGGCTCATGGTTCCCGCCAGAAAGCCGCGGGCCAGTGGGCTCCAGGGTGTCATGCCCACCTTCTCTAGTAGGCAGAGTTCGACCATCTCTCGCTCTTCTTCACGATAGGCGAGATTGTAGTGATTCTGGACAACGATGGGCCGTGTCCACCCCCGGCGATCGCAGATGGCGAGCGTCCGCATCAGTTGCCAGGCCAGCATATTTGAAGCGCCGAAATACCGGGCCTTGCCGGCCTTTACGATGTCATGCATGGCCTCCAGCGTTTCCTCGATTGGTGTGGAAACGTCGGCGCGGTGTATCTGATAGATGTCGACGTAATCCGTACGAAGGCGTTTTAGGGAAAGGTCGATCGCGTCAAACAGATGCTTGCGCGAGAGCCCGCGCTCATTGACGGACGCTCCGGTTGGCGCGAACGCCTTAGTCGAAAGCACGAGCTCTTCCCGTCTTGCGAAATCCGGCCACGCTCGACCCAGGATTTCCTCGCTCACGCCTTGCGAATACATGTCCGACGTATCGAGAAAGTTGATCCCCAGCTCGATCGCGCGGCGGATTATGGGTCGGCTCTGCTCCTCGGTGAGCATCCAGGGCTGCCAGGCCGGATCGCCGAAAGCGAAGGCGCCGAGCGCAATCCTCGAGACTTTCAGTCCGGACCCACCGAGTGACACATAATCCATCCGAGATGCTCCTTCCTGCCGTCACGCGATACCCAGCACAGACTGCATTAATAACGCAAGCATTGTAATTATGAGCGGAAGGAAGATAGTCGCAGCCCAGAATCATTATCAAACGGAGACATATGCGGTCTAAGTTGCTTTTGCCTTCCAAAAAGTATAATGTGTACATACTATTTTAGGCCACGAGGCCTGTCGCAAAAATACCAAAATCAGGAGGCCGTGCCTTGCTGCACTCGCGTATCGCTATCATCGGAGGAGGACTCGGCGGCGCCACGCAGGCC
>Ga0182740_1001115_pt1 | contig 19563 bp, 16 predicted proteins | sample eDN5th37CKraftBY_FD_128872 | JGI IMG/M metagenome (GOLD analysis project Ga0182740, IMG submission 128872) | Enriched backyard soil microbial communities from Emeryville, California, USA - eDNA 5th pass 37_C Kraft BY (version 2) (version 2) | ecosystem: Environmental > Terrestrial > Soil >...
TGGACCCAACGCGCGTAGCGCGTTGGGCGCGGAGGCAGGGCGTGCTTTCTTTTGGCTACCTTTTCTTTGCACGAGCAAAGAAAAGTAGCTCGCTCACGCGTAGCGGGAGCGAAAGCTCTCGCTTTACCTATCGACCAAGCATCTGGACTCCATCGCCCCTCACCCCAACCCCTCTCCCGGCGGGAGAGGGGCTTAAAATGCTCCCCGCGCGCGCGCATCAGGATTGCTGGAGTCCTAGACATCCAACGCATACCCCAACCCGCGATGCGTCCGGATCGGGTCCCCTACCGCCCCGGCCGCCCGCAACTTCGCCCGCAACGTCTTGACGTGCGTATCCACGGTCCGGTCGGCGCTGTCGCTGGCATGGTCCCACCCGCGCTCCATCAACTGCGCCCGGCTCAGGATCGCCCCCGGCCGCTGCAACAACGCCGCCAGCAAGGCATATTCGTAGCGCGTCAGGTCCAGCGGCGAATCGCGGTAACGCACCCGCCGCCCCTCGCGGTCGATCGCGAACGCCCCCTGCCGCACCCATCCCGCATCGCCCGCGCCCACCGGCGCCGGCCGCCGCAGCCGCGCCCGCACCCGCGCCACCAGCTCGCGCGGCGAGAACGGCTTGCCCACGTAGTCGTCCGCCCCCAGCTCCAGCCCCAGCACCCGGTCGAACTCGTCGTTGCGCGCGGTGAGGAAGATCACCGGCACCTGGCTGAAGGTACGCAGCTGCCGGCAGACTTCGAAACCGCCCAGATCCGGCAGACCCACGTCCAGTACCACCACGTCGACGCCGCCTTCGCGCAACCGTTCCAGCGCCGGCCGCCCCAGCGCGCAATGCTCGGCGGCGTAGCCCTCGCTGCGCAGCGCGTACAGCACGGTATCGGCGATGGCGGCCTCGTCCTCGACGACGAGCACGCGGGCGGCGGGTTCGGACATGCCGCCAGCATAGCCGGCCCGCCGCCGCGCCCGTACACTCCGCGCATGAATTACCGCCACGCCTTCCACGCCGGCAACCACGCCGACGTGCTCAAGCACATCGTCCTGCTGGCGCTGATCGACGCCTTCAAGCGCAAGGAAACCCCGTTCTTCGTGCTCGACACCCACGCCGGGCGCGGCCGCTACCTGCTGGCCAGCGAGGAAAGCCGCAAGACGCTGGAAATCGAGGACGGCGTGATGCGGCTGATGGCGCAGCCGCAACTGCCACCGGTGGTCGAGCGCTACCTCAAGGCGGTGCAGGCCGACAACCCGGTCGGCAGCATGATCTGCTACCCCGGCTCGCCCCTGCTGGCCGCGCAGGCGCTGCGCCCGCAGGACCGCATGGCCGCCTGCGAACTGCAGGAAGAGGAAGCCGCCGCGCTCAAGGCCCTGTTCGCCCATGATGGCCGCGTCGGCGTGCACCCGGGCGATGGCTATGCCCTGCTCCGCTCGCTGCTGCCGCCCAAGGCCAACGGCGACAAGATCGGCCGCGGGCTGGTGCTGATCGACCCGCCCTACGAGGCGCAGGACGCCGAATACCAGCGCATCCTCGCCGCACTGGCCGAAACCCTGTCGCGCTGGCCACAGGCCACCTGCGCGGTATGGTTCCCGATCAAGCAACGCCGCAGCATCCTGCACTTCTTCCGCAAGGCGGCCGCATTGCCGATCAAGTCCGCGCTGCTGGCCGAACTGCTGGTGCGCCCGGACGACTCGCCGCTGCGCCTGAACGGCAGCGGCATGCTGCTGCTGAACGCACCGTGGCAGTTCGACCGGGTACTGGCGCCGGCCATGCCGGTGCTGAAACAACACCTGGGCGAAAAGGGCGCCTCGACCCGGCTGGAATGGCTCAAGGCCGGCGACTGAGTCCCCGCCGGCCCCACTTGCCACGGTTGAACCACGTTCACGGAATTTCGCACCACAGATGCAAGAATCGGTGGACTCTGGAGGAACCACAGCATGGCTACCCGCAACCGCATGCCGCCGTGGCATGAAAACTTCAAGGCTCCCAGTGGCCGGGAACTGCTGATCCGCCCCATCCGCCCCGAAGACGGCGCGCCGCTGCAAGGCGCCTTCGCGCTGTTCGGGCCGGAAGAAGTCCGCGACCGCTTCCTGCAGGCGGTGGACGTGTTGTCGGACGAGACCGCCCAGCGCCTGACCCACCCGAACCCTAAAACCGAAATCGCGCTGGTCGTCGCCGAACCGCTGCCACCGGGCGAGGCCGTGGTCGGCGCGGTGGCGCGCGCCTCGATCATCCCCGGCACCCGCGACGCCGAATACGCCATCCTGGTCAGCCGTTTCCTGGTCGGCCAGGGCCTGGGCCGGCAACTGATGCGCAAGCTGGTGAAGTGGGCGCGCGGCAAGTACCTGGACCGCATGTACGGCGACATCGCCCAGGACAACGAGCCGATGCTGCAACTGGCCGCGTCGCTGGGCTTCCGGCAGGTGCCGCACCCGGCCGGCACGCCGGGGCTGGTGCGGATGGTGCTGGAACTGGGTAGCTGATGGCGGCCGGGGACATGACCCATTGCCGATCATTGCCGTAGGTCGGGGCCACGCCCCCGACGCTTGATGTCCGGATACCCCGAGCGTCGGGGGCGTAGCCCCGACCTACGTGGTGACGCCGGATCGCGGGGTGCCGGCCCAAGGCCGGCGCTGCGGTAAAATCGGCGGCCTCATGCCGCATCACGTCCCCTACCCCGTTCCGCCGCTGCCCCGTGCGGGCCAGCTCCGCGCCTGGTGGCGCGCCCCAGCTTCGACCAGCGCACTGGCCTGGCACGTGGCCCGCGCCGCGCAGGCGCACGGCAAGCCGCTGCTGCTGGTCACGCGCGACAACCACGGCGCGCACCAGGCCGTCGCCGACCTGCAGACCCTGCTCGGCTTTGATGCCGCCGCGCTGCCGGTGGTGCCGTTCCCCGACTGGGAAACCCTGCCCTACGACCAGTTCAGCCCGCACCCGGACATCATCAGCCAGCGCCTGAGCGCGCTGCACCGCCTGCCCTCGCTGGCGCGCGGCATCGTGGTGGTGCCGGTGCAGACCCTGCTGCAACGCCTCGCACCATTGAGCTACATCGTCGGCGGCAGCTTCGACCTGAAGGTCGGCCAGCGGCTGGACATGGACGCGGAGAAACGCCGGCTGGAAAGCGCCGGCTACCGCAACGTGCCGCAGGTGATGGACCCGGGCGACTTCGCCGTGCGCGGCGGCCTGCTCGACGTCTACCCGATGGGCGCGGACGCGCCGCTGCGCATCGAGCTGCTGGACGAGGACATCGACTCGATCCGCGCATTCGACCCCGAATCGCAGCGTTCGCTGGACAGGGTCGAGGCGGTGAAGATGCTGCCCGGCCGCGAAGTGCCGATGGACGAGGCCAGCCTGTCGAAGGTGCTGGCCACGCTGCGCGAGCGCTTCGACGTCGATACCCGGCGCAGCCCGCTCTACCAGGACCTGAAGGCCGGCGTGCTGCCTTCGGGCATCGAGTATTTCCTGCCGCTGTTCTTTACCAAAACCGCGACGCTGTTCGACTACCTGCCCGAAGGCTTCCTGACGGTAGTGGCCCCCGGCGTCGGCGACGCCGCCGATGCGTTCTGGGAACAGACCTGCGGTCGCTACGAGCAGCGCCGCCACGACATCGAGCGGCCGCTGCTGCCGCCGGACCAGATCTACCAATCGCCGGACAGCCTGCGCGAGCAGTTCAACAAGCAGCCGCGCGTGGAAGTGTGGCCGGCCGACCACCCGCGCATCGCCGAGGCGCAGGCACTGGGCGACCAGCCGTTGCCGCCGTTGCCGGTGGCGGCCAAGGATGCGCCCGCAGGACAAGCGCTCAAATCCTTCCTCGACCACTACCCCGGCCGGGTGCTGGTCGCCGCCGATTCGCCGGGTCGCCGCGAGGCGCTGCTGGAAGTGTTGCAGGCCGCCGAACTGCGCCCACCGGTGATCGCCAGCCTGCCCGCCTTCCTCGCCGACGATGCGCCGAAGTTCGCCATCACCGTCGCCCCGCTCGACGACGGCTTCGCGCTGGCCGAACCGCCGCTGGCGGTGCTCACCGAGCGCCAGCTGTTCCCCGAGCGTGCCGGCCAGCCGCGCAGGACACGCCGTGCGGGACGCGAGCCGGAAGCGATCATCCGCGACCTCGGCGAGCTGAGCGAAGGTTCGCCCATCGTCCACGAGGACCACGGCGTCGGCCGCTACCGCGGGCTGATCGCGATGGACGTGGGCGGCATGCCCGGCGAGTTCCTCGAGATCGAATACGCCAAGGGCGACCGCCTGTACGTGCCGGTCGCGCAGCTGCACCTGATCAGCCGCTACTCCGGCGCCTCGCCGGAAACCGCGCCGCTGCATTCGCTGGGTGGCGAGCAGTGGGCCAAGGCCAAGCGCAAGGCCGCCGAGAAGGTGCACGACGTGGCCGCCGAGCTGCTGGAAATCCAGGCGCGGCGGCAGGCCCGCGCCGGCCTGGCGCTGGACATCGACCGCGCCATGTACGAGCCGTTCGCGGCCGGCTTCCCGTTCGAGGAAACGCCCGACCAGCTGGCCGCGATCGAAGCCACCCTGCGCGACCTGCAATCGTCCCAGCCGATGGACCGGGTGGTCTGCGGCGACGTCGGCTTCGGCAAGACCGAGGTGGCCGTGCGCGCCGCCTTCGCCGCCGCCAGCGGCGGCAAGCAGGTGGCGGTGCTGGTGCCGACCACGCTGCTGGCCGAGCAGCACTACCGCAACTTCCGCGACCGCTTCGCCGATTACCCAATGAAGGTGGAAGTGCTGTCGCGCTTCAAGTCCGCCAAGGAGATCAAGGCCGAACTGGACAAGGTCGCCGAGGGCACCATCGACGTGATCGTCGGCACCCACCGGCTGTTGCAGCCGGACGTGAAGTTCAAGGACCTCGGGCTGGTCATCGTCGACGAAGAACAACGTTTCGGCGTGCGCCAGAAGGAAGCGCTGAAGGCGATGCGCGCCAACGTGCACCTGCTGACGCTGACCGCCACGCCGATCCCGCGCACGCTGAACATGGCGATGGCCGGGCTGCGCGACCTGTCGATCATTGCAACCCCGCCGCCGAACCGCTTGGCGGTGCAGACCTTCGTCACCCAGTGGGACAACGCGCAGTTGCGCGAGGCGTTCCAGCGCGAGCTGTCGCGCGGCGGCCAGCTGTATTTCCTGCACAACGACGTGGAAAGCATGGGCCGCATGCAGCGCGAGCTGTCCGAGCTGGTGCCCGAGGCGCGCATCGGCATGGCCCATGGGCAGATGCCCGAGCGCGAACTGGAAAAGGTGATGCTGGATTTCCAGAAGCAGCGCTTCAACGTGCTGCTGGCCAGCACCATCATCGAGTCGGGCATCGACATCCCCAACGCCAACACCATCGTCATCAATCGCGCCGACCGCTTCGGCCTTGCGCAGCTGCACCAGCTGCGCGGCCGCGTCGGCCGCTCGCACCACCGCGCCTACGCCTACCTGCTGGTGCCGGACAAGCGCGCGATCACCCCCGACGCGCAGAAGCGATTGGACGCCATCGCCTCGATGGACGAACTCGGCGCCGGCTTCACCCTGGCCACGCACGATCTGGAAATCCGCGGCGCCGGCGAACTGCTCGGCGAGGACCAGAGCGGGCAGATGGCCGAGGTCGGCTTCAGCCTCTACACCGAGCTGCTGGAGCGCGCGGTGCGCTCGATCAAGGCCGGCAAGCTGCCGGACGTGGACGCCGGCGAGGAAGCGCGCGGCGCCGATATCCAGCTGCACGTGCCGTCGCTGATCCCCGAGGACTACCTGCCCGACGTGCACACCCGGCTGACGCTGTACAAGCGCATTTCCAGCGCGCGCGACGGCGAGGCCCTGCGCGAGCTGCAGGTGGAGATGATCGACCGCTTCGGCCTGCTGCCGGATGCGACCAAATACCTGTTCGCCATCGCCGAGCTGAAGCTGCAGGCCAACGCGCTGGGCATCCGCAAGCTGGAGCTGGGCGAGAACGGCGGCCGCATCGTGTTCGAAAGCAAGCCGCACATCGACCCGATGGCAGTGATCCAGCTGATCCAGAAGCAGCCGAAGCTGTATCAGATGGACGGCCCGGACAAGCTGCGCATCAAGCACCCGCTGCCGTTGCCCGAGGACCGCTTCAATGCCGCGCGGGCGATGTTGTTGACCTTGCGGCCGGGCGGCAGTTGATTCCCCTTCTCCCCTCGGGAGAAGGTGCCCGAAGGGCGGATGAGGGGCGAACGGAATCAGTGATGGTCGACCCATCCGGACTTCGTTCGCCCCTCACCCCAACCCCTCTCCCGAAGGGAGAGGGGCTTCGAAATCGAAGCTTCGTGCTGAACTGCTTCCATGCGCCATGTCTGCAAAACCACCAACCAGCACACCACCCAGAACGTGAAAGGCCCGGCATTGCCGGGCCTTCCTGTTTACAACTCACACGATGGCGATCACCAGATCACCACGCGCTTGTCGTCGCCGCGCACCATCGCATCGCCGGCCTTGCACTCGAACGCGGCGGCGAACGCGGGCATGTTCGACGGCGCGCCGTTGGCGCGGAAGTTGGCCGGGGCGTGCGGGTCGGTGTTCAGGCGCACGCGCAGTTCGCCCTCGGTGAAATTGCGGCGCCACACCGTGGCCCAGTTCATGAAGAAGCGCTGGTCCTGGCTGTAGCCGTCGATGGCCACGCTCTTCGACGGGTCTTCCTTCAAGGCCATCTGCAAGGCGTCGTAGGCCACGGTCAGGCCGCCGAGGTCGCCGATGTTCTCGCCCAGCGTCAGCTTGCCCTTCACGTTGACGCCCGGCAGCGACTCGTAGCCGTCGAACTGCGCCACCAGCTTGTCGGTGCGGCTGTTGAAGGCACTGCGGTCGGCGTCCGTCCACCAGTTGTCGAAGTTGCCGTTGGCGGCGAACTGGCTGCCCGAGTCGTCGTAGCCGTGCATCATCTCGTGGCCGATCACCGCACCGATGCCACCGTAGTTCAGCGCCGGGTCGGCCTTGGCGTCGAAGAACGGAGGTTGCAGGATCGCGGCCGGGAACACGATCTCGTTCTTGGTCGCGTTGTAGTAGGCATTCACCGTCTGCGGGGTCATGCCCCACTCGGTCCTGTCCACCGGCTTGCCGATCTTGTCGAGCATGTAGCGGTAGTTGAATGCACGCGCGGCGCGCATGTTGCCCAGGTAGCTGTCGCCGCTGGTGGTCAGCCCCGACCAGTCGCGCCACTTGTCCGGGTAGCCGATCTTCGGGGTGAAGCTGGCCCACTTCTCCAGCGCCTTCTTCTTCGTCTCCTCGCCCATCCACGGCAGGTTCTCCAGCCGCGTCTTCAACGCCGCGGAAAGGTTCTCCACCAGGTGTTGCATCTCGACCTTGGATTCGGCCGGGAACACCGCTTCCACGTACAGTTGGCCCAGCGCCTCGCCCATCGCGCCGTTCACCGACTCCAGCACCCGCTTCCAGCGCGGCTGCATTTCCTGCTGGCCGCGCAGGGTCTTGCTGTAGAAGTCGAAGTTGGCCTGCTCGAAGCCCTTGCTCAAATACGGCGCGGCCTTGTCCACCGTGTGGAAGCGCAGGTAGGCCTGCCAGGTGGCGGCCGGCACGTCGGCCAGCATCTTGTCCAGCTCGCCGAAGAAGCCCGGCTGCGCCAGCGAGAACTTGTCCTTGGCCGGCACCTTCAGGGTGTCGAACAGCGCGGTCCAGCTGAAGTTCGGGGTCTGCTTGTCGGCGTCGAGCGCGCTGACCGGGTTGTAGCGCTTGGCCGGGTCGCGCAGCTCGATGCGCGACAGCGAGGCCTTGGCCAGGCGGGTTTCGAAGTCCATCACCGCCCTGGCCTGCTCCTTCGCCTGCGCGGCGTCGACGCCGGACAGGGCCAGCAGCTGCTCGATGTAGGCCACGTAGGCGTCGCGGATATTCGCCTGCGATTCGTCGAAGTAATAGCCCTTCTCCGGCAGGCCCAGCCCGCCCTGGCCGACGTAGGCGATGACGTTGCCCGAATCCTTGAAGTCCGGGCTGGCATACAGCGAGAACAGCATGCCCTGCCCCTGCGCGTAGGCATCGCGCAGGTAACCGGCGATGGCGGCGCTGTCGCCCAGCGCGGCGATCTTCTCCAGTTCCGGCTGCAGCGGGGCGATGCCGGCGGCCTCGATGGCGGCCTCGTCCGAACCGGTCTTCCAGATGTCGCCGATCTGCGCTTCCACCGTGCCGGCCTTGGCGTCGGCCGCGGCGGCCTGCTCGACCAGCGCGTGCTGCACTTCCAGCGAGCGCTCGCGCAGGATCTCGAAGCTGCCCCAGGTGGTCTGGTCGCCCGGCACCGGGTTGGCCTTGAGCCACGTGCCGTTGACGAAACCGTTGAGGTCGGCGCAGGCCGAAGCCGTCGGGTCCAGGTCGGCGACGTTGAACGCCACCGACGGCGTCTTGATCTGCGCCATGTCGAACGCCGGCTTGGCGGTATCGGCCGCCACGGGCGCCTCGGTCTTGCCGCAGGCCGCCAGCGAGGCGGCGATGGCGACGGTCAGGGACAGCGGGGCGAGCTTGGAAAGGGTCATGCGGTTCTCCGGCCTTGCAGGAATGCCGCGCTGGTTGCGCGGCCAATCCCCGAGCCTAGGCGATGGCTACCGCCTGCCGATGGGCCAAAGGTCATGGCCTCGAGGTTGCCGGCCGCTGGCCGGCACCTGCATGAATGTCGGACGATGCGAGGGTACCGGCCAGCGGCCGGCACAACCGGAGCGTCAGCCGCCCTGCACCAGCGCGCCGAGCTCGCGTTCCAGCAGCGCCGGATCGGCGGCGTTGAGCTCGATCACCCGGCGCAGCGCGGTGATGCTGTCGAGGTCGATTTCATCGCAGCGCAGGCCGATGTTGCGCCCTTCCACGTGCATCACCGTGGCCTGCATGTGGATCGGTGTGTCTTCGGACAATTCGACCTGCAAGCGGCATTGCCCGCCCGCCGCGCCGGGCCAGGCGTCGACGACCTCGAACAGGGCGCCCTTCAGCGAGAGATCGTGCAGGCGTCCCGCATGGGTAACCCCATCGGCGGCGACCACGCTCGCGGCGGAGTGGAAGGGCACGCGCCAGAAATGGCGGCGATCCTCGGAGCTGTTCATGCGGTCCCCCTGTGCGTTGGATGGAAAGCCCGGCCGCAGCATACGCCAGCCCGATGGCCGCCGAACGCGGGCAGCCATGCAAACCATTGCATGGCAATGCATGGCGCGAAACTGGCGGATTGCTGTCGTGGCGCTGCGCCCGCGGTCGCGGCAGTTTCCGGGCTCCATTAGCATCGTCCGGAGCCACCGTCAGTGAACAACGAACCGATGAAGATAGACGCCCACCGGGTCAAGGCATTGCGCGAGGCGCGCGGCTGGTCGCAGGAGCACCTGGCCGCCGTGGCCGGCCTGAGCCCACGCACCGTGCAGCGGCTGGAAAGCGACGGCCGGGCTTCGCACGAGTCGCGGATGGCGGTGGCGTCGGCATTCGGGGTCGAGCCCGGGCACCTGCTGGAAGCGGACGGGATGCCGCCGCTGCCGGCACCGGCCGCCAACGGGATGACCGCGGCCGAACGCGCGCGGATCATCCTGTGGATCGTGAGCATCGTGCTGGCCGTGGTCATGTTCCAGATGGTGGCCGGCTACACCCTGGGCAAGGATGCGGCCCGGCGCGACAACCGGATCAACCAGGCCTGCAAGGCCGATCCGGCCAATTGCGACCGCTGATCCGTCTGCAGGAGCGGTCGTAGGAGCGACGCGAGTCGCGGCCGGGGCTTGCCCGGGAAGGCTCCATGCGGGGCAAGCCCCGCATCTACAGGGGTATTGCCGCCATCATTGGCGCCGCACCCACGGCGCCAGCACGCCCAGCCAGCGCGCCTGCCAAGCCAGAACGAAGGCCACCGCCAGCGCCGAGCCCGCCAGCGCCATCACCCAGACCAGCGCCGCCATGCTCGGGTGGTCCACCCGCAGGCACAGGCCCAATCCCGCCGCCAGCGCCAGCCAGCCGAGGCCGCGCAGACTACGGGTCTCGGCCGGCGACAGGCCGCGGCCCCAGGCCTGCCGCGCATGCACGTCCATGCCCAGCGCCAGCCAGCCCATGCCGGCAAGGCAGGCGACCAGCGCAGCAGCCAGCAGCCAGCCCGCGTATGCCGGGTCATGCATGGGCGGCCTCCTGCTCGCGGGCGAGGTCGTGGGCGCGCGCCTCGGCACGACGGCCCAGCCGACGCGCGCTGGCGGCGGCGATCACGGCCACGGCCAGCAGCGCCAGGTCCAGCCCGGCCACCGGCCAGTAGCCGGCGGCCAGCGTGCGCAGCAGGTGGTCGCCGGTGGTGATCCAGTTCAGCAGCACCGCCAGCGGCGCCAGCACCGCAATCGCCCACGCCTGCTCGCGCCAGGCCGGGTTGGGCAGGCCGCGGGCGACCGACGCGCTGCGCCAGGCCGCGTGCAGCAACGCCAGCAGCCAGCAACCCCAGAATGCGTACCGTTCCCAATCCCCGCGCATCGGCAGCGCTTCGGGCAGCAGCCGGTTGGCGACCAGCAGGCCCAGCGTGGCCACGACCATGCCGGTCACCGTGGCCACGGCCAACGCATCGACCACACGCACGCCCTGGCTGCCCTGTTTGGCGTGCTGGCGCTTGCGCTTCTCGACGAAGAACACGAAGCCGGTGGCGATGCAGACGCAGCCGGCCAACCCGCCGAACACGTACAACCAGCGCAGCAGCCAATGGCGGAAATGCTGCAGGTGCAGGCCGGTGAGGAATTCGCTGATGCGGCCGACCGCGGTGGCCGGCGGGTCCTCGCGCAGCAACTGGCCGGTGGACGCCTTGAAGTGGATGCCCTGCCCGACCAGCGCGATGCGGTCGGTACCGGCGCGGTAGATGCTGACGTAGCCATTGGCGTCGCCGACGTGCTGCAGCACCAGGAACCCGACGTCGCCGGCCATGCCACGCGCCTCCCAGCGCCGCTGCGCCTCGGCCACCATCGCATCGACGTTGGCCAGCCCGGCCGGCACCCCGGCGCGGCCGTGCGGCAGGCCCAGTTCCTGCGCCTCGTGCTTTTCGTGCAGCTCGTGCAGGTCGTGCAGCTGGGTGTGGCCGATCGGGAAGTAATAGGTGCTGGCGAAGATCACCAGCCCGGTGAAGGCGAAGAAGAAGTGGAACGGCAGCGCCACCACGCCGGTGAGGTTGTGCAGGTCCAGCACGCTGCGCAGCCGCGCCTTGCCGGGGCGGAAGGTGAACAGCTCGCGGAACAGCTTGCGGTGCATGACCACGCCGCTGACCAGCGCGACCAGCATCATCAGCGCCGAGAAGCCGACGATCCAGAAACCGAGGTTCTTCCAGTCCAGGGTCAGGCTGTAGTGCAGCGGGTAGAAGAAGCCGCTGCCGATCTTGAGCTGGTCGTCGGGCAGCACCCGGCCGTCGCGCGGGTCGATGGTGGCCTCGCCCCAGACCAGGTCTTCCGGGTCCTTCGCGCCCGGTATCTGGTAACCGGCATACAGCGCCAGCACCGGGTCGCGGTGGGTGGTATAGGCGCTCCAGTAGGCCACGGTGTCGAAATGCCCGGGCATCGGCCCGTCCACCCGCGGGCGCATCGCGTCCACCACCGCCGGCAGCGGCTGCATGCGCTCGAACGCCGGCCGCAGCACCTTCTCGAACGACGGCATCGGCTGCGGCTCGAAGCGGCTGGCCGGGATCGACCAGCGGTCGATCTCGCGGTCGAACACCGACAGCGCGCCGAAGAAGAACGCCGCCATCAACACGAAGCCCAGCACCAGGCCGAACCACGTATGCAACCAGGCCATGACCTGGCGGAAACTCTGGAACACGATGGATTCTCCCTGCTGCATGTCGCTCAGGCCACGCTGGCCTGCACCAGCGAAGCGACCGCGGCCAGCGCCGCGCCACCGCCGACCAGCGCCAGCCAGACCAGCGCCAGCCGGCGACGGCTGGCAACGACATTCAGGAACAGCACCAGGAACACCAGCAGGCCCACCGCGCTGGCGAGGAACTCGGCGTCGTGGAACTCCATCCCGGCCTTGAACAGCAGGGCCATCGCGGCAGCGATGAAGCCCCAGGTGAAGGCGTAGCCACCGAACACGGCGGCGGCTACCCGCGCGGCGAAATGCAGGCGCGGGAAGCGGGTGGGACGGGCGATGGCGGGGCTGTGGGACATGGCGTAGGGCTGGTGTCTGTGCGGATGGGGGCGGTCGTCGGGAACCGCCGGGTCAGGCTGGGCGCGTGGTTGCGCGGCGCGTTGTGGCGGCGACGCGGGCGGCCACCGGATGGTACCGGAGCAGGTCGTTGCCGGCGCCGGCCGGGATGGCCGGGTTTTCCAGCGGGAAGGCGCGGATCATCGGATGGCCCCGCCGTCGCTCAGAACCGGTACGTCACGCTGGCGCTCACGCGCCGCGGTTCGCCCCAGGTGTAGGTGCTGTACCAGCTGAAGACGGTGTAGTACTTCTCGTCGAGCAGGTTGTTCACCGAGAGCGCGGCCGAGAGATGGTCGCTGAACCGCCAGCTCGCGCTCGCATCGAGCAGCCAGTAGCTGCCGATGGTATGCGTGACGTATTCGCCGCTGGGGTGGTAGGCGTCGCCCCAGGTCTTGTCCTGCCAACGTGCGCCGCCGCCGAAGGTGAAGTCGCCGAGCCTGTACGAGGTATAGAGCGTCAGCTGGTTTTCCGGCGACTCCGTCTGCACCTTGCTGCCCTGCTGGCGGGTCGTCTTGTGCACGTAGCCGGCGTGCACGTTCCAGCGCGGGGTGATCTGGCCGGAGGCTTCCAGCTCCCAGCCCCTGGTGCGGTAGCCCTGCTCGCCGCGGTAGGCATCGCTGCCGCTGGGCGTGAGCTCGCCGGTCGGCACCGGGTAGTTGTCCTGGTCGAGCTGGAAATACGCCGCGCTGGCGTTGAGCCGGCCGTCGGCGAAGGCGCCCTTCCAGCCCAGCTCGTAGTTCATGCCGTCCAGCGGCTCCAGCGGCCTGCCCTGCGCGTCCTGCGCCCACAGCTGCGGGCTGTAGATGCTGGTGTAGCTGGCGTACAGCGACTGCGTCGCCGCGACATCCCACACCATGCCCACGTAGGGCAGGACGATGCCCGATTCGCTCACCACCGGGTGCCGGTAGCGGGCAAGGCGCGCGCCGGTGATGAACTTGAGCGTGTCGGCCGGGTTCCAGCGCACCGCGGCATAGAGGCCGTTCTCGCGCGTGGTTTCGTCCGAATGCCCGTCGGGCGTGGCGTTCCAGGCCGGCAGCGGGATGTCGCCGCGCCAGTGGTAGTAATCATGGACCGCGAGGTCGTAACCCGGCGCGTCCCACCAGTCGTTGCCCACCCAGCGCCGCCGCGACAGGCTGCCACCGACCACCAGCTCGTGCCGGCGCCCGCCCAGCTGGAACGGCCCGCTGGCGTAGAGGTCCAGCGCGTCGGTGGTGGTCTTGCCGACGTACTGCCCGATCCACAGCGCGACGCCCTCGCCATCGGCCGGGTCCGGGAAGCCGGAGGCCGACGCGCCGAGCAGCGCGTCGTAGCCGTTGATCTGGTGGTTGAGCTGCAGCTTGGCCACCCATTCGTTGTCGAAGCCGTGTTCCAGCGTCGCGAACGCGGTGCGGGTGTACTGCTCCCAGCGGCTCCACGTCGCGCCGTTGTTGAACGCGCGCGGCATGGCGTTGAACCCGCCGTCGGCGTTGAACAGCGGGATGCCGCCCCAGGTGGAATTGCGCGGGTCGTTGTCCTGCGCGTCGGCGCCCACGGTCAGCAGGGTGCCGTCGGGCAGGTCGGCTTCGAGGATGCCGTAGAACACCGTGCTCCTGCGCTTCCAGCGGTCGAGGCTGGATTCGCGGTCGTCCCATGCGGCGACCGCGCGGGCGCGCACGCTGCCGTCGGCATTGAGCGGCCCGCCGACGTCGAACTCCGCGCGCCGTTCCTGCCACGAACCCGCGCCCAGCGTCGCGTGGCCCTGGAACTGCCGCGTGGGCTTCTTGCGCACCAGGTTGATGACCGCGCCGGGGTCGCCGGAACCGGCGAGCAGGCCGGCCGCGCCCTTCAGCACTTCCACGCGGTCGTAGATCGCCATGTCCGCCAGCGTGTTGCCCGACGAGTACGACGAATCGCGCTTCATCGGGATGCCGTCGTACTGGAAGTTGTTGATCGGGAAGCCGCGCGCGTAGTACTCGGTGCGCTCGCTGTCGTAGGTGACGATGGACAGGCCGGGAACGTGCGCCATCACGCTGTCGATCGAGTTGAGGTTGAAGTCCTCGATCTCCTGGCGGGTGACCACGCTGATGGACTGCGGCGTCTCGCGCGGGGTCAGCACCAGCCGCGTCGCGGTGGCGATGGTCCCCGGCGTGTAGGTGCCGCTGCCTTCGGTCACCGTGCCCAGCTGGTTGGCGGTGACGACGACGCGGTCCAGCTCGGTGACGTCGTCCTTCGGCGTCGTGCCGCCGTCCTGCGCGTGGGCATGGGCGGCGAGCAGCAGGCCGGCGGCCAGCAGGGACACGCGCGGCGGACGGGAAGATGTATTGGCCATCGTTCGGCTCCGCGATCCGTCAGAACCGCCAGTTCAGGCTCAGCGTGTAGTTGCGCGGGGCTCCGTAGTAGCCGCTGTAGCGCAGGGTGTTGATGTACTTCTCGCCGGTGATGTTGTTGGCGTTGAGCTGCAGCGTGGCGTTGGGCAGGAAGTCCCAGGCGGCGAACGCGTTGAGCACCGCGTAGCTGTCCTGGCGCACGCGGTAGCCGCTGGACTCCACGTTGGAGATCACGCTCTGCCAGCGCCCGCCGACGCCAAGAGACAGCGCCTCGTAAGCGGGCAGGCGGCCGCTGAGCAGCAGGTTGGCGGTGCGCCGCGGCACCCACGAATAGGTGTCGCTGCCGTTGAGGCCGTCCAGCTTCAGCGCGGTGTAGCCGAGTACCAGGTCGAGGTTGTCGCCCAGCTTGCCGACCGCCTCCAGCTCGACGCCCTTGGAGCGCACGTCCACCGGGGCGTAGATCGACTGGCCGTACTGGTTGTACTGGCCGGTCGGCGTGGCCAGCCCGTCCTGGTCGGCCTTGAACACCGCCAGCGTGGTCAGCAGGCGCTGGTCCAGCCAGTCGGCCTTGATGCCGGCCTCGTAGTTCACGCCCTTGCTGGCGTCGAGGTAGCGGTCGTTGGCGTCCACCTGGTCCTGCGGCTGGTAGATGTCCGAGTAGCTGACGTAGCCGAGCACGTGCTCGTTGAAGTCGAAGGTCAGGCCGCCGTAGGGGCTGGTGTGGCTGGTGGTCTGGTCGAAGGTGAGGTCGTAGGACCAGCCGTCGCGGCGGTACTGGGCATAGTTGGCGCCGACGACGGCCTTCAGGCGGTCGCTCAGCGCGATCCGGGTGGCGCCGTAGGCGCGCTTCAGGTGCTGGTTCAGCATCGAATACTGCGCCGAATCGCTCCAGTCCGGCTCGGGAAGCGCATCGGGGGCATACGGGAACGCCGGCAGCGCACCCCAGGCCGGCGAGGAGAAGTCCGCGCTCCGCTCCCAGCTGTTCGATTCGCTGCGGGCCAGACTCACGCCCAGCATGGCTTCCTGGTCGCGGCCGAACAGCTGGAAGTGGCCGTTGAGCGTCACCGCGCCGAGGTGGGTGGTGGCCTTGTCGCTGCCGCCCCACGGGTAGCCGACCAAGCCCAGGCCGGTGGCCGGGTCGAGGCCGATCGAGATGCCGTCGAAATCCGGGTCCGGCAGGTAGGCGTAGAACATCTTCTCGTCGCCGGTGGCGCGGCGGTAGTTGTACGAGGCCTTCAGCTGCCAGTCCGCGCCGAGCCGGTGGGTGTATTCGGCGAAGGCGTTGTGGGTGGTGGTGTTCCAGTAGGTCCAGTCCTGCGTGGTCGAGGCGCTGGTCGGCCACTCACGCTGGGTGCCGTCGCTGTTCATGAACGCCAGCGCGCCCCACATGATGCCGTCGGACTTGGCCCGCTGATACGAATAACCGAGGGTCAGGGTGCCGTTCTCGCCGATCTGGCCGTCGACCACGCCGTAGAAGTAGTTGCGGGTGTTCTCGTTGGCGCGCAGCCAGGAGTCGCCGTCCTCGTGCGCGGCCACCACGCGCCCGGCCCAGCTGCCGTCGGCGGTGAACGGGGTCGAGTAATCGACTTCGGCGCGGGTGGTGCCCCACGAGCCGTAGCTGACGCCCAGCGAACCCTGGCGCTCGTTGGTCGGGCGCTTGCGCACGTAGTTGATGGTGCCGGCGGCATTGCCGACGCCGGTGAGCAGGCCGTTGGCACCGCGGATCACTTCCACCTTCTCGTAGCCGAAGGTGTCGGTGGCGCCGGTGGCGATGCCCCAGCCGTTGGGCAGGCCGACGCCATCGATCTGGGTGTTGAGGATGTCGAAGCCGCGTGCGCTGTAGCTGGTGCGGTTGGTTTCCCACTCGTCCACCTGGATGCCGGTGGCCAGTTTCAGCGCCTCGTTGACGCTGTCGGCGCCGAACTGCCGCATCTGCTCGCTGTTGACCACGCTGATCGACTGCGGGGTGTCCTTGATCGCCAGGTCGAGGTTGGTGGCGCCGCTGCTGACACGCTCGGCGCGGTGGGCCACGACCAGCACCGCGTCCAGGTCGGTGGCGCTGGCGTCACCGGACACGGCATCGGCCGCTGCCAGCAGCGGCAGGCCGGCCAGGGCGATGCCGATGGCCAGCGCGAGGGTACCGGTGGTCAACGGACGGAAAGCAGCGACGGACGCGGGTTGCGCACGGAGGGAGCGGTTCGGGGACATGCGGGGAATGGCCTTTTCGGTTGCCGGTGCGGCGTGCCGGGGTGGCATGCCGGTTGATTGAGATGCGTTATTAGATGCGAATCATTCTCGATTTTCAAGAAAATTCACATCACTGTCCACCGCTGCACCAGCTCCTGCTTCCCCTGCCCCGCAAACGAAAACACCCGGCCGGGGCCGGGTGTCGGGGCTGCCACGGGGCGGCGGGGTTACTTCGCCTTGCCCTGGTTGGCCACGGCCTCGGCCGCCCGCTTCGCCGCTTCCGGGTCGCCCAGGTAGCGGAACGACTGCACGCCCAGGTCGTCGTTCAGCTCGAACAGCAGCGGGATGCCGGTGGGGATGTTCAGTTCGAGGATCGCTTCCCGGCTCACGCCGTTGAGGTACTTGTACAGCGCGCGCAGCGAGTTGCCGTGGGCGGTGACCAGCACGGTCTTGCCGTCCTTCAGCTGCGGGGCAATGGCGTCGAACCAGTACGGCAGCACGCGTTCGAGCGTGGTCGCCAGCGACTCGGTGGCCGGCAGCGCGTTGCGGTCCAGCCCGGCGTAACGGCGGTCGTGGCTGGGGTGGCCGGGGTCTTCCAGATCCATCGGCGGTGGCGGGATGTCGTAGGAACGGCGCCATACCTTGACCTGCTCCTCGCCGTGCTTCGCCGCGGTCTCGGCCTTGTCCAGCCCCTGCAGGCCGCCGTAGTGGCGCTCGTTCAGGCGCCAGCTCTTGCTGACCGGCAGCCAGTCCTGGTCCAGCTCGGCCAGCGCGCCCTGCAGGGTGTGGATGGCGCGCTTGAGCACCGAGGTGTGGGCGACGTCGAACTGCAGCCCCTCCTCCTTCATCAGCCGGCCGGCGGCGGCGGCCTCGGCGCGGCCCTGCGCGGTCAGTTCCACGTCCACCCAGCCGGTGAAGCGGTTATCGAGGTTCCACTGGCTCTGGCCGTGGCGCAACAGCACTAGTTTGCGGGTCACTGCGGGGGTCTCCGGTCGTGGGGGGAAGGCAACCGGCCGATTGTAGCCGCATCGTGCCGGCGCCCCGCCTGCACGGCATGGCCGCGGCAAAAGTGGCAGGCTGCGCGCATGCGCTTCCATCCCGCCGCCGATGTCGCCCCCGCCACCTTGGCCGAGCTGCGCCGCATGCAGACCGAACTGGCGGCGCAGGTGGACCTGCGCGACCACCTGCCCGGCCTGCCGCAACGCGTGGCCGGGGTCGACAGCGGCTTCGAGGACGAGGGCCGTACCACCCGTTCGGTGGCGGTGCTGGTCGATGGCCTCAGCCTGCAACCATGCGAATCGACGCTCGCGCGGTTGCCCACCGCCCTGCCCTACATCCCCGGCCTGCTCAGCTTCCGCGAGCTGCCGGCGGTGCTGCAGGCGCTGCGGCAGCTGCCGGAACAACCGCAACTGGTGCTGGTGGACGGACACGGCATCGCCCACCCGCGCGGGCTGGGCATCGCCGCGCACCTGGGCGTGCTGACCGGTTTGCCCAGCATCGGCGTCGGCAAGAGCCGGCTGGTCGGCGACTACGACGAACCCGGCCCGCAGCGCGGCGACCATTCGCCGCTGCGCCACCGTGGCCGGCAGGTCGGCTGGGTGCTGCGCAGCAAGCCGCGCTGCAATCCGCTGTTCATCTCGCCCGGCCACCGCGTCTCGGTGGAGGCCTGCCTGCCGCTGGTGCTGGCCTGCCTGGCCGGCTACCGCCTGCCGGAACCGACGCGGCTGGCCGACCGCCTCGCCTCGCGCCGCGACCAGCGCCGCTGAGGCGCGCGACGCAACGATCCGTCATGCCGCCGTTGCCGACAGCGGCGCGCCATGCATGCCATCCTGCCATTCCACGCCCAAGGAGCCTGCCCATGACCACGATCATCAACCCGCGCGTCCATGACCTCGGCGGCTTCCAGGTGCGCCGCGCGGTGCCGACCCTGCAGGCGCGCAGCGTCGGCCCGTTCGTGTTCGTCGACCACATGGGCCCGGCGGTGTTCGCCCCGGGCCAGGGCATCGACGTGCGCCCGCACCCGCACATCGGCCTGGCCACCGTCACCTTCCTGTGGTCTGGCGCCATCGGCCACCGCGATACGCTCGGCTCGGAACAGGTCATCCGCCCCGGCGACGTCAACTGGATGACCGCCGGTCGCGGCATCGCCCATTCCGAGCGCACGCCGCCGCCCGAGCGCGAGCACGACCACCCGCTGCACGGCATGCAGACCTGGGTGGCGCTGCCGAAGACACACGAGGAAACCACGCCGGAGTTCCACCACTTCAGCGCCGCGCAGCTGCCGCAGCAGCGCCGCGACGGCGCCTGGCTGCGGGTGATCGCCGGCCGCGCCTATGGCGAGGAATCGCCGGTGCGGGTGTTCGCCGACACCCTCAACGTCGCCATCGACCTGGATGCCGGGGCCGAGATCGACCTGGACACCACCCACGCGGAGCGCTCGCTCTACGTGCTCGAAGGCGAGGCCCAGCTCGACGGCACCGACATCCCCGCCATGCACCTGGTCATTCCCGAAGCGGGCGCGCGCGGCCGGCTGCGCGCCAAGACCCCGCTCAAGGCGATGCTGATGGGCGGCGAACCGCTGGATGGCCCGCGCCACCTGTGGTGGAACTTCGTGTCCAGCTCGAAGGAACGCATCGAGCAGGCCAAGGACGACTGGCGCGACGGCCGCTTCGGCACCATTCCCGGCGACGACAAGGAATTCATCCCGCTGCCGGGGGCGTGAGGCGAGGCACGACATCTGTCTGTAGGAGCGACGCGAGTCGCGACTTGGCCTTCCCGGTACCTGATTAGCACGATCTTTCAGCATGAAATACCGGCACATCGCGCAACGCCCGTTCCGTCCACGGTGGCAAGCTCACCGTAGCGGCCAGCAAGCCCGGGACCAGTTGGGTCAGGTCCCAGCGCCGATTGAAGCGCCAGGCGGTCTCGGCCAGGTAGCGATGGGCATACTTGCCGAAA
>Ga0182740_1001118_pt1 | contig 19535 bp, 21 predicted proteins | sample eDN5th37CKraftBY_FD_128872 | JGI IMG/M metagenome (GOLD analysis project Ga0182740, IMG submission 128872) | Enriched backyard soil microbial communities from Emeryville, California, USA - eDNA 5th pass 37_C Kraft BY (version 2) (version 2) | ecosystem: Environmental > Terrestrial > Soil >...
ATCGAGAGCTGGGCCCAGAACGTCGGCCCGCAGCACCATGCCGGCACCGCCGCCTGCGGGCGTGTCATCCACCTGCCGATGGCGGCCGAGGCCGAAGTCGCGGATCTGAAGCGTATCGAGCGACCAGATGTTCGCGGCGCGGGCTTGCCCCAGCAGCGAGACGTCAAGCGGGCCCGGAAACATTTCCGGAAACAGCGTCAGCACGAGTGCGCGCCATGCCGGGCGTCCATCATTGGCAGGGAAGTGAGGCATGGGGCCGGACTCGGTTCGACGCCTCGGTTGGACGTCTCGGTTGGAGCATCCCCGGGGATGGCCCCGGGGATGGAAGAGTGAGCTTATCGCGAAAGTCGTCTCAGACGCCTTCGACGATGGTGATGTCGATTGTGCCGGCGCCCTGGCGCAGCGCCTTAGCTTCAGCGTATTCGGGCGAGGTCGCGTAGCCGTGCGCGTGCTCGTAGCTCGGGAATTCGAGCACGACGTTGCGCGTCGTGCCGTTGCCTTCGATGACTTCGCTTCTGCCGCCGCGGACGATCGGCTTGCCTTCATACTTGTCGAGAGCGATCTTCGACTTCGCCACGTACTCGGCCCACTTGTCCGGGTTGGTGACGGTAGCGTGGGCGATGACGTATCCCTTCGGCATTGCGATCTCTTTCCTTTGGGCCCTGTCTTCGAGCCAAGCCAGATTTTCAGGTGAGGAGCCATAGCCGGACCGGCCCGGTTTCGGCAACTGGGCACTATCGGCGGATCGGCGATACGCCGGTTAGCGGGCGGTGATGGGCTGGACGGCGCCGAGGGCGGCATCGCTCTCGTTCTGCGAGGGCTTGCGCGGGGCGGAGGCGACCGTCGTCCTCGGGGTTGTCGTCGTCGTGGTCCCCCAGCCGAACATCGAGCCCGATACGAAGGACGACCAGCCGGTGTTCGCCGGCTGCGCGACCTTCAGCTTCGGGCCTTGGGCTTCGAGTTTGGGGTCGGCTTTGACGAGGCGTTTCGCCGAGCGGGGTGACAGCGGCGCGATGCGTTTGCCAATGAGGGTCGGGCAGGGTGCGTTCGGATCGTTGCCGACGGGCGTCAGAGAATTGACGACGTAGCGCCTGCCGCACATGCCGATCTTGGGCGGCTCGCGGGTGCGGGCGAAGTCGTCATAGGCTTCCTTCAGCGGCTTCCAGGTATCGCGCGCCGGATTATCGGTGTGGCGCTTCATGTTCTCGGCCGACATGCGGAACGGGAAAACGTGAACCGGGATGAAGGTTTCGCCCGCATTAAACGCATCGCGCGCGAAGGCGTAGATCTCTTCGATGTATTTGTCCGACATGGCGAAGCAGCCGACGCTTTTGCAGTCGCCGTGCACCATGATGTAACCGCCCGTGCGGCCGAGCGCCCGGTCGAGCGCGTTCGGATAGCCGATGTTGAAGGCCAAGTGATATTTGCTGTCCGGCTTCATCGCGCCCGGCGTGACGCCGTAGAAGCCTTCGGGCGACATGAGATCGCCGGTCATGCGTTTGGGACCAAGCGTTCCGCCCCAATTGCAAATGGGGAAGGTCTTCACCAGCGCGTAGCGGCCGTTGGGGCGCGCCTTCCAGACTTCGAGCTCGGACTCTTCCTTGAAGACGCGGATATAGACCGGCGCTTCCGGCACGATTTCCTTCATGATGAGGGCGGCTTCGACGATCGAGGGCAGCGGCTTTTCAGCAGCGGCTTCGTCGGCGCGCGCATGGGGCTGCAGCAGGGCCAATTGAGCCGCAACGACCATCAAGCCAAGCAACCGGACCTGCTTGGTCAAACGCCAAAGACAACGCAACACGCTCGTGAAACCCCGCCCACTTTCATTCTGAAGGCCGTCCGGGATCTAGTCCTCTGCACGGTTAATGCCGGGTAAACCGGGAGTGTGGGTTTGGCGTGATCAGAGGTGGGCGAAGGTATGGCAGTGCGTATGCACCATAAAAATCGGGCGCCCGCTGACGACCTTTCAGGCGCTCGCGATGTGCTTCAGGAACGTCTCGGCGGCGGCCTTGGGATCGGGCGCGGCGTTGATCGGGCGGCCGACAACCAAGTGGTTGGCGCCAAAGCTCAAGGCCTGTTCCGGCGTCGTGACGCGTGTCTGGTCGCCGGCATCGGCGCCGGGGAGACGAATGCCGGGGGTGACGATCAAGAATTGCGGATCGGTTTCGGCGCGGACGGCGGCGGCTTCCTGGCCCGAGGCGATGACGCCGTCGAAACCCGCTTTTTCTGCCATGCGGGCGCGGCCGATGACGAGACCGGCCGGCGTTGCGGCGATGCCCTGCTCGTCGAGGTCGGACTGATCGAGGCTGGTCAGAACGGTGACGGCGAGCAGCTTCAGGTTCGTGTCGCCGCGTCCGCGCACGGCTGCCGAGAGCGTCTTGGTGTCGGTCCCGTGCACGGTGATGAAGTCGACGCCGAGCTTGGCGGCGGCGCGCACGGCCTGTTCGACCGTGTTGCCGATGTCCAAGAACTTCAGGTCGAGGAAGACGCGTTTGCCTTCCTGCTTCAGCTCCTGTGCCAGCGACAGGCCGTCGGAAAACAGAAGTTCAAGCCCGATTTTGTAGAAGCTCACGGTGTCGCCCAAGCGATCGACCAGCGCGCGCGCCTCGTCGTAGCTGGGCAGGTCGAGAGCGACGATGAGTTTGTCCCGCGTGGCGCGATCGATCATGGGCTCGCTCAGCCGTGCAGCACGCGGGCGGCGCGTGCAAGTTTCTGGATGACGACCTTCAATTGCTCGGTCTGGTCCTTGTTTTTCAAGTGGCCATGATCGTCGTAGGCTTCGCGCGCGCGGGGCAGGGCGAACTGCTCGGGCAGCACGAGGGCGCCGGTGCCGAGTTCGAGCACGATGCGCAATTGCGTCAGGCCGCGCAGGCCGCCGAGACCGCCACCTGAGGCGGAAGCGAGTGCGAAGACGCGCGTTTTAAAAACTTCGAGCGGCGCCTCGCCATCTTCGCGGGTGTGGCTCACCCAATCGATGACGTTCTTGAGGAGCGGCGAGAACGAGGCGTTGTACTCGGGGCTGACGATGAAGATGCCGGTATGGGCCTTCATCAAATTCTTCAGCTTCACGGCGTTCTCGGGCGGGCCTGATTCCGCTTCGAGGTCGCCGTGATAGATCGGCATCGGATAGTCGGCGAGGTCGACGAACGTCGAGGGAATGCTGTTGGCTTCCGCGATCATCGCGCCCAGTTTCGCCAGCCGCTTGTTGATCGAGTGCTGGCGGGCGCTGCCGGCGAAGAAGAGCAGGCGCGGGTCGGATGAGGCAGATGCTGTCATGGGCCTTCGAATGTCCGGATTTAGAGAAGGGCGACCCTAGCGGCTTTCAGACCGTTAGCAAGATCGGGCCTCACTCTTGCTCCGGACGGGCGCTCAGCTGCTCTTGCCTTCGAAAAACTCTTTCACCCGCGAGAAGAAACCGGCGCTTTCCGGGCTTGTTTCCTTATGGCTTGCGCGCTCGAATTCTTCCAGGAGCTCACGCTGCCGGCGTGTCAGATTCTTCGGGGTCTCGACTTCGACCTCGATGTACATGTCGCCTGAGACCTTGGCGCGAAGCACGGGCATGCCCTTGCCGCGCAGGCGGAACTGCTTCCGGCTCTCGGTGCCTTCGGGGATCTTGACGCGTGTGGTGGTGCCTTCGAGCGTCGGCACCTCGATCTGGCCGCCGAGCGCGGCAGTCGTCATCGAGATCGGCACCTTGCAGAAGACGTCGGCGCCATCGCGCTGGAAGAACTCGTGCGGCTTGATCGAGAGGAAGATGTAAAGGTCGCCCGGGGCACCGCCACGGAGACCGGCTTCGCCTTCGCCGGCGAGGCGGATGCGCGTGCCGTCCTCGACGCCGGCCGGAATGTTCACCGAAAGCGTGCGCTCCTTCTGCACGCGGCCGGAGCCCGAGCAGTCGGCGCACGGATCGTCGATCATCTCGCCGCGGCCCTGGCAATGGGGGCAGGTGCGCTCGATCGTGAAGAAGCCCTGGCTCGCGCGGACTTTGCCGACGCCGCCGCAGGTGGTGCAGGTTTTCGCCTTCGTTCCGGGCTTGGCGCCCGAGCCCGAGCACGTCTCGCACTTGACGCTCGCGGGGACGCGGATTTGTGCGGTCTTGCCGCTGTAGGCTTCGGCCAGCGTGATTTCGAGATTGTAGCGAAGGTCGGCGCCAGCCTCGCGGCCGGTGCGGGAGCGGCCTTGGCCGCGCCGTCCACCCATGAACTCGCCGAAGAGATCGTCGAAGATGTCCGACATCGAAGAAGCGAAGTCGGGGCCAAATCCCGGACCGCCGCGTCCGCCCATGCCGCCATCAAAGGCCGCATGACCGAACTGGTCGTAGGCAGCGCGCTTCTGGGGATCCTTCAGGGCCTCGTAGGCTTCGTTCAGCTCCTTGAAGCGTTGCTCGGCCTGTTTGTCTCCCGCGTTGCGGTCGGGATGACATTCCTTGGCGAGGCTTCGATAGGAGGATTTGATCTCAATATCGGTGGCGGTCCGCTTGACGCCTAGAATTTCATAATAATCGCGCTTAGCCATGATGCGCTGTTCTATGACCCGTTGGGTGAAAAGTTGCTGGTCGGCGAATGGTCGCAACTATAACAAGCGTTTTATCTCAATTTTTCGCCCTCAGGCCAGCACGGCCTTCCATTTTGTGGAGAGCCGGGGGCCTGAGGGCGGTTTTGAGCTCGAACTTTAAGCTGAGCGCTTCTTGTCGTCTTTGACTTCTTCGAAGTCAGCATCGACGACGTCATCGCCGCTTTCCGACTTCTTCTCGGCCGAGGCCTCGCCACCTTCGACGCCTTCAGCGCCACCCTTGGCGGTGTAGACGGCTTCGCCGATCTTCATCGCGATCTGGGTCAGGTTGGTCGAGGCGGTGCGGATCGCTTCGGCGTCTTCGCCGGCAATCGCCGTCTTGGCGGCTTCGATTGCGGATTCGACGTCGCCCTTGATCGCAGCAACGGCCGGGATCGAAGAGTTCTCCGACAGCGACTTCTCGGTGCCGTGGATGAGCGCTTCGGTCTGGTTGCGGAGTTCGACCAGTTCACGGCGCTGCTTGTCTTCAGCGGCGTGTGCTTCGGCATCCTTCACCATCTTGTCGATGTCGGCATCGGAGAGGCCGCCAGAGGCCTGGATGCGGATCGACTGTTCCTTGCCCGTTGCCTTGTCCTTGGCCGACACGTGCACGATGCCGTTGGCGTCGATATCGAAGGTGACTTCGATTTGCGGCACGCCACGCGGCGCCGGCGGAATGCCGACGAGATCGAACTGGCCGAGCAGCTTGTTGTCGGCCGCCATCTCGCGTTCGCCCTGGAACACGCGAATGGTCACGGCGCCCTGGCCGTCTTCAGCGGTCGAGAAGGTCTGGCTCTTCTTGGTCGGGATCGTCGTGTTGCGATCGATAAGACGCGTGAAGACGCCGCCCAAGGTCTCGATGCCGAGCGACAGCGGCGTGACGTCGAGCAACAGAACGTCCTTGACCTCGCCCTGCAGAACGCCGCCCTGGATCGCCGCGCCGATGGCAACGACTTCGTCCGGGTTGACGCCCTTATGAGGCTCCTTGCCGAAGAGCTGCTTCACGACTTCCTGGACCTTCGGCATGCGCGTCATGCCGCCGACGAGAACGACTTCGTCGATCTCGGCAGCTTTCAGGCCGGCGTCCTTCAACGCCTTTTCGCAAGGCGCCTTCGTGCGGTTGATGAGGGTGTCGACGAGGCTTTCGAGCTTGGCGCGCGTCAGCTTCATCGTGAGATGCTTCGGACCGGAGGCGTCGGCCGTGATGAAGGGCAGGTTGATTTCGGTCTGCGGCGCGCTCGAAAGCTCGATCTTCGCCTTTTCAGCAGCTTCCTTCAGGCGCTGAAGCGCGAGCTTGTCGGAGCGCAGGTCGATGCCCTGCTCCTTCTTGAACTCGTCGGCGAGGTAGGACACGAGCACCATGTCGAAGTCTTCGCCGCCCAAGTGCGTGTCGCCGTTCGTCGACTTCACTTCGAAGACGCCGTCGCCGATTTCGAGGATGGACACGTCGAAGGTGCCGCCGCCGAGGTCGTAGACCGCGATCGTCTTGGCTTCCTTCTTCTTGTCGAGGCCGTAGGCGAGGGCAGCCGCCGTCGGCTCGTTGATGATGCGGAGAACTTCAAGGCCCGCGATGCGGCCGGCGTCTTTCGTCGCCTGGCGCTGAGCGTCGTTGAAGTAGGCCGGAACGGTAATGACCGCCTGCGTGACCTTCTCGCCGAGCTTGGCTTCGGCGGTCTCTTTCATCTTCTGAAGGATGAAAGCCGAGATCTGCTGCGGCGAATACTGTTTGCCGTGGCTTTCGACCCAGGCGTCGCCGTTCGGACCCTTCACGATGTGATAGGGGACGAGCTTTACGTCCTTCTGGACTTCGGGATCCTCGAAGCGGCGGCCGATGAGACGCTTGATGGCAAAAAAGGTGTTGGTCGGGTTGGTCACAGCCTGACGCTTGGCGGGCAGGCCGACCAGGCGCTCGTCATCGGCAGTAAATGCAACAATAGACGGCGTGGTGTTGGCGCCCTCGGAGTTTTCCAGGACCTTAGGCTTGCCGCCTTCCATCACGGAGACGCACGAGTTGGTCGTGCCAAGGTCGATACCGATTACTTTAGCCATTCGTCTCAATCCTTCTCAGTTGCGGCAGACCGGGTGGACCCTGTTTGGCATCCGTCGTGCTCCCCAACGAGAGGTTAGAGGCACCGGTCCCCAGGATTTCAATTGTGTAACCGACGGTTATATAGGGGCCTGTTTAAGGGGTGCAACGCTTCTTCCACCCGCGACAGATCACTTTCTAGCCTTTTCGATTACACGACAGCGGTCAGCACTGGTCTTGTAAAAATCATCTATTTTCAGGGCGTTCGAGCAGGGGTTTGAAGCACCCTGCGGATGTGAGCCCCTTTATGCGGGGCTCATATCTTATTTTTTCTAAGGTTTGCCTCCGGACGACAGAAAGCGACACGTCTCATTGTCAGGCGTCCGACGGGGGCGTGTCCTGCGGGGCCTCCGGGGCGGGCTGATCCGAATTCTTTGCGGCCTTCGGGCCGCCGCGCGAGACGACAACCATCGCAGGGCGCAAGCAGCGGTCATCGAGGAGATAACCGACCTGATAGACCTGCAGCACGGTGCCGGCGGGCACGCTTGCATCTTCCTTCTCCATCACCGCCTGATGGTGATGGGGATTGAAGGGCTGACCCGTGGGGTCGATCATGCGAACGCCGTGGCGCTCAAGCGCCGTCCTATAGTCGCGTTCGGCAAGAACGACGCCGTCGAGCAGTGTCTTCAACGCCGGATCGGTTTCGACCGCGTCCTTGGGAACCGCGGCGATCGCGCGCTGGAAATTGTCGCCAACGGTCAGAATGTCCTTGGCGAACTTGCCAATCGCGTACTTGGCGGTCTCTTCCTTTTCCTTCTCGAGGCGGCGGCGAACGTTCTCGGTTTCGGCAACGGCGCGAAGGTACTGATCGTGCTTGCTCGCCGCTTCTTCCAGCCTCTTGTCGAGGTCGGTTTGGAGGGCTGAGATCATGGCCTTGAGCTGCTCGACGCCAACGTTGTCGGTGGCAGAGGCCGATGCCGTCGCTTGGGGCGATTGAACAGGTTCGTCGACCGGCTTGTTTTCGTCGCTCATTTTTCTCTTCGCTGATAGTGCCAATAGTGAAATCGCAGGCAGTGCGCGGATATCGGCCGCGTCACGGGAAAAATCAAGGCGCTTGAGCTTTGCAACGCCCTGGCGGCCAAAGAGCCGCCCTCATCTCTAGCCGATGAGGCGGCTTACGAGCTTGGCTGTATAATCCACCATCGGAATGATACGCGCGTAATTGAGGCGGGTTGGCCCGATCACGCCCAAAACGCCGACGACATGGCGCGTCTGGTCGCGGAACGGCGCCACAATCAAGGATGAGCCGGAAAGGGAGAACAATTTGTTCTCCGAGCCGATAAAAATGCGCACGCCTTCGGCGGACTCGGAGGCGCCCAACAGCTCCACAATGTCCTGCTTGGCTTCGAAGGCGTCGAAGAGCTGGCGGATGCGCTCGAGATCCTCCGCGGCAGTGACGTCTTTCAGAAGATTGCTCTGGCCACGCACGATGAGGCTTTTGCGGTCGTCCGAGACGCCCGACCATTCGGCGAGGCCCGCCTTGATGACCTTCTGGGTCAGCTGGTCGAGTTCGGCCTTGGCAGCGTTCAGGGATTTTTCGAGTTCGGCCTTGGCTTCTGCCAGCGTCATGCCGCGCAGATGGGTGTTGAGATAGTTGGAAGCTTCCTGCAGCGCCGAGGGCGGCAGGCCTTCCGGCAGATTGATGATGCGGTTTTCGACGTTCTGATCTTCATCGACCAGGATCACAAGGCCGCGGGTTGGCTCCAGCGGCACGAATTCGATGTGGCGCAACCGGGCAACCTGCTTTTCGGCAAGCACCACGCCGGCGCAATGGGACAGGCCCGAGATCAGATCGCCGGCCTCGCTGAGCAGCTGATCGACCGACTTGTCGCGGCGGTAGGCGATCTGGGCCTCGATCTGGCGGCGCTCGTCCATCGACACGTCGCCGACCTCGAGCAGACCATCGACGAAAAGCCGGAGGCCCAGCTGGGTCGGCAGGCGGCCGGCCGAGGTGTGGGGCGAAATGATCAGGCCGAGCTGTTCCAGATCCGACATGACATTGCGGATCGAGGCGGGAGACAGGGCGATGGGGAGCGCGCGCGACAGATTGCGCGACCCGACCGGTTCGCCGGTCGCGAGGTAACTTTCGACAATCCTTCGAAGAATGGTCCGTGACCGCTCGTCCAGTTTCTGGAGCTGGGTCTTGCCGTCCAGCAGCGTCGCACGCGCCATAGTGTCCTCAATTCTCACGCTTTGAATCTATGAACCGCGGGGCCTGCCGTCAAATGCCTCGCGCAGCTTGAGGTAAAGTTAGCCTTGTTTACGGTTGCTGGACCCCAGGGCGTTCATTAGGGTCGCGGCCGCAATGTCAGCAATTCAGGGAAATCATGCGACCTTCTAAACGCAAGCCGGACGAGCTGCGCCGGGTTTCGATCGAGCGCGCCGTTTCAAAACACGCCGAGGGCTCATGCCTTATCAAGTTCGGCGATACTCATGTTCTATGCACGGCGAGTTTGGAAGAACGGCTGCCGCAGTGGCTCAAGGGACAGGGCCGCGGCTGGGTCACGGCTGAGTATGCGATGCTGCCGCGCGCTACCCATGAGCGCACCCGGCGCGAGGTCACGAGCGGTCATCCTTCGGGCCGGACGCAGGAAATTCAGCGCCTCGTCGGGCGGGCCCTCAGGGCCGTCGTCGACCTCAACAAGCTCGGCGAGCGACAGATCACGGTCGATTGCGATGTCATCCAGGCCGACGGCGGCACGCGCACGGCTGCCATCACCGGGGCCTGGGTCGCTCTTCACGATTGCATCCAATGGATGAAGATGCGGGACATGGTGAAGGAGAACCCGCTTCGCGATCACGTGGCGGCGGTTTCCTGCGGGCTCTACAAGGGCGAACCTGTCCTTGACCTCGATTATGCCGAAGACAGCAATGCGGACGCCGACGCCAATTTCGTGATGACCGGTACGGGCGGCATCGTTGAAGTCCAGGGCACGGCCGAGACGACGCCCTTCAGCGAGGAGCGGTTTACGGAGCTCATGCAACTCGCCAAGAAGGGCATCGGCGAACTGGTGCAACTTCAAAAGCTGACCGTCGCTTAAACGACGGTAACAGAAGGTAGCAGGGCATGTTCGGAGTGTTTGCCCTTGTCACCGCCGCGCTCTTTACGGGCGCGGCCGTCTACGTCAGCTGGGCGGAGCAACCCGCCCGGCTAGGGCTCGACGATTCCGCCATGCTCGCGCAATGGAAGCCCAGTTACGATCGCGGGCTCCAGATGCAGGCGTCTCTCGCCGTCATCGGATTCGTTCTGGGTACGCTGGAAGCTATCGTGACAGAGCGATGGATCTGGTTCGCGGGCGCCCTGGCCCTGGTTGCGAACTGGCCGTTTACGCTTTTTGTCATCATGCCGGTCAATAAGAAACTCAAAGCGACGCCAATCGAACTCGCCGGGCCGCAAACCCGCGCCCTGGTCGAGCGGTGGGGGACGCTGCACGGCATCCGCAGCGCCCTTGGGGCGCTCAGCGTTGGACTGTTCCTATGGGCGTCGATCTGAACCCTAGCCCCGCGCCGCTCAGGATCTTAGAGACGGTTCTTTATGCGCCCGATCTCGCGCGGATCGAGGCCTTCTATCGCCGCGTTCTCGGGCTGGAGCCGTTCGCGGTCGTGCCGGGGCGCCATATTTTCTATCGCTGCGGAGACCAGATGCTGCTGATTTTCAATCCCGACGCGACGCAGTTCGCGGCGGCGCAAGGCTCGCTTCCGGTGCCGCCGCACGGCGCGGAGGGTGAGGGGCATGTGTGCTTCCGCGCGTCGGCCGAAGACATCGCCGCCTGGCGGGAGAAGCTTGAAAGCCTTGGCGTGCCCATCGAGTCGGACTTTGAATGGCCGCGGGGCGGGCGATCGATTTATTTCCGCGATCCCGCGGGTAACTGCATCGAGATCGCCGAGGCGCGCATCTGGGGTCTCGCGTGATGCGTCTTGCGAAAGGCACGCCCGTCGTCGTCGCCAGCCACAACCCGGGCAAGGTCTGGGAAATCAACCAGCTCATTCAGCCGTATGGCCTCGACGCCGTGTCGGCGGGCGATCTCAATCTCGATGAGCCCGAGGAGACCGAGACGACGTTCGAGGGCAACGCGCGGCTGAAAGCCGTTGCTGCCGCTAAGGGCTCGGGGCTACCGGCGCTGGCGGACGATTCCGGGCTTGAGGTCGATTGCCTCGACGGTGCTCCCGGCATCTATTCGGCGCGCTGGGCGGGTCCCGGCAAGGACTTCGGCCTCGCCATGAAGAAGGTCGCCGACGAGATCACGCGCCGCGACGGCTGGAAGGGCGCCGGGCCGCGCGCCAATTTCATTTCCGTGCTCTGCCTCGCGTGGCCCAACGGCGAGGTCAAAACCTTCGAGGGCAAGGTCTTCGGAACGCTTGTGTGGCCAGCTCGTGGCGGCAACGGCTTTGGCTACGATCCGATGTTCGTTCCGGAAGGCGATACGCGGACGTTCGGCGAGATGGATCCGAAAGAGAAGTATGCGATTTCGCACCGGACGCGCGCCTTTGCGGCTTTCAAAGCAGCTATGCTCGATGACATCGCGCCGGATGCGGGACAGGCGAAACCGGAAGGCCGGGATATCGCTGCATTCGCGGCAGCTGCCGCCAGTCTTTCGACGCGCCTGGAAGCGGCGGCGTTCGTTGGCCGGTTGAAAGAAGATTTCGCGGCTCACCGTGCCGAATGGAAGAACGCAACGCTTGAGGCTTATCTCGCGGCGCTGGAGCGCGAACTCTCTCAGGTGAAAAACAACGACGAGCCGGCTTGGCGGCAGCTGGCCAAAGCAATGTTGGCGGCAAGTGAGCGCAGCTAGGATAATCATTGCACCAACTTCACTTTGCCCCTCCCCTTGACGGGGAGGGGTTAGGGGTGGGGGTGAAGCAGAAAGACGATGACCAACGTGTCGAACGAACAAGCCTCATCCCCCCACCCCCGCCCCCTCCCCGCGAGGGGGAGGGGAGGTACCGACGCGACATTCGGCGTCTATGTCCACTGGCCGTTCTGCGCGCAGAAATGCCCGTATTGCGACTTCAACAGCCATGTGCGTTTCAAGGGCTGGGACGAGGCGCAGTTTCTTGCAGCCTATAAGCGCGAGATCGATTGGGTGGCCGACAACATCGGCCCGCGCACGGTGACTAGCATTTTCTTCGGCGGGGGAACGCCGTCGCTGATGCAGGCCGGAACCGTGGCTGCGATCATCGAGCATACGGCCACGCGCTGGGGCATCGCGCCTCAAGCCGAGATCACGCTCGAAGCCAATCCGGGCAGCGTCGAAGCGGGCCGCTTTCGCGGGTTCCGCGATGCGGGTGTCAATCGCGTTTCGATCGGCGTGCAGTCACTGCGGGATGAAGAGCTTCGCAAGCTCGGCCGCATTCATAGCGTCGCTGAGGCGAAGGCCGCGCTTGAGATCGCGCGCGCAACGTTCGAGCGATTTTCCTTCGATCTGATTTACGCGCGCCCCGGGCAGACCGCCGAGGCGTGGCGCACCGAGCTTGCCGAAGCGCTCGCTCTCGCGGGCGATCACCTGTCGCTCTATCAACTGACGATCGAGCCCGACACGCCGTATGCGGCGCTGCATGCGGCGGGCAAACTCGTCATTCCCGACGATCACGATGCGAGCACGCTTTACGAGATCACGGAAGAGATGACGGGTGAGCGCGGGTTCGCGGCGTACGAGGTTTCGAACTACGCGCGACCGGGCTCGGAGAGCCGGCACAATCTTCTCTATTGGCGCTACGGCGAATATGCGGGCATCGGGCCCGGCGCGCACGGTCGCATCCGGATTGGAGACGCGCGTACGGCGACGGTCGCCGAGCGGCATCCTGAGTCTTGGGCGGCCCGCGTCGCGGAGGCTGGGCACGGCTTCACGGAACTGACGGAGCTTTCGCGCGCCGAGCAGGCTGATGAAATGCTACTAATGGGGCTGCGTCTCAGCGAAGGCATCGATCTTGATGAACTCGCCGAGCTTGGCGGCGGTACGCGGCCGTCGGCTGAGACCATTGCTGAACTCGAACGTCTCGGATTGCTCGAGTCCAACCTTCGGTCATCGGCTGTTCAAGGGAACTGGCGGCGGAACGAACTCGACGACATTCCGATGTGCGCCGGGCCGGGATTGCCACCGGAAAAGCCTATACTCGCCCCGGAGAGAATCCGTGTGACGCCCGCGGGCCGGCTTGTGCTCAATGCAGTTGTCGCGGAGCTGTCAAAAAGCTTCCAGACTATCGAGCGCATGGACAAGTTCAAAACCGCCGTCTAAGCAACAAAGATGCTTCGTGGACTCTACGATTGGACGATGCGAAAGGCGGCCAGCGATAAGGCCCCGCAGGCGCTTGCGACGGTGTCGTTCGCCGAAAGCTCGTTCTTCCCCATTCCTCCCGACATCATGCTCATTCCGATGGTGCTGAGCCAGCCGCGCAAGGCGTGGTGGTACGCCACGATCGCGACTGTTTCATCCGTCATCGGCGGATTGTTCGGATACGCGATCGGCTACTATCTGTTTGACGCTGTCGGCCTGCCCATCCTCAAGTTCTACGGCAACGAGCACGCGCTTGATGGTTTCGAGGCGTTCGTCCGGGAGTACGGGGTGGCCGCCGTCATCGTCAAAGGCATGACGCCGATCCCGTATAAGGTCGTGACCATTGCCGCCGGTGTCGGCAAGATGGATCTTCTCGCGTTCATCGGGGCCAGCATCGTCGCGCGAGCGATGCGCTTTTACTTGGTCGCCGGGCTCTTATATTTCTTCGGTGAGCCCATCCGGTCGTTCATCGAGGAGAGGCTCGCGCTCGTCACCACGGCGTTTCTCGTGCTGCTCGTCGGTGGTTTCGTGGCGGTCCGGTACGTCTTTTAAGCCCTCGGGTCCCGATCATGACATTTGGCGCTGGCGCCTCGCGCGGAACGGATTATCAGCTGGGCGCGCTGGCGCTGTTTCTGTCCATCGCGACGATCGCGACGGCGCTGGGATACCAATACATCGGCGGCTACGTGCCGTGCATGCTCTGCCTGTGGGAGCGTTACGCCTACTATCTTGCTATTCCGCTGCTGTTCATCGCCCTGGTGCTGTTGACCGGCGGGCATCGCGGCTCGGCGACGGCCCTCTTCGTCATCGTCGGGCTCGCGTTCTTGGGCAACACCGTGCTCGGCATCTATCACGCGGGCGCGGAGTGGAAGTTCTGGCCAGGCCCAGCCGCTTGCGGCGGCGGTCAATCTCTCACGACCTCGGCTGGTAATCTGCTGAGCCAGCTCGACAGCATCCGCGTCGTCAACTGCGAAGAGGCGGCGATGCGGTTCCTCGGCATCTCGTTTGCCGGATGGAATGCCGTTGCTTCGTTTTTCCTGATGATGATCTCATTCGGCGCCGCTTTGACCGCTCGCGAGCAGAGCGCAGAGGCTTCCGCACCCAATATTTGACGCTTGTCCACAATTCTTACGTTCTGAAAAAACGTTGATTTTGTTGCTTGATCGAGACTGTCAAGCGTTCGGCAATTCGAATTTCATCCAACAGACAGAATCGCGCCTTCCCGTTGCCTGAATGTGACGGCTATTCTTGCTTCGTTCGCGGGACACGAGCGTAACCGGAAAGTGTGGATATCCGTTCAAGCGTAGGGAGCATTCCCAGTGGCGTATGCGTTGCACTCTTCGAAGACGAAGATTGAAGCTGTTTCCACCGTTCCGAGTGAAGCTGTCTCCGCCCCGTCTTTGAGTACGCGTAGCGTTGTTGCGTTTCGTAAGCGTTCGTTGCGTAGCGTTGAGTCAGAGTACGGCCAGACCCCGAAAGAGGTCCTGTCCGATGCGTTCATAAAACTCAGGCGAACCGCCTCGACAAATCAGTCGACGCGTATGTCCCGGCGGTTCGCCCGCACTGATCATCCGGAACGGTCCGCCGATCCGTGGATCGATGCGAAGCAGGAGGATTGGGCTTGGCGTCCGATTGGAGATGTCGCGCTGACCGTCATGCGGAGCGCCGCTCTTTCAGCCGCCGTCGCGAAGTTGCGATAGCCCGCAGGCGTATCAGTTGCGTTCTCGTGCGTGTCGAAGTTGTGCGGCGTTGGACAAAGGATTTCGGAAAGCAGCCGGCTTTCCAACGAGCTGGCAGACGCACGGAGCGTGATCGAGTTAGCCCTCCATCGAGACATCATCTGACAAGGTCTCGCGTAGTGATGTCAAGGCGCTCTGTGTGTCTGCCGCGATCGTTTCGAAACGGCCAAGCTTCGGAAATCGTTCCTTGTAAGACCAGATTTTTTGGAGTTCGCCTACATGACCCCGTCGGTTCCAGATCATCTCAGCCCCATTCAGTGGCATCAAGCCGTGGCTGTCAGCCGCGAGCAGTGCGCGCGGATTTTCCGGGATGGGGGAACGCCAGCCGATGCGCTTCTCGCGTTCGGGCTCGATGCCGAGACGGGCGCGAATTGGGAGCGCGTCGTCGATATCATCGCGGCTGAAATCTGCGCGCATCCGATCAAGCGCGCAGCTTGAGGCGCTAGGGTTCGAGTTCGGTATCCCAGTAGAGATAGTCGAGCCAGCTCTCGTGCAGATAGTTCGGCGGGAATAGCCGGCCATTGCGGTGCAGCTCGAATACGGTTGGCCGATAGGGCTCGTGGGCAGGGAACATGCCCGCAGCCCTCGGCATCAAGCCGCCCTTCTTCAGATTGCACGGTGCGCACGCGGTGACGACGTTGTCCCATCGCGTCTGGCCGCCGCGCGAGCGCGGGATCAAGTGATCGAACGTTAGATCGTTCTTATCGCCGCAATACTGGCAGCTGAAGCGATCGCGCAGGAACACGTTGAACCGCGTGAACGCCGGATAGAGCGCCGGCTTCACATACGTCTTCAGCGACACGACGCTCGGCAGCTTCAGCTCGAATGATGGGCTTCTGACGTAACGCTCGTATTCGGAGACGATGTTTACGCGGTCCAGGAAGACGGCTTTCACCGTGTCCTGCCAACTCCACAGAGACAGAGGGTAATAGCTGAGCGGACGGAAGTCGGCGTTCAGCACAAGAGCCGGACAATTATCCGGTATTGTCACGTGAGCATTCACAGTCGCGCAAACCTCCGCGGTATCGATCCGCCGAATCGCGTTTAGGCCCCCACTTGAACGCGGGGATACTAGCCGCGCATATCAATTCTGTGAAGCATTGGGTCCGATGTGTCGCGGTGGCGTTTTTCGGGCATTATTTCAAAGTCTTGCTAGTTTTCGCGAGGATCGGCGTGGAAGCTTTCCCCAGGAGAGCGCGGCGCGCGAAGGCATAATCCGCCCACAACAGGTGGGCGGCGACGGCGCGGGCCGGGCGCCAGCGTTCGGCGATTTCTTCCAGCTCCTGGGCGGTTGGGCGGCGTTCGAGCCCAAAGTGGTGTTGGACAGCCAGCTGAAGGGCCAAGTCGCCTGAGGGAAAGGCGTCGCGACGGGCCAGTGCGAAGAGAAGATAGATATCGGCGGTCCACGGACCGATACCGTGAATGGCGGTCAAGCGCTCGACGATGATGGGCTCGGCCGCGGCGTTCAAGGCCTCGAAGTCCAACTCGTCCGCAAGCACGGCGCGCGCCAGAGCTTTCAGTGTTTTTATTTTGCCCGTCGAGAGCCCAAGGTCCTTTAGCGCCTCGTCGCTTTGCGCGAGCATCGTGTCTGCATCGAAAGGCAAAAGCGCCGCTTCCACGCGGGACCAGATCGCCGCGGCGCTCTGTGCGGATAGCTGCTGGCCAACGATAATTTTCGCAAGGCCCGAGAAGTCTGGCGGGTATCTCCGGATGGGCGGCGCGCCGGTGCGTTCGAATATCAGCGACATGACCTTGCACTGCTGGGCGAGCTTTGCTGCTGCCGCTTTGAGCTGGCGCTCGGTCGTCAGCGTCGGATATCTTTGCTCAGCCAATAAAAATGCCGCTCCGGTGTGAGGTGTCGACCGGGAATATGGTGCTGTTGCCGCTTGGTTGGGAGAGCGGCAAAAAACGGCGAGACGGGCGAACGCCGTAATTTCATTTGCGTACGGTGTTTGGCAAGCCGCCGCATGACCGTGGCAATTTGGCTGGAGCGGGAGCCATCAATGGGCGTCATCGTTCTGCCATTGCATGACGTGAGAGGTTTTTCACATTTCAGGGCGACGTCACCCGCAAAACTGATGCAAGCGGCGAATTCAATATATAGTTGAGGCCATGCTTTATCCAATCAGTGAACGCAATCTCTGTGAGTGCGTCGCCGGCACGTACATGCCGGGCGCTGTGGGCGCGGCCGCCTGATGACTTCCGTCACGCGTTTCGCGCCATCACCCAATGGTTTCTTGCACGTCGGGCACGCGCTCTCGGCGATCTTCGCGCATGATCTCGCTCGCCAGAATGGCGGCCGCTTTCTGCTGCGCATTGAAGATATCGATGTCGCGCGGCGGCGTCCGGAATTCGTAACGGCGATTTTCGAGGATCTGAATTGGCTCGGGCTTTCCTGGGAAGAGCCGGTGCTCGTGCAGTCGGAACATTTCGCCGAATATCTCGCTGCCGCCGACCGGCTCATTCAGATGGGGCTTCTCTATCCCTGCTTTGCCACGCGCAGCGATATTGCGGCTGCTGCCGATCCGGAAAAAACCGATCCAGATGGCGCGCCGCTTTATCCGGGGCTTTGGCGCGGAGCTTCCGCTGAGAATGTTACGCAGCGCATGGAGGCGGGGGAGTCGCCCGCCCTGCGTCTCAATATGGAGGCTGCTCTGCAGGCGCTTGCCGCAAAGCGCGGGGACGCGCCGCTGACGTTCGTGGAGGTGAAAGAAGACGGCAGTCAGGAGACAAGAACGGCGGAGCCGCAGCGGTGGGGCGATGCCGTCATCGTGCGCAAGGATGTGCCGGCCAGCTATCATCTTGCCGTCGTCGTTGATGATGCGCGCCAGGGCGTAACTCATGTGACGCGCGGCCAGGATCTTTTCGCGGCAACCGATCTGCAGCGGCTATTGCAGGAGCTTCTGGATTTACCCGAGCCCGTTTATTCGCATCACCGGCTCATCAAATGGTCGAACGGGCAGAAGCTGTCGAAATCGAACCAGGATATGGGGCTCAGGGCGTTGCGTGAGGAAGGCGCAACCGCGGAAGATATCCGCCGGGTCATATTGGCCTGAGGTTCGAGCTTCTGCCTGCGGCTTTGATCTGCCTTAGCCGGCCTATTTGCACCCTTATTGGCTATTTCTTCGTCAATTCGCTGCGTTGCAATTTCGGGAATAACGCTTATTTATTCTCCCTATGAATAAAAGAAATACATATTTAACGAGGCTATCCTTGCAACTTTTCCCAAATCAACTCAGTTTAAAGGAGCTGTAAGCAATTCTGCGGATTCTGGCTCCATGGCAGATACATCGAAAATCCGGATTTCCGGCGCCTTCGACGCCATCTGCGGCGCTATTGTTCGCGCCGGCGGGCCCGTTTTCGATTTCCTGACTTTCCGTTCGACCGGTAGATCTCCGCGGGAAGTGCCGCGTTCGCCCGAGGCGCGGCGGCTTTCGCTCTCCGAGCAATGGCACCGGCTTTCCGAGATCGTCATGGGCGCTGCGACCCGGGCCGAGGAGGCCGCGCGATGCCATGCTTCAGCAACTCTACAGCTCGACCTCGCTCAATATGCGTTGACCTCGCTGGTCGATGAACTATCGGCCGTGATGGATGTGGGCGGCCGCCGCCGTGGGGCGACCTTGCACGTGCTCGGCGTGGCGCCGGCATCGCCCCGGCCCACCATGGGCGATGCGATCGCCGCGTAACCGTTTTGCCAATCACGTTATGGCGTGAGGATCCCAGCCACCAGGTCTAGGCCCCTCTAGCCAAGCGGGGCATATTACCGGGCCCTTTCGCGACGACATTCCGGCGCTTTCAGAAATCTGGGCTCGCTTTTGACGCGCCTTTCAAACTGGTATTGATAGGCCTCCGGCAGCGCGCATGAAATCGGCCGGGTGAATTAGGACGACATTGGTGTCTGACGAAGCACGATCCCACCAGCCTGAGCCTCTCTCCGTTGCCGCTTCCCGTCCGGGCGCTCGCGCGCAGGATGCGATCGTGCGCATGCTGTCGGAGCCGCTGGAGGCGGGGCTCTATCTCGTTTCGACGCCCATCGGCAATCTTGGCGATATTACGCTGAGGGCTCTTGGCGTGCTCGCTCGCGCCGACGTCGTCTATTGCGAAGATACGCGGCATTCCGCGAAGCTTCTGCAGCACTATTCGATCACGGCGCGTATGCGGCCGTTCCACGAGCATAACGAAGATCGGGAAATCGAACGCGCTATCGGCGAGCTTCAGGCGGGCAAGCGCATCGCCATCATTTCGGATGCGGGAACGCCGCTGTTGTCGGATCCCGGGTTCAAGCTCGTTCGCGCTGCTGCGCAGGCTGGCGTGCCCGTCGTTCCCATTCCCGGCGCGTCGGCGCTGCTCGCGGCTTTGACGGCCAGCGGCCTGCCGACGGATGCGTTCTTTTTCGCGGGATTTTTGCCGCCGAAACAGGCGTCGCGGCGGGCGCGGCTGGCGGAGCTGTCGGCCATTCCAGGCAGCCTCGTTTTCTATGAGGCCCCGCACCGGGCGGCGGAAACGCTGCAGGATATGGCGGAGCTTTTGGGCGAACGGCAGGCGGTCGTGGCGCGTGAGCTGACGAAAATGCACGAGGAAATCGCCCGTGGCAGTCTCGTTGAGCTTGCCGGGACGGCGTCGGCCGACATGAAGGGCGAGGTCGTGATCGTCGCCGGTCCGGCGCAAGCGCAGGCCGTCAGCGACGAGATGCTGGGCGACCGGCTTGCAGGGGCGCTCAAGGTGATGAGCCTCAAAGATGCGGCGCGGGCCCTCGCCGACGAGTTCGGAGTTCCTAAGGCGCGGGTCTACGGGCTCGGCATCAAGTCGAAGGGCAGGTAGCGATGAGCTCAAACATCAACGATGAATTTCGGCAGAGGTTTGAGCGGCGAAGGCGGCACCACA
>Ga0182740_1001119_pt1 | contig 19535 bp, 17 predicted proteins | sample eDN5th37CKraftBY_FD_128872 | JGI IMG/M metagenome (GOLD analysis project Ga0182740, IMG submission 128872) | Enriched backyard soil microbial communities from Emeryville, California, USA - eDNA 5th pass 37_C Kraft BY (version 2) (version 2) | ecosystem: Environmental > Terrestrial > Soil >...
CATGCCGGCCTGCCCAAGTCGATCGAGGCTTATTATCAGGAGACCGGCCGCGCCGGGCGCGACGGCGATCCCGCGCTCGCCCATCTGTTCTGGGGGGCGGAGGATTTCTCGCGCGCGCGCCGCCGCATCGCCGAGGAGGTCGAGGAGGGCCGGCGCGAGAGCGAGCGCCAGCGCCTGAACGCGCTCGCCGCGCTGGTCGAGGCCGCCACCTGCCGGCGCGCGATCCTGCTCGCGCATTTCGGCGAGACCCCGCCGCCGGCCTGCGGCAATTGCGACAACTGCCTCCATCCGCCCGCCGCGATCGACGCGACCCAGGCCGCGCGCAAGCTGCTCTCGGCCGTCTATCGCACCGGCCAGCGGTTCGGCGTCACCCATCTGATCGACGTGCTGACCGGCAAGGCGAACGATCGCGCGGCCGCGCTCGGCCACGATCGCCTGTCGGTATTCGGCATCGCCGAGGCGGAGGAGCGGCCCCAGTTGAAGCCGGTCGCGCGCGCGCTGCTCGCGCGCGACGCGCTGGTCGCCGACGAGCATGGCGGCCTCGCGCTCGGCCCCGGCGCCCGCCCGATCCTGCGCGGCGAGGTCGCGGTGCCGCTCATCCTGCCGCCGAAGCGCGAGCGCCGCCGGCGCGGGGGCGACGCCCACGATCAGGCCGACGATCCGCTGTTCGAGGCGCTGCGCGCCTGCCGCCGCGATCTGGCGAAGGCAGCGGGGGTGCCGCCCTATGTCGTGTTCCACGACGCGACGTTGCGCGAGATGGCGGCGCTGCGCCCGACCACCCGCGCCGGGCTCGCGCAGGTTTCGGGCGTCGGCCAGCGCAAGCTTGAGGCTTATGCCGACGCCTTCCTCGCCATATTGCGCGACGCCGCGCCTTGAGCCGGCGCCGTGCCGTCCGCACTGCCGCGGCTTGGGCTTGCGGCAACGGCGGCGGCGGCCGATAAGCGGCGGCGAACCCCGCAAGGAGGACGGCCGATGTTCCGCCGGATTGATGACCGCATGACCGTCTCGCCACAGATCACGCCGGCCGATGTCGCCGACGCGGCGGCGCATGGCTTTACGCTGATCGTCAACAACCGCCCCGACGGCGAGCAGCCCGGCCAGCCGGCCGGGGCGGAGATCGCGGCGGCGGCGGCGGCGGCGGGCCTGAATTATGTCGCGATCCCGATCACCCCCGGCGGCTTCGGCGAGGACCAGATCACCGCGATGCGCGACGCGCTCGAATCGGCGTCCGGTCCGGTGCTGGGCTATTGCCGCTCGGGCGCGCGCTCGACGTTCCTGTGGGCGCTCGCCCGCGCGCGGCTCGGCGACGCGCCCGCGACGCTGGTGGCGAAGGCGGCCGCGGCCGGCTACGACATCGCGCCGATCGCCGGCCGGCTCTGATCCCCGGCGCGGCCGATCGCCCGTCCACCGCACGGGCGCATCCGCCGCAAGACCGTTGACGAAGCCGCCCCACCCTCCCATCTGGCGGCGATGTCTGGAAATCGAGCCTGACGGCAGCGTGTCCCAACCCGCACCCTCCGTGAACAAACCGCCGGTTGTCGGCCGCCTGTCGGACAGCATCGCGGTGGCGCGGGTGCTGTGCATTCTCGGCATCGTCTACGTCCATGCCTGGACGGGGCGGCCGGACTGGTGGCTGGTCCAGACGATCCAGAGCGAGCAGAACGTGTTCCGCTGGACCGTGATGGAGTTGTTCGGGCGCAGCGCGGTGCCGCTGCTCGGCATGGTTTCGGGCTGGCTGCTGGCCGGCTCGTCGCGGCTTTCGCCCTACCGGCCGTTCCTGACCCACAAGGCGAAGACGATCCTGCTGCCGATGATCGTATGGAATGCGATCTCCATCACGCTGGTGTCGGGCGCCGCCGCGCTCGGCCTGCTCCGCGCGCCGATCCCCCACGATCTGTGGTGGCTGGTCGACGAGCTATTTTGTCTCGTCACGATGAACGACATCAACGTCCAGACCGCGTTTCTGCGCGATCTGTTCGTGTGCATGGCGCTGGCGCCGCTGGTGCTGCGCCTGCCCCGCGCGGGCTTCATCGCATTGCTGGCGGCGGTGACATTATGGGCGGTTACGGAGTGGAGCTTCCCCCTCATCCTGCGGCCGCAGATTCCGCTGTTCTTCCTGCTCGGCATCGCCGCGCGCCGCGCCGGCGCGGCCGAGCGGGTGACGAAGCTGCCGATGGCGCCGGTGCTGGCGGGCGCGGCGGCGCTGGTTTCGGTCAAGATCTGGCTGTCGGTATGGGCGCGCGATCTGCTCGGCGTCCACGATCCGGGCTTCGTCATGCTCGACATCGCGACCCGGCTCGCGGTCAGCCTCGCGATGTGGCGGATTTCTTGGGCGCTGGCGGCCTCGCCCGCGCTGCTCCGGCGGATGGAGCCTTACGCGTTCCTGATGTTCTGCACGCACCTGATCCTGATCTGGCTGGCGACCCCGCTGTTCGAGGCGTTCCCCGGCCCACTCGGCTCGCCGGGCTATCCGGTCCTGTTCGCGCTCCATCCGGTGCTGGCGATGGGGCTGACGATCGTGATCGGCCGCTGGCTCCTCCGGTTCGCGCCGTCGGCGGCAACGCTGCTGAGCGGCGGCCGGCTCAAGCCGACAAACGAACCCCGCCCCACCCCGCTCCGCATCCGCTACGCGGATCGCTAGGGTAGTTTCAGCCCGCGACGGCCTGCCTGAAAGCCGTGCCCGGCCGTCCAGGCGGGCGCGGCGCGCCTTAGCGTTGACTCATCAACTCAAACTCCTGTATCGAGGGGAAACCAGCTCAGGCGCTCATTCGGGCGGGGCTTCCAGGGCCTGACTTTCAAGGGAAACGGATGGAAACCGAAGCGGATCGACGTGCGGGGGAGTTTCCATCGTCGGCGAACGCGATCGACCTGTCGGGCTATTTGCCCGCCTTTCTCAATCGCATCTCGAACCGCTGGTCCTATACGTCCTCGGAATTCTATCGGAAGCGGTTCAAGATCGGGATGAGCGAGTGGCGGCTGATGGTGCTGCTGGCAAGCGAGCCGTGGAGCCAGGCGACCCGCGTCGACGAAGTGATCGGAATGGACAAGTCCGCGGTCAGCCGCACGCTGCGGTCGCTCGAGCGGCGGGGGCTGGCGACCACCCGGCGGAATCACGTCGATTCCCGGCGGCATGAAATGGCCCTGACGCGCGAGGGCCTCCGCCTCCACGACGAGATCGCCCGGGTGGCCCGGGCGCGGGCGGATCATCTGCTCGACGGCTTTTCCGATGAGGAGCGCGATCGGCTCTTCAGCTTCATGGCGCGGCTGGAACGCAATCTGGACGGCCTGCAGAAGATTCCGCTGCAGACATTTTAGCCGTGAAATAACCGCGCACCCCGTAACCGGCCGGATACCTCGGCCCCTACCGAGGCGTCAGCCGGATGTGGATATTTTTTTCGCGGGTGAACGCGAACAATTCCTCGATCGATTCTTCGCGGCCGATCCCCGATTGCCGCATGCCGCCGAATGAAGCGCCCAGGAAATGCGTCCCGACCTCATTGATCCATACATAACCGGCCTCGATGCGCGACGCGAGCCGGTGGGCGGCGGTGAGATCGTTGGTCCAGATCGACGCGGTCAGGCCATATTCGGTATCGTTCACCTGCGCGAGCATCCGCGCCTCGTCCTCCCAGCGGAGCACGGCAAGGACCGGCCCGAAAATTTCCTCGCGCGCGATCGTCATATCGTGGGTGACGCCCGTGAACACCGTCGGCAGCAGGAAATGGCCGTGGGCAAGCGCGGGATCGTCGGGGTGTTTGCCGCCAATCGCCAGCGTCGCTCCCTCCGCGACACCGCCAGCGATGTAGCCGAGCACCCGGTCGTACTGCGTGCGGCTGATCAGACAGCCCATGCCGGTTTGCGGGTCCGTGGGAAGCCCGGGCTTGACCGTCTCCAATCGGGCCAGCACCCGCTCGACCACCGCGTCGTGGATCGCGGCATGAAGGAAAGCCCGGCTGGTCGATCCGCACGACTGGCCGCACCAGCCGAAATTCATGCCGGCCACGACGGCTTCCGCCACCTGATCGGGGTCGGCATCGGGCAGCGCGAACAACGGGTTCTTTCCGCCCAGTTCGAGCACGACCGGCTTTACCCGCTCGGCGGCGGTGCGCATCACCGCGCGGCCCGCCGCGACGCTCCCAACCAGGGCCGCGGCCGCCACGCCCGGATGGGCAACCAGCGCCTCGCCCGCGACGCGATCGCCGGGCACGATATTGAACACGCCGGGCGGGAACAGATGGCCGGTCAATTCGGCGAGGCGCAGCGCGCTGAGCGGCGCCTGTTCGGGCGGCTTGACGATCACCGCGTTGCCGGCGGCGAGGATCGCGGCCGATTTGGCGGCGCAGAACATCAGGGGATGGTTGAACGCGAGCAGCCGCGCCACGACTCCCAACGGCTGCCGGGTGGAGAAGTTGACCGCATCCGGCCCCATCGGAATGGAGCTTCCCTTCACTTCGGTGATGAGCCCCGCGAAAAAGTCGACGAAAGCGGCGGCGGCGGCGACATCGGGCACCATATACAGGTAGGGGTTGCCGCTGTCGGCCGCATCGAGCAGCGCGAGTTCGTCGGCGTGGGCGCGAATGACGGCCGCCATTTCACGTAGAATTCGCCCGCGTTCCAGCGGCGCGACATCCCGCCACACCGAAAAACCGGCCGCCGCCGCGGCAACCGCGGCTTCGACGTCCTGCACATTGGCGGTGTCGATCTCGGCCAGTCGCAGGCCGGTCGCCGGGTTTTCAATGAATGCCCGATCGCCGCCGCGATGCCAGGCGCCACCGTAGAACAGCCCCCTTTTTTCGGGCAATCTCAGTGCCACCGCACCCGGACGCTCCTCCCCCATGCCAGCCTCCATCATATAATTCATATACGAACTAATCCTACAGGTCGTATCCCTAAATATATCGATATTTTTGTAAATATGAAGAGAGTTGACACGCAATTCTCCTAAAAATATGTATGGAACCGAACTATTTCATCCCTCGATCCGCGCTGGAGGGCTCATGCACCGGCCATTTCCCGACAAACCCGCCTTCACCGGCTTCAACCAGCCCCGACGCATCGAAGCGGACATTTTCGATCTGGAGATCGAAGGCGAGCTACCGGCCGCGCTCGACGGGGCGTTCTACCGTTGCGGCCCCGATCCCCGCTTCGCCCCGATCCTCGGCGACGACATCAACATCAACGGCGACGGCATGGTCACCATGTTCCGCTTTCGTCAGGGCGACGCCGATTTCCGCAGCCGTTACGTGCACACCGAAAAATACCGGCTGGAAACCGCCGCGCGCCGGGCGCTGTTCGGGGCGTACCGCAACCCTTACACCGACGATATCAGCGTGGCGGGCAAGGACCGGACGACGGCCAACACGAACGCCGTCTTCCACGGCGGCCGACTGCTCGCCCTCAAGGAAGACGGGCTGCCTCATCAGATCGATCCGGAGACGCTGGCAACCAGGGGCAAGCTCGATTTCGGCGGCAAACTTCGTAGCCTGACCTTCACCGCGCATCCCAAGATCGACCCGGCAACCGGCGAGATGGTCAGCTTCGGCTATGAAGCCGCCGGTCTCGCGACCCGCGAGATGTCGCTGCAATGTTTCGATGCGGCCGGCAACCTTACCCGCGAAGAACTGTTCCTGGCGCCCTATGTCAGTTTCCAGCACGATTTCGCGGTCGCGAGCGAGCACATCGTCTTTCTGCTGATGCCGTGCACCAGCGACGATGCGCGCATGCGGGCGGGCGGCGCGCACTGGCTGTTCGAGCCCGGCAGGAATTGCGAGATCGGTGTCATGCGCCGTGACGCCGGCGTCGAGAGCCTGCGCTGGTTCTCGCTCCCCGGCCGGGGCATCGGCCACATCCTCAACGCGTTCAGCGACGGCGACAAGGTTCACGTCGATCTGTTCATCAGCGAGCGTAACCAGTTCCCGTTCATCGCCAACGCCGACGGCTCCGGCTTCGACCGGGACAAAAGCACGCCCCGGCTGACACGCTGGAGCTTCGATCTCGGCAAGAGCGATGGTGGTTTCGCGGCGGAGCGGCTCTTTCCCGACTTCATGGAGATGCCGACCACCGACGACCGCTACCAGATGTTCCCGTACCGCTACGGCTATTGCACGATCATGGACCCGGAGCAGCCGCTCAACGTCGCCGGCACGATCGGGCTGGCGTGGAACACGATTGCCGCTGTCGATGTCAGCACCCGGACGATGAAGCGCTACTATGTCGGCGATCGGACGGCATGCCAGGAGCCGCGCTTCGTGCCGAGATCGCCCGATGCCCCGGAAGGCGACGGTTATCTTCTCTCCGTCGTGACGCGATATGATGACGATCCGCATACGGAATTGCTGGTGCTCGACGCGACGTGCATCGATGAGGGGCCGGTCGCGGTGGTGAAGCTGCCCCTGCGTCTGCGCGGCGCCGTCCACGGCAACTGGGTTTCCGAAGCCGCGCTGGCGCGCGCGGTCTGATCGGGCAGGAAAGAAAGGCAGAAACATGAGCGAACTCGACCCCGCCCTTCAATCGAAGCGGCTACCCGACATGCTCCCGCAGTTCGAATATGCGTTCGAGACGCGCGTCATCACCGGCCCGGTGCATAGCATGGACTATGGCGCCGGCCGCCGGCTGATGCTTACGATCGAGGGCGGCGACATCTCCGGCCCGAAGCTTCGGGGCACGATCCTGAAGGGCGGCGTCGAATGGCCGACCTACCGGCCCGATGGTGTCGGCATGGTCGATGCCCGCTACACCTTCCAGAGCCACGACGGCGTCTTTATCAATATTCATCAGCGCGGCTATCGCCGGGCGTCGCCCGAGGTGATGGAACGGATGAATCGCCTCGAATGGGTCGAACCGACCGATTATTACATACGCACCACCCCGATCTTCGAAGCGCCGCCCGGGCCTTACGGCTGGCTGGCCGACCATTGCTTTGTCGGGATCGGCGAGCGGCAGCCCGAATGCCTGTTCATGCGCTACTATATCGTGCTCTGACGTGGCGCACCTTCCGCTCTCGATCGCCGTTGGCGCCTATGACCGGGTGCTGCCGCTGACCGACGGATCGGTCGCGATCGACGGTGTCGATCCGGTATTCCTGCACCTCGAACCCGAAGAGATTTTCTTCCGCGCCTTCCGCGACCGGGTATTCGACGTGTGCGAACTGTCGTTGAGCAGTTCGGTCGTGAAATGCGCCGAGGGTACATGGGACTATGTCGGCGTGCCGGTGTTCCCGTCGCGAGGCTTCCGCCACACCGCGATCTATATCCGAACCGATCGGGGTATCGAAACGCCGCGGGATCTTGCCGGCCGCCGCGTCGGCATCCCCGAATATCAGCTGACGGCCAACGTCTGGGTGCGGGCGCTGCTCGAAGACGAATATGGCCTCGATCCCGCCTCGATCCGCTGGGTCCAGGGCGGACAGGAGGAGCCCGGCCGCGTCGAGAAGGTGGGCATAGCGCTCCGCCCCGATATCGTGATCGAACCGGCGCCGGAGGGAGCGACGCTGTCGGCCATGCTGGCCGCGGGGGAAATCGACGCGATTATCGCGCCCCGCCCGCCCTCCTGCTTCGAACGGGGCGCGCCGCGTGTCGGCTGGCTATTCCGCTCGCCCGCCGCCGAGGCGGCCGACTGGTATCGCAAGACCCGGATCTTTCCGATCATGCACCTGCTCGGCATCCACAAGACGCTGGTGGAGCTTCACCCGTGGCTGCCGGGTGCGCTGCTGAAGGCTTTCACGAGAGCGAAAGACATCGCGGTCCGACGTCTCTCCGACAATTCTGCCGTCAAGGTGACATTGCCGTTCCTCGAAGAACGTGTGACCGAGGCCAAGGCGCTGATGGGGGACGATTATTGGCCTTACGGGCTGGAGGAAAATCGCCATGTGCTCGATTTCTTCCTCGATCATCATCACCGTCAGGGCCTGTCGTCCAGGCGGGTAAAGCCCGAGGAACTGTTTCACCCCTCGGTCTACACCTCGTTCAGGATCTGACCGTCTCCCGATCCATCTTCGCCGCGCGGCCGGCGATGGCGAAGGCGATGGCCGCGCCAATGAACGACAGCGGGCTGATAATCGCCAGCGCGTAGGCAATACCGTTCCGGGTCGGAAAGACATGATCGCCGATCAGCGCGACCAGCGTCGGGCCCAACGCGAATCCGACCAGGCTCACCACCAGAATGTAACAGGCGGAGACGGTTGCCCGGAGGTGGCCGGGGGTAAGCTGCTGAACGGCGGTTGGCGCGATGCCCACCGTCATCGAGGCCCCTATGACGAACAGCGTAAAGCCCGCCGTGACCGTGGCCGGACTGCCGGCCAGCGGGAACAGGAGGCCGCCGATGGCGGAAACCGCGACGGTCGCCGCGCATAGCAGGAGCCGCGCGCGCGCGCGCCCGCCGAGCCAGTCCCCCGCCACGCCGCCACCCACCAGCCCGACCAGACCGCCAACGATGATGGCGCTGCCGGCAAGATAGCCGGTCGGGGCGATATCGAGGCCATGCACCCGCATCAGCATCGCCGGCAGCCAACTGACAGCCCCGGTCAACCCCAGCGTGACCAGCGCCGCGCCGGCAAAGACCGGAAGAAGAACCGCACGATGCTTCCGGATGTGTGCGAGGGCGTCCGCAGCCGACGCGGACGCATTCGCCTGCGGCAATTCGCGCCGCGCCGGTTCAGGCAGCAGGGCGAGCATGACGGCAACAATCAGGCCCGGAATCCCCAGCACCAGAAAAGCCGCCTGCCACGGTCGCAACTCGCCCAGCAAAGGCACGGTCGGCGCGCCGGCGGCGGCGATAAAGGCGACAACCGCGCCGCCCAGGATGAAGGCGAGGCCCCCGCCGACCGACGACCCGAGGCCGTAGACCCCCATCGCGAGCCCCAGACGGCGGGGCGGAAAGCTGTCCGCGATGATCGAATAGGCCGCCGGCGACAGCGTCGCCTCGCCCACGCCGATCACCATCCGGGCGACGAACAGATGCCAAAAGCCCGTGGCGGTGGCGCACAGCGCGGTTGCGGCGCTCCACACCGTGACGCCGGCAGCGGCGATCCGGGTCCGCGACGAGCGATCGAGCAGCAAACCCAACGGGAGGCCGCCAATCGTATAGAACAGCGCGAAGGCCAGCCCCTGCAGCAGGCTGATCTCGGTATCACTGAGCCCGAGATCGGCCTTGATCGGCTCGACCAGCAGCCCGAGGATCATTCGGTCGATGAACGACAATATATAAGCGAGAAACAGGACGGCTACGGTGGCCCAGGCAAAAGCCGGCCTCGGAAAGGGTATCTCCTCGCGGATCATCGGGCCGCCTTTACACGCGCATGATGAACGGATTGGGCGCTTCGTTGTCGTAATTCAGCCAGATCGTCTTTCTCTGGAGGAAATTCTGTATCGCCTCGATGCCGTTTTCCCGGCCGAGGCCACTTTGTTTGTAGCCGCCGAACGGCGCGATCGCGCTCGCCGCGCGATACATGTTGATCCACACCGTGCCAGCCTCGATCGCGTGGGCGAGGCGCAGCGCGCGGCCGATATCGCGGGTCCACACACCGCTGGCGAGGCCATAGAGGCTGTCGTTCGCGATCCGGATCGCGTCCTCCTCGTCCTCGAACCGGATTACCGACAGCACCGGGCCGAAGACCTCTTCGCGCGCGATACGCATATCGCTGGTGACACCCGCGAAAATCGTCGGCTCGACAAACCATCCGCCGAGCGCCGCCGGCCCGCCGCCGAGCACGCAGCGCGCGCCCTCCTCGCGCGCAGCCGCAATATGGCCGAGGATGGCGTGATATTGCGCCTCGGTGGTGATCGGCCCGATCTGGGTCAGCGGATCGCGAGGATCTCCGGCCTTCGCCTGAGCCGCGAAAGCCGTCAGCTTTTCGAGGAAGGCGTCGTGGATCGACGCTTGCAGCAGTAGCCGTGAACCGGCGATGCAGGTCTGCCCGCTCGCCGCGAAGATCCCGGAAACGACGCCGCGCAGGGCGTCGTCGAGATCCGCGTCCTCGAATACGATATTGGGCGACTTGCCACCTAATTCGAGAACGGTGCCGGTAATGTTGCCCGCCGCGAGCATCGCGACCTCGCGCCCTCCCCGGCCGCCGCCGGTAAAGGCAATCTTGCCGACGCGCGGATCGGCCGCAAGCGCGGCCCCGATCTCGCCGCCAAACCCGGTCACGACGTTCACGACGCCCGGTGGAAAACCGGCGGCGGCGAACAGCTCGGCCATTTCCAGCATCGACGCCGAGGCATGCTCCGAAGGCTTGAGCACCAGCGTGCAGCCGGCGGCAAGCGCCGGGGCGATCTTCGCCGATGCTTGCAGCAGCGGGCTGTTCCACGGCACGATTCCGACCACGACACCAACCGGCTCATTGCGGACCCACGACAGGATGCCGGGCTTTTCGAGCGGCAGCACGGTGCCCTCCACCTTATCGGCAAGGCCCGCATAATAATGATAATATTGCGGCGCGTAGCGAAGCTGGGCCTTCATCTCGGCGAGCAGCTTGCCGTTGTCGCGCACCTCGACATCGGCGAGACGGTCGGCATTGTCAGCCAGCAGTTCGGCAAAGCGCCGCAGCATCGCGCCGCGCTCGCTGGGCGAAATCGCCGCCCAGGCCGGATCGCGGAATGCGGCCCGCGCCGCCGAGACCGCCGCTTCGGCATCCTTCGCGGTGCCGCGCGGAATGGTCGCCCAGGGTTTGCGGGTATAGGGATCGACGGTTTCGATGTGCCCGCCGTCGGCGGCGTCTAGCCAGTCGCCGCCGATCAGCATTTTGTATCCGCGCATCGTCACGCCTTTCCCGTTTCCGTCAGCCCTGCGCCGGCCATTCGATCCGGTCGCTCACCCATACCGACTGAGTCCGGTAGGGCACCGGCATGATTAGCGCCTGTATCTGCAGGATCTTGCCGTTCCGAATCTTGAATATCTCCCCGATCACCGAGCTGTTGGGCGTATCCTTCGGCGATTCGACCGTAAAACTCTGGCCGTTCGTGAGCGGCACGACACGCGCCGTGCCGTCGCGGTGGAAAAAGGTCTGCACGAACACCAGGCCGGTATGGGCGTCGATCAGCGTATAGCGCCTGTCCTTGATGTCGGTGATCACTTTACCCATGCCGAGGCGGAACTGGGCTTCAGCGGAAAGCCCGGTAATCGCGGCGGCCAACGGTCCATCCTTGGCCTGCGGAAACGCCGTCGGATTATTGGTGGTCGTGACACCGTTTTCGAGCCGGTTGCAGGCAGGATCGAAAGGCGGCGCATCGCCGGCGGCTTCGATCAGCGTATCGAAATAGATGTCGACGACGCGGATCATCTCTTCGCGGCTGACGCACTCTTCGGCTGCGAGCGGCGTGGTCAGGAGCGACGCGGCATCGTTCCAACCCGCCGGATTCATGAAATAACCGGCTTCCTTGCGCAGCACCACGGTTTCGAGTTCGGTCACCCGATCGCCCGCGATCTTCATGCGGGCCGACACCATGACCGTCCGTCCGCTCTCCTCCATCGTGCCCATGAAGCCGGCATTGCCGGTCACGGGATCGGCCATCACGATGTCGTGGGCGCCCGCGCCGGTCACCGTCCCCCACAGGCCCTGCCCTAATCGCAGCGGGACATTGTTTTCCGTAAACCGGATATCGGGCGCACAGGGCAGCCGCGACCGGTCGTGCGAGACGAGCGCATCAATGTAGCGATCGACGAAGCCCAGCAGGTCGTCCCTCGTCATGGCAGGCGACGAAACGGCGGAAGCGGACATGGATTCTCCTCTTCATAGCGAAGCCCTCACCGGCTTCAGCGGCAGGCCCATTCTCGAATGGCGACGCCGTGCCCGGATACGCCTTGAGAGTTGACAACGCAACCAAAATGAATTGAATTGCCGGAAAGAGAGGGGAAGCGACATGAACCGGCGACATCTTTTACAGGGCGGGCTGATCGCGGCGGGCGCGCTTTCGGCGACGGGAACGGCCCTTGCGGCAGACGTGGCGCAACCGCGCGCCGGCGCCCGCCCGATGCGGCGGATCGCTACCGAAGAAGCATGGTCGATCCCCGAACATATGGAGGCGATGACCGCGCTGGCCCAGCAGCCTTCCGACAATCTTGATCTGGTGTCCCGCCGCGGCGTGACCACCGGCGGAGCGCGCTACGCCAACCTGCTCGATACCGAGAGGCGACTGGCGGAGATGGACGCGCTGGATATCGACATGCAGGTGTTGTCGCTGACATCGCCCGGCGTCCAGATGCTCCGGGTCGACCGCGCCAACGCCATGGCAACCCTCGCCAACGATCGCCTCGCCGCGCTGATCGCCCGACACCCGAAGCGCTTTGCCGGCCTCGCGAGCTTCGCGCCGCAGGACCCGGCGGCGGCGGCGCGAGAAATGGATCGGGCCGTGAATCAGCTCGGATTGAGCGGCTTCATCGTCAATTCCCATACCGACAACCGTTATCTGGACGAGCCCTTCTTCTGGCCTATCCTTGAGGCCGCCGAAGCCCTCCAGCGGCCGATTTACATCCATCCGCGCGCACCGGCCGACACGATGGCCAAGCCGTTCCGCGACTATGGCATGCACGCGGCGATCTGGGGGTTTCAGGCCGAAACCGGCACGCACGCCATGCGGTTGATTCTCTCGGGGGTCTTCGATCGCTTTCCCCGGCTCCAGATCATCCTTGGCCATATGGGCGAGAGCATCCCCTACAATCTCTGGCGGGCGGACCACTGGTTCAACGAGCGGCGGCCCGACCAGCGCTCCAGCCTCGCACCATCGGCCATCTTCCGCCGCAATTTCACGATCACGACGAGCGGGGTCGAGGACGCTTTGACCCTGCGATACTGTATCGACCTGCTCGGCGCCGACAGGGTCATGTGGGCAATCGACTACCCCTACCAGGCGATGGCGCCGGCGGTGACGGCGATGAACACCGCGCCTGTCACGGAGGCGCAACGAGCATTGCTTTTCCACGGCAACGCCGAACGCGTGTTCCATATCCCTCCGTTAGTCTGAGCCGCCTTGCCACAATCGTTCGGTTGTGCCATCAATCTATAGTTGATCACACAACCGAAGTAATTTAGAGGGGCCCACAATGAAACGAGGGAGGGGCAAGATGAGACTGAACCTGTTTGCAGCGGTTTCGATAACGGCGGTCGCGCTGGGTATGTCTACGGGCGTCGCGGCCCAGGATCAGGCGGCCGATCCGGCGCTGGCAGGGCCGGCGGGCGAGATCATCGTCACGGCGCAGCGCCGCGTCCAGAACCTTCAGGACGTCGCAAACTCGGTTTCCGCGCTGTCCGGCAACGATCTGGAGCGCGCCCGGGTCAACACCGTACTCGACCTCAACACCCTCGTGCCCAACGTCACGATTGGCGACAGTTTCGGCCAGGCTGACATCGCGATTCGCGGCCAGGGCCGCACCGGCCCGATTTCCGGCGCGGACCCGGCGGTCGCCCTCCACGTGGACGGCGCGGTCGTGTCGAAGGTGCAGGCGCAGCTCGCATCCTTCTTCGACCTTGAGCGCGTCGAGGTGCTGCGCGGGCCGCAGGGCACACTCTACGGCCGAAACTCGACGGGCGGCGCGGTGAATCTCATCACACGCAAGCCAACCGAGACGCTCGAAGGCTATGTCCGCGCCACATACGGCAATTACGATCTCGTCGAAACCACGGGCGCGATCAGCGGGCCGATCGCCGGCAACCTGCTCGGTCGCCTGTCGTGGCGCACGCAGAACCGCTCGGGCTTCGGCATCAACGAGGTGTCGGGCGCCGACATCGACGACGCCAACCAGCGCTCGCTTCGCGGCCAGTTGCAGCTCAACGCGACGCCCGATCTCACCCTCCGCATCGCGGCCGAGTGGCACCGCGAAGACGACGCCGCATACGGCTTCAAATATTATGGTGCCGGCTATCCGGGGACCACGGACTCCCGCCTCGTCGCGCTCGGCATCGGCGGCTATGCCACCGGCGGCCCGCGTAACATCCGATCGGAAGCGCCGATCAGCAACAAGCGGGACACATGGGCGCTTACGGGAACGATCGATTGGCGATTCAACGACAACTGGACGCTCCAGTCGCTCACCAATTACCGCAAGATCGTGAACAATCCGATAGTCGATTTCGATTCATCGTCGGTCGTAAATCCCGTTATCAGCAATAACTATCTCAACGCGCACCAGTTTTCGCAGGAATTCCAGCTTCAATATGACGGCAATGGCGTAAACGGCCTTCTGGGACTATTCTATTTCGACGAACATACCTTTGCCGACAACAGATCGGGGTTCAATCCGGCAATCGACGCCGATCCCTTGCTTCAGGATCTGGCGAACACGTTTCGTGGCACGCAGGACACCAAGAGCTACGCCGTGTTCGGCAACGTCTCGATCGACGTGACCGAGCAACTCGCGCTGGTGCTGGCCGGGCGTTATACGCACGAAACCAAGAACACCGATGCCGCGATCATCATCTTCCCGAACACGGTCCTGCCGGCGCTGCTGCACGGGAGCTACGACAACTTCTCGCCGCGCGTAACGGCGGAATATCGGCCGAACGACGATATCATGCTCTACGCCACTTATTCCAGAGGCTTCCGTGCCGGCGTGGCGCTGATCGGCCCGCCGGACCCGCCGACGCGCCCCGAGATCGTCGACAATTACGAGATCGGGTTGCGTTCGGCGCTGTTCGACCGCACGCTATTCCTCAACCTGACCGGCTTCTATGCGAAATATAAAGACCTTCAGGTCAGCAAGAGTTCGCCGGCCTTCGACGCGGTTCGCGTGACGTCGATCTTCGAGAACGCCGCCGCCGCCGTGACGAAGGGCGTCGAGGCGGAAATGGTGTGGCGCCCGAGCCGCGCTTTCAGGTTCCAGGGCACGCTCGGCTATCTCGATGCGACGTTCAAGGACTACGTCTCGTCCAATCCGCAGGACCTGCCCAACGCGCCGTTGATCGATCTCAGCGGCTACACGCTGCCACGCAGCCCCAAATGGAACATGAGCGGCCGAGGCGAATATAACGTCTTCCTCGGCAACGGCGGCGAGTTGAGCTTCAGCGCCGAGGTCGAGCATCGCACGCGCACCTACTTCACGCAGTTCATGGAGAGCCAACTGAGTGAGGGGGCAGTGACACTGGTCAACGCCAGCGTCCGCTACACGTCGCCGAGCGGGCAGATTACCGTCGACGCATGGGCCCGCAACCTCGCGAACAAGCTGGTTCTCTCGTTCCTCCAGCCCAACAGCACGGCGCGCACCATCAACGCCACGTACATGCCGCCGCGCACCTACGGCGTCACGGTCGGCTATAATTTCTGACAGGAATGGCCCGGGCGGACGTTTCGTCCGGGCCATTCCGTTCACCGCCGGGTGGCGCGTAGCCGATACCGGAACGAAGCGAGGACCGCGCCTTGGGCACACCCCTTATTCCGTCCGCCGGGCTCTATCCTCTGATCTGGCTGTTCATCGCGGTCATCACCTTCACGCTCGCGCTGGAACAGACACGCCTTAAAAAATATCTGCCGGGGCCGGCGCTGGTGATCGTCATCCCCTGCCTGCTCGCCAATCTCGGGGTCATCCCGCGGGCGGCGCCGGAATATGACGTACTTTACGAATTCACGGTGCCGGTCGGTGTTTCGCTGCTCCTACTCAGGGCGGACATAGGCGAAATCGTGAAGAATTCCGGCAGCATGCTCGGCTATTTCTTTATCGGCCTGCTGGCGAGCTACATTGGCATCTTCGTCGCTTTCATGACGTTCGACGTCGGCGATCAGGCGGCGGATCTGGTCGCGGTCATGGCCGCCTATCTGACCGGGAGCACCGTCAACGTCATCGCCACCGCGCAGGCGGTCTCGATGGACCCGACATTCCTCACCGCCGCGATCGCGGGCTGCGCTATCGCGATACCTGCCTATCTCGGCATTGCGACCTACATGATGCGGAGCGAGGCGCTGGGGCGTTTCCTGCGCGCGGCGCCGGGATCGAGCTACCGCCCGCTCGCGCCCGGCACACAACCGGAGGGCGCGTCAACCACGCCCCCCCAACCGAAGCCGCCGCTGGGCGCGCTCGTGGCGATCACCTACGCGCTAGGTGTCTATATCGTGGTTGACGCGCTGATGCGTGCCGTCGGCCACGCCAATCTGACCATCCTGGCAATCACCGTCGTCGCCATTGTGGTGCCCAATGTTTTCAAGGGCATCCGCACCCTGGTGAGCGGGGATCGCGAGATGGGATTGATCGTGATGTTCCTGTTCATCTGCGCGATCGCGGCGCAGATCGACGTCGTCAGCATGGGTTATCAGGGCCTGCAGGTCGTCCTGTTCGCGACGATCGCGCTCGTGGTCCATACCATCGTCCTGCTGATCGGAGGACGCCTGATGCGCGCCGACCCGCATCAACTGTTTCTGGCGTCGCTCTGTGGTGTCGGCGGTCCGCCCTCGGCGGCGGCGGTCGCGGCGGCGCAGGGGCGCGAGGATCTCGTGACGCCGACGATCCTGTGCGGACTGGCGGGCATCATGCTCGGCACGTTCATCGCCGTCGGCAGCTACCAGTTGCTGTCGTGATCGGTCGGCCGCGTCGCCCTTGAAGGAGTGTCCGGGCTGGACGCCCGGTCGTCATTGCAGTCGACAATGCGGGAATTGTCGATAGACCGCCGTCATGAGCGACACCAATCAGACGGCGCGCGGCGATGTCCGCCGCCCGTGCACGACGCCACCCTTGCTCCGGCGTTGTGGCCGACGATGAGCAAGACCTACCGGATCGCGGTCATCCCCGGCGACGGCATCGGCCACGAGGTGATGCCGGAGGGGGTGCGCGCGCTCGAGGCGGCCAGCGCCGCGTTCGGCTTCGGGCTTGCGTTCTCCACCTTCGACTGGAGTTGCGAAACCTATCGCCAGACCGGGCGGATGATGCCCGAGGACGGGCTCGACCGCCTGCGCGACCACGATTCGATCCTGCTCGGTGCGGTCGGCTTCCCCGGCGTGCCCGACCATATTTCGCTATGGGGGCTGCTGATCCCGATCCGGCAGCGGTTTGACCAATATGTGAACCTCCGCCCGGTCCGGCTGCTGCCCAACATCCGCTCGCCGCTCCGTGACAAGGCGGAAGGCGACATTGATTTCTGGGTGGTGCGCGAGAACAGCGAAGGCGAATATTCGCAAATCGGCGGCCGTCTGCGCGCCGGCACCGAAGACGAAGTGGTCGTCCAGCAGGCGATCTTCACCCGCAAGGGCACCGACCGCATCCTGCGTTACGCCTTCGATCTCGCGGAACGGCTCGGGCGCCGGCACGTCACCTCGGCCACCAAATCCAACGGTCTCTACCATTCGATGCCGTTCTGGGATGAGCGTTTCGCGGCGGCGGCGGCCGAACATCCCGCGATCCGCACCGATCAATATCATATCGACATTCTCGCGGCGCGGTTCGTCACAAACCCGGAATGGTTCGACATCGTCGTCGCATCGAACCTGTTCGGCGACATCCTTTCCGATCTTGGGCCGGGACTGACCGGCACGATCGCGGTGGCACCCTCCGCCAATATCAACCCGGAGCGGATTTTCCCCTCGATGTTCGAGCCGGTTCACGGATCGGCGCCGGACATCGCCGGGCAAGGCATCGCCAATCCGATCGGGCAGATCTGGTCGGCCGGGATGATGCTCGAGCATCTGGGCGAGGCGGAGGCGGGACGGGCGCTGATCGACGCGATCGGCGCGACCCTGGCCGATCCCGCCGCCCCGCTCACCCCCGATCTCGGCGGCACCGGCCGCACCGCCGACCTCGGCGCCGCCATCGCCCGCCACATAACAGCGGCGGCATAACCCCACCCAGAATCAGCCGATCTAACCTGCCACGGCGGCGCGGACCCCGTGCCGCTCCACGGATTCGGCAAGGATTTCGAGCGCGGCGGCAACGGCGTGATCGAGCACCGCCTCGCGGCCGAGGTCGCCGAAATGACATTCCCGCGCGGTCCGCCAGCCCCCTCTCGCGACACAGGCGATATAGACGAGGCCAATCTCCTCGCCGCCCTGCCGTGGCCCGCAAAAGCCGGTCAGCGCGATCGCGATGTCGGCGCGGCTGCGGGACAGCGCACCTTCGGCCATGGCGTCGGCCGCCCGCGGATTGACCGCCTCGCACCGTTCGACATCGTCGTGCGCGACGCCGAGCAATTCGCGTTTGGCATCGGCCGAATAGACGACGAAGCCCCGTTCGAGATGCGGCCCCAATGCGGCGTCGCGCGCGAACAACGCCGCCAGCTGGCCGCCGGTGCAGCTTTCGGCGACGGCGAAACGGAGCGTCGAGCCGCGCAGCGCGGCGCGCATCAGGCCCGCCCGGCGCGCGATGTCCGACATGGCCGGCGCCCGCGTCACATCGAGACGCATCGTGCGGACGGGGGGCTTCCGGCCTCGCCCTCCCCCTGAACAGGGTGCCGGTCCGGTTCCTCGTGCGCCGTGGCCCCGGCCGCAAGAAACTCCCCGCTGGGGCCGGTGGCGTTCTCGAAATCCGCGCGCGGCGTCGCCACGGCCCGGCGAGCGGCGGCCGGGATCTGCACGGCGTCATGTTCGGTCGGTGTCACGGAAGCCTCCGCTGCCTGCCTCCCGGCCGGTGCCGGCCGGTACGCTCTGGAACGGCGGACGGGTCGAAAAGTTGCCGCCCGCCGCCATGCCCCATCGAAAACCATGCGGCGCTGTGCGATAATCGCCGGACCGGCCGGACCGGAGAACAGGCGGACGCGGAGACGAGATGTGACCGAAATCAAAACCGAAATGGTCGCGGCGCTGGACGAATTGCTTGAAGCCGAGCGCGCGGGCACCCGCGTCGCGCTCGCCAGCGCGAAGGGCGTCGCGGCGGACAGCGCGCTCGGCGTGCTGATCCACGCCATCCACCACGACGAAGCGCGCTGGTGCGCGATGCTCTCCGGCGAGATCACGCGGCTGGGCGCGACGCCGTCGCCCCGCTGCGGCGCTTTTTTCGGCAAGGCGATGGCGATCGACGATCTCGAGGCGCGCCTGACCTTCCTCAATCGCGGCCAGAACTGGGTGGTCCGCAAGCTCGACGCGCTGATGCCGCTCGCCGTCGATCCGGCGCTGCACGCGCACCTGGCGGACATGCGGGCGAGCCACGTCGACAATATCGAGCGGACCGCACGGACGCTTGCCGCCCTGCCCGACGACTAAAGAAAGCTTTGCCGGCACCCAATTTATTGCACTCGGCCAGCAGCGCAAAATCCTTTGCGTGTTCGCAAGCTGCCGTGCAAAGCGGCGGCAATCGAGTTCGCAGAGGCCGCGCCCTGAAGAAACATCCCGAGTGATCGGGGTGTCCAGCGCGTATGCGAAGAGTACGCCGAAGGTTGAAATGAAAATGACGGCATCGCAATTCCCGGGGGCCGCGCTGACTGCGGAGCAGTGGCGCCTTGTCGAGACGCTAGGCACGTCGCTCACGTCCGATCAGGCGCGCTGGATCAGCGGGTATTTCGCGGGGCTCGACGCGGCGCTGTCGCGCGGCGCCGGCGGTGCGGTTCAGGCGGGCGCGCCGCTCAGTCTGGCGGCACCCGCTGCCGCGGCCCGCTCGCTCACCATCCTCTACGCCACCGAGACCGGCAA
>Ga0182740_1001122_pt1 | contig 19489 bp, 19 predicted proteins | sample eDN5th37CKraftBY_FD_128872 | JGI IMG/M metagenome (GOLD analysis project Ga0182740, IMG submission 128872) | Enriched backyard soil microbial communities from Emeryville, California, USA - eDNA 5th pass 37_C Kraft BY (version 2) (version 2) | ecosystem: Environmental > Terrestrial > Soil >...
CGCCGGACCCGGCGAAAATGCCCATGCGCTGGCCACGGCAGCAGGTGAGAAAGGTATTGAGCGCGCGCACGCCGAGATCCAGCGGCGCGCCGACGCGCTGGCGCGTATGGGCCGCCGGCGGCATCGCGCGAAAGGGATAGGGAACCGGCCCCGCCGGCAGCGGCCCCTTGCCGTCGATCGGCTCGCCCATGGCGTTGAGGACCCGGCCGAGCCAGGCAGGCGACGGCCGCACCGCCGGGGACGGCCCCGCCACGATGGCCCGGCAGCCGCGCCGCACCCCTTCGAGCACCGCGAACGGCAGCAGGAGTGCATTTTTACCGGAGAAGCCGACCACCTCGCAGGGAATGTGGTGCCCCGGTCCAGCCTCGATGATCACTCGCGCGCCGACCGACATGGCATGGACCGGCCCCGCCACCTCGACCATGAGGCCGCGCACGCCCTGGACGCGGCCATAAACCTCCGCGCTGTCCAGTTCCTCGATCTGTTCCGCGAGCGTTTTCACGAATATTGCTCCGAAGCGCCGCTTTCGGCGCGAATTCGGCCCTGTTCCTTAACCCTGTGTTTACCCGCGCCGTTAATGATTGCCTCACCGTCTTTGGAAAGGACTTGCTCACTCTTGACTTGAGCAGGTTCCGACCGGAGCCGGTCACGGACATCTCTACGGTCCGGGGGCTGACAAGAACCGGAGAGCAGAACCGACGCAGTTCAAGAGCTTATGGCGATTCGAACGAATTTGCCCAGCAAGTGCTTGCATGCGGGAATCAGGTTTTGTTAACCATTCGCGTACAGGATTTCCCGAATCAGTGCCCGTGCGTTGGAAAGGGCCGCCGTTGCGGCGTGCCGACCTGAGCCCCTGCGGCGAGGAGAGGGACTGGCATGCGCGTATTGCTGATCGAGGACGATAGCGCGGTGGCGCAGTCTATCGAATTGATGCTCAAATCCGAGAGCTTCAACGTCTATACGACGGATCTCGGGGAGGAAGGCGTCGATCTCGGTAAACTGTATGATTACGACATCATCCTTCTGGATCTGAACCTGCCGGACATGTCCGGCTACGAGGTGCTGCGCCATCTGCGCGTCTCGAAGGTGAAAACCCCCATTCTGATCCTCTCCGGCCTCGCCGGCATCGAGGACAAGGTCAAGGGCCTCGGCTTCGGCGCCGACGACTACCTGACCAAGCCGTTCCACAAGGACGAGCTGATCGCCCGCATCCACGCGATCGTGCGCCGGTCCAAGGGCCATGCCCAGTCCGTGATCAACACCGCCGACCTGGTGGTGAATCTCGACACCAAGACCGTGGAGGTCAGCGGGTCGCGGGTCCACCTGACGGGCAAGGAATACCAGATGCTGGAGCTGCTTTCGCTCCGCAAGGGCACCACCCTGACCAAGGAGATGTTCCTCAACCATCTCTATGGCGGCATGGACGAGCCGGAACTCAAGATCATCGACGTGTTCATCTGCAAGCTGCGCAAGAAGCTCGCCAACGCCTCCCAGGGCCGCAACTATATCGAGACGGTCTGGGGCCGCGGCTATGTGCTGCGCGAGCCGAACAGCGACGAAGAGCGCATTCCGGCCTGACCGGCCGGGGGCGCCCTCAAAATAGCCGGCCCTCCGGCGACACCGGAAAGACCCCGCCCCTGGCGGGGTCTTTTCGTTGCACGGGCCCTGCCGGGAAAAGCCGGCCGATGCCAGGAAAAACTCGCCTTTTGTTTCGCCCCGTTTTCCGGCGCGCGGCCTGTACCCACTGCGCGCGAAACCGCTATAGTGGGCGCGAAGCCGTAAGCAACCGGCCATCAACCGTTCCCCGGGGGAGGACTATCTTGAAACGCCACCTGCTCGCCGCCCTGTCCGCGCTGGCGCTCGCCGTCGCCATCCAGCCCGCCTCCGCGCAGGAGAAGGACTGGAACAAGCTCGTTGAAGCCGCCAAGAAGGAAGGCACGCTCACGGTCTATCATTCCCAGCTCGGCGCGCCGCACTGGAAGAAGGTCGTCGATGCCTTCAAGGCCAAATACGGCATCGACGTGAAGGAATTCGACGCCCGCGCCAGCGAGATCAGCGAGCGCATCCGCGTCGAACAGACCTCCAGCCGCTTCATCGGCGACGTCGAATTCCACGGCCTGTCCACCATCGTGGACCAGATGAACACCGGCTTCCTCGACGATATCGGCGAGATTCCCAACGCCAAGAACGTGCGCAGCGACGTGCCGCCCGGCCATGCCAAGGCCGTGCCCGCCTGGCTGCAATTCACCTGCCTGCTCGTCAACACCAACCTCGTGAAGCCCGCCGACGAGCCGAAGACCTACAAGGACATTCTCGACCCGAAATGGAAGGGCAAGCTGCTCTCCGACGAAACCCGCGCCATCGGCAGCGGACAGACCATGTTCGCCGTGACCTATCAGAAGTATGGAGCGGACTTCGCCAAGCAGTTGCGGGAGCAGAATCTGGTGTTCGACCGCGATCTCCAGCAAGCCTCGCGCCGGGTCGCCCGCGGCGAATATCCGATCTTCCTTCAGCAGATCATCGCTTTCGCCGCGCCCTTGAAGGGGCTGCCGGTGAAAGTCATCATTCCCGAGGAAGGCTGCCCCGTGACGCCGATCCAGGGCGCCGTGCTGAAGGGCGCGCCGCATCCGAACGCCGCGCGTCTGTTCATCAACCACTTCCTCGACATGCAGTCGCAGGTGACCTACGCGGAAGCCTGGATGGGCACGGTGGTGAACGGCGTCGCGGAAAAGCTGACGGATGCCGATGCCAAGCGTTACGCCCAGGCCAAGATCATGGGCTACATCAGCTATGACATCCGCGACGCGATGCTCAAGGCGGCCAAGGATACGTTCCAGTAAACTGACACGTTTCAGTAAAAACTGATACGTAGACCGCACACGCGGGAGGCCGGCCACCGGCCTCCCGTCAATCAAACGGCCGTCAGGCCGGAAACAACATCGGGGAGGATAGGATGCGGACAGTCCGTTGCGCGCTGGCTGCTGCCGTGATGACGATCGGAATCGCCTTCGCAGTTCCCGCACACGCCCAAAGCCGGACCTGGGACGACATCGTCGCTGCCGCAAAGAAGGAAGGCAGCGTCACCATCTATCACGCCAATCTCGGCGCGCCGCACTGGAAGAAGGCCGTCGCGGCCTTCAAGGCCAGATACGGCATCGACGTGAAGGAGTTCGATGCCCGCGCCAGCGAGATGTCGGAGCGCATCCGCACCGAGCAGGAGTCCGGCCGCTTCATCGCGGACCTCGAACTGCACGGCTACACCACCGTTCTCGACCAGATGAAGACGAACTATGTCGCGGAACTCGGCGACATTCCCAATGCCGTCAACCTGCGCGACGACGTGCCCCGCATTCCGGATCGCGGCGTTCCGGTCTGGGTGCAGCATAGCTGCCTGCTGGTGAACACCAATCTGGTGAAGCCCGCGGACGAGCCGAAAAGCTATGCCGAACTCACCGACCCCAAGTGGAAGGGCCGGATGATGTCCGACGAGATGCGCGCCATCGGCGGCGGCAACACCTTCTTCGGCGTCGTCGGCAACAAGCTCGGGCTCGACTATATGCGCAAGCTCAAGGCGCAGGACCTGCTGTTCGACCGCGACCTTCAGCAAAGCTCGCGCCGCATCGCCCGCGGCGAGCGCGCTCTGCTGCTCCAGCAGATCGTCGCTTTCGCCTCCGCTCTGAAGGGGCTGCCGGTCAAGGTCGTCGTGCCGGACGAAGGCTGCCCCGGCACGCCGATCCAGGGCGCGATCCTGCGCGGCGCGCCACACCCCAACGCGGCGCGGGTCTTCATCAACCACTTCCTCGACATGGAAACCCAGGTCACCTATGGGGAGGCGTGGATGGGCACCGTCATCAAGGGCGTGGCCGCGCGGCTGACGGACCCGGACGCCAAGCGGTTCGCCGACATCAAGACCTATGGCTATGTGACGCCGGAAATCCGCGAGTGGTCCTTCAAGCAGGCCGCCGAGATGTTCAAGTGACGTCAGCTTAAGTAATGGCAGACGCCGGCTCATGCTGCATGGCGATACATGATCGAACATAGCCCCGGGCGCGTTGCCCGGGGCCATGTGAGACAGGCGGCTTCTGCAAACAGAAGACTTTTCAGTCCGCCATGCCCAGCGTCAGCCCGCCGTCGATGACGATCTGCTGGCCGGTGATGTAGCGCGAGGCCGGCGACGCGAGGAACAGGGCGAGGCCCTGGATATCCTGCGGCTGGCCGATGCGATGCATCGGCGAATAGCGGCCGAAGAAATCCTGTGTCGCAGGGTCCTTGAGGCGGCCGTTGGCGATATTGGTCGCGAACGGACCCGGCGCCATGGCGTTGACGAGAATGCCATGGCGGGCCAGTTCCAGCGCCGCCTGACGGACGAGCTGCGGCAGGCCGGCTTTCGAGAACACATAGGTCGCCGACACATGCACCTCGGGCATCACCGTCGACACCGATGACGTCACGATGATGCGGCCGCCGCCCGCTGCCTTCATGTGCGGCACGGCTGCCTGGACCGTGGCGAAGACGGACAGATAATTCGTCCGCACGACGCGGTCGATATCCTCGTCTTTCATTTCCTCGATGGTCCGCGCCGTGTCCCGGCTGCGGTCGGGCTGGAGAAAGCCCGGCCCGCCGGAAATGCCGGCATTGGCGAAGACGACATCGAGACGCCCCTCGGCGTCCGCCACTTCGGAGAACACCGCACGCAGGGCGGGCCGGTCGGTCACGTCCACGGTCACGCCGCGCACGTTGCCGTATCCGCTCAGAGCGGAGACCGCCTGCTGCAAGGTGTCGGGATTGCGATCCATCAGGATGACGTGGGCGCCATTGGCCGCCATCGCCTCGGCGCATGCATAGCCGATGCCGCTTGCGCCGCCAGTGACAACGGTGATCCGGCCCGCCACGTCGAACAATTCCGCGGTTTTCATATGTCCTCCCGATGCCATCGTTGCGCGGGGATCAGCCGCCGGCTTTTCCGATCACGGACAGGCGGCCGGCGCGTTCCGCGGCGCCGGCCCATGATGAGCGCCCGGCGGCCGGCTGGTAAAGGGCATAGCTCTCAGGCGTCGGCCGCCACGCGTCGGACAGGCCGACCACCGTTTCCGCCGCGCCGAGCTGGAGAAACCCGTCAGGCTCCGCAACCGCCGCAAGGCGCTGCAACACGTCCTGTTTGGTCGGCATGTCGAAATAAATCAGGACGTTGCGGCAGAAGATCACATCGAACCTGCCCAGCGGCGTCAGACTGTCGAGCAGGTTATGCTGCTGGAAACGCACCATGTTGCGGATCAGCGGGGAGATGCGCCAGCGCTCGCCCTCCTGCGTGAAATATTTGATCAGCAACAGGATCGGCAGGCCGCGCTGAACCTCGAACTGGCTGTAGGCGCCTTCGCGCGCGCGGGAGAGCGCGTCCGCGGACAGATCCGTCGCCAGAATATCGATCCGCCAGCCGCGCAGCGCCACATCCATTTCCCTCAGCGCCATCGCGAGGGAGTAAGCCTCCTGCCCGGTCGAGCAGGCCGCGCACCAGATGCGGATATGGCGCCGCGATGCGCGCGCGGCGAGCAAGGCCGGAAGCACGGTTTCCCGGAAAAGCTGGAACGGCGTGCGGTCGCGGTAGAACAGCGTTTCTCGGGTCGTCATGGCCTCCACGACCTCCGTGACCAGAGCTTCGCTGTCCTTCCGCCGCAGTCGGGATATCAGCGTTTCCAGCGTATCGAAGCCGGCCTTGCGCGCGACCGGCATCAGCCGGCTCTCGGCCAGATACCGCTTCTCCGGCGACAACGCGAGGCCGGAGCGCTCCTTGAGCAGCCGTCGCAGAAAGTCGAAATCCATCGGCATCATGTCGCGGACCTTCCGAACAGCGTCCGCAGCCGCGATGCCATGGCATTGGCACCGACGAGTTCCGAACAGGCCCCTGTCCGGGCCGTCGCGCCCGGCATGCCCCAGACGACGCTCGACGCCTCATCCTGGGCGATGACGCTGCCGCCGGCCTCCACGATCCGCGTGGCGCCCCGCGCGCCGTCCACGCCCATGCCCGTCAGCACCGCTGCCAGCACCGCTCTTCCCCATGCCGTGGCGGCGGATTCGAACAGGATATCCACCGCCGGCCTGCAATGGTGCAGCGGCGGGCCGTCATCGAGCACCGCGACGGGTTCCCCGCCACGACGTTCGACCCGCAGATGGTGGCCGCCGGGAGCGACATAGGTTCGTCCGGCCCGGATCGGCTCGCCTTGCACGGCTTCCGCCGCAGGCCGCCCAGAGACTCGCGTCAGATGTTCCGCCAGCACGGAGGTGAACGGCGACGGCATATGCTGGACGAGCACGACCGGCACATGGTCGATCACCGGCCCGAGTCCGGCGAACAGTTGCGCCAGCAACTGCGGCCCCCCCGTCGAGGCGCCCAGCAGCAGCACATGGGGGGTGAAAGGCGACATCGGCCGGAGCCGGATCGTCTCTAGGTTTCTCGCATGGGGCCGCCGGCCCGCCGCCGGATGAAAGACAGGCCGGAGCATCTCTCCGGACTCTTGCCGGACGGCAGCTTGCGCCCATCGCGGCTGGGGCGCTGAAAGCCCGCGGCGGGCGCTGCCCAGTTCGCGGACTTTCCGCACGAGATCGTGCCTGAAATCAATCCCTTCAGCGAGCGCATCCCGAGCATTCGGCTTGGCGATATAATCGGCGGCGCCCCGCATCAGCGCCTGGATGCTGGCGTCCGCATGGCGGCGCGTGAGCGCCGAAACCATGATGATCGCAACCCCCGGCCGCTTCTCCAGCAGCAGCGGCAGCGCGGAGATGCCGTCCATTTCCGGCATCTCGACATCGAGCAGCACGACATCCGGCGCCGCCCGGACGATCTCTTCCACAGCCGCCTGACCATTCCGGACGACCGCCGCGACGCGCATGTCGGGCTCCGCCGCAATCCAGCCGCTGAGCAGCGCACGGACGAAGGCCGAGTCGTCGACAATCATGACCCGAAGCGGAGTCTGTCCGCCGGGCGAGGTCATGATCACGGAGCGGGCGTGGGTTTCACTCATCGCAGCAATGCCGGTGCTCCAGGCCCGCAGCATACGGGCGGCAACTCACCTAGATCAGGCCGATCTCCTGGAACTTGGCCTCGATAATCTCCTTGTCGAACGGCTTCATGATGTATTCGTCCGCACCCGCGTGCATGGCGCGGGCGATATGGGCGACATCGTTTTCGGTCGTGCAGAACACAACCTTCGGTACGTTTCCGTTCGGCATGCGCCGCAGGGCTCGCAGGAATTCATAGCCATCCACATTCGGCATGTTCCAGTCGAGCAGGATGGCGTCGGGCATGCTCATGCGGCAGGCTTCTATGGCCTGCTGACCATCCTCCGCCTCGGCCACGTCGAAGCCGAGCCCTTCAAGGATGCGTCGGGCCACCTTCCGGATGACATTCGAATCATCGACCACCAGAGCCGTTTTCATCTCAATCCCTCCGCTCCTCATTCGTCTGCCGGCGCCGCGGCGCCCGTCCGTTCTTCGCTGGCGATAGCGCCTGTCTTCAGGATCCGATCCACATCAAGCACCAGCAGAAGCTCGTCCTCGACCTTGCAAACGCCGGCGGATACCCGCCTCAGCGGTTCGTCGAGATTGACAGGGTTTTCCTGAATATCTTCCGTCGCGAGGCGGCGCACCTCGTCCAGCGCATCGACCATCAGCCCATAGGAATCTCCGCCCTCGTCCACACCGATCGCAAGCGCGCCGTCCGCATATGCCGGCATCGCGAAATGGCTGCGCAGATCGATCATGGTCACGATGCGCCCGCGGAGATTGAGAACGCCGGCGATATCCTTGCCCGCAGCCGGGACCGGCGTGATCGCCTGGGGAGAAAACACCTCGCGGGCACGCGCAATCGGAATGCCGACAAGCTGGCCGCCGATGCGGGCCGTCACGAACTCCCGTTCCGGCCCGCTCATGCCGCATGCTCCCCGGCGGTCTGTTCTTTCAGGGCGGCGATCAGGCCGCTGCGATCGAACTTCGCGACGAAATCATCGAAACCCGCTTCGCGGCCGCGCCGGACGATATCCTCGGAGATGCGCGCTGAAAGACCGATGAAAGACAGATGCGCCGTCGCCGCAGCGCCGCGCAACGCCGCGCAGAGCTGGAAGCCATCCATGCCCGGCATCTCGGTGTCGGCAATGACGACATCCAGCCGGCTGCCGCGTCCGATCAGATCGAGCGCCCCGGCCGCCGAAGACGCCACGACGACCTCGAAGCCGGCAGCCTGGATCACGGGCTTGAGCATGTCGCGGAAAAAGGCCGCGTCATCGACCAGCAGAACCTGCGGGCGGGTCGCGGCGGAACCCGCCGCCTTCGCGCACCAGTCGGGGAACACGGACTGAAAATGATGCCCGATATCGAGAATGTCGGTCGCGCAGCCCGCAACGATGGCGGATCCGACAGTGCCGGGCTGCGAAGCCGCGATTTCGATATCAAGCCGGTCCTCCACGATGTCCACGATCTCGTCGATCATCAGGCCCAGAGCCTTGTCGCCATCGGCAAACATCAGGACCGGCTGGAGGCCGCTGCCGCGCAACGCGACATGCTCGTTCGCGGCACGCACAGGGACAAGGCGATCACGGTGCCGGAGCAGCCAGCCGGATTCCGCCGGCTCAAGCTGTGAAACGTCGATTTCTTCCAGTCGCGCCACAAGCGAGACCGGCACTGCCTTGATCTGTCCGGGACCGGCCCTGAACAGCAGCAGCGATTCACGGCTGCGTCCGCCGTCGTCATGATCGGCCGCACCCGCCGCCGGCATTGCATTCTGGGCCTTGCTGGTCACGCCCAGCACGCGCGCCGCGTTGTTCGGATCAATGATCATGATCACCGCGCCGTCACCCAGGATCGTCATTCCCGAGAAAGCATGAATATGCCGCAGCCGGCGAGACACCGGCTTCACCACGATCTCAGCAGTCTGCACCACGTCGTCCACGATGATTCCGAAACTGTCCTGGCCGGACTGCATCACCACGATCAGGTCGCTGCCGTGGCTTTCACCGGCATCCTGTCCCAGCAGTTCACTCAGAGGCAGCAGGGGCAGCAGCTTGTTCTCCACCCGCAGAACGCCGGCCGAGCGAAGCCGCTCGATGCGCTGGTCGCCCTTCTCCCGCACGCGGATCAGTTCGCGCACCGCGACCTGGGGCACGGCATAGCGCCCGCCCGCACCCGAGACGATCAGCGCCGGCATGATCGCGAGGGTGAGCGGAATCTTGATAACGATGCTCGTGCCGCGCGCAGCGACGGACCTGACGTCGATGGTGCCGCCGATACGGTCTATATTGTTGCGCACCACATCCATGCCGACACCGCGACCGGAGAGATGCGTCACCTGCGATGCCGTGGAAAATCCGGCCGCGAAGATGAAGCTGTGGACCTGTGCATCCGACAGCGCGGAAAGGTCGTCCTCGCTCGCAAAGCCGCCCGCCAGCACCCGCGCCCGTATCCGCCCCGCGTCGAGCCCGCGCCCGTCGTCGCTGATCTCAATGACGATCTGGCCGCCTTCGTGATAGGCCGAAAGCCGGATGATGCCGCATTCCGGCTTGCCTGCGGCAACACGTTCCGCAGGAAGCTCGATGCCGTGATCCGCCGAATTGCGCACCATGTGCAGAAGCGGGTCGCGGATCACGTCGAGAACCTGGCGATCCAGTTCGGTGTCGCCGCCCTGCATCTCCAGCTCGATATGCTTGCCCAGTTCCGTGGAAAGGTCGCGCACGATGCGCGGCAGCTTCTGCCAGGCCGTGCTGATCGGCTGCATCCGGGTTTTCATGATGCCGTCCTGCAAAGCGGCGGTCGCATTGGACAACTGCTGCAAGGGCGACCTGAATTCCGAGATGCCGTGGCGGGCGTCGATTTCCAGAAGCTGGTTCCGGGTCAGCACCAGTTCGGACACCATCGTCATCAGATGTTCGAGCGTGTCGAGCTGAACCCGGATGGATCGCTTGACCTGATCGGCGGATGCCTTGTCCGGCGCATCGCGGTCCGCGACGGCGGGTGCGGGCGGCGCGAGGTCCGCGGGTTGCCGCTCCTGGGCGGCGCGCGGCACGGAAGATCTTGGTGCAGAAGATCTTGGCGCGGAAGATCTTGGCGCCGGTCCCGGCGTCTCCCTGAACGCCCGTTCCAGTTCATCGAGCGTAGCCTCGCCGGGGCGCAGCGGACGTTCGAGCACCTGATAGACCAGCGTGCCGGCGCTGGTGGCGGCACGCGCCGGGGCCGCCGGGGCCGCGCCGTCCTCGGCGACCATGGCATGCAGGCGGGAGATCAGATCGTCGTCATCGCCCGCCGGCTCGGCCTTATTGCGCTCAAGCTCTTCCAGCAGATCCTTCACGCGGTCGAGTGTCGCCAGAACCAGCGAGACGGCATCGGCGCGAACCGGCATGCCGTTGCGGAAGCGGTCCATCAGCGCTTCCGCCGCATGGGTCAGCGCCTCCAGCCGCGGCAGATTGAGAAAGCCGCAGGTCCCCTTGATGGTGTGAACGAGCCGGAAGATGTTGCCCAGAATGGCAGCATTGTTCGGTTCCTGTTCGAAGCGGACGAGTTCGACATCGACAGTGTCGAGATTCTCGCTCGTCTCCGTCAGGAATTCCCGGAGCAGGTCGTCCATGACGCTCAACGCCTTCACGCAACACAACATGCGCGAAAGCCGCCGGCCGCGCGACCGGCAGTATTCATCCGTAAGGGTTTAATTTGTGTTGCCGGTCCGGCCCGTTAACGCGCCGTTAAGGCTGCGCGGCCGCGCCAGCTTTCACACCGCCTTGACGACGATGCCCCCGTCCTCGGAAGCGATCGACACGGCCAGCCCGCAGGTGCGCGCCAGCAGGCCGGTATAATAGGGCTGGATGGCATGGGCATCGACCACGCCATTCTCCGGCGCGGCATCCAGCAGCGCCGGAATGGCCTGCGGCACGCGGGCGATCGTGCCGGTCGCGCCGATGCGGAAGGCCATCGCGTCGCCCTCCCCGACGGGGTCCACCGTCATCACCCCGCCGCGCGGGATCGCCTGCCCGGCGAGCACCATCATGTTCAGCAGCAGCTTCACGCGGTTCTTGTCGAGGAAGGCGCGGGGCACGTTCCAGACCACCCTGGTCTTCTCGTCCTCGAACTGGCCGCGGGCGACCTTCTCCGCATCGCCGAGATCGATCTGCGCGCCGGCGGAGCCGGCGGCCCCGAAAGCCAGCCGGCAGAACTGCAAGCGGGCGGAGGCCGTCCGCGCGCTCTTGCGGATCAGATCGAGGGCGAATTCGCGGGTTTCCTCGTCGCTGTCCTTGTCGTCCAGAACCTCGATGCCGTTGACGACGGCCCCGGTCGGGCTGATGAGGTCATGGCACACGCGCGAGCACAGCAGGGCCGCGAGGTCGAGGTCGCCAAGAGTGACAGTCTGTGTGACAGTCTCAGTCACGGTCTCCGCCATTGTTCGCTCCACTGGATGAATTCGGCTGAGGAAATGACCACGGCAAGCGTGGCGCGCCGCACGAATCGGCTGTTCTGCACATCCCTGCGGGGATACAAGCGGACAGCCCCGATGCCAAGACGGGACCGGATCGCCCGAACCGAGCGGGCGCGGAGGAGAGACAGACGTGAGGCGGCCCTGGTCTTCGGCTTCGGAAGGTGCCCGCCTGCGTGACGAGCTGGTCACCATCGCCTCGGGGGCGGCGGCCGCCATCATGGCCGTCCGCGCGGGCAATCTCGGCGTTCATCTTAAGGCCGACCACTCCCCCGTCACCGCCGCCGACATCGCCGCCGAAGCCGTCATCCTGAGGGGTCTGGCCGGCGTGCTCCCCGCCCTGCCGGTGATTTCCGAGGAATCCGCCGCGCCGCCGCGCCTTGATGGAAGCCGGGCTTTCGTGCTGGTCGACCCGCTCGACGGCACCCGCGATTTCATCAGCGGCTCGGACGAATTCACCGTGAATATCGCGGTGGTGGCGGACGGCGCGCCGGTGCTCGGCGTCATCGCCGCGCCGGCCCAGGGCCTCGTCTTCACCGGCCTTGCCGGCTTCGGCGCGGAGCGGATGGCCCTGCCGCCGGGCGCGCCGGTGGCCGCCGCGACCGACCGCACCTCCATCGCCACCCGGACGGCGCCCCCGGACGGGCCGGTCGCGCTGGTCAGCCGGTTCCACCGCGACCCCGCGACGGATGCCTGGCTGGACGGGTATGCCGGCCTCGTCAGGCTGCCCTGCGGCTCGTCTCTGAAATTCTGCCGGATCGCGGAAGGTCTGGCGGACGTCTATCCACGGCTGAGCCCAACCTCGGAATGGGACATCGCCGCCGGCCATGCGGTGCTGGCCGCCGCCGGCGGCGCCATGACCGCGCCGGACGGCACGCCCCTTCGCTACGGCGGCACCGATGGCCGCTTTCCCGTGCCGGGATTTCTCGCCGCCGCGGACCGGACCCGGTGGCTCTGAGCTTCAGGGCGACAGGGTTTTCATGACAGCCGGCCAGGCCCGGCCCGCATCGTCGAGGACGCCGGCGGGGATTTTCAGGAAGCGTTGTCGATTGGCGTCGGTGGAGAAAAGGTAAAGGCGCTGCCGGTGCACCGCCCACAGGCGCGGGTCGCCGGCGACCGGAAATCCATCTCCCAGCGCGACCGGATCATAGCCTCCGAAGCCGGGCCGATAGACATCAGGATCACGGACGAAAGCCGCCCGGTTGCCGGGGTTGAGGAACCGCCATGCGATGCCCTCCAGCACATATTCATGCTCGCGCCGCCCCTCCAACGCCGCGCCCTCGGTAAAGAAGGCAACGGGATCGAAGCCGCTCAGCGCGAGCCCGCTGGTGCGGTCCGTCACCACCAGTTCCGTGGTGGCTGCGCGCGTCAGGGCCCCGGCAGAGGCCCAGACCACCGCGACGGCGGCGGCCAGCCCCGCTGCGCGGCGCAGGACCCCGCCCCCGCGACGCCGCGCTAAAGTCACAGTCTTCAACACATCATCAACCCGAATCAGCCTGACTCTGGGGCGGCTGATCCAACTTCGCAGGAATCAGTCCCATCGTTTTTATTTGAGCATGATCCTACCGGAAAACCGGTGTCCAATTTTCGGGATCATGCTCCAGGCCGCCGGCACGACCCGCATGGTCGCACCGGCGGACCATGGGCCAAGGAGTTTCCGGATGCGCTTTCTTTTGCGGACTGTCTTGCTGACGCTGACGATGACAGGTCTGGTGACGGCCCTGGGCGCCGCGCTCGCGACGGCTCAGCAGCGGGCCGCGCCCCCACCCGCGCGCTTTTCCAACAACGAGATTCTCAACCAGGGCCACCAGTTCTTCGGCTCCCTGTCCCGGGGGCTGGCCAGCGTAGTCGAAAAGGCGACCAGCCAGTGGGGCCAGCCCAACGGCTATATTCTCGGCCAGGAGGGGTCCGGAGCTTTCATCGCCGGTCTGCGCTACGGCGAGGGCGTGCTCTACACCAAGAATGCCGGCGACCTGAAGGTGTTCTGGCAGGGGCCTTCGCTCGGCTTCGACTGGGGCGGCGACGGCGCCCGCACCATGATGCTGGTCTACAACCTGCCCGCCACCGGCGCGGTCTATCAGCGCTTCGGCGGCATCGACGGCTCCGCCTATCTGGTGGGCGGTTTCGGCATGACCGCGCTCACGGCCAACAACATCGTCATCGTGCCGATCCGCTCCGGCGTCGGATTGCGCCTGGGCGCAAGCATCGGCTATCTGAAATTCACCCCGCAATCGACCTGGAATCCCTTCTGAGGCCGGCGCCGCGCTGGCTCTCGCCCTCCGGTCGTGGCATTCTTGAAGCTGGTATCGTCCGCGCTCCGGCCACGCATCGCCGGACCGGGCGCGAACGGGTTCGGGCTGCGCTGGCAGCCCGCGAGCAAGGCACCGGCTGATGATCGAACCGGCGATGTATTTCACGATCGGCGTGCTCATCGCCCTGCTGTTCACCATCGCCCTGATTCCGCTCGTCCATAATCGGGCCGAGCGTCTCACGATCAAGCGGCTGGAAGCCGCCGTTCCGGTTTCCCTGGCCGAAATTCAGGCAGACAAGGACCAGCTTCGCGCGGATTTCGCGATGACCGCCCGCCGGCTGGAAACAACCATCGAGCAGCTTCGCGCCAACACCGCCATCCAGATGGCCGAGATCGGCCGCAAGACCGAGGGCATCGCCCGTCTCAAAGCGGAACTGGACGAGAAAACCGCGGCCCTCGACGCGACGGACGCGCGCGCGCAAGCCCTCGATACGCAAGCCAGGACGGCCGAGGATGAACTTGCCCGGCGGCACGCGGCACTTGATGAAGCCGAACAGCGGTTTGCGATACGGGAAGCTGAGCTGGCGAGCCGCTCCGCCAGCCTGAACGACCAGTCCCGTTCCAGCGAAAGTCACCGGGTGGAAGTGCTGGCGCTCCAGACCCAGGTGGAGGCGCTCAAGAGCCGGCTCGACCAGACCGAGCGGGAAGCCAGGGACGCCTCCGCGCGGCTGAAGGCCGAAAGCATCCGCGCCGAGGACGCCATACACCAGCTCGCCGGCATGACCGGCAAGGTCGACGAGGCCGAGCGGCAGGCCGCCGAGACCTGGAATCTTCTGCGACGCCACAACAGTGAGGCCGATCAGGTCCGCGCGCGCATTCAGGAGCTTGAAGCCCGCCTCGCCGAGCAGGGCCGCCTCCTCGTCCAGAAGGATCATGAACTGGCCCGCCTCGGAGCGGACTCCTCCGCCGGCCGGAGCACTTCCGCCTCCATCGTTCCGGAAGGCTTCGGAGGTCAGATCGGCGCGATCGCCGCCGAGATTGCGCAACTGACGGCCCTGCTCGAAGGACCGGATTCACCGATTCTCGCCAGGCTGTCGAGCGCTCCGCCGCCCGCGGCGAACGACGCCGCCACGAACCGCCTGCTGGCCGATCTGGGCATGACATCCGACAGCCCCATGCTCGCGGATCGGATTCGCCTCCTTCAGCACCGCGCCGCCAAGGCCGCTGCCGGCGCGGATGCGAACAGAACCGCCGGTGTGGCTTGACACTGTTTCGACCGCTCCCCTATTAGGTGCCATCCACGGTGCGGGCGCTTAGCTCAGCGGGAGAGCGTTCCCTTCACACGGGAGAGGTCATAGGTTCAATCCCTATAGCGCCCACCATGGTTTTGCCCTTGAAATAAGGGCCTGTTGCTCACTCCCCGCAAATTCCCGACTGGCACGATCTGGCAGAACAGAACCGGAAACCGGCTGGGTCGGTCGTGGAGAATCCGTGGACTTTGTTCACGCCCCGTTCGGCGGCATATCCGCCCCATGCCCCGCTCCACCCGATCCCGCTATCCGAACCCGCTCCGCAGCAAGCCCCTGCCGCCCGTTGGCGAAGGCTCCAAGCCGTCACGGCCGCGCAGCATGTCTGCGGCACCTCCCGGCGGTGACGAGGCGTGGTGGGCGTCTCTGGGCTGCGGAGAGCCCAAGCCCAAGCGGCCGCCGTTGACCCGCGACATAGACGGGGGTCACGAGGGGTCCTTGTCGAGGCCCTCCTTGATCAAGGCAATGATTGCCGCCGTGCGGTTGGGCATCCCCTCTTGCCTGCAATAGGCATCAATGCGCGCCACCAATTCCGGTGGGAGCCGGATAGCCGCGACGATTTTTTAGCGGAACTCTTTGCGGTGTTTTATCAGGTAGGTTTGGTTGGTGTTAAACTCGAGCCTCATTTGTCTCGACAGTGGTCGCACTTAGACGAGCCTCTTCTGTCAAAAGGGCAGATTAGACCATCCTCGATGATCGACACTCACAAAACGTTCTGGGGCGCCCTCGGGATTTCAAAGAAAGATCGATGAGGACAAGCCCGCGCTAGCTGATTCCCAGAACGCAGAAAAAGCCCCCGCTCATGCGGGAGCTTTATGCTTATGCCTCCGCGGTCCCGCCCACGCCCGTTTCACTACCTCCCGACCGAACGAGCGAGCCCCGAACTTCGGCAATTCGCTTATGGATGTAATCCCGCTCCAGGTCGGTCAGGGGTGTTGCGAGCAGACGGCAATAGCGATCCAGGTTTCTCTGGGCCGCAGCAACTGATGCGGTTCGGAAATCCTCCACAGCTGCCCCCCTCAAGCCGCCGCGCGTTGGGGCACTCTGGGGCGGGACGCGCTTCGGCTGGGCGGAGGGTCCGGCGGGTCATCCAGCTTGCTCAGGGCGCCCAGAATATCCCGGACGCGGGCCTGCACTCCACGGAACTGGCGAAGAGCCGGGGCCGACTCTACCGCGGAGGCATCTGACGCCCACTCTGCGAGGATTGCCCGCTTCTGGGCCTTGGAAAGGCGCCGATCCGCCAGGACCTCTTCCGGGTGTTGATAGACAGGGCCAATGGTCGCAAACGGCGTTCGAGATCCGCTAAAACTACCATTCAGCTGTGTCATTGCTGTCCTCCATGCTCCTTTCTGTTTTCGGACGATCAGCGATTTAGGAAGGACCGCACGGGTTTCAAGGGGGCTCAGCACGCCACCTCTCCGGCAGCCGGCACGACCTCAAGCCGGGGAGGCCCTACGCCCTACTCCGGCTCCGCCCGGATCGCTGCAAGTGCACCAGGCCCCAGCGCCGCCTCAAGCACGGCATCGACCTGTGGGAGATACGACTCCCACATCGGGCGTCCTTCGAACTTGGTGTTCTCCGGGAGTCCCTTCGAACTACAGAGTGCTCTTGCCGCTCTCTCGCGGGCTGTCTGGATGCGTTTTGCCATGAACCGAGGATGCCACGCCCCAGAACGCAAAAAAGCCCCACCACCCGTGAGGGCGGCGGGCAAGTCTGGGAACGTTGGCGGGAGTCAGACGGCCGCTGTAGAGGTTCGCGGGCAAGCTGCCTATGCCGGTTTAGAGGAACAGACTGGCCTCCATCACGTTTTCGAGCGGGGCTTCGGAGGACACCAAATGACCGATCAGCATCCCCGCCAAACGCTGGCCGAAGAGGAAGAGCACGTTCTTCGCTGTTTGGGCGCGGCTGTCATAATGCAGTGGAACGCGCTGCCCCGTGACTTACAGAAGGAGTTGTTCGATAGCGCCAGTTCAATGGGATCGCTTTTGCTTACGGAAGAACTACGCGGACAGATTGCCCGATTTCTTCATAAGCATAAGGATGGCGACGGGGCGGCGAGTTAGAAGCGCGGCCCTATCAACGCCGTCGGAGGATGCCTTTCAGAATTTCTTTTGCCGATTATGACACTATGAGAAATATATAAATTCGCGCATTGCATCCAATGCATTCGTCGCCATCTATGGAGGAGCAGGGAATATACTTTCCTCGCTGTTTGAAAGGTCATCTAATGACTGACAAGTCCTCAGCCGAAAAGAATAACGATCAAACGAAGGCCGCTTCGGATAATGCGCCGTCGCCCCAGCAGAAACAGGGCGACAACAAGGATGCCGGAAAGCCGGCATCTGAACAGCAGAAGTAACCCACCAATCGTTCATTCGCAGGGGCTTGGTTTTCCGAGCCTCTGCGGATGCAATTCCTCACGTCGCCTCATCTTGCCCCGCCCCCGTAGTCTCGCCTCGATCAACCGGTCCAATCGGTATCGGGCCTTGCCCGGGGCAAAGTTCGAGGGATCGAAAGCGAAGTGATTACAGTCCAAGGGTCGCAGCCTTGCTTTGAACACAACCGCCTGCTATGTTCGCATTGTCGATCTTGCTGACGAACTTTGTTTTCAGCGCTTAGCGCTTCTGACGATCTTCTTTCTCAAAATCGAAGTCACCCCGCGTCCGGCACCGTGTCGGGCGACGGTTCTTCATGCCGATTTGAAAGGAATCGTTATGACCACTGGTACTGTTAAGTTCTTCAATGCCACAAAGGGCTTTGGCTTCATCGAGCAGGGTAACGGCCAGCCGGATGTGTTCGTCCATATCTCCGCCGTCGAGCGCGCAGGCATGAGCGGATTGGCTGAAGGCCAAAAGATCAGCTTCGACGTTGTCGCAGACAGGCGTTCAGGAAAGTCTGCCGCTGAAAATCTGCAGGCCGCCTGACCATGGGGCCTGTCCTAATGACCACGGATGTAATGGCGTTAGGATTAGCATGACGTGGAAGGGCTGGGGCAACCCGGCCCTTTTTTCCTTCAGTCGTGGAGAATTTGATGTTCAAATATTCGGCAGGACAAATCGTCGAATACTCCCCCGTCCGTACCAGGCCGGGAACGTATGTCGTCGTGAGACAGATGCCTCTGGAGGATCCTGACAGTCCAAAATATCGCATCAAGTCTTCTCTCGAAAACTTTGAACGGGTCGTACCTGAGCATAGCCTAAGTCGTGCTGGACTGACGCCTTAATCAGGAGGCAGATGGCAGAGGGGGATCCGATAGTGCCAGTATTTATGCTTAAGCCCAGTGATGAGGGCGGGAATCATCTCAAGTGGCTGTCGGCAGATCTTCGAGACATCTGTTGGGTCAATGCTAAGGATGAAGGACAGGCTCGTGCCGCTGTTCATTTTGCCACGTTGGAACACATGGCAACGATGGGGTTGAATGAGACCCCCTTTACCCCTTGGGTGGATTCGCATTTAACAATTTGCATTGAAGACCACAGTCGATCTGATGTTCCAGATGACGGCACTGTCATTCGATCCGACGGAAGCCGCTATCCATAGCTCAGCGGAGAACCGTTCAGAGGACTCCGGACGGTAAGAAGGCTGAAACTACGTCACCTCCTCCCTCCCTCTCGCCCGCAGCCCCGCTTCGATCAGACGATCCAGCCGCTTGTTGAGCCCATCGAGGGCATCGACGAGCCGCTGCTCAGTCTTGGCCTGGCTCTGAACGAGCCGCCGCTCGACGTCCGCGATGGTGGTGTGTGCGACGAACTCCCGCACGGCTTGCTCACGGTAGAGGGAGAACTGGGCAGACAGCGCTGTGACCCGCTCATTCGCCTCATGGGCATCCTGGGTAGCCGCCTCCGCCTTGGTCTGCGCCTGGGACAACCGGTCCCCCCAGTTGAGCCAGAAGCCCAGGACAGCGAGTGCTGCGACGGTGACGCCGGCTCCGGCGCCGATCAGGGCTGGCTCCATCATTGACCCCCATATCCCCGCCGCACCTCGCCGTACCAGGCATTGAGGCGGCGGATGGTGGCATTGGCTTGGAGGCGACCGGCGCGCTCGCGCGCGGCCACGGTCAGCGCGCTTTCGCCGGCGCGCGGATCAGCGACGGCCGCCTCCCGCGCGAAGCCCGGCACCGGCGGAAGGGATCGGGAGAGCGGGACGCTACCGGACGAGCTCGCGCAGGCGGCGAGCGTCGTCAGCAGACAGAGCGCAGCGGCGATCCGCAGGCCGCGCCTGGATGGCGGTCTCATAGGCACGGAGCTTCTCCTGATTTTGGGAGTTCTGGCGATCGAGATCCGCCGCGGCCGTCTGGGCTTGCCGCTCTGCCGCCTGGGCGATGGCGAGGTCCTGCCGGACGGCCGCCAGTTCGGAGCGCAGGGAGGCGGCCTCGCAGCCCCGCTGGGCGTAGTTGTAGCCGGCGCGCCAGATCCCGCCGGCCAGCGCCAGGGCGATCCCGCCGGCCACCACATAGGCGCCGGCGGAGGATGCGAGCAGCCG